>Ga0131853_10002541_pt1 | contig 32550 bp, 24 predicted proteins | sample TergutLab28metaG_FD_92764 | JGI IMG/M metagenome (GOLD analysis project Ga0131853, IMG submission 92764) | Labiotermes labralis P1 segment gut microbial communities from Petit-Saut dam, French Guiana - Lab288 P1 (version 2) (version 2) | ecosystem: Host-associated > Arthropoda: Insects >... | reverse complement strand
TTTTGCTTTCTCGGAAGCTGTATATTAATAGCGTCATCGGCAAGGCGCGAAAGAGAATTTCCTCTGACGAGCCGGAAAGCAATAGTTGAAATCCGAATTGACCTGCTATATTCGTAAAATTGAGAGGATAAGATGCTGAGACACTGCCAAAAAATTGAGTCCCCAAATGCCAGCATAGGGCAAATATGATTGCCACCACTGTAATATTTGCGACATGTTCCATACCTGCTTTTCTATCGCCAAAGGTAAACCCAAAATCAAGCTTTAATACCTCTGCTATAATTACAATAAGGACTATCGCTAATAACATCTGAACGATATGATGGACGGAAACCCAAGCGAAAAGACCATATTCATCTATTTTATTATATGTAAATTTGTTAGCAACAAAACGTCCCGCCGTACTCGCAAACTGTTGAAAAAGTAATAAGAACACAACTGTTACGATATTATGAAAAATGCCATTCTGTTTTTTATTCTCCAAAGTTTATCACTCCACTTTTGGATACTCACATTTAAAGTTTTTCAAGCTCCAACCACGGTTTTCAGGCTTTATACTACTTATATCTCACTTACATTTACTACTTTTCCTTTACGTCGACTAACTCGAATCGTTCAACAGCAAGGGGCATTTCCTCATAAAACTCTTTTCCAATTTGTGACATTAACTCTGTAAAAAAATTTTTATGACTTTCATACCAGTAGTCATAGCTTAAATCTCCCTCACCTTCATCGCGGGCGATTTCTTCTGTTACCTCGTTCATCGGCATAATTGTCATATCTGTATATTTTATGATACCCGCAGGTTCGTCTTTACTATTTAAAACAACAGTATAACTGCCGATTTTAGACAAAGGATCTTCATCGTAATACAGACATTCATCATATGATGAACATGATGCTGTTTTGATACCTTTTAATATCAAATCTGCTAATTCATCAGCCATTGGAGTCCCTTCCCAACCCCACTGCTCAGCCGTGACATTTGTCGGAGCATCTTCTCCTTGCCAAAATTCTTTCCAATATTTTTTTGCTTGTTCATTCATTTTCAATTCCTCCAAAAATCGCAGGTTTAAAGTTTTTAAAGTCCATCGGCTCACGAAGTCGGTTTCTACTTATAACACAAAATATTCTCAATCTTTCCATGGCTTTTCACCATCAAGCCAACCATTTTCTTGCCAATACAAATAATCTTTTGTTTGCTTTCGCCCTGCTTTAACTTCGGATTTACTAATCATAGTATGGGCAATCTTTATCACAAAAAATAGAACTTTAACTTTAAGGCGTGGCTTCACTTGCTTTCTTTGTTTAATTTTTTTAACAATTCGTTTACATCGCCGATGAAGTTCATCTTTTTTCTTATCATCTACGATATCCCATTTAACTTGGTGAAGTGCTTGCTTAATAATATAGATATGTGCAATGCCCCAAAAATCAAGGCTATCCTTTATGTCACGAGCGGTTTTTCCCATTCCTTGACCAACTGCATTTGTAATAATAACCGCTTGTTTGCTAAATAATTGCTTCTCTGGGGAATGTGACAACCATTTAGAAGCAAAATGGTCAAGCAAAGCTTTCATCTGTGCTGTCACATGAAATACATAAGTTGGAGAAACAAACACTAATAAGTCTGCTTTTAAGATATTATCCCATATTGGAACAGTATATTTAGAATGAGGGCAAACACTGATATCATGAAAAAAACACGCCTTACAACCTGTACAAAATGCAGGACAGTCACGTGGTAAAACATATTCAGTTACTTGGTGCTCATTCCCTATTGCTTGAAGAAAAATTTCTTTCATTGCAAACGTACACCCTTGTTGTTCTGTGCCATTAATGACGACTATATTCATTTTCGTTTTTACCTACTTTTTCTAGAATTGAAAGATTTTAAAAGCTTCAAGTCAGTTTTCTAGCGTCCATACTATAAAAAATTTATTCAAGAGCAAAACGCTCCAAAAACAAGCTATATCTCATCAGTAAAGAATATTCCTCGCGTATTCCTATTTAACTCTTTCCCGCGAATGATAATAATAGTTTCCTCGACTGCAGATATACTCGCTATTCCACATAAAGCAAAGACTACTGTACCCAATGGAACAAAATGATATGCAATTGGAAAAAATACTAATAAAATTCCAGTCACTTTATTGGCATATGTATGTAAAAAAGATAAAGTTCGATACTTTATATAACCAATAATTAACGAAGAAATTCGTATCAACGCGATCAGGACTATCCAAAAGGTCATCCATCGCTCCCATTCAAGAACAGGTAAAAAGATAATGAAAATTACAATAACCAAAGTACAGTCAGCAATGCTATCAAGTATTTCGCCTAACTTGCTGGCTGTGTTAGTCATTCTCGCAATGTAGCCGTCAATCACATCACTTATGCAACATAAGAAGTAAATGATCCAAAATAAAATAGATGACGGCGTTGTTAATAATAATAGTAATGCTCCAATTATCCGTATTGTTGTGATGATTGAAGCGATATTCATTTTTGCCATCTCCAAAAGATTTTAGTATCTACTAAGCGTAAAAAACTATCTACATTCCTCAATTAATAATTTCATAACTGATAACAGGTGCAAGGGGTGGCAGTGACATTGTGGTAATAGCAATTGAGATTCGTATTTCAGTTCCAACTTCTACATCCGTTTCAATTCCTACTAAACGATAAACATTGTCGTTTGTAAACCATTCGTCAGCTGTTTTCCTAAGTTCTTCTTCTGAAAGATTTAACTGCTCTACAAATAAAATTTCATCTTCTAAAAGCGCGACAACAGTTCCTTCCAAAATACGATCAGGACGTCCGTTATCTTCACTTTCAGCTTCAGTTAATGGAACCGTTACTTCATCAGTTGGCTGTTCATCTTCCACATGATCACCAGTTGTTGTAGTCGGACTACCTGTTGTACCATCTTCGTAACCACATGCAACTAACCCAACAGTTAAAACAAATCCTAAAATAAACAATATCAGCTTTTTCATTCATTTTCACCTCTTTTTCATTCTCTCACTCTTGTAACAATTATTGCAATTCCTACCTTTGTTCCACAAAATTGCCGTTTTAACGCTGATCAAATTCATTCAAAATAGCTTCAAGGGCATTTGTCGCTTCTTCAATGGTCCCAATATATCTAGCAGCAGCATTGGTCAAATGGCCACCGCCACCTAGGGCTTCCATAATCAGTTGAACATTGACTTCTCCAACAGAACGGGCACTGATGGCAACTTCATTTTCTCCTGTAAACCCTAGTACAAAGGTGGCTTTAATCCCTTGCACATTTAACAAATCATCCGCTGTTGCTGCAATTTCTGTTCGATCAAAAATCAATTCATCGCTTGCTGATGAAACCAAGTAAACTTCTTCAAAAACACGGGCACGATGGGTCAAATGGGCGCGTGAATAATAATGTTCAATTGGTGCTTTCAATAATCTTGAAACATACTTTTCATCTGCACCTTTTTGTTTTAAAATTGATGCTGCTTCATAAGTTTTTTTGCTAGTATTGTACATAAATCTTCTCGTGTCAAGCATAATGCCTGATAACATGATGGAAGCTTCTGCAGAAGTTAATGTAATTCGCTTCGAAAAATAATCAAACATATCCACCACAAGTTCAGCTGTTGATGAGACTGATGGATCTGTATATGAAAGGGTAGCCTCAATAAAATCAGCCGAGCGACGGTGATGATCAAAAATCGCAATTTTGTTGGTTAATCGTAGCAACTTGCTATCAATCACCAAATTACTACTTTGTGTATCTGCCACAACTAGCAAACTATTTTTGGTCATTAACTCAACAGCTTTAACGCTAGAAATGAAATAAGCTTGCAAATTCTCATCTTTTAATACTTCGTAAATAAAGATTTCATTGGCTTTGTCCAACTCGGATTTATTTAAAACAATGTAGGCCTCTTTGCCTAATGTCGTAGCAATTTTTAATAAACCAATACTGGCTCCAATTGCATCTGCATCTGGGAATCTGTGTCCCATGACGATGACATTATCACTGTCTAAAATTAAGCGTTCGTAGGCACCGGCATTAACACGGGCACGCACACGGTTTTGTGTGGCGATAGGGTTAGTCTTTCCACCATAGAAAATAAAATCATCCACCCCTTTTTTCTTAATGGCAATTTGATCGCCACCACGAGAGAGTGCTAAGTCAACCAAAGATGAGGCTCGGTTAAAGGAGGCGATATAACTGTCATAACCCGAGGCGATCCCCATGCTGACAGTCAAAGTCACTTCATCAGTTCCAATGGCGCGAATGTCATCCAAAATGGTGAATCTATTGCTACTTAATTCAGTTAAAATTTTATGATTCATTAAAATTAAATAACGTCCATCACGAAGGGTTCTAAACATCACGCCATTTTCATTGGCCCAGCCAGATAATCTATCAGAAATGGCTCGACGGTAGTCATTTTGCTCTTGTTCACCTAAGTTTTTCGCTACTTCATCAAAATTGTCCAAAACTATTAAACCGAGTGCCGTTTTTTCATTTTCATATTTGGTCATCAATTTCGCATAGTCGGTAATGTTGTCAAAATAAATGACCTGTTTATCTTTTTTATGATCAACCAAATAAACAGAATTGTCGCATGTAAACTCAAAGCTTCTTTTTGATGTCTTGAGCAAGCTAAATAGTACGTCATTCACGCTTGCAAGTTCTAAATTATCGACATCTCTTCCGAATATTTTTGTCGCATAGGCATTTGACCACACAACTTTATCTGTCTGATCATATAAGATGATCCCCACTGGCATCTGTTCAAAAACATAATTGCCAACATCTGTAATACGATGGGTTAATTCTTTTTTTTCTTGTAAAAAATCACGATTTTTTCTTCGTGTATAATAGATGAAATATCCCGCATTAAAAAGGGTCAATCCACCAATTAAACCAAAAATGAACAATTCATTGGCATCCCAAATAACCATCTGCATCAAACAGATGGCATTAATTAAAACAACCAATATTAATTCTCTTCGATTCTCCAATTTGATCACACCCTTGAAAATAAGCCCTTAAACTGCTATTATACCACAATTTTTCTCATTCTGAAATGCCAAAATGCTACAAATATCATTCAAGGACTAAAATTTCTCCCCTGTCGGTTACAAAGAATGTTTCTCTAATTTCCAATTCACCTGTCTCAGTCGGTTCAACAGGTATTAAAAAAACGTAATAACCTAAACCATCTGAACCAATGAAACTTGGTATTTCATGGTAAACAAATTGGTAGCCGTCTGGTGTGAATCCAATCATATTCATGACTTTTGCAGCTGCATCACTACCTGTAAAACGACGTTCTTCCTCAGGTATCTCATCCTCCCAGGCAGCTAAGGTATCTGCTAGTAGTTCAGCCATGGTATTGATTCGTGCTTGTTGATGAACAGTTACGTCACGGTCTGTTGCAAGTACCATCAATTCACGAAAAAGTGAACTAGCAGTAGCTAAATTATCTAAGCCTGCTTCAAGCTCAATTCGTGTTAATAAACGCTCCACCTCTTCAAAATAAGGCGTGACTTCAAATTCTTTATCTACTGATTCAAAAATTTCTTCATCACTGGCTGGTTCTGTCTCTATATAATGACATCCAACCAACATTAATAAACTAACTAGACTTATCCATTTCTTCATTGAATTCCCCTCCAAAATCGTGATATAACTATGATACCACACTCATCTTGAAAAAATTGTCGTTTGATGAAATTTCAAAAAAAGAGTTGCATTTCCCAGCACTTGATGCTATAATTAACTTGTCTGAAATATTCGTACAATTGTTAGTTCTTTGAATCCGAACACTTTGAATTTGGGAATCTGATAATTTTACATTGTGTTGAATGCCTGCTTTCCAAACAGCACCCACTGTCAAATCGCAGGAATCCTAATGTGTAAGATGAGGTACCCACCTGCTATTAAGCGGGTTTTCTATCCTAACATATACGATATTTTGGATAATTATTTTCGATTAATTTCCCGATTTTGGCCTTTCACACCTAGTGAGAGGCCTTTATTCATAAAGAGAAGAGAAATGAGGTGAATGAATTGGCGATCAATTTTGGTGTTGTACTTCCAATATTCCATGCAAAGTCTAATGGCGTTCAAGAGGCGAGCTTTGCATGGAATAATGAGATTTCTTCTCGCCTATCATAAAACGGGTGATTATGTGCACCCTTCTTGAGCTGCCATTTTACTTTGCATCCTAAAAAAGTTATCATTTTAGGAGCGTGGAAGTAAATGGAAAGTTTAAATGTAAAACCATATAAAAAAAGTGACCAGCATTCATATGTATTTGGTGCCTATTCGGTGATAAGGCTTATAAGAGAAAAGCCTGAAATAATAAGAGGTGTATTGATTCATAGTAAATATGGCGATATTCCTAGTTTAATTAGATTATGTGAAAGTGTCAATCTCCCTTATCTTATTTCAGATAAGACCATTAATCGTCTTAGCAACAAAGAAAATATATATGTTATTGGAATATTTAATAAATACAAATCCATCATACATGCAGCACAGCCTCACATTGTATTGATTCATCCCAGGGATATGGGTAATCTGGGGACGATTATACGTACAGCAGATGGCTTTAATATTAAAAATATTGCAATCATTGGCCCTGCTGCAGATATCTTTAATCCGAAAACAATACGAGCTTCAATGGGTTCATTGTTTTCTGTTAAATTTCAATATTTTGATAGCTTTTTAGATTATCAAGCTAAATTTTCTTCTCATGAGCTATACCCTTTTATGCTAAAAGGGGCTTTACCTCTTGAAGAGCGTGTAAGAGATTCATCCTTTCTCTTCTCTTTGATATTTGGCAATGAGAGCTCTGGTTTACCAGATGAATTTTCGCAAATTGGGAAGCCTACAAAAATACCGCAATCTCTTACACTTGATTCTCTTAATCTAGGCGTTGCAGTAGGCGTTGCAACGTATGGATTTGCTTTTCATCATAATTTAATTAAATAGCTATCAGCTAGGCGATCTTGCTCAAAGCAAATTGCCTTTTTTTGTTATGAAAAAAAGACTATCGCTAGTCTTTACTTCATATTCGCATTAATTTGCTTCATCACTTGTGCTACCTGCTTTTGGCTTGGCTTACGCCCCATTTGCGACATCATTGTGATAATCACATCCTCAGTAATGGGTGGATTTTCTCGTAAATGCTTCTTCATCATATGTTGTGCAACGAAAAAGCCACCTGCTGCCCCTACCAAAATACCTAAAACGATTAAAAATATTGCTAATCCTAATGCCATAAAAAAACCTCATTTCCTAAATCTAACCGTCAAAAAACAGCTTCTTCTAATCATACACCTTTTGTCCGATTTTTTCAACCCTATTGAACAACTTTTCCAGCCTTAATTGCCTTAATTTTCTCTGGTGTCACATCTCGCCCTTCTGGATCAATCACTTTTGTATTTTCAAGCGTCTGCCGCATTCCCTTCTTGAATACCGCTAAGTAAGCCTCTCGTAACTGGGCTTGCTCTACCAATTCAGCCTCTGTAAGGGGTCCCTCTTTCTTTTTTTTCGCCAACTCATTCAACCTGGCCATCTGCTTTGCTTCTAGCATTCTATTGTCACTTCCTTTTTTCTGTTATAATTAGTATACCAAATTTCAGACATTAAAACCAGATCAAACTTCGACTTTAAAATGAAAAACATCTGCTAAGTTTTTAGACTCAGTAGATGTTTTCAAATTGACTCATCTTAAACAATCGCTTTAAACATTTCAAGCGTCTGCTCTTTTGTTGGCATAAACGGATTCCCACCAGCACATACATCTAACAATGCTGCGTCAGACAAACGCTCTAGATCAGGATTTTCAATGCCCAATTCTTTCAATGATTTCGGGATGCCAACCTCTTCACATAACGCAACAATTTTATCAATTACAAAGTCAGCGCAAGCAACTGGTGTTGCTGATTCACAATCAAAGCCTAAGTAATTTGCAATCAAGCAGAACCTTTCTGGAACATGCTTTGCATTTTCTTTTTGAACAACCGGCAGTAACATCGCATTACATACACCGTGCGGTAAATCATAAACGCCACCCAATTGGTGCGCCATCGCATGAACATACCCTAAACCTGCATTACTAAATGCCAATCCAACAATAAAGTTCGCATATGACAGTTGCTCACGAGCTTCTAAATCATTTCCATCTTTAACAGCACGTGGTAAATAATCAAAAACAATGCTCACTGCTTGAAGTGCCAATGGATCAGACACTGCATAAGCACCTGGCGTTACCAAGCATTCAATTGCATGGGTTAACAAATCAACCCCTACTGCCGCTGTTAATGCAGCTGGCTTACCAACCATTAATTCCGGATCACTTACTGACATTTTGGCAATGCTGTTTTTATCAACCATTACCATCTTAACACCACGATCTTCATCAGTGATCACATAGTTAATCGTCACCTCAGCAGAAGTTCCTGCTGTTGTATTCACCGCTACAACTGGCAAACATGGATTCTTTGACATATGAATCCCTTCATAATCACGGATGTTTCCACCATTTGTCGCTAACACAGCAATCGCACTTGCACAATCTTGCGGTGAGCCACCACCAACAGAAACAACAAAATCGCATCCTTCGGCTTTTAACAAATCATGACCCCCATGAACCTGAGCACAAGTCGGATTTTCAGAAGTCTCTGTAAATAAAACAAACTCAATGCCATTAGCGGTTAACTGATCTGTTACTTTCGCTACAATTCCTAACCCATCTAAAACTTTATCACTTACAACCAATGCCTTTTTATAACCTAACCCTACAACCTCAGGACCAAAGTCATTCAAACACCCTGCTCCCAATAAATTAATCTGTGGTACAAAGAAATAACGTGTTGCCATTTTACATTCCTCCAGTATTTTAGTGATTTTTTTCACTTATAATTTTATTTTTTTACGATTGCGCCTCATGACACAATCGCGATATTAATTATTTTCTGCCAAATTCAAAACACTTTCATGATGTCAAAGCCTTGTCAAAAATACAAGATTTCACTGCATATAAAATCCAATCTCAGCAACCACTCTAAACCCACCTTATAAAGTAGTGGTTTGGTGGTGGCATCTTTTCGCCACCACCAAATCACTACTTCGACAAGCCGAAGGCGCGCGCCCTTAAGTCTTCGCGAAGTATGAGCGATATAGACTTACAAGTGCCCCAGGGGTGTTCAGCTTGAAAGAATTGTACTAAAGCAATGACTTAAACAACTTAAAACAAGAATTCAAACTGGTCACCGAAAGGGGCTCCAAACCTATCCCTTACTTAATACAAAGCATCCTCATCCAACGTCACATTAAATGCATCCGCCAACTCACGGAAATTCTCCACCGTAATCGTTTGACGCTTACCACCCATCGACAAAACCTTAACCAAAATATCAGCCGACTTCTCAACCGTATGCATCAATCCAAAAGCACGGTCAAAATCCTCACCTGAAACAAACAACCCATGATGCGCCCAAACAGCAATGTTGTACTTCTTCATCAATTCACTGGTCGCTACAGCAATCGCGTGGCCTCCTGGCACCATCCAAGGAACAACCCCAATGCCCTCAGGAAATACCACTGGACATTCTGTCATCACTTCCCAAATTTCACGGGTAAAGACTTCGTCTTTTAACGGTAAAACAAAGGTTAAGGCAATTAGATTTTTCGGATGGGCATGATAAATGACACGATGTAGACCATCAGATGCCAATTTCTTCACTTCATGATTCATCAAATGAGACGGCAATTCACTTGTTGGGAGACCACCACCAACCAATCCCCAAACGATGCGGTAATGAACACCTTTTTCATCAACTTCAATAATCCCAATGTTACTTTCTGGATCACGCGCTACATTACCAAAAAATTTCCCACTTCCTGTTACCAAGAAGAATTCTGATGCTAATTCAGGTACAGTTGCACCAATCTCTACCCATGGATTTTCCATGTTCAAATATGCCTTTACTTCATTGACATCCTCATTTTTCATGCGATAGCTAAGATTTCCACCATTTAATTCATGCCAATTTTTGGCATAACCTTCTGTTGCTAGTCGGATAAACCCCTCCATAAATGCTGCTTCTAATATTTTCAAAACTTACTCCTCCTTAAAGACAATTAAACGTAGTGGCTTCTAAATCGTTCGCAAGCTCACGAAGAAGCTGTTGCGAACGCAATCGTAATCACTGAACTTGTTGCGTCATCCTTTTATTTAGACACGCTTTAGCAACACATCTTTTTCATATTGCTTCACATCTTCAAGCCACAATGCTTGCGCTGGAACACCGTTTTGCTCACAAAAATAATTCCACACATCTCCAACTGGAAATAGTTTAAATTCTTCTTGTAAAGCCAAAAGTTCTGTGAATTCACCATTTTCTTGCAATTTCGCAAACTTTTCGTGAGGTGTTAATAAGGCATTTAACAAAGCTTTTTGCATGTTTCTAACACCAATCACCCATGCTGCGACACGGTTGACGCTGGCATCAAAGAAGTCTAATCCTAGTAGGAATTTATCAGTACCATGACGAATGATTTCTTTTGCAATTTCTTTTGTTTCATCATCGAAAGAAACAATATGATCAGAATCCCAACGAACAGGACGGGTCACATGGAGGGCGACTTTTGGCGCAAATAGTAGCATGGATGACAATTTGTCTGATGTCATTTCTGTTGGATGATAATGACCGCTATCTAATAAGCATAGAATGTCATTTTTAGCCGCATAATTCATATAGAATTCATGACTTCCTACAGTGCAACTTTCCATCCCGATGCCAAATACTTTTGACTCTACTGCTACATAAACTTTTGATTTATCATAGTCAATTCCGATAATTTGATCCAGTGAATCCTTCAAGCGAGCGCGAGGTGCAGTACGGTCTGCCGGTGTATCTTTAAAACCATCAGGAATCCAAATATTAAGCATGGATGGTGTTCCTAACTCTGTTGCAAAATATTCAGCAATTTTGATGCAACGTTTGCCATGTTCGATCCAGAATGCACGGACTGCTTCATCAGCACTTGATAAAGTCGCCACAGCAGACAGTTCATGAGAAAAGTAAGTTGGATTAAAATCTAAGCCTAAACCTCTCTCTTTGGCGAATTCAACCCATTTTGCAAAATGTTTCGGTTCTAATTTGTCCCGATCCACGAATCCATCTTCAAAGATGGCATAACTTGCATGTAAATTAATGCGATGTTTTCCTGGAATTAAGCTTAGTGCTTGATCCATATCAGCCATTAATTCCTCTGGTGTTCTTGCTTTTCCTGGATAATTACCAGTGACTTGAATCCCACCAGATAATTCTCCACCATTTTCAAACCCACCGACATCATCCCCTTGCCAGCAGTGAATAGAGATGGGAATTTCTTTTAATGTTTTTAATGCGTCATCAGTGTTAATTCCAAATTTCGCATAGATTTCTTTTGCCCCGTCATAACGAACTTGTAACATACTAATCTGCTCCTTTATAAAACTTAATTTCAAACGAATCGTGGATACATTTTCGTGCCTCTAATAAACTAGAAAACACGCCTGTTGCTAACATTTGAACCGTAATGTTCCCAATGGCAGTGGCTTCTATTGGTCCTGCATATACATCTTTTTTCAAACGCTGAGCTGTTATTTCATTCAAATATTCAGCATTCGCGCCACCACCTATAATGTAAATAGCAAGGTATTCTTTTTCCATCATTTCTTCAAGCTCGACTGCCGTTCTTTGATAACATTCTGCTAGGCTATTATAAATAACCGCTGCTAACTCACCGGCAGTAACTGGTACTGGAAGTTGATGGTCTTTGCAATAGTGTTGTAAAGCAAGAATCATTGAATCTGGTGCTAGGAAAACCTCGTCTTGACAGTCGACAATTGAAGAAATACTTTCTTGAGATGCCATTTCACAAAGTTGAGCGAAAGAATATTCATCTTTGAGTTCTCGCTTTAATTCCTGAATCATCCAGAGTCCCATGATGTTTTTTAAATAGCGATAACGGTAGTTATAACCACCTTCATGACTGAAATTGTACGCCATACTTTTTAAAGAGCAATCTGGCTCTAATCGCTCGACACCCATCAACGACCAAGTTCCAGAGCTTAAATACAAGGTGTCTTCTTCATTGCTCGGAACTGCTACTACTGCAGAAGCTGTATCATGAGTGGCTGGTAATAACACTTCACAATTGAATCCGACTTCTTTCGCAATGGCTTCAGTGAAATATCCAATAGTTGTGCCTGGTTTTGAGATATTACCGAAAATATCATGAGGATATTCCAGCAATTCTATTAATTCAGTATCCCAGTCATTGGTTTTGGCATTTATTAGTTGTGTGGATGTTGCATTGGTATATTCAAACTTTTTGATGTTAGTTAGCAGGAAATTGAAGTAATCAGGAATCATCAGTAAACTTTTCGCCTTGGTTAATAATTCAGGTTGTTTTTGTTTAACTGCCATCAGTTGGTAGATGGTGTTGAAGCTTAGTTTTTGAATACCAGTTCGAGTATATAAATCATAGGGGACGATTTTTTTATAAACCAACTCATCCATTCCCTCAGTTCGTGCGTCTCGGTAGCCAACTGCATCACCAATCATCTGATTATTTTCATCAAGCAGTACAAAGTCCACAGCCCAAGTGTCGATGCCCATATATTTAGGGATTTTGCCAATTTTATGACATTTTTTTAAACCGTTAACAATTTCTGCAAATAATTTGTCCATATCCCAGCAAAGGTGTCCATTTTTTGAAATCATGCTATTTTCAAAACGATAAATTTCTTCAAGTTGCAATTTTCCATTTTCAAGATAGCCGATCATGTGGCGACCACTGGAAGCACCAATGTCAACGGCTAAATAATAATTTGACATCATCTGCCCTCCTTTTCCTATTTTCCTTTATTCTAGCAAACTTTTTGAGTTTTTAAAAGGACGCTGTTTAAGGAAAAAAACGTCCATTTTTGTGCAAATTTTATAGTGCTAGACTTCTGCACATCTCTCACGCATTGTTTGTGAAATTTCTGCTATTTGTTTGCTGTCTGATTTATCGCCTAAAGCAACGATAACAACCGCTAAAAGCGTGGCAACAGCAAGTGTCTGTTATGCCAAAACATAACTAAAAAGTGCACCTCTGATAACTTGCCCTGTTTTCACTGCAAATGAGCATCACGATGACCAACTTTTGGTTTGTATGTTTTCAATATACAGCATCTATTAGAATTTGTCAATTAAAACCGAGGCTTTCGCCTCGGTAAGTTGTTTTTATTTTGGAAAGAAAGTCAATCTCTAAAATGATCTAGTGATTCAACGATCTCTAATGATAAATCTGTTACTTCTACAATAGTCTCAAGAGAAATACCAGAATTTAGCAACTTTTTTGCTATTTCGATGCGTTCTTCCGTACGACCCTCGGCATGGCCCTTTGCATGACCTTTGGCATGACCCTCCGCATGACCTTTGGCTTGGGCCTCTTTCTTCATATCGTGTTCATAAACTCTCTGCTTAAACTCCGAAAGCTCACGACTAAGGGCATACCAACGCGCTTGTTCATCGCCACTTAGCTCTAATAGCTTCTCGGTCGCTTCTAACATCTCTTCTGATTCATTACCCAACATATGCAATTCCTCCTTTGTCCTAGCAGTAAACAATCTACTCCATTGTTGTTTCTCTTCATCGGTTTCTATTTCTAGTTTAGTCAAATCCACTACATTTATTTCCTGTATGTGGGTAAATATCTCACCATTTTCTCGACGCATAAATATTTTTTCATGTGCTGGACCATCATCTTTAAAAATCCTATACTTAGTAATGACCAAGGAGATGGTTCGCTTCACTTCCCCATAGTCTTCTCCAACTAGAAGTTGTGCACCCGCAATTCTAGCATTGTATAATTGAACACGCTCTTCAAAGTTGATATGATCACTGGTTTGCATTTCTATATGGATGTCATTACCTACTTTGGTTTTTAAATATAAATCAACCGTAAAACCTTTGTTGTTGGGATTGGCTTTCTGTAATCCTGGATTTAATATTGTGATTTCTTGTAAATCTTCATTTGACAAATCAAGATAGGTTTTTAGAAATTTTCTCAATTGCGGAAGATTTCCCTTTCTTTCAAAGTACATTTTGAAAATTCCATCCATGGTTAGTGGTAGAATTTCTGGAGTTTGTGCTACATTTTTTTGCATAATAGATGCCTCCCATATCGTTATAAAGTAGGGTACCCGCGTATCAATTATACGCAACATATCAATGATACATGATAAAGTCCCTCTATATTACATATACGCAAAAAATGACACGAATCTTTTTTTAAGCCAGATGAAAACGTCAGACATTTTGAGGAAAATTTTAAATTTTCTTTATTATTGTCAATTCCAACCATATATTGACAAACTATACGGAAAAAGTTTCATAGAAATTCATAGACATATTGTATCATAAACGATGTCTTTTTGGAAGTCAAAAATCCAATAATTTCATTTTCACAAAAAAGAATCATTTCACTGGTTACCAGCAAAACAATTCTTCAGTTTTCTTCCGATGCTTTTTATGTTTTTAACCACGCTTATGATATTTATAGGCATTAAGAACGGGCAAAGCGCGTCCCTCAAAATCAAATACGGTTGTATTATCAATCACATTACCAGCCGATTCATCCGTTTCTTCAGAATAAGCCCAGCCTGTATTGCCATCTGCATAAATCATAATCGGATCCCAGTACATACTTCCAACGCACATCCCGTTTTCTACACCTTGCATTTCATTGAGCAATTCAATCATAAAATCTCGTTGCAATTCAGGTGTGCTAGTGTCTTTATCTCCATAAGGCCCATTATTGGTTAACTGTCCGACGCGCCCACTAGCTGTATTGGCCGTAAAGTTAAAGGCTGTTTCCATAATCATCATTGGTTTTTCAAATTCTCTGATCACATCCACAGCAAAGCTGGCAAATTTGGCTGCTGTCTTTTGTGTCCAGTAAGGGTAGTAAGATGTTCCAATCATATCAAAATCAACCTGACGCGCTCTGGCATGACCAAAATGATCCACATAAGTATTAAGGTTGCCGCCATCATCTAGATGAATCATAGCGATGGAATTTGGTGTTACTTCTCTGATTGCTCGTGTTCCAGCGTTATAAAATCTAGCTAAGTTATCGAAATTTTCTGTGCTTCCATATGGGAACAACATGCCATTTCTCGTCTCATTTCCAACAGAGATAATATCAGGTGTTGTTCCTTGAGCATTTAGTTGCTGTAAGGCGTCTTTTGTGAATTTATACACTTCTTCTTCTAAGATATTAGCTGCATCTTCATCTGATTTGCCCTCTACCAAAGCTAACCAAGCATGTGGCACCATATGACGACCAGGATTTGTCCAATAATCACTATAGTGGAAAGATAATTGAATTTTTAAGCCTGCTGCCTTAGCACGCTTGGCAAGTTTTAATGCATCTGCGGTATCTTGATAATTCTCAGGTACGTAGTACATCCCATCACCACGCCCTTTGCCTGGATGATTGTAAATGCGAATTCGAACCATGTTCCAACCATTCTCAGCAAGGAGTTCAAGGGGATCTCGCTGATTGCCGTCAAAATCAAAATATTTTCCCCCCATATCTTCTGTATAAGTCAATTCAGTAATGTCGCCACCATTTAAAAACTCAAAAGGCTTGTCATCTTTTTCAAGCTTAAATGCCTCTATTAAACAATCAGCAGGGGCACCACTGGCAGTATCAATACCAACCGTCAATGCACCATCTGTCACATAAATCCCACGAAGGGTCACTTTTTTCCAATCATTACCACTTTCATAGGGGAAGTTATTACGTGGAATCGCAGCTGTCATTGTTGATGCACTTGTTTTTGCAAATAAGTAACAAATATCATCGCCACCGCTGTATTTTGTTAGAACGGTTAGTGTGTAATAACCATTTTCCAAATCTGTTACTGGCTTATTTGGCGTGATATCAATATATTCGCGATCTTGATCATCATACACCCTACTTTTCTTTACCACAAGGTTCTCAATGATTCCAGAAAGTTCAGAATCAACAGTATCTATCACAATTTTCAAGTCCAAAATGCCATTTGCTTCAACTGTGACACCATCCAGAATGACTTCATCTATCGTTTTAATGCCATCAATTTGAACCGCCCCATTACTTTGAACCGAGATGTCTTTACCATTGGCTGATAAAATGGATTCATCCAAAGAACCGTCTGCCCATACAAACAAAGAAATGTCATAAAGACCTGGTTCAACTGTCAACGTGTATGTCAATGTTCGATTGCAAGTTTGTTGATTGATTTCTTCCTTGATTGGTATAATATTCATTTTTAACGCCTCCATAAATTTTATTGTTTCAGCTAATTAGCCTTATTTTGATCGAGTAAGTTTAAATGCCTTAAAACGCCTTGATGCGTCACATTCATTGCACTTGCTATTTCTAAATGTTTTTTCGCCTTATCAATTTGCCCAAGTCCTATTTCACCAAGTCCTGCCAGATATAAGCAATGTACTTTGTTTTTCTTTTGTAAATCTTCCTCAAAAATGGATGTGTCTGGTAATGAAACTGCGAAGTAATCAATTTCAAGTACATCATCTATATGCGCATTAGCATAATCAAGCAAAGTGATATATCTTGCTTTTGCTTGCTCAGTCATCCTTAATTTTTCAAAAGCTTTCCCTTGATAGAAAATCGTATCTGCTGGCTGATCGTTATAAAACATCATATCCGTTGGCTCTTCTAATCCGATTGATGCTTTTGTGAAGAATATTGTGGCAAGTTCAGTGTGTCCTAATCCTTCATGCGCGCAACCCAGATAATAATGAATGATATTATCCTGTGTGTTCGGCAATTTTCCCTCACCTAAATTTTCAGGATATGAGCACGCTTCTGTTAATTGCAATCGTGCTTCTTCATATTTTCTATTTGAAAGGTTAATTTTTGCAAGCTCTGTTAAAGCAAAAACATATTGAGAGGTAATTTTCCCTTCGCCACCTTCCCATGGATGGAATTTACGCCCCATTGTCAATTGGAAGGCTTTTCCATACTCACCTAAACTATTTAGAATTGTAATGTACTCAATGACTAAATCATCTCGTTTGAATACTATTTCGATATGCTTTTCCATCATGGCACGACGATCTTTTAGTGGACGATTTAATTTTTTATAAAGCTGGTCTAGTTCAAGAAAAATTCTTGCATCTGTTTCATCCAGTTTGAAAGCTATTTCTAATGATTGTAAAGCTTTTTGCCCGTCATTTTTCTTATTGAAATAAGCAAGGGCTAAGTTACGATGGGTTATTGGAAATGCCATGTTTATTGCAATGCTTTGTTCCCAGTTTGTGATGGCAACCTCATATTGGCGTTTGTCATACCATAGGTTTCCAAGATAGTAATAGGCATAGCTACCTGCTCCATTTAGCTCAAGGGCTTTTTCTAAAATTAAGATTTCATCTAGTTTATTCGGAAAGCAGTACGCTGGATTTATTGTTTCAGCCATTTTTAAATTGGCTTTTGCCTCATCCATGTTTCCGATTAAAACATACATATAAGCTTTGTAATAATGAAGGAGTGGACTTTCAAGTTTGCATATTTCTAATACTTGAATTGCTGTTTCGTAAAAGCCGACCTGCATGTAATCTAGTGCCAATTCTAAATACTGGTTCACACCTTGTTTGATCATTGTTTGTAGGCATCCTAAATCATTAACGTCACCTGAGACTAAATAGTGTTCAAATTGGCTTACATAATCGAATTTGTCAATTTTTAAGTTTTCAACTATTAAAGCAGTTGCCTCTTTTATTCTGCCTAATTTTCTCAGAATCATTACTTTTAAGCCTCTTGCTTTGATGTTGTGATCATTTTTCACTAGGGCACGTTCAAGATGTTCTAATGCCAATTGGAAATCTCCCTTTCGGCTATCTAAACAAGCAATTTGATAGAAAGCACTTGCCTGTGTTGCTTCATTCCAAGTTGATTTATAAAATGCACCATAAGCATCTTCTAATTTTCCTTGTTTAACTAATGATAGACCTAAGTTGAAGTATGGTTCGCCATCGGATGGATTTGGGTTTTTCCACGTTTGTTTGGTGATGGCTTCGCGGAAATATTTTTCACTTTCAACAAACAAACCACGGCGATAGAGGAATAAGCCATACCCGTTGTTTAATCTAATATCTGTTTTATCTCGCCTTAGCCCTTCTAGGTAATAAGCTTCTGGATCATAAGTGGCATGACGGTACTGTTCTAGATGTTTGGCAGCTAGGTATAATTCTTCAGTTGTTTCCAATTCTTTAGGTGCTAAAATCGCAGTTGCTGGCTCTGGGATTGGCTTTTCTGCCCTCGTTTGTGGCTCATAACGAATCAATTCTTTACCTGTTTGATCAACAACGAATAAGCCTAAATCAGTTGCCATTTCATTAACAGGAACTTCAATTTCAAAAGTCTTAACTGGCGATAAATCAATTGTTTCATTTAAATAGCGTGTGGTTTTACTTTCTAAAATAACCGTTGCCTGATTAAAAATTCCTGTTGCGTATACAACCACACGCGCTTTTTTATCTTTAACTTCTAGATTAACAGCTGCATCAATAGAAGCATTTTTTACCTCCCCAACTTTTTTATAAGGGAAAAAATATTGTTTGAATGTTTTCTCTTCATAAGGATTAAGCCAAGTGAAGTCTGGCTGATTATCGGTAAAGACACCTGTCATTAGTTCCACATATGGACCATCTTCATCCGTCAGGTGGCGATCCCACGCCTGTCCAAAGTCTCCATTGCCCCATACCCATTGTTTTTTCCCTGGGGAAATGTGATGGTTTGCAACGTGTAATAACCCTGCGTCAATGCTGTGATCATAACCACCAACGAAATTGTAATCTGATTCGTAAGCCATGTAAGAAGTCGGTACTTCAATGTTTTTGTATCTTGAAATGTCCGTTCCTGGGGAGTAATCAAATTTGTAGTATTCGCCTGTTGCAATTGGGAAGCTGGCTACTGCTCGTTTTCCGTGATCCATCACTGCATGAACGTCTGTTGGGAAAATCGATTGGGTATGATCGCCCACTGGTAATGCTGGGTTGGCCCACCATAGGAAGGTTTGTGGCAAATCTGTTCTGTTGTATAGTTGACCTTTGATCTCAATGTAGGCTTTGTCTGGATATAGGGTGAATCCTGCCATGCCTTTTGTTCCGTACATTTTGTCGACTTCACTGATCCAGACTGTTTTTGAACCGTCAGCATGTTCTTCTAAGTGATAATCGGTTGGCATAAAGGTTGATGGACGGTGGTGCTGGGGCCAGTTGAATTCGATTCCACCTGAAATCCAAGGGCCTGCCAGTCCTACTAATGCTGGTTTGATGACACGGTTGTAGTAGACAAAATCATAGTTATTTGTTTTATCCAGTGCCCTTTGGATGCGACCGCCCAATTCTGGTAAAATCATCACATGCAAGTAGTCGTTTTCTAAGAAAACTGCTTTGTATGTTTTGTCGACTTTTTCGTCGTAAATTTTGTCAATCACAGGGAGAGGGTAAACTTTTCCTGTACTGCCTTGATAAACACGTTTTTCTAGGAATAACGGGTTTCTCTCCGGTTCACCTACTTCATAGGTTGGAATGATGATTTCTTCTTCCCACATTTTCACTGTTTTATTTTTCGGTAATTCAGTTGTGCATGTCATTTGTTTACAACCTCCTCAATTTTTGATTAGTGTTTGAAGTATTTCTACTGATATCTTTTGTACCGGCTTGAATGCCTCAGAGGCTAGATAAGTATAGTTACTTCCAAGTAACCCCCTCGCTTCTGGGTATTGTTGTAAATCTTGTAATCCCATGGTTGAGAATAGCAATTTACCATTTCCTATGCGACATTCCATCAACATGGTCATGGGTCTTAAATAGGCATAGCTATCTAATTGGGTGATGATTGTTTCCATTGGTTCAGGTAAGATCACGGCACGCTGGTTTGCTACCAGCCACCATTGCCAATTGGTATGCGTCTCTGTTGGGAAGGTTGCAAATAGTGGGTGTTCTTTGTCAATCAGCAATCCCATGCCACCTGGTTGGTTTTTAAATGTTCCTACTGACCAGAAGTCCGTTGAAAATTGGCCTTGAATTGATTGGGGTAGACATTCTGCTGTAGAAGGTGGACAGAGGTAAACTGTCTCGCCTTTTTCTAAGATCGCTAGTGTTTGTTCGTTTAGTGTTGTTGTTTCGTAAACTGACGGTGGACAGATAGGAGTAGCAGCTGGGTAAACCCAAATTGGATAGGTGTTTTTTATATTTCCAATTGCTACTGTTAAGTCCAATCTGGTTGCTTCTTTAATCGCTCCTAATGGAATTTTTAGTGTGCCAACCGTTGTTAATGTGCCAACTGGTGCTGTCATGTTGGTCATTTCTTGTGAAAATTCAAAATTTCTGCCTTGAAGGGTACATTGGAGATTTCCGTGTAGCTCTTGTTTTCCATAATTTGCAAGTTTAATCTCTGCTATTAAAGACTCTGTATTTTCAAAGGTGTACTTAAGTAGCAAAACCAGTGGCAATTGTGGGGTGAAGAATGCCGCAAATTTTTCTGGCCCAGCAAAGGGATATGGCTTAGGTTGCAAGTGAGCATTGAGCATCCCGACAAGGGCGGTTCCTTGTCCTGGGAAATCCTGAAGTCCAAGTAGAGATAAGCCTGAAAAACTTTCCGTGCGTAATGCTGCTTCTACTTCTGCACGATAGCAAATGAGTGAGAGGTTACCTGTTGCTTCTACATATTGTTTCCACTTAGGCATGTAACCTAATTTTTCTACATTTTCTTTGATTAGTTTATAATTTTCTGGCATCACAACCCCATTGAAGTCATTTATCTCTTCAAAATCTGGCAAGATTTCAAACTGTCCCACTTCAAAGCCAAAGACTGGCTTTTGGTAAGTCTCTCGTAAAGCTTTCATGGCATCATCGAAGTTTTCTTTGCTATTTGGATATTTTCCATTAATAAACCCTTCGATTTTGCCAGCCTCATTTTGTCCAGGAGATGCCGCTCTTAAATGCCTGTCATAAAATTTCATTAAAGAGGAAAAGTCACTTCCTAAGTCGCACCCTATTTCACCATAATGATTGTTCGACCCGTTAGCAAAAAGGCGTGTGGCATCTGTCAGTTTAATATCTCCAAGCATTTGTTGCATGCGACGATGCCCGAGTTCACTTGCCCAAAGTTCATTTCCAAAAGCAAACATGACAAATGATGGATGGTTGGCTAAGTATTTGACAATCTGGATTAATTCTGTTTGATAATAAGCGAAACTTTCGTCTGATTCAAAAGCATCCCGTGGATTCCAATGGGATAATTCTGGATGCATCATCATGCCAATTTCATCCGCTGCGATAAAGGCTGCTTTCGGTGGGCAATGGGAGTGAAATCTCATTAAATTTACACCATATGATTGATAAATTTTTAGGATTTCCTTCCATTCTGACACAGTCATAGGTGGATGCCCAGTTTTAGGAAAAACAGCACAATTGGTTTCACTGCGGACAAAAAAGACACGATCATTAATCGTCAACCGTCCGCGCTCATTGCTTCCAAAATCCCGAATACCAAAGGTTTCTGTTTTCGTTCCAAAATCAGTTAATGAGGCTGTTAGTTCATATAAATTACCTTCAAACTCATCCCACTTTTTAACAGCTGGATGAAGTGGTAGGTTTTCGATTACAAATTCTTGAATACCTGTTTCTAGTGAAAGATCCAGGCTCACAGGGCTTACTAATGCATCAGATTCTACAGTGATGGTGCCATCATAAGTTATATTTGAAGCTACTTCAAAATGAATCGTGATCGTGTCATTCTTTGGATAAATCCGGATATTTGACAAGAAAACCGATTCTTCTTCCCGCAGCTGAATATAACCAATCATCCCATTCCAATTTGTTTGAGTCTCATCTGTTGCAGCTGAAGAATAGACAATGGCATCCCGTGGTAAACCCGGATAACTGTTATCTGAAATCAGTTTCAGTTCATTATTGCCAGTGAGCAACCCTGTGACTTCAAAAATATGAGGCGTACTAATCGAAGGTGGCGTAAAATTCGGGATGGCTTGTCCATCTACAAATAGTTTTAAACATCGCCCACGCTCCACTTCGAGAAAAACTCTTTTTCCTGCTGTTGGCGTATAATCGATTTTTTTAATAAATGTTGCAGCACCTTCAAAGGTATGTTTTCTTGTAAACCTTGTTCCGATGATATCTTCTTCTCCTGAAATCATTTTTTCATTTTCTAGGGTAACATCGGGATGCCAGCTTTTAGCACCTGTTTCCTTGTAACCTATCTTGTTGGTATCAAGGGTTCCAGGAAGCTGCGCATCATATGTTTTTCCATCATCAATTTGAACTTGCCAGTGACCATTTAAAGAAATTTTCATGGTAACCTCCTTCATCTCTCGTGTAAATGTTATTTCATACTCATAATTATACATCGTTTTCATCATTTTTGGAAGAAGTAATGAGTAAAATCGGGCAGAAGAATAATGAACTTACTCTTCTGCCCGATTACTTTTGCTTTTGATACACTAGCTTTATAAATCCACAAACACAGTATCAAATGGCTCGATGGTGAATTCTTTAACGCCAAATTCAGTGTCAACTTTAGTCCTCTGTGTCTGATTGCTATTATTAATGACCACTAATTTGCGACTTTCTGGATAGTACGCACACTCTGTGTTCAGGTTGTCAGTCATATATTTTCCAACAATTCCTTCTCCACCAGCATAGCGAATTAATTGATACAATAAGCGAGTATTGGCAAGGTTAAAGTCAAATTCAGCCAGATAGATTCCCTTTCCTTGTCCAAAGTCATTGATGGTTAAAATTGGATTTTCTTCATTTGCCAATAAGACTTTTGCTTTCCCGTCTGTTAAGAATCGCTTTTCTTTTGCTTTTAAAGCCACACCCTCTGGAAGTACGCCTGCACTATCTTCAACATCAAATTTCCAGCGACCATGACATACTTTCGCCCCTGTGTCTTGGTCGACACCTAACACATGAGACATTCTAAAGTAAGAATCAAAGCCTTCAACTGCTGATGGCTGGTTGACACCAATAAACGCCCCACCCTTATGCGTCCACTCAGTCAACAAGGAAACAATTTGCTCATCTTTCCAAACATCCCCACCACTCCAAGCACTACCGGCATAACCAGCGTTGATCACAACATCAAATTCTGGTAGTCGCCCTGCTTTTACATCTTCAAAAGATATAAACGACACATCAATTGGCAAGCCAGATAAGGCTTCAATTACATGAATCAAATCATGCATATAGGTTTCATGGAAATGACCTGAAAGTGTCCACGTGCGGGTTTTGCCCCAGCATGTTAAAACAGCAACTTTCGTCTTAATTTCATAAGGCTTCCCTGAATCATGGAAGCTTCTAATTAATCTTGATTCATCGGCAACTTTCTCAATATAATCAAGGAAATCTGGGTATGGCTCTGCCAGTGACAAATAGCCGCCAAGTCCAATTCGGTCAATTTTCGCACGAAGCAATGCACGTCTAACATTATTCCAATATTTTTTAGCATCAAGGGTTGGATTGCCACCTTCCATAAAGGTTGGAAGCCCACCGAGTCCTACTGGAAAAAGGTATGGATGCAGACGGATTTCATGGATCGGGGCAGCAACTGCCGAGCACATTCTTGCCTCATAGCCTGAAAAGACACATTTAATCATACCATCAAAGCCAAATTCATGAAATCTGCCGTTATAAGGTTCCATCCCGACCCAATTGTCATCATAAAAAACATAAGCTTTTTTTCCATATTCATGGACAATGTCAATTAACTGTTTCCCAAATGAAATCACAAAATCGTTGATAAAGGTCATATAATCAAGTTTCTTTTGAGACGGCGGCATATGCGTGACTTGAAGCTTTCCTTGGTTAACAAAATCTTCTGCAACCAAACGATAACCATATGCTTTTTCAAATTCCTCTAACGCTAAAACACTAACCGTGTAATCATAAGAAGCCCAATCTACAAATTTATGGCGATTCCTTTCGTCGCTTCCCCAAATCCAAACAAAATTGTAAAATAGCGAGGTGAAACGAACCACATCGGTATCGGGGTTATTTTCACACCAATCACGCAACCACTTTAATAGATATGCTTGGTTTTCTGGGTAGCGTGGGTCAATTTGCATTAAATGCTCTGTGTCCCAATTGTTAGTTGTATGGTTATACATGGAAATTTCTTCCCAGATTCGATAAGCGATAAAGCTTACTGTGTAGCGATGCCAAGGGGTTGGCTGATGGATGGTGACTGTTTGATGTTCTTTGTTGTATTCCCAAGCAGATGGATCTAAAAGCGTATCAGTTGTCCGGTCGTAGACTTGCCAATAGGCTAAAGAGCTGGCTGTATCATTGACCCTAAATTGGTCGCTGAAGAATGATTCCATTAGTGAAATTTCTAATGCAACTGAAGTTGCGTTTTCGCTTGTTGAGAGTGCTGGTGGTGTACAAAGGAAAGTTTGTTGCAGTTTGTCCAGATGTTGGCGTGCCCATTCGTTATGTTCACGCACAATGCAAATGGTTGAATAAATTTTGTAGCCAGCATTAAGGATGTCATCTGACAGTTTGGTTCCATCGCTATCTCTGATCACATCTGCGCCCCATTTTTTGGCTAATTTTAGTGTTAGTTCCTCATAGCCAGTCTGTCCAGGTAAAGTAAATCCACCTTTACTCATTTACCTCTCCTCCTTCTGAAATTTCTTCTTTTGGAATACTTTTTTTTGAGGTTTCTCCATTGATTAAGACATAACTCAAGAATGCTAAGGTTAACCCTTGTCCCCACCCTTGAATCCACTTCTTCGTAATGTTCATATAACCTTCCCGATCTTTCATGACCGCTGTTCCACCTGACACATTACACACTTTCCCAAATTCATCGATGTTGGCTAAAATTCCTACCAATGCCTTGTTGACGTATTTGATATATAGCGGATTATACACCGCAAGCATGGCAGCTGCAATTCCGGCAGAAGCTGAAATTTCTTCATAAGATTCAGGATCGTCAATGATGGTGCGGATTAAGCCATTTTCAGTTAGGTGATTTTTTAAGCCAACCAATTGTTCATCTAAACTGCCCCATACCTCAACAGCTTCTGGGTATAAATACCACTCTGCTAACATCGGTCTGACTTGTGACATGGTATAAGCTGCCCATGCATTGGCTCTTCCCCAGTGGAAACCACTTAAATGAGATTTTGCTGCATGGCTATATCCATGGTACCAAAGGCCATTTTTTTCATTTTGTAAATAAGTGATATGCCAATACCATTGCTGAAGGGCATCTTTTTTCATTGCTTCGTCATCAAACATCACACTTGCTCTTAACATGAATAAAGCCGCCATAAATAAAGTATCTGCCCAACATTGCTCAGGAAAATCGTCCTTATCTGAGACGGTATGCTGCAGGACATTGTCGCCAAAACGTAGGGCATGATTGGTTAAATAATCCAATTTTTCAAGAATCAAATCTTTATAAACCTTTTCACCAGTTGCCTCATATAGTGTCAACAAAACATGCCCCATGGCACAAGTGTTGACATTATGGCTTGGAATACCTAGTTCAATCAATTCATCCACCCGTGTTTTTAAACGTTGCAGATAATCCTCTTTTTTCAAGGTTTCATATGCTTTTGCGATGCCGTAGTAGGCAACACCACAAGGCCAGTCCCACTGCATGTCCATTTCCATGGTTCTTTTAACGACCAAGTCGATGGTTGCTTCTATTTCTTTAGGGTTAAATTCTAGTTTCATTCTCTGTTCCTCCTATTTTTTAGTTGAATAATACGATAAGCGAAAGGCTTAATTTCGATCTTTCCTGCGTCCAATGCTTTCCCAGCTAGAATATCTACGGTCGGTTGTGGCAAGTGGATACTTCCACCTTTTCCATCCATATTCACAAGGACAAGATACTGATGTTCCTCGTCATATCTTGGAATGGCAAGGGTTCCGGCTGTTGGTTTAAATTTCAATTCAATGCCTGCTTCTATGGCGTAATGTTCGATCAAGGCTTCCCACAGTTGCTCACCTGTTGCTTCTATTGGTAATGACCCCACCATGATAACTTTTCCTTTGCCGACGGCATGCTCAGTGATAAATGGCATCTCAGGTGTAATACCGCCTTGTGTTACACCGATAGCTTTTGCACCTTTAAGTTCAAAAACAGTCGACCATCTTGATAATGGTGCTTCAACACCAAAGGCCATGCCAGTGGTGCCAGTTCCTTCAATTGGATAGGTGTACAGTGCTTCGACACCTGCAAATTCTTCCAGGTCGCTACCTAAAGCTGTATCCGTTGTAACTGTATGGACAGCCGTTCTCCCACCTGTCATTGGTCCGACAATCCAGATGCCGCCTGCTCTGACAAATTGCTTTGCACGTGCTAAATAGTCAGCTGAAACATGCATCAAAAATGGTGTCATTAACATTTTATAACCATCAAAACTCATATTTTCAGGGATCAAGTCACGAGGAATACCAGTTTTGAGAATTGACTTATATAAGTCTGTTGTAATGGTGCGGTATTTATTCGGTCGAGATTTATGCGGTTCAGTGTTCATAAACAAGCGTGCCACATCCGAATAAGTAAAAGCTAGTTCTGCCTCATTTAGCTTAGTCGAAAGCATGAAGCTTTCAATTTCTTTTCTCGCTTTTTCAACCGCCAGCACATTGGCATAACCAACACTTGGCTTCCCCCATGCACTTAAAACAGCAGAATGAATGATTTCACATCCCACAGCTTGCTGACGCCACAACCAATAAGTAAAACTTGCGCCACCTAAGGCAAAATTGCTCACTGCCTCACTTACTAAATAACCATTTGGGTGTGGGACAGGTTGCCTGTCAATTGCACCACCGTGAGAGGTGCTTGTTTCAAGTAACCAGAATGGTTCAGTCTTTTTGATCCCACGCCATAAGTCACAATTGATGGTGAAGGCGTGATAGTGTTGGGTGCTAGCATAAGTATCAAAACCAACCATGTCCAAATTTTCAAACAACCACTCATTATTAATAGCAAACCCCATGCCAGCATTGGTTGTAATAGGGACAGCCGAGTGCTTGCGAATCATTTCGGCTTGCTCAGTGGCAAATTCTGCAATTTTCCTGCGATGGAAGGTTCCATACATGGTCGTCAAAGAGGCATGATGTAAAAATGGTGTGTTAAGGGATGGTGTTGGCACTTGGTCAAAGCGGCGGTAATCTTCACTCCAAATTTGCGCGCGCCATGTTTGATTCAAATTTTGGATGGTCCCATATTCTACTTCCAACCAGTGATGCCATTGTTCTTTACAACACTCACAAAAACATTCGCTCACATGGGCTTTAAATTCATTATCCAGCTGCCATAACACAACGGCTGGATGATTGCCGACAACCTCAGCAATTTTGTCAATGATTTGATAGCTTAAGTCGCGAAATTCACGATTATTGGTACAAATATGCTGTCTTGAACCATGAATCATCACTTGACCACTCGCATCCACATGAAGCCTTTCAGGATGCCCATCTGTCACCCAAATAGGTGGCGTTGGTGTCGGTGTACACATCACCACATCAATGTCATTTTCGTTAAATAAGTCTAACAGGTCAGTGATATAACCTAGTCGGTACTCACCAGGGTTAGGCTCGATGGTACTCCACCAAAATTCCCCAATCCGAACCAAGTTAATTCCTGTTTCTTTCATTAAGCGGATATCTTCTTTGATGACATCATCATCCCATAATTCAGGATAATAACATGCACCATGATATAATTTCTTTAATGGATATTTCATTGGCATCTCCCTTACCCTTTAATCGAACCAACCATCATGCCTTTAGCAAAATGCTTTTGTAGGAATGGGTACACACAAAGGATTGGCACTGTTGCAACGATGATAGTAGCGAAGCGTACTGCCGTTTCTGGTACATCTAAAATACCATCTACAACCATGTCCAATGTCGTTGCAGATAATGTAATAACTTGCCTTAAAACAACTTGCACTGTCCACATGGATGGATCCGTAATATAAATCATAGCACTAAAGAAATCATTCCAAATACCTACTGCATAGAACAAGGCAAAAGTTGCAATAATCGGCTTTGACAATGGCAAGACAATTCTTAGGAACGTTCCCATTTCAGAACACCCATCCATATGGGCAGCCTCAATCAATTCCGTTGGAAATCTCTTGAAATTATTGATAATAATGATCAAATTAAATGGACTAATTGCTGCCGGCAACATCAATGCCCAATAGCTATTTAACAAACCTAAGTTTCTAACAACCATAAAAGTCGGGATCATGCCACCACCAAATAACATGGTAAACAAAACCAATTTCATAATCAGTTTGCGTCCTCTTAGGTTACTTCTCGATAATGGGTAAGCAAAAGTAAAAGTGAAAAATAATTGAACCAATGTTCCGACAACAGTCACACCAGCTGTTCGAATCATACTATCAACGACTGTCCCAGTGATGAAGATAAAACGGTAAGCCTCTGTTGAAATATTTCGCGGAAACAAGAAGAAATTTCTCGTGGTAATTTCAAGTTCCGTAGCAAACGAGCCAGCCAAAACATATAAGAATGGTGCAAGGGTTAAAAATCCAAACAAGCCCATTAACCCAAAATTGAAAACGTCAAACACTCTACCCGCAGGCGTGTTAAATATATCTTTTTTTCTTTTTAATCTTAACATCACATATTCTCCTCCTGCTTCCTAGAATATCCCAGCTTCTGGGTCAACTTTTTTAGCAACAAAATTCGCTGTTACAACCAACACAATCCCAACTAGTGAGTTAAATAGCCCAACTGCTGTTGCATAACTAAACATTCCTCTTTGAATCCCAATTTGGAAAACAAATAAATCAAATACCGTTGCAACTGAACGATTCAGTGAATTTGACATCAAATAAATTTGCTCAAATCCAGTGGACAAGAAGCTACCACAAGCCAAGATTAACATGATAACAACTGTCGGTCTAATGGCAGGCAACGTAATGTGCCATAACCTGCGAAATCTTCCTGCACCATCCATAATAGCAGCCTCATATAATTCTGGATCGACAGATGACAAAGCAGCCAAGTAGATAATCGTCCCAAATCCACTACTTTTCCAAATCCCTTGAGAAATAATCACACCACGAAATAAACCTGGATCAGTTAGTACATTAATTGGACGACCAAAGAGGTTTTCCAATAAGTCGAACATAAAACCACCATTGCTATTAAAAAGCATGATCGTTAATGAAGTAACAATCGCCCAAGAGACGAAATGGGGCACATAGATGGCTGTCTGCACACAACGTTTAAAAATGGCTCCTCTCAGCTCATTTAGCAACAAGGCAAAAAATAATCGGTGCAGAAAACCCAATGGTAATACTTAAAAAACCAAGTGCCATTGTATTTGTCATTAACCTTGCAAAGTCAGGACTTCCAAAAAACTCTTGAAACCACATAAAGCCTACCCACGGACTTCCGGCCATCCCAAGGGTCGGATGAAAGTTTTGGAATGCCATAATGATTCCACCCATTGGACCATATCTAAAAATGGCAAAATATAAAATCCCCGGAATTAACATCAAGTATAGCCATTTGTGAAGCCACATATGTCTAAATAATCCCACTTGTTTTTTGGGAATTAAAAATTCTTCCTTTTGAGCGTCTAGTGCTTTTGTGCTCATGATCCACACAACCTTTCTTTTTTCCTATATGAAGTCGAGGATAAATGGTAATATTTTTCCCTCTATTCCATTTTTACTCCATTAGTATATTATACTTGAAAAACACTTTCACAGCAATGTCCTTATTGTTTGAAAAAAACGACCATTTTTGTCACTTCCAATGGCAGCTTCAAAAAGGGTCATTTTTCAGTTAATTAAACTTTGGCATAAGCAATGTTTGGCATTGGTAATTCCTTTTCTTCAACTTTTTTCCGAATATCTTCACCCAAATAAAACTTAAATGTGGCGACTGATTATAAGTCGCATTTTATGCATTCATTTGTAACCTATAAGCAGAACCATCATCAAGGTATACAAAAAATGAAGAAGCTTAGGAATGACCTAGGTAAAAGTCAACTTCCTAACGCTTCTTACTTGCAATATGATACACTCATTTAATTATTGTGCAGCATGGTATAGTTCAGTTAATTCTTCGATAACAGTATAACCACCAGAATCTAACCAACGTTGTACTTCTGCTTCGAATCCTGCACGATCGATTTGTCCAGCAACAAACTGAATACGTGCATCTAACATGATATCATCTAAAATAGCACCGCGTAAGGTTGCTGTATCAGATACAAATGCTTGTGTTGGATTGAAAACTGCAATGTCTTGGTATCTCTGACCATCACGAATTGCCACACGCTCAAGCTCTAGGAGCGTTCCAGTTTCTTCATTGAATGGTGCTGGCAGTACAAATCCTGATACACCCATTCCGATTTGTGCAAATGATGCAATGGTTGCAACATCTTGACGATCGATTGCCTCATCAGGGTTGATGATTCTTTCAAAGACATTGTCTTCATTCCAATGCCAATGGACATCTTCTACACCTAAGTTAAGAATGGTGTGGATTTCTTCTGAGTTTAAGTAGTTCAAGAAAGTCAACACTTCTAATAAACGCTCTTCAGTTTGAACTGAAGCTGTTGGAATCATAATGCCACCATTAAATCCTGTTGTTGGTAAAATAGCATCTGCATTTGGTGTTGAAAAGTTACCAATCATGGCTACCCATGCACTTCCATCTTCTGCTTCATGACGGTCTCTCATTAGGTTTGATAAACTCATTCCACGTGATTGCATGTCCATGATGGCACCGGCACGATCATTCATGAAATCATTGTTCCAATCATCAGTAGGCATCGTTACGAAGTCAGGGTTGATCAAGCCTTCTTCAACTAACATCCTTACCCATTCCATTGCTTCAATGTACTCTTCTGTCATAAAATCAAATACAACTTCACCGTCAACGATGGCCGTTCTATTTGGTGCACCGAACATAACAGCAATGATATCTAATGGACCGTGGTTGTTTTTACCATTCCATTGTGGAATGGTTAAACAATAAGTATCGCCTTCAATTTCATCTCTAAAAGCAAAACACATATCAGTAAATTCTTCTAGTGTTGTCGGTAGATCTAATCCTAATTCATCTAGCCAGTCACGACGAATGTTGATCGAAGCGCGAATTAAATCACGTGCACGATAAATGCCATATGTATCACCGTTAAATGATGCATTCATTCTGATTCCTGAATTCATCATTGATAGGTAATTGAATTGATCGATAAACGGATCTAAGTTCCAGAATGCACCATGAGATACACCTGATACGATAACTGGATCATTGTTTGGAACACCAGGTACGATAAGCACCTCAGGCACATCATCTCCTGCTAATACAAGTGATAACCTGTCTCCGTACGCACTGTTAGGAATCCATGTGATGTCCATTTCAAATCCTGTTAGCTCTTCGATTGTGCGCTGAACCACACTATCGTCTTCTGGTGCTACTTCTGTTAATACAGGTGCCATAATTCTAATTGGTGCTACTTCTGCTGGCGTATCATCCGCTGGTGCTTCTGTGGCAACAGGTTCGTTTCCGCCTCCATTTTGATCTGCTGGCGTTTCAGCAGTTCCACCTCCACTGTCATCACCACATCCTGCTAGCACTAACCCCATTGTCGCAATACCCAGTGATAATGCGAGTAGTTTTTTCCATTTTTTCATCTTTCTTTCACCTCTTCTAGATTTTGACTGTAGCGTTTTTTGTTCACGCTTCCAGTATTCGCTACAGTTTTATTATACTTGAAAAACAGTTACATTGTAATGTCCTCATTTGAGAAAAAAACGACTGATTTTGTTGAAGTATTGAAGCTAAATTCTAGTAAGTCACTTTAATTTTCCACTGATTTCCTTGTGCAATCATACAAAAAATCTGCATCACAGAAAATAACAAAAATTCTATTATATATTTTCAATGCAGATTTGTATTTTTCATTTGTCACGCTGTAAATCAAGTCTTTTCCTAACTAATTATCTTTTCAAACTTTGACTTGAATTATCTATTTTAAACATCCTCTGAAGCAAGTTTTTCAATGACAGAAATGTCCAATCCAGTGATTGAAGAAATCATTTCAACATCAAGCCCTTTAATTAAACTAGTTCTTGCTATTTCGGCTTTTTCCTGCTCAATTCCTTCGGTTATCGCTCTATCCTCAACCGTTTTGTATTTGCACAACCTCCCTTTCTAGCTCCTCGCTTGCTGGTATTTTTTGTTGATATTATAACATGCTCAAAGCTATTTTTAAAGGTTAATTTTCGAAACTATCACTTTTCCATTTAGGTGTTATTATGATTTCAAAATCGGGTAGATGACTAGCCGTTAATTGGCTAGTCGACCTCCCACACCACCGTACGTACGGTTCTCGTATACGGCGGTTCAGTTTTATACTAAACATGTACAATCAAATAATGGTCTAGTGGC
>Ga0131853_10002540_pt1 | contig 32554 bp, 10 predicted proteins | sample TergutLab28metaG_FD_92764 | JGI IMG/M metagenome (GOLD analysis project Ga0131853, IMG submission 92764) | Labiotermes labralis P1 segment gut microbial communities from Petit-Saut dam, French Guiana - Lab288 P1 (version 2) (version 2) | ecosystem: Host-associated > Arthropoda: Insects >... | reverse complement strand
GGGGGGGGGGGGGGGGGGTCTGTGGTCTGGTCAGTCCGATATCATGGCTCTTATTATTTTAATCTGTGGAATGATCCAGGTTTTATTTTTGAGCCATGTAGTTAATTTTTAATTTCCAATAACCATTTTCTTATTACTACCCATGGACAACATTTGTACTCAGGTACGTGTCACGACATGTTACTATGCCTGTTGTGCATAGTGGTGGAGAATAGCTCAATCTAAGAATACATGAGGTTAGGTGCTTCTTTGCCTGAAAACAGAAACATAGCCAGCTTTTGAAACATAATGTTTCTTTAAAAAGTTAGATCATGGAAAAATCCCTCCCCCCCTCCAATTGCAGTCATACTCTTTTCTCTCTTTTGGATTTCTTGACCTTTGAAGATGGGGCCGATGTGTTGCCCTGAAATGTCGGTATTGAATTACCTTTCTGTGCTGCATAATAGCACACAAGTGCAGATCTAACATGATGATGGGGCATTGCAGGCCTTGGCTTAGCTCAGCATGGTCCAGTTCAGAGTGATCTGGTTTGGCCTGGCCCGTTTTGGTGTTTTGTACACGAATTTACGGCGACCTCACATATTTAAGCGCCAAATTTCAGGAAGAACTGTTGTCTTGCATTCGAGTAAATATGGAATCTGTGCAGGATGTTTTTGTGTGTGTGTGTGAGCATGTGCGCGCATGCAAGTGTGGGTGCATGGGTGAGTGAGTGATTATAAAGTGCCCCACACCTTTCAACTAATGAATTATAAAACAATTCTAGTCTTATTTTCTAGCAAATAGTGTAATTTTTTCTTCATGCAGCTATGATAGTATTTTGTACATGGCTATATTGGTTAAATATAATATTTTTTTCATAGCAGTTTTTCATTAATGTTTGTGCATTATACACAATGTATTGTTTTCTGCTCTGTGGTTGCAGTAAATTATGATGGTGCATTTTATGCTCTTTTGTATAAAAACAATTGTATTGAGCCTTCGTTGCTAATATATGTGGACTGTGAATTTATTGGAAATTTTGTTTACGTAATAGACATCACTTTTGTCCGTGAATACCGAGCAGACTTGAAGCAGCCACCACCATCCTTGCGAGTGCACCTTCCTCAGGAAACATCCATAGCAGCACTGTCTGTTGTGAATTCACATCATCATGGCAGCAGTGCATCAGGGAATACTTCCCTGCAGCAGCAACAGCAGCAGCATCTGACAATTCCCAATAGTGGGTCTTCTGGGGCAGCAATAATTCAGCATGTTCCACAGATGCAGGCTACCATTACACCTTGCTCTACCACTGCTAATGACATGCCACGGGAAGGACTAGTTGTGGTGCAGGTAATGCTTATTTACAAATTCATTATTAAAATACTTGCTGCCTGTCATTTGGGGACACGTTGTTGCGTGGTTGGTAGAGGCAATGCACTACAAGCCGGAAGGTCACGGGTTTGATCCCCGATGGTGTCAATGGAATTTTTCATTGACATAATCCTTCCAGCTGCCCTATGGCCTGTAACAGAAATGAGTACGAGGAATATATCCTGGGGGGTGAAGGCGGCCGGTGCGTAGAGCCGACAACCTTTCCACCTTCATGTGCTGATTGTCTTGAAATCTGGGAGCCTCTACCTCCTGGAACCTTCAGGCCTGTCCAGGCCTGTAATAGGATTGCTTTACCTTTATTATTATTATTTTTTTTTAACCTTTGCCTGTCATTTAAATGTGAATCAAGGAGGCATGGTTGCAAAGAAAAGACAAATACGATCATTACTGAAGATTTAACTCTTGTAGTGTTGGGTGACCTATCTGTTGGCCAATGGTACTCATGTGTGCTGTGCCACCAGGCAGTCTATCAGGCACCATTTTAAGTGTGTTAAGCTTCCTTCTCATCCATAAGACTTAAGCACCAATCATATCATATCACCAAATAACATGACACTTGCACATTACACATCTCAATATTTCTCTAGTTGGACAGATTTTCTGTTTGTAGCATACAGCCTGGCACAAAGAGGGTTAAATCCTCTGGGGTTTTGTGCTTTGTTGTCTGGTAAATAGTTACTGATCATTAGGGTCAAGAACTCTTATAGGACCTAAAGTTGAATGCACTATGATCCTTCGAAATGTTGGAAACTACTAACCAGCTGAGAAGGTGTAACAAAGCATAATAATTTAATCTTCACCAAAACTGCTGTGAGGGATGTCAGATGTCACATAGCTGTCTGTGATAAGAAAACCGGCACTTTTATGAACTTAGCATAGAAGTAGTATGTGGTACTGAAGGGGGAGGAGGAGGATGGGCACTCAATTACAACTGCGTGTTTGAGGTGTTGTATGTTATGTTTGGGTGATATGTTTTGGCTTATGCTAAAAGCCTTGATTGAGCAATATGAAAGTACTTTGAGAGAGAGAACATGCATACAGCATGATAAAATTTCAAGTGATTGAATTCTCAACCTTACAACATGCTGTGTGTGTTGTAGAGGCCCACAGTGGGTTAACATAGAATAATGTGTTTTGGAATATATTGGAAATATTATACTATACTTTAATTAAGTAAAAGGAAGATTCTTATGTATTTATATAGAGCTCTGAGAGATGGCATTTTGTGGTTTTCTGGAAATAAAGTGTGATGAGTGAAGCATTGTGTCTCTGTAATTTTAGCACTTTTCCTGTCCAGTTCGTTAGTAGACATATAAGTACAAATGAATGAATGGAATGTAACTCTTGTAAGCATTGGAGAATAACTTCCAGTTTATCCTGTTTGAGTATTACTGCTAGTACTTCAACTTGAGTAAGTGGAGTAAGTGCAGGTTGTGAGATGGATTCTTTTGTGCCAGGTCCAACAGGTGCAACGAGAACGAAGCGAAAGGAGTGAGAGGACCGAACCAGAGGGAGTGACCCTTGACTTGAGCATTAAGAAACCACGTGGCAGTCCTAGTCCAATGGCTTCCAGTCCATTGGGGTCACGGGGTGATTCACCATACCATCCACACCATCCGCAGCATCGTGACTCGCCCTCATTACCTGCTCATACCACACTACATAGTATCCCTCCACCTGCCCATAAATCTGGCCTTCACCATCCACCACCACCTCCGCCTCCATCGGTCACTATATTCCGCACTGAACCTGGATACTATTCCCATCAGGTATTGTAGTCATCAGTTGCTGCTTTTAGTTTTTATTTTCTTTAACCTAGTTACCTTCTTAAAGGGACAAATTAGGCATCACCATGCTCTCTGTGTTTATGTGTGTCTTCAATTTTAATTTCTAACCATTTGAGTGATTTTTACAAATCTTGGTATTAACAGTATGCAGTTGAAACACTCCCCAACACCATAATCCTTAATGATGTACAGTTAGTTATAACAACTGGGTAGGGGGGGACTCCATGGACTTCCAAGGTGGGAACATTGCTTTAGGGTAATGAGGTGGTGTGTGGTAACATCTTTAAAAAATACACAACTTCTGTTAAGGCAGTGTTTATGTGAAATGTAAAATAACAGTATGGCAGCCATGCAGAAGATTTCTTCATGTTTTGTTTTGGTGGCAAAGAACTAATGAAATGCTGGTGCTAAGGATGTGACCTTTGGAATGTAGATCCTAAATGTACCATACACTGTGTTGTGAATAGTTACAGAGTGGTTATGTTTAACTTTGAGATTATGCCCAACAAATTTGACCTATTTTAAATGGAAATTATTTTTAATGTTGGGATTATTATTTCTTAAATTGTTAGTGATGTGCCATCTGGGGTAAGAGATTATCTGTTTTCCAGAATGAATGGGCCAGCTTCAGAGCCTATCTGGCTCCCATTCCAGTGAGTTGTGGTGGTTCTTTCCTTGGGATAAAACAGGCATGGTGTGAAGTTGATTAGCCTACTCCATATAGGTTCAGAATAGGTGGTACCCACTTCTCCTGCCTCAGGATGTCATGGCATAGTGCATAATTAAGCATGGGAATAGTTTTACCTTTACCTTACTTTACCTGCACAGGGAGTTTCATTGCATTTTGTTGGGGAATGTGCTTTACATTTGTCAATAGTAACTTAAAATTAAAAAAGAGTTGCTTTATATACCAAAGAATATGGGTATCATCAAGGTCTGTAACCATGGTAAACAGTTCTTGGTGTCTTGTGTACATAATTGTATACAAAGGTACATATATTTTTGGTTCTGTGATTTGTTACTCTTGCAGTTGATTTGTGTAAGTACATGAACACTGTTACAGAAATATGTGCTACTTCTCAAAAACATGGTGTCACTGTCCCTGCTTTTCTTTTTGAGGTATGGTCATTCAGGGAATAAGAATTAGATTTACAAGAAAGAATAAAAAATGCGAACAGAACATACTTTGTGCCACAGAAATTTTTTAGAAATAAAAATATATCTAAAAAACTAAAATTAAGACTAAAGATCACAATAGTAGACAAAAGTTTAACATATGCATCAGAAACCTGGATGCTAACAAAGAGAGATAGAAAGCGAATAAACATTTTTGAAAGGAAAGTGTATAGAAGACATTTAGGCCCAGTATATGACAATGAGAAAGAAAATCGGAGGATAGAAATTCATGCAGTTGTTAAAAAACCTACTATAACAGAGACATTAAGGTTAAATAGATTATGTTGGTTTGGGCATGGACAGAAAATGGAAGAAAATAGATTTCCCAAAAAAGTATTATATATGAATTTGACATCAACAATGCTGAATGGTAGACCAAGAAATAGATGGCAAGTTGAAGTGAGGGATCATGGAAGATTAGTGGGTGGAAAAGGGTGGAAGGAAAGGGTATATAACAGAGAGGAATGGAAGAAGCTGCTGAGAATGGCAAGGAATTGTCCCATCCTGCACATGCCAGTGGAATGAGTGAATGAAATGACTAAGAATTAGGAATAATTGACATGGTGAAATGGCACTTTGAGAAATGAGGCATTCAGTATAATTATGTGTTACTGATATAGGCCATTTTTGGGATTGTAAGAAATAATAATTGTGGGAAACAGGCATAAGGGAACAATGGATAGTGGTTTTATTGTAGCTTGTACAGAAATTGAGTCACAGGGTGTGCAGTAATTACATGTACAAACACCTTATTTATGTCAGTTAGCTCTACCAAGGACTGAATTAAGTAGAGTTGAGCTCAGTTATAACGACCTCGGTTTGTGTGCATGTGTTGGTGTCGCCATCTGTCCTCAGAATATCCAATATTATTATGAATGCATGTACTGTGTTCTATAGTAATCCATTTCTGCATTTTATTCTGCCTTAATAATAGAGTGTAAGTTAGTACTGGAATATTCTTCTTTTGTTCTTATTGATAATTATATTACTGTTTCTGTATTTTATTACTTCGTTGCCCAATCCATTTATTTTGTAACATTAACTTCTCCCACATTTGTATGCAAGTTCCCTCCCCCCTGCCAGGGAACTTATCTGTAGACATGACTGTAATTGCAGTGTTGAAATGTCTGGTCCAGATACCGACTGTCCAGACCATTTCATGTTTTCGTACTTTTGATAAAATGAAATTAAATCCATAAGTGTGCCAAGATATGTTCAGTATTGGTATATTATTATTCAAAGATTTTTGTGTGGATGGACAGAAACATTGTGTTGAGGCAGTAGTAGATAGATTCCTATTCACCATACTAGATTGCATGTGTAGTGGTGTTTATATAAGGGCATGTTGATAGAAGCATCTTTTGTGTGTGTGCACGTGTGTGAATAATATATATAAATAACTTAAACAATCACCCATCCTACACACACACACACACACACGTGTGTGTTTGTTTAGGTTGGGCAGGTGGCTAAAGTTTACAGTAACTGGCTCTGCAGATGTTTAGATTTAAAAAATGAAATTAATAGTTGTGTGATTATGCTCTTTTGAGATGTGATACTATTAGTACAGACAGCATCACATCCAAGAAGACCATAATAATCCTTACTGCTCTGAAAACCTCAAATCTCAGATACTTCTATAGACATGATAACTCACTGTACCAGGGGAAGTTGTCCCAATTTACTGTAGAAATGGAAGAATTTTCTTATTGATACCTTTTAGATACTGTATGCAGACATGTGCTGTATTGCTGATGATTAAGTAGAATTTGGTTTACATGTTTCCTGGAGTTGAGTGATTGTGTTAGTATATCCATAAATAACAGAAAATAAATACTAATGTACACCATTTTAAGAGCATTGTTTCTATGTAGCTGTCATGTATTAATGCTTAGGTTTGCTTTACAATGAAGTTCTTACTTGCTTTCCGACTCTTTTTGTAGGGTTTCTTCGTTTATTAGTGCACGTTAACTTTCAGGTGGTAGTATCATCTGAGCAGCCTCGAAGTGTTTCCAAATCTCCATCTGTATTTGTGTCTGCCGTCCTACCACATTCAGATAGTCGTGGAGGTGGGAGTTCAGTTTGTGGTGGCCCAACTCCTCATCTGGTTATGAACCAGCAACTACCTTCCTCCAGAACTGGGCCTCAGGGACCCAGTACCAAAATAACTAAGGTTAGACTTCAGTAAAAATAAGCCTTTTATAGCATGTTGTGAGGGAACAAGTGGAGAAGTAAATTTTAATGTAGTTCAAATTTTAAGTCAGTCACCTGAAAGCATGCTAACTTAACACATTGTGCTCTCCATACATGATGGTTTAATAGGATTTTTCATTATGAAGCATAAATCATGTCAGTTCCCTGACATCAAAACATTATGTAAAGTAAGATTTGAGGTTTTTATGGCATTGAGTAAGGCTGCATGACATCACAACCCAGAATACTAATACATCAAAGTCATTACATGAGTGTGTTGATTAGCTGTTTAAGGTATAAATGTGCAGAATAATAGTAAGTGTAGTGTCAAATTGTGTTCAAGGCTGACATTACCCATGACAGCAGACACTTAGATTTCCACACACATTTATCATATAACCGGAATAACAAGTTCACTGTATTCTCATCATCTTTTTCCAACAAGCTCTACTTAGTTGAATGAAGATAGACCAACTTGATGTCACTTGCTTTATTATTTCATTATTTAATGCTCGACACGTTTTGAATATTAGTACATCCATCCTCAGGAGCTTGCGACTTATTTGTTGAGTTATTTCATGGGTTGTATTGCTCTGGTTCGATGTGTGTTGGTGTTACAGTGTGGTATCCTTGTGTAGGCTTCAGCCTGCACAAGGATACCACACCACCCCAGCCAAACCACACCGTAACACCAACACACATCAAACCAGAGCAATACAACCCATGAAATAACTCAACAAATAAGTCGCAAGCTCCTGAGGATGGATGTACTAATATTCGAAACATGTAGAGCATTAAATAATGAAATAATAAAGCAAGTGATATCAAGTTAGACTGTCTTTATTCAACTATCAAGATGATGCACGGTCCAATAAACATAAAAAAGCACTACTTAGTTTATTAATATTCTGAAATTGCTGCGGTATAAACAGGTACCATCCTTGCCTCCAAAGCTGTCACCAAAGCTGCCTCCTGTTGGTGCGAAGACAGGCTCAATTACCCATGGTACACCTGTGTCTTCATCTGCGTCTCTTATGGTGGGTGGACCAGGATCATTACATCAACAGCCTCGGTATGAGGGCCTGCTTCGTCAGATGACACCACCACATCAACAAGGGAAAGAGGGAAGTGCAATGAGTGGATCTATCACTCAAGGTACCCCTGTCCATCATACCCCACACCACCTACCACCAGACAAACGTGCAGATAGGGGTGGATTGCCATTAGTATCACAAGGACAGGGACCTGTTTTTGATTATTACAAGAGACTGTCACCTGCTGCTGTATCTCAGAATGCTGGAAGTAATTCCACAGGACCTGCTAGTAGTGGTGGACAACCAGGGTATATACCATACCAGCGAGAAGCTCCAGCCCCACAGACCACTTCTGCTGGAGGTTTTACTTCACCATACTCACATCAGCCCTCACGATCAACTACATCATTCCCATTTGATCAGCAGCGCCAAATCATAATGAATGATTTTATCACGTCACAGCAGATGCCTTCACCTCGGCGAGCGCCTCCAGGTTCAAATCCACCTCCCCCAGAGAAATCACAACAGGATTCGCCCTCACCTCGTGGCATCTCATCGTCTCCTCATTATTATCCTACAGCGAATGCATCTTCAGTATACCTAGCAGCTGATGGAAGGTTGCCACGATCATCACCTGCCAATGCTGTTGGAATGGAACAGTCACAAACTCCTCCTCATCATACTCCTCCCCCACCAGCACGCCAGGGTGTTATTCACTCCACACCCAGGCACAATGCAGTTCCATCTAGGCCCCCCAGCAGTGGAAATGGTGGAAATCCAAAACCTCCATCTCCAGCTGCATCTCCACATCAGCGACTTCATCACTTAACGCCCCATCATCCCCAGCATCATTCCCACCACTATCCTCCACCTGGTCATCCACCACCAGGCCATGAGGCGTTTTCCTCACTGGTGGATGTAGCTGTCCAGCAGCCCAGTTTGCCTGTCCCTCACAAGGATTCAGACAAACGTCAGCAGCCTCAACAACAGCATCATCTTCCTCCTCATCACTCTCACCATCATGAGGGTCTGGGAAAGACTATGGCTGACTCCTTAAACAGTGCTCGCATGTTGACTGACCATCAGATGCAAGATAGAGAGAGATTTTGTGTCACTCGGGAACGTGAGCGTGAAGTGCTTCATTCAGCTGAACAGCGATATGCAGCCGTGAGAGAAAGTCATGCTGAGCAACAGAGGTTTCCTGTTGCTGTTAGAGAAGGCCATCATCTAGAACGGTACAGCCAATCAGGAAGGGAGAGGGAACAGGACCAGGGGCAGCAGCGCCTTCCACCTGCATCAAGGGATCGAGAAAGGGATCGTGAAAGTCATCAGATCCAGCAACACAGGGAACTTCAGCAACAGCAGCAACAGGTACATTTGCATCAGCAGCTACACCAACAGCAGCAGCAGCAACAGCAACAACAGCAGCAGCAAGTAAGGTTATCTGCTGTAGAGTATGAGCAGCGACAACAGAGGCACCCTCAGCAGCAGATGGTTTATCGTTCTGCTCCATATCGTGACCACCAGCGTGTCTCAGACATTGAGCGAGAATCCACACGAATGTTTATGAGTTTTCAGAGGGATGGACCACCTGGTGGGCAGCCACCACCACCTGCCAGGCTTCATGCTGCATCACAACAGTCACAGCATGGTAAGTGATACTGATTTTGTGTCCACACTGCTGTTTTAACTTCTAGAGTACAGCCTCTGAAATCCCATGCTTCCACAATGGCTGGCACATGGTTCAATTTAATTTCTCACAGTGGGACAGTATTTCCCCTTCTATATGAAGAGGATGAACTTTTAATTGGGAAGTGTTTCCCTGGTATCTTTTAAAGGTTAAACTGGTGTTTGCAATAGCTTCAGTCCTTTACACTAAATCTTATTTCTGTAGCTAGACTGTTATCCTTACCAGTGAATTTCCACTACTGAATAATACATTTGACCATTCTGTCTTGCAGGAGGTGAAGGAACTCGGGACCGAGAAGGGGTAACTCGAGGTGGGGGAAGTGGGAGAAATTCAGGTGGTGGCAGTGGTGATTCAACTCTGACTGCAGCCAGCCTAATTGATGCCATTATTACACATCAGATCAACCAGAGCGCGACAGACAGCCCAGGTAGTGGCACCCAAGGTGGACCATCCAACAGTCCTGTACCTACAAGACCAGGAGACAGACTTTTTCAGGTACAACTCCTTTTTATGCACGTTCGCAAAATTGCGAAAAGTGTATGCATGGAACAATTCGGCTCCCACTGAATGGATTTTTATGAAATTTGATATGTGAATTTTTTTTTGAAAATGTTTTGAGAAAATTCAGGTTTCTTTAAAATTAGACAAGAATAACTGGTTCTTTACATGAAGATCAGTATACATTTTTGATCATATATTGCTCAATTCTGCTTGGAATTAGAATGTTTCAGACAAAAGTTGTAGAGAAGATCAAAACCTAGTTTATGTTCAGTAACTTTTTTCCCTCAAATTGTGCCATTTATTAGATAATGCAGAAGAGTACTGTAGAGCCAGACAGGCCACAGATGACACTATTTCGCATGCTTGTTGTATGCTGGATACCTAAGTTTACAAATACAGGCTTAGAATATTGATTGTCCACTGCAGTAGTGGTTGGACGAGTGTGCCTTAATGTGACGTTACGCGTACATTGCCTGTCTTTGTTTGATCTTTGAAACAGAAGTTGAACAATATTAAATCCTTTCATTTTTGACAGGTAATGCAACTTTACTTTTAATTCTTCAGGCAACATGTATTCTGAACTCTAGTAAGGGAATGAGCTTAGTAATTTTCCAATTTTGTTTAGATCATTGGAATTCATTGTTTCATCTCAAGTGATGTTTCTTTATTTTATGCATGTTTGTTTCATTGGTCTGGTCTATTCTTGTTATATATGCTTACAGGGGGTCTTGTGTAACATAATTCATTATAAATATGTTACATTTGAAATTGTAACAAACAGCGTTACAAACTTTAACAGCATATCCACATAGAAGATTGTTAGAAATAATTGGTAGGGTGACCATGTGAGGATTCTAATGGTAAATTTTGCATAATTACTGTGCCAGTGTTTTCCTTCAGTGCTTCAAGATGTTTAGAAGCCAAGGTACCATAGACAGTGTACAGAAAAGTTGACAGGCTGAGTCATCAGGGGTTTGAATGCTGACAGGGGCAAGAGATTTGTGTCTTCTGCAAAATGTCAATACACATATGATCTCACGCCCACATGGGCTCCTGTTTAGTGGGTATCAGGGGGATCTTTACTCAGGAGTAAAGTGGCAGGGTGTGTGGCTCCTCCATCTTTTGTCAAGGTTATGAATGTAAAGAGCTGTAACTTTACTCCCCCGTATGGGATGTATAAAAACGTAAAGGTAAAGTGCACCCTTGCACAGGCACTTAGGCCCTGTACAGGCCATACCGCCCATAGGGGGAGTAGAGGTATAGCTCTACTCTTTCTTTACCACGGCACTAGAAGGGGGTGAGGGGTCAGCGTCACGCCCCGGCTGCTCTTTATCCCTGGGAAAGACCCGGTACCCCTTGTACAGGAGGCTGGGTGGGCCCCAGGGCCAGTCTGAACAGATGTGGAAAATCTCGCCCCCACCGGGATTTGATCCCCAGACTGTCCAGCCCGTAGCCAGTCTCCATACCGACTACGCTACCTGGCCCACATGGGATGTATAGGGGTAATATATTCACCTTTCTTTACATTAAGATACTTACAATTTTCTCTGTTGCAGAGTTACATGTGCCATAGCTTTTTAAAGCATGACACAGTGGGAGACCTGTATCCCCACTGACCCAATTTAAATCCCTTCTTTGTGCTGTGCCCTGTCTTTTAGTTCATGGTGGGCCAGGTGAGGATACCATCGCTCTGGCTTAAGTGGGGTTTTAAAGGTTAATTTAATTATGTTGTAGAGCTTCCATCGTGAGCAACAGCCTCCAGGATCGTCACAACAGCAGCAGCAGCAGCAACAGCAACCCACACTGCAGTCACAATCAGCCCTTCATGTTCCTGAATCGAATGGAAAAGTTTCACCATTAAAATCGTCTCATAGTCCCAGCATAGTTCATCTGGATCATGATGCTCCTCCAAGCAGTCAGGCATCTGATGGGTCTAATAAAACGATTACTTTATCCGAGCATATTGACTCAATTATAGCAAAGGACATCAGCGGGAGTAACCCATCTGCGGGGAGTGCAGGTAGTGGTTATGGTCCACAGCAGCATCATCGTGGTGTGTACCATCCATATCACATGCCTGCGCCTGCACCAGATGTAGCAGAACATCACAGCTGGAAACTCCGGAGGGCATTACAGCATAAGGAATTGGAAGCTGCAAGGGAGCGTGAGAAGGCCACAGCAGTGTCATCCAGGTGATGGTTATGTAAATCATGTAGTTGTATAATTTAGTGCTGAGTGTTTAATGTTATAGTACTGTGGCATCATTTGGGAGGTTGTGAATGTGAAAAGTATTTTGTTTTATAACATAATAACTTTATCTGGAATGTTTGCTGAAATTATAGTTTGCATAACTAGTGACACTGCACTGTTGTAGAGGCCTGGAGTTTTGTACACCAAATTTGTTTCACATGGAAATTGTATATATTTTTAGTAAGATTGATTTCAGTTGCATGTAAAGTAGCCAAATTTAAATTTGTATGACTTTTTTTAGGGAACACCCACAGTCTCAGATTTTGTCAAGACACATGCATTATTACAGGAAGTAAAATGGTCAGAGTTTCAGCACCCTTGTGTTTGTGTTTCATTCTTCACACAAAGAGTACATAATAATACTGAATTCTGCATGTGAGTCACCATGTTGCATATGGAATTGCTGTTTAATGGAAAGCTAACCAATTTTGAGAGGCTGCCACAGTGGTGTTTTATACAGGGTGAGTCTCTTGCTAGAGGCCCCAAACTATTGTCTATAAAAAATTATGTTATTGAGATAATGACTTGAAAATTTATATACACATACCGGGAATGATGCAAAACAGGACCTGTTCATAATCGATGCTGAAACTGGTCTCCTTTCACATCCAAGCGCACTTGAATGCGTTTCTCCAAATTCTGGAATACTTTTCCCAAAGTATCAACGTTGACGGCTTGAATCTCTTGGCGTATAGCGTCTTTGAGTTGTTCGATTGTGTAGGGGGTATTTTTGTACACTTTGCCCTTCATTAGGCCCCAAAGAAAGAAGTCAGCAGGCGTTAGATCGGCTTCCCCTTGTCTCTAACTTTTTAACCAATTTCTGGATGGAACACTTTGATGGTGCACATCTTTCATCAAATTCCGTTCGAAATGCCGTTTGGCATGCTTTAAATGAACCTGTTTGCCATTATTTATGAACGAGAAATCCACGCTGTTCGACTGTTTACATAGACAATAGTTTGGGCCTCTAGCGAGAGACTGAGCCTGTATTTTACAAGAGTCATTCAAATGAAGCTAAAAAAATATGTACAAAGTGATTAATTGCAAAAATAGATGCAGTAAAATGATGTTAATTTTTCCATGTCGTTCCCACCACATTCCACACTGTGCCTCCAGTGTTTCATTGAAGCATAAATTCCTTGGTAGAAGAAGGCTTTTGGTTGTCCTGTCAGCCATCATACACCACCTCCTTTATCTTCTCACCTTATCTGAATTGACATCCATGCAGAGTATCTTTTAGGAGCCACAGAGATGAAAATTTCTGGTGCCAAATTGGTGAATATGGCAGATAGGGTAAATTCCAATTTTAAATCCTGAAACTATTTCACAGTGTGATGGGTCACATGAGGTTGGGGGTTGTGCTGCAGACATATACCAGAAGACAGCAGACCGTGGCATTTTCTTTGAATTGGTGGTTTAAGCTGATCATGAAGCATATCACTGAACAATAATGTACTGTACTGTACTGTACTGTACTGTACTGTACTGTACTGTACTGTACTGTATGGTATTGTGCTGTACTGTACTATACTATACTATACTATACTATACTATACTATACTATGCTAATACTATGCTATACTATACTATACTGTGCTGTGCTATGCTATACTATACTATACTTTACTATACTATATTATACTATACTAGTGTGCTGGGATAGCATAATCGGTATAGTGACTCTCTATGGATTGGACCGTCTGGGGATTTATTCCTGGTGGGGTCGGGATTTCCCACACCCATCCAGACCAGCCCTGGGGCCCAATCTGCCTCCTATACAATGGGTACTGGGTCTTTCGTGGGGGTAAAGCAGCCGGGGCATGGCATTGACCACCCATCCCCTTTTAGCACCGAGGTTGAAGGAAGAGTAGAGCTACATCTACTCCCCATCTGGGCCTTCATGGCCTGTTCTTGGGTGAACTTTATTACTATATTATATGATACTGTACAAGTTTGTCAGTTTTCATTTGAATGACCATTGCATTTGTCAAGGATTCATCACTTTGAGATTGCTGTCAGTGAAATTTTCATTCACCTTCTGTAACATCTTGTCAAATGGAAGTCCTAAATGCTATCATCGTATCGCCGTTATGACTACCATAATTTTCAGTAGCATCACAAACAGCATATTCAGCAGTTTCCGTTTCCACCATCTGCGCTCATCATCATTGAGTCTTGTTTGAAATCACATAGCATAAACTTATGCTCCTATTCATTGGACAGAACACACGATAACTTTCTGTTTGTTGGTACCGTAACTGGAACTTAGCACATGTTACTTTTTGGACTTCAAATCCACCATGTGACCAGAGTGTGATTCTATGTAAGCCATGAACTGTATTCATAGTTTTTTGAGCTGTTATGTGTATCATTTCCTCTACTTGTGTTTGATATTATTTAACATTTAACTTACCAATATTGTAAAGAATATTTACACAGCAACAAATTTAGAGTCACTACATTAAACAAAATAAAACAAAGTTAAGGGTAAGAAACAGCCAGGCTTACAGAAACAACAAAGAAAAAATTTAGAATATTATAATATTAAATGGAGTCTCAAAGAAATAAGATGGAAGGGCATGGACTGACATGAGTTGGCATAGAATAGGGACAAGTGGCATGCTATTATGAACACCATAAGGAATCTTTGGTATAATAAAATGTGGGAAGTTGATTGACTAGCTGGGGAACTGTTAGGTTTCAAGGACTCTGCTCCAGGGCAATGGTTGTTTGGTTGGCTGATAAGGTAATTAGTTCATGTAATATAATAAGTTTACTTCTTGTGTAATTTCTGTATGTATTGTTTCAGGTCTAGCACACCATCCATGCAGGCTGATGAACGGCAGATCATCAGGATAGCTCAACCGTCTTCTCCTAGAGGCACCAATGTTTCTGGGAATAAGGCCGCACAGTATCATGTTGAGCCTGTTTCACCTCCTGAGTCTGGTGCAGGGGGTGCCAGTGGTGCTGCTAGTGGTCATCATTGGTTACCAGGTGGTAGTGGGAATGTTACAGGAAGTGATCCTGTGGCATTCCTAGCGCATCGTCGATTTTATCCACCTGAACCTAGCGCTACAGGAAAGTCACACCTATCACCACTGGATTATGTGAAGAATCGGATAGTGGAGGTTATGCGAACATCAGAGGACGACAAGCCAGAGCAAGCCTCTCAGCAACCACAGCAGCAGCAGCAGCAGCAGCAGCAGCAACAACAGCAGCAGCAGCAGCAGCAGCAACCACAACAACAAAGGCATCTTCATCAGCAGCAGCAGCAGCATTTTGTTGTTGGGAAGCAACCACGTTCTGGTGCAGCTGATACCCATGGGTGTATTACTGAGGAAAAGTCATCATCACAGTTTCCCGTTACTGAAGGAGGACCAGAACATCAACTTCGAATGAATGATGATGAATCTAGGCATCAAAGTCAGCGTCAGGATAATGAGGTACACCTAAGGGGTGAAGGTGGAGTGAAGGTTGTGGACCGTAGAACAGAGGGTGACAAGGGAAGGGATGAAGGGAGGGGCAGGTGTGACAGTCCAGGAGAAATGGTGATAGATGAGGGAACAGCTGTGACCCCACAAGGTTCTATTACAGGAGAGGACTCAAGTAAACTAGATACTATAACAACCAATGTTTCTAAAGTTCCCTCTCCGAGTAGTGTCGAAGGAAGGGCAGGCAGCAGTTTTCCACAGCCGTCTCCTTCACCAGTGAGTAATTCAGCAGCTCCATCATTTTCATTGACAGTTCCAGTAACAACTACGCCATCATCTGTAGCTGCCGCGTTTGTCCCAACATACCCTTACTCAGCACTTAGTGTTCTGTCTGCTGCACGATCTCCGAATTCTGGTCAGGCACCAACCCAAGCCCAAACAAGCCAACCAGTTTCATCAGCAAGTGGTACATCAGGAATGACTCAGCAGAACAAACAATCATCGAGTGGTTCAAGTCAGGCCCAGACAACTGTACCTCCAACGAGTTCCGCAGCGGATATCCCGACCTCTCGATCAGCTGAGCCGGCACCTCTCCTTTCCTCTCAGTATGAACCTCTTTCTGATGAGGACTGAAGATATTTGGAGGCTGTAATGTAAACAGCAAACCCAGTGCATCGTTATTTCACACAAGAAGAAACTGCTGCTTTCAGCTTCTTGTAAAATGGCTAGCCTTGAGTAAAAACTGTGCTTGATTTCTTCACTGTGCAAGAGAAACTTGGGGTCGAGGCTAGAAGAGACAGAAGATAGTATTAAAAGAGGTGCAGTTTCTAGCACATTGGGGTTATGAACTTGTAGTTAAGGAAGAAAGACTGTGAAGTGAATAATGAATAAATCCTGACATCATGGATTATTTGCCAGGAAAATGGAAAGGAGTCCTATCAGACGTTTTGATGTCTGTAGGAGCGGATTCACTTTTTCTATTTAAGAGAAGAAATTGTATTGTGATAACACGTGACTCCGTATGAAACCGCCCGGGCCACATAAAGGCCCTGTAAAATTGTCATTTAACCAACCGTTTTGTTGGGGATAATAAAAATGCTGAAAAATTGCGGTGAATATAGGAGTATCATTAATGTTTTCTGTTCATAAGTGATGATTCATGGAAAAGTTTCCCTTGGAAATGTCATTGCACTTCATTGAAATATTAGATGTATATAATTGATTCTTGGTTGGTAAAAATAATTTTCTTCTTTCCTTGTATTCTCATAAGACGAATGTGATGGAAGCTTAATATTATTAATACTGTAAATTTCTTTTTTTAATGTAATGACGTGCAGCTGATTAATATAACCTCAGAAGTGTACTGCTTCTCTTTGCGGTTTTAAGAGACCTGGACTCGAATGTCATTTTTTAATATAAATTTGTGACTCCAAACCTGATGATGAACATTCTCTGTATGGGTTTTGAATGATTTTCTTTCTTCCTTATTTTCTTTCTTCTTCCCTCAAAGAGATGGGTTTGATGGTGACGATTAAGCTGTGTTCTTTTTTATTACACTTCACCTCGGTGGCAATTTTTCTTTAGTTCATGGTTGATAGGATTTGTATTACCATTCTTTTTTTATCCATGTGTAGAATTTTTTTGAAAGTGAGTGAATGTTGCTTTTAGTTTTTAAGTTGAGACATTACAGTGAAAGTTTAAACTTCTGTGAAAATAGTCGAAGGTGGAAGAGACATGTAAGAAATTTATGAAAACAGTAACTTGGGTCTTGACAAAATACTCAGGTCTATGCTATGCTAGCTATTTGATTGTAATGCAAATTTAAAAAAAAAAAAATGAGGAAAAAAGAAAAAAAGTTGGACACAAAAATTTAAGACTTCTGACCAGTACCTTTTATTGCTCATGGTACAAATTTTCTTCCCTTTAATTATATACTTCATTTTAAATTGTTTTTAAATAGTGAATGACAAGGTATGCATCAGGTTTACAACAAGTTTTTCCCTCTTTCTTTTTCAAGTGTTTCCAGAGGAAGTGATGAGCAAAAGGGAATCACCTGGAAGCATACCACTTCAGCATTGATTACTTATACTTACTGTTTTGTTTGGGACCTTGTCCCATGAGGACCTTCCCTTCCCATTTTGAGTCCCCTATGATCACCAGGTGACCTGTATAAGGGACATTCCAGGCCTCCTCCACCTCACTAACAAGGCAGATAACACGTGTACGTAATACGTACACACATACATACACACACACATTCATACATATACACACACATACATATTCATTCATTCATACATACATACATACACACACACACACACACACATACATACATACATACATACATGTGCACCCATCCACACACACACAAAATCTTAGATTGTAGGAACTATACTGTAGTAATCTTTGATGTATTAAAACAAATTGTTATTTTTGTTGAAAATAAAAATCACAAGTGTCCGTTAAAAATTACAGTCATTTCTATATTCAAGGCCCATTTTCATTCCAGAAAATTGTGTCACTTAGACCTGTTATGAAACAAACTTACATAATTAAAATATTCTATGAGTACTTTCTGGAAATCAAAGACAAAATGCAGTGTTAGCTACTCTCTAGTGTATGTCCTTTAAAAACCTTTCAGAGAAACATAAATCTAGTCCATTCAGAACATGAGAACAAGGATAGATAATTTATAACATTTAATCCGATACTGCTTTTTTTTTTTAAATAAAATTGAATTTGTTTTTATAGTAATTGGTGTTCATGTTTCCTTAGATGTTCTTCTGTCTTGATTGTATTGGTACTTCAGTGTTGTGTGTTGTTACAGCCTCTGTTTGTTTGGAAACAGCTGCCAAAGAATATTGCATTACATATAGCGGGTAAGTTCACAGTTGACCAAAAAAACCTACGTAATAATTCACTCTTCCTATTGTTACAATGTTGCTATTGTTCATAACTTTTTACTGGTATATAACGGTGCACATTTACTGTGACATTTGTGCCAGTAACACTAGTCATATTTTGCCATCTGAGCAAATGGGCACTACGCACCATGTACGCTACTATTGAAGCTCCCTGTTTGACAAATTGAATTTAGTTTAATTTCTGTCTGGATGTGCATCAAATGTTTGAAGTTCTAAAAGACTGAACAAGGAATAAGGAGGCCAAATGTCCAGAATGGAAGCAGGTGAAGATACTGACAAGTGATCTGAGAACATGAAATATGGAGAGTTTGGAGAAAAATAATGCTTAGTGTTTGTGGTATATAAACTGTGTGTGATGAGCACAGATTGGTCAATTCTGAGACAAATGTTCAGCCTAATTTTGGCATTGTAACTGCTGTATCTTAAAGCAGGAAATTTTATGAAGAATCCTATGCCATTCAAAAATGTGGTGAAATAAATGGCAGTAGTTCAGCATGTGGTACATTCAACAGTCATAGGAGGAAATGATATTATGCAAGGTGGATTCTTAAGTTGTCTTTTATGTGGAACACAGCTTGTGGCCTGATACCTCCTATTGGCAAAGAAACAAGTGTGTAAACCTTTCACATTATTGTGTGTTGGTTTTTACACATGGTCACTAGAATAACATTTGTGCCCAGACAAACTTATATGTGTCACAAAAGTTGAGTAGCTACGGTGTGACTGGAAGAACTATTGCCTTTTAGTACATAAGAGAATTTTGTATGTTCCAAATCCATTCATTAAGAAATATTTACACTTAAGTAGTAAACTGACAATTACACACTGATAAAAATACTTTATGATATATTTCACCTATATTTTTTATTAATGTGCCTGTGTTGACTTACTACATAAGTGTAAACATAAGAGAATATGTGCTGCTTGCTCAACAGCACAAATGAACTTTGAAATAAGGTGCCCTGGAGCAGAGGACACTGTGTATGTTCTCCGCAAGACAACTCCAGACCCAAAGAAGCCAACTATAAAGTAAACTTTACATAATGTGAGAATAGTGAATATAGCAGAAGCTATGGAGATGTTCTCTGTTCAAGACAGCACAGTTTTTGGTGCAAGTACTAGCCACAACAACACTCACAGCATTTATATCCAGGAAAGAAATAGAATGCCCTTATTCCATGTTAAGCAGGTAATTAAGAGGAAAAAAAAAAGGGAACTCAACACACACTGATCTTCGAAGGTCAGATGACAAGCAAAGGTTTACCACAGTGGGATGAAAAACAGAAATAAGCAATACCCATGGCATGCAGTTTTTCTGCCCTATATCATAAGAATACTAGAACTTATGCAGATTTACCTGATTGTTGCATTGTACATATCAAGAATAAGTCTGAAGTAGTGATAGCAGTAAATTTTTGGGTGTTGGAAGTAGTGAAAGTCAATTATGAACTAGATTCTACAAGTTGAACCAATGTGTATGAAACATGGTTTCTCACATTCCAAGTGGAATGAAGACTGAATGTTGTAGGGGTGCTCGGCAAAATATCTGGACCCACAGATGAAGTCACAAGAGCCTTGAAAAGTTTGTATTAGCTTTATGATTTCTATTCCAGGCCAAGAACTGCTAGTGTTCAAATGACGGATAATGTGGCAAACAGAATGGAAGAGAAATGCAAAGTTTCAGTAGGAAAACCTGGAGGGACATGTAACTTTTAAAACAGAAACAGGCATATAATGAGAAAATATTTCAATGGACCTTACAGGCATACATTTAGACAGTGTGAAATGGATTATTTTGGCATGATGGGGATGAGAATTCTTTTGAACATGGTTAATACATGGGTGCCCAAAAATGGACACATGGTAGTTATATACCTACATGGGAACTTCCAGAATGGCTGTCCAACCACAACGTTATGGAATGCTTCTTGTTAAATAACACTAATTTTGTAGGATGTAAACGTTTCTGAGGACAGTACTTCCTCCCTTGTACAGGCAAAGAATTTGTGCTCCTAACAGGCGTACGGGAAAACCAATGGGACGTTGTATATCGACGGAAAGTAAAGTGGTATAATACAATGAATGACTTCTATCCCTTTCCCACCCCCACCCTCAAAACATAAAACTGCTACCCTCAACATTTTCACAATGGGAGTGTGAAAACGTAAGGTTGCTAAAAGAAACATAGTACAACGTCTTTATAACCATCGTAATTAAGCGCACACTTTTTATTCTGCACTTGTTTGCCGCAGCGTCGTATTCAACATGTTACTTTCTTAAAAAAAAAAGCATGTGGGATAGTGTAAGAAGCAAGAAACAAAGATAACACGTACTACTCTGTGGTCTCGACACGTCAGGGAGGAATTGTAACACTTCAATTTAACTGTTTGCATCAGTAAACAAACGTGGAAATGTCTTCTTCTGAACGTGGTTGAAGGCTAGATAATCTGTGGTTGAAGGTGTACATATAATCCGTGAGCGTATAGCGTCGTTAGCAAGATGTCGGCAGAAGACGACGAGAAGATGGAAGTTGATATATTATCGGATAAAGACAAGGCTTCGGATAAAGGAAGTGATAGCGAAGATGACTCTTCGGAAGAAATGTCGGACAACGATGAGGAGTTGGAAAAACAGGCTTCCGATCTTGAAAGAAAGGTAAGGAAGTGTTCATACCGTAACATATATCATAACCTAAAAATATCAATTTTTTAGTACTTATTTCCAGTCGATTTGTTGTATTGGCCTTCTTTTGCTCTTGTCACGCAATTTTGCCTGCGTGTAGGAGAATATGTGTATACAATTATCAAAAGTTAGCGAATATAATCGGAAATTCTAAACATCTCCTGTCAGTGTTTAAATGTTAAGAAGTACCGATGTGTTGACTTTCTGCAACGGAAAGGAATTGTAAATATTTCATGTTCACATATATCTGAAGAAGCCGCAAATAGCACTAAACTAATACATTTGTATCATTTAATTTTGTCGTGAAATATAACAGCGAAGAATGTCGCCTTAAGCAAATTATGCTGTGTATACAGGCAGTGTAATTGAAAATTTAACCCAGGCACACACCAAACCTAATGGCCCTACGTTCCTTATATATTGTGTACAATATAACTTTCCTCACGTTGGAGCAAGTGTTGGGAATGACCCCCTGCAACTGTCATACGTGGGAGATTTCAGAGGAACTCAAACATTGAGGAACCAAATTCATAATTTTCTACGACATTTTGTACGATTTCTTCAGTCTGTAGGTTTCTACAAAGAAAATGGCCTGTATTATACACTACTGTGTTTGTGAACAAAAGAAGTTTTTGTTACGCTGTGCTTCACGTGCCTGTTACACACAACAGCTTAAACTGGACTGTGTGACTTAAGATGTCAGGTGATTGATTGTAACCACACATGTGGCTATAGCACTGATGGTGTGAGTTGTGCAGTGGCCGTTTCATCAGGCATGCAGTATCAACAGTTTTAAAACAAGAACTTAAAATGGTATTTAATAATGTGTTCACCAGGTGTCAGATGTCTGAGAGCTGAAGGATGTCATTTCCCAACACCTACTCTAACATGCCGTAAGTTGTATTATATATTATATTTAAGCGGAAATGTGAAACCGTAATGCTTGTGTGTCTGGGTTTACTCTTCATTTGAATGCCCGCTGTGTATGTGTATTTCTGTGTCTGTTTAGAATAGCAGTAGAGGGGGGGGGGGGGCAATAGGGGTAAATTTTACTTCCTGGAGAGTTTGGACATTGTTTAACTTAAGTACAGCTGTAAAACTCTAATGGGCATGTAACAAGCAGTTCCATTATGCTGAAGAATTTTCTGCTCTGATTATCATGAAAGGCACTGTTGCTGGAATTGGTTTGTTTGGGTGTGTGGAAAGCCCAGTAAAAGTGGCACTGAAATTAATTCGGTTTGTATTTAATATATTATTCTTGCATTGTTTCCATGGTGAACTTAGTAGGTGGGTGAAAATTTCCTTAGATTGTGTGTGAGGTTTCGAGTTCTTCTCATAGCAGAGACTATGAAGGTGTGACACTGCATCGTAAATCAGTTGATCAGATTTCACAGAATTGTGTACGAGTATTATACCATCATAGAGCATCCTAACATTGTGCTTTTAAAGTTCCTTCAGTTGGTAAAAATGACATTGTACCTTTAAACTTGTTAGTTGAGAGTGATGCTTAGTGCTGCTTAATCCAGAATCCTGATTGATGAATATTTAACTGTTATTATGTACCATCATATGCACAAATAATAAATTTTTATTAAATTACTCCGACATGTTTCAGTGTTAATACACAATCTTAAGGGAGTTCACCAGTCGTGTTAACTAAAGTCATGAATCAGTAAATGACAAAATGCAATGTAGTAATCTGTTGTTATGATAAAATCTTAGTAAATGTGGCTGCATGTCTAATTCCTGGTTAGGTGTGTGTGCGTGTGTGTGGTGTGGAGTAAACAGGAGGCGCACCACACGTACACCTAATCAGGAATTACATATGCAGCCACATTTACCGAGATTTTATCATAAAAACACGTTACTACATTGTATTTTGTCTTCTTATGATTCATGAATTTAATGAAATGAATAGAATGGTATTTGGGTTTGAGCCCTTCTGGCCTCGATGCATCTAGGCCTTAGGACAGGCCCTTTGTTCCCCATTTTCTGTTACTAAATTAAAGGAGCCCTGTTCCTTTAGCAAAGTTACAGATAGCCCCTATACTTAGTTTTCTGATATCCTCAGGGTCCAAAAAAAAGGAGCCCAGATGTGTATGTCTGCGTGAAGCCCAAGCCTCACACTCACATACAATGTGGACTGAAGTTTCCTCCTCAGTACAACATTTCCTACAAGTGCAGTTATTACACAGTCCCATTATATCTAAATATCTTCGCAAGGTGTTATGTCCAGTAAGCAGGCCAATAACAACCCTGGATTGTGTCCTATTAAAGGACAATAATCGGGCCCATGTAGCCAGGTCGTGGCCAGAGATCAATTCTTGAGCCTGTCTCTGTGTACTACAAGGACCATGCCACAATACCAGATGCTGGTTTTCCATCCACTGGTTTATCTTTCTTCTTATATTCTGCCTAGAGACCCCCAAGAAAGGCTCATGTCCAGCAAACCTTTGAACATAACCGTCTTTTGTGAGCTTGTCAGTGATTTCATTTCCTTGCACACCGGCATGCCCAGGGACCCAGTACAGTCCCACATTGTGTTGGGTAGAGATATCGTCCAGCGCCTTCTGGCACCGTCATACCAAGGGAGATGTCATTTTGGCAGCTTGAAGCACTTTCAGAGACACCTCACCATCAGAGCAAATGCTCACATCTTACCCTGGTCTGTTCTGAGTTTCAGTTTCATGACTGCAGGCTAATAGTGCGTATACCTCAGTCTGAAAGACTGTAAAATGTTTTCCTAGAGAGATGCTGAGCCGTCTGTCTACAGATTGCCCATAGACTCCAGTCCCGGTACCCTCCACAGTCCTGGACCCATCTGTAAACCAGACGAACCCTTTAACCGCAGGAGGAGTCCCAGTTCCTCTAGTCCATTCCTCTCAAGTTAACATATTCATGACTTTAGCTAATACAATTTGTAAACTCCCTGAAGGTGGTGTATTAACACCGAAACATGTTGGAGTGATTTAGTATAAATTTACAGAACTTGTTTGTGCATATGTTGGTGTATAAGAAACAATTTATTATTCAATGTGCACGGTATGAACATAAAAGTATTTAACTGTTGTTGATTTGTTTGTATAGAAAGTAAAAATAACAAAGTGGAGGTTGCATGAAATGTGGATTGTCAAGATACGAAGATATAAAATACCTTCAGTCGCAGCGATTGTATGCTGTTTATCTGACGTTACATGGTGCTGTGTATTTCAGCTTCTTCTACACAGCCATCATCAGGGAGTACAAATTACTCAAAAAAAGCTCATCCTGTGCAGTACATGAATTATATAATAATACACAGTTGAGATATCAGTTGTACAGGAAAATGTATTAAATGGAATGTGGAATATCTAAAATTAGGCAAGTGAATTATAAAAGCATGTCATGTACTTCATAGATCATATAAGTAACTTGAAAAGCAAAGTGGTGTGCTTTCAAAATAAGAGGAGGGGAAAGTTACATATTTAGGAGACCCTCGACAGTATTGGTGCTTCAGGTATGCATATAATTGTAACTGGTTTGGATGTAGATACAAGTCCGCATATGCTAGTGATGGAAAATCTGATCTCTTCTGGATGGCGAATGTAATGTCTGAAATTGAAATGTAGTAGAGGGAATACAAATTCTTGTGTTTTTTGCTGTAAAGTTACATAGTGATAGTACTGTCAGTTTGCAGGTGGCAGCAGAAAACTATTGTGAAACTTACTGTGTGATACAGTCTGTTGAAGATATACTGCTTGCACATACTACAAGGAATATTTATTTTTACTTTTTCATTCCCACTTGTGCTGTGTTGGTGAGTCTGAAATTGGAAGTACTTTTAAATTACAAGTGAGAGTTTTTTTTAAATGATTTTATTGCAAAGAATGTATGTACAGCATGGTCATGGACAAGTAACAGAATTGATCCCTAGCCAATTTGCATAAATATTTATACAGTGGTGAAAGTGAAATAAAAGTGAATGTAAATAACAGCAGTAAAAAATTCTACCAAAAAAAGAATAGAACATTGTGACTACAGACGAGAGTGGTATAACTGGTTAGTAATGCGGTAAAGTAGGGAACATTTATAAACTCAAAACATACTTAGAGTGCGTGAATTCAGGTACTGTTGTGAAGTAGATAAGAGGTGCTCTCTCCTGGGTTATTATGCAGCAAGTAGTGGTAATTTCTTACCATCATTTTGGGACAACCAATCAGTCCCATCTTCAAGGGTTCGAGAATCCAAAAAGAAGTTCGGCTATTCAAGCCCAGCCATGGGTGAAGAATTGCGCGAAGTGCAATTCGACGTCCCTTTGTCTATTTAGCCATACCTGCATTTGATCGCATCTCTCGGCTCAGTAACAGACACTTTGTACACTGTCTAGGGAGACCTATATTAGGGCATACCAAGGACTGGCACTAAGGCAACATGTGACTTTATTTTGGGGGCTGTTCTTTGGATGGATGGATGTCTGAGTTTTGAGCAAGGACTGGCACACTCGGAAGCCAAAACATGTGGCAGTGAACAGACGCATTCGTGAAGCTGCCATTTGTAAGGGAGTAGTGTGGGCCATGTCCCGTCTATGCATTATACCCTGGCATTTGCCTTACAAGTGAGGGAAAATCACGGAAAAACCTCAGTCAGGTTGTCTGAAAGGTGCCCAGCTGAAGAGTGTTGGGTGCAATTTGTTAAAATGACTTGGCGGTGGCCTTGACTGGCCAGTTTGCACCTGGTCAACCCTTGATCAGCGTAGGTATCAGCCACATTGCCCCACATCAGCTGACTTTGAGTCATCACTCTTGGTTAGGGCTCTGATGTGGTCGGCGAAGAATGGAACTCTCAAATCCTCGTCGATCTGCCTGCTACAATGTACCAGGGTGCACCAGTAGCAAGGTGCAGACACTTGGACTGTGACACTTGCAGCCTCCTGGTGTGGGTGTGGGCAGTGAACCTCCATATGGGGCACGCATACTCCATCATGGGATGGATGACCTGCTTGTACAGCAGGACCCGTTTGTGATAGATAGACCAATTCTCCTGTTCAGGAGAGAACCCTACACTCCCAGCCTCTGGGGAGCTTTCTTTCTAAATTGGTCTATATGAGGCAACCAGGTCAATTGCGTATGTTGAGTCACACCCAGACAGTGAGTTGACCTGTTGGACTGGCTCGCCGAACAATTGACCTTGTAGATATGTAAAGTGTATCTTATTGCTTATAATAAAATGTGTATGTGCTCCTATGGAAACAGTTACTGTAGTTGTAGTGTGTGCTTAAATTATGGAAAAAAATATTTTCCTCTGTGTGTATTTTATTAATGTGTCCTGTTCCAATTTTTTGACAAAATGGATGAGTAAAATGAATGAATGATTAAGGCGTGCTAAATGTTGTAATGTAGTTAGGTCAGAATCATACATGAAATGTAATGAACACTTAGCTGTTGCATATTCGTTAGCAGTTGTGAAAATTTGATGTTTTCAAAATTTTGAATATAATGAAAATGTTTGCTTAAGTAATAAGTTTAAAAAAAAAATTACTACTACTGCTACTACTACTGTGGGCTGGGATAGTGTAATCAGTATAGTGACTTGCTAGGGGCTGGACTGTCTGGGAATTGAATCCAGGTGGGGGCAAGATTTTCTGCACCTGTCAAGACTGGCCCTGGGCCCCACCCAGGCTCCTTCAAAATGGGTACGGGATCTCTTTCCTGAACGTAAAATATCTGGGGTGTGGTGTTGACCACTGACCGCCGTCTAGCTCAGAGGTTAAAGAAATGGTAGAACTATACCTCTGCTTCCCCTCTGGACCTTCATGGTCTGTTCTTTGGTGAACTGTCCCTTTTACTAATACTGTTCTTGATATGTGTTCTGTTTGCAGGTTGAACAAAATCCGTATGACTATAACACTTACGTAGAACTCATAAAACTTCTCCAGAAGATGGCGGAGATGGAAAAGCTTCGAAAAGCAAGGGAAATGATGAGCAGACACTTTCCCTTGACCCCAGGTAAATATTTAATTATTCTTATTCTTTTGTATGTTACTTGAAACAAAGCATCACAAAAGATATTGGTGTAGCAGACGTAATACAGCTCAGTGACTGTGTTTGAAAACATAAATGAGTTGGTACCCATAACATTTCCATATCAATCAAGAAATTGTGTTATGCAGTGATGAGATAATGCCATCTGCGCTTCTTATAATAAAACCAACTGGATGCACTAATTTCTCAAATGTATTTTCTGAATAAAACTCTACATGTTTCGGGCAGTTTCTCTGTCCATCATCAGGAGTTTCTCACTGTACACACAGCAACGGCATATGTCATACAGGTTTGCTGACAGCTTGCGAGCAGGACGGAACTGAGTTCTGTCCTGCTTGCATTGGTGGATCTAGTTGGTTTTATTATAAGAGTTTATCACGATTCACGATCACCTGAACGTCACAAACCATCTGCACTGTAAGTTAAAATTATATGATTATTGATACTAGAGTTGTATCAAGAAAGAAATTTTTTGCTGACCGACTGTTGAAATTTGTAAATGGTCAAGTTGTTCCTTTCCATGCCATGTGGGGGGAGCAGAGTTGTAGCTTCACTGTTTCTTAACCATGATACTAGATGGATGTGAGTGGATAACTTCCTGCCCTGGTTGCATTACCTCTGGGGGGAAAAAGAGCCCAATGCCCATTGAATAGGAGATTGGGTGGGCTGTAGAGCTAGTTTGGCTGTTTTGCACCAGAGATAAGTCTGTTGTCTCTGGCAGGAGTCAAACCTGGGATTTACCAGACCATAGCCTAGTCATTGTACTGACTATGCTAGCCTTGCATTCTGTGAAATTGATATAAATGACACTTTTTTTGTAGTTGCACAGTCCGTTCTTGGCCAGTGTGTTAGGATGTAGGGAGACAAAAAACTTTTTAGTTGTGTATTAATTGAAATTACAGTCAACATACTTTCCTATATGGACGAGAGAGGTACCTGGTTTCATGAATTAAGGAGTTTTGTAATGATTGAATCTGATAATCCTTTATCCAGACGTAGTGCTGCTGAAGTATCATTTAAAACATTCAGGTGTGGCTACATTAATAAGCACAGCTTCTGTAGCCAGAGCTGATTACTATTGCATACACGTAATTCAAGCTGGGAACTTTTCCTTTCTTGTAAATAAAATATTTTGTAGTCCACAACTTTCTTCTTGCATGGGAGTACAAAAATGTATGAAACAAGTCAACTTTGTCTGGTTACCAAATAAAATTTTAAAGTGTTACCTTTGGAAATTTGTATTTCAAATGGTGTGTTACTCTTATAACATTTCTGTTTATGCTGCCTGGATTGTTTTTATTTTAAGGCTTCTCATGTGCCTTACATGTTTTGTAATCCAAATTTTGTTTTGTGAGATTTTAGTCACACTCACTGCTGTCCTTCAGCCAGTATGTGTCAGTATGTGCCAGTTTGAATACCAATAGACAGTTCTTATGAATTGATGAAGTCACACATCTGCAAGCATTGGCGGCATGATCCAGGTCATGAAATTACTTTGATTCCAGGTGAAATTAAATAAATTATTTCATAACTTTCAAAACTGTCTTTTGATTTTTGTTTCTTTTGTTGGTACACATGGTTGCATAAAGCTTTGCCATGTCCATCTGTCTGTCTGTCCACATATATGAGTGTGTAGTGAATATCAAATTTGAGTTTCATCAACTACAGATGTTGAAATTAGTTTTATAAAAACCACCCGGAACTTTGCCACTAGCTGCACTTTTGCGAACTCAGTGCATCGAAGGTAGTTCACTATATTCTGGAAAATGACCGAGCTCTATGTTTTGTCAGTTTGTTACTCCTTAACCATATGTTAGAGTCTATAGTGATGTTACAAGGTGTGTTAAACTCTTAAGAATGGATGACACATCAGTCCACCTCTATATATATACCTGCTGTATGAAAATCCATCCTCGCTGAATTAAAATTACTCGCCGACTTCGATTGCTGCTGGTCGCTATGTACCTCTACATCGAAGAAATTACTATATTGTGCATACTGTATTGAACTAGTGTAAAGCAGAGATTGAGATGCTGTTATACTACAGTTGTCTTCTGTTTATACAAGGTGAGTTGTGTTGACTGGATTAGAAATTTTATAAACCTTGAGCCGAGCAAGTTTGGTTATTATTTAGTTTATTTTATTGGGTCTAAATTCCAAAAAACCCCGCGAGTAGATATACATATACGAGGTGAGACAATTATTTAAACTGATTAGTTTAGATATTATTTAGACATTGAACATATTTGTAAATTAACTAAATTGCTATTTTGATTTTCTTTTATTTATTAGAATTAGTATTTTAGAATATATTTTAGATTTGAGATAAATGAAATAATTATTTAAGCGGCTTTACAATACCCTTGAATCCCAATAAATCATACAGAATAGTTAGATTGAATTAGTGGTCAGTAAATATGATGAGATTGTTGACATGGTGGCAGCACTACGCTAGGAGTTAAGAAGTGAACTATGAACCTTATAACAAGTAGTGTCCACCGGCGGATGGACTAGCAGGGAACAGGTTACCCGGGGTTAGACACTACAAGTGCGGTTCCAACTGGACGGACTTCCGTGGAATTTTATATTGAGTACTTTTACAGAAATCTGTCAAGGAACTCCAGATTTGGTTAAAATCAGACAGAATATATCTGATACTTTACATGATGACATAAGCATGTTTTTTTGTTGTTGCTAGCATCAAGTGCACCATAAGAGTATTTTGTGCAACACTCAGTAATTTATATTGTTGACAATAACCTGTGGATCAACAGTACACACAGAATACAATACTGTATTTTCATTGTTAAGATGGTTGTATGTATGTGGCAGAATGCTATGTCCTACCTACATTGTCTGTCTTCATTTTTTATCATTCTTCTCATCAGAGTACTGACAACACATGTTCTATAAGTCAGTGCTACTCATGTGTGAATGTTAATTCGCATTTCGTACTTCTGTGATGATTGAAATATGTAGAGCAGTATGCTCATCATTATTTAGGTTAATGAACAGGGGAGAGAGACCGCAAATAATCGAATGATATGACTACTCTGTGACATTGATTTACTTTCAACTCAGGCATGGCAGATTGAAGTGCTTAAAGGTTGTGTGTGTGTGTGTGTGTGTGTGGGTGTGCGCGCGCGCCCGTGCGTGCGTGTGGGGGGGGACTGTCCATCCGTATAGTAATAGGGAGCCACTGTAGTAACTAGTGTATGGGCAGCACATCCAGACAGTTGTGATTTGGTTCTGGGCAGTGGCAACAGATGTCTTTCCTCCCCGGAACATCCATCTTGGCTTTGGCACTCATCCAGACTTCTGTTCAAATGGTACTGAGGTCACTTTTGCTAGAAGTAACGAGGCCAGGGAGTGAAGCTGACACATCCATCATCTGCTGAGGTTATGAGAGGGTGGAGCTGTATTTCCACTCCCCCATGTGCCTCTGTGGCATGCACTGAGATGACTACCTATACTCTATTAATACCATGGTAATGTAGTTCTTTGTCCTCCAGAGCTGAGAGACCAGGCTAATTTTTTACCCCCTCTTTGAACTGTCTGCGTCCCTTAGCAACAAACTGTGTTGTGCAGAGGGCAGCTTTAAAATTAATTGTGTGTGTGTCAGTGAGAGGCTGAAGACTTGCTTGATATATACATATAGTATGTATATGACAATGTGCAATTTTGCAGATTTTACAAGCAGTAAGACAGACCTAGTAAAATTTACAAATGGTTAATCCAAAAATAAAAGGATTGTACTTTGACTGTTATCATGTTGTTTTATTATAATGTCAGAGCAGCTGTACTATATGCTGTTAAGCCATATATACATATAACACAATATTTTGAGCGTACTAAATTGTGAACAGTTTGAAATTGGTTTAGAATAAACAGCATTTATATGATTGGTTCTTATCTAATTTTAATGACACTTTTTCAGCTTCAGAGATTATGGAGGTTCAACAATTTTGCCTGTGTCATATCATATTTGTTTTACTGTAATTTTGTCGAACATGTGGTGCATTTGAAATGTGTATCTTACATATCTACATTCTTGTATGTTTTCAGCATTGTGGATTTCTTGGCTGAAGGATGAGATTTCTATAGCAGCGTCAGATGCGGAACGCAGTGCAATTGTGGAACTATTTGAGAGGGCTGTCCAGGACTATCTTTGTAAAGAATTTTTATATTAATATTTATTCTATTCTCAAACACATGTAATGTTCTCAATGTAACAGTTGGTGTATTACAGTAGTGTATGGCATTTCAATTTACTGACTTGCTTAAAGCTTCATCTTATAGGTACTGTACATTATGTGCTCTTTGGTATACCATCTGTGTTTGGAATGTGGCTGGTATGCAGTTTGCACTGATGGCTTCACTGTATAAGCATATTATAAAGTACCAGTTTTTTAATTCATGTCAGTGCAAGTAGCTGTGATTCACCTCTGACATAAAATTATTTTCATTGTCCTTGTTGTCTTAACAATCATTTTCTTTTCATTGCTAAGTGGTCCTGTGTTTCTGTTACCTTTGCTAATTAATTAATTAATTAATGTTATGGTTGCTCAGTTTAATTTTGACATGGAGTTCGGAGAAGAAGTTTGAATTACAAGTTGCAATCAGGTCACTGCGTTGTTCAGCTGTAGTGCTGTAATTGGTATAGTGGGAACACAAAATCTGTGCAGTTGGTGACCATTAAAATGAGATGGAGCAGAGTACAAAAGATAGAGACAGAGTGTTCTATCTTTATGCATGGCATGGCAGTGGGACCTGTTTACTTCGCTTTACTTGATCATACCTTTCGCCTGCAAAATTGATAAATGATCCTGGGGATCATAAGTGACAATCCATGATGCACACAGCATCAATTGCACTGCCTTAGTTCATTGAGCACTGTTTCATTTGTAGGTTATTTAAGAGTATTATATCAGAGTGTGGGCTGGGTAGCTCAGTCGGTATGGCGACTGACTACGGGCTGGATGGTCCAGGATCGAATACCGGTGGGGACGAGATTTTCAGCCCATCCATACTGGCCCTGGAGGCCCACCCAGCCTCCTGTAAATTTGGTACCAGGTCTATTCCGGGGGTAAAGTGCGGCCGGGGCGTGCTGCTGACCACTCACCCCCTTCTAGTGCCACGGTCATGGAAGAGTAGAGCTATACCTCTATCCACCCTGTGGGCCACACTCGGCCTGTAACAGGATCACTTTACCTTTTTTATTATGTCATTGTAGCATATTAACCTTTACAGCTCTTGCGTCCTACCATTTAGGACGGCATTTAAATACCTCCGCGCTCCCTCAGGGCTCGACCGTCCTACCCTCTAGGACAGCCACAGCCTCAGCCGTTTAAATATTTCACTTTCAGTATATTTAGGGAGATTTCACTCATTTTTAGCACCACACTAGAAGTTTTTCCAGCTTCATGCTCCGACTGATCTACTGGTTGAGAGAAAACCACATGTATCCATTTTTTATATGAGGCTGTTTG
>Ga0131853_10002538_pt1 | contig 32564 bp, 27 predicted proteins | sample TergutLab28metaG_FD_92764 | JGI IMG/M metagenome (GOLD analysis project Ga0131853, IMG submission 92764) | Labiotermes labralis P1 segment gut microbial communities from Petit-Saut dam, French Guiana - Lab288 P1 (version 2) (version 2) | ecosystem: Host-associated > Arthropoda: Insects >... | reverse complement strand
GGCCTTGGTCGCGGCGGCGGTGTCGGCCGGGTTGGCCTGCATAGCGGCCAGGCTCTTAGCGTCTACCGCCTTCAGCGTGGCCAGTTCCGGCGCGTACTTCTGCGAAATCGTCGCGACCCCGGTCCCGTAGGTGACCAGCGGGGTCATCGAGTTCACCACGGACGGGAGGACGAACACCGAGACCGCGATGACCACGCGGATGATCCAGCCCCACACGGCCAGGCCGGTGGCGGTCAGCGCCGGGTTGTGCTTCTCGACGGTCTCGGTGAAGCTGGCCATCCACGGCGCGTAGGCGATGGCGAGGCAGATCGCCAGGAGGCTGATCACGATCACGAGGGTGCTGTAGGACGCGGTCGCGCCCACGTTGAGGAAGACGATGGCCATGATGATGGCGCCGATTCCGCCGGCCAGCATGAACGGCTTCCGGACCCGGACCCGGTCGGAGATGATCCCGGTGACGATGAGCGCCAGGGCATCCAGCCCCCAGAACCAGTCACCGATGCTGTTGGCCTGGGACAGCGAGTAGCCGTGCAGCGTGGTGAAGTACACGGTGAAGAAGCCGACGGCGGTGTAGTAGATCAGCAGGAACACCGAGATGGCGAACGCCGAGCCGATCACGTCGAGGCGCATCATCTGCTTGAAGGGGTGCTTCAGCGACTCGGAGATGTCGACTCCCGTCGCACGCGCCTCGACCAGCGCCCGGTCGTGCAGCGACACCATCAGCTGGTCCCGCAGCGCGGGAGACAGCTCCTTCAGGCCGAACAGGGCGATCACGCCGACCACGAGTCCGACGATGCCGCAGATGATGAACTGATCCTGCCAGGCGGGCAGGGCGCTCAGCGTGTTGCTGGACACGACGGCGACCACGAGGCTGCCGATGACCGGGCCCAGGGTCCAGAACCCCATCGCGGAGGCCCGTCCGAGCTGGGGGGAGAAGTCCCGGATCAGCGCGGGCGTCGCGACCAGGATGACGCCCTCGACCAGGCCGATGAGCGTGAACAGGACGGCGAATGTCCACTCGCCCGACGCGTTGGGGATGCCGACCAGGGTCAGCAGGGCGGTGACGATCAGCCCGTAGGCGACGAGGTTGGCCCGGCCCCACCGGTCGGCGAGCCCCGCGGCCAGGGAGCCGAACGCCCCCACCGCGTTCGCGGCGACCGATATATAGACATAAAACGGAAAGGTCATGCCGAAGCCGGACATGATCGACGGCGACACCGCGCCGGCGATATAGAGCTCGTAGTAGAGGATGATCGTCGCCAGGACGACGATCACCAGGTAGGTCACCCGCGGACGGGTCTCGGGATAGTGCGCGAGCTGGCGCCGCCAGAGCCCGCTGAGGGCTCCGGAGGACGGAGCGCTGTCCACGACTGCGGTCATCGTATTCCCTCCCCGCGCCACGACGTCAGCGGCGTGACACGGATTTAAAAGTACATGTCAGTACTTTTGGAAATTTTCCAGCTACGGTAGACGTGTGACTCGCATCACGCAAGGGGGCAAACTCGCCGGCACGCACGAAGGGAAGCCGGGGCTGCCGCGCGGGCGCGGCCGGCTGCCCGCGGGGGAGGTCCGGGCGTCGCAGCGGGAGCGCCTGCTGCGGGCCGTCGTGGCGGCCGCCGCCGAGGCCGGGTACCACGCGATCACGGTGGCCGACATCGTGCGCCGGGCCCGGGTGTCGCGGGCGGCGTTCTACCACCACTTCGCCGGCAAGGAGGACTGCTTCCTGGCCGCGACCGCCGACGGCTGGCGGCTGCTGACCGGGCGGCTCACCGCCGCGGCCCGCGGCGTGCGGGCGGACGCCCCGGCCGAGGAGCACCTGCGGGCGGCCCTGCGCGCTTTCCTGGAGTTCATCGCCGCCGAGCCCGCGTTCGCCCGGGTCTTCTACGTGGAAATGCCCGCCGCCGGGGCACCCGCGACGGAACGGGTCCACTCGGCGCGGCAGCAGTCCGCCGACTTCAACCGCCGCTGGCACGAGCGGGCCCGGGCCCGGCACCCGGACTGGCCGGACGTCCCGGACGACGCCTACCTGGCCCTGGCCGGCGCGACCGCGGAGCTCATTCGCTCCCGCGTCCACGCCGGCCGTACCGGCGATCTGCCCGCCCTGGAGAACACCCTGCTCTCCCTGCACCTCTCCGTCCTCGCCGGGCGGCCCTGGGCGCCCGGGGGACGCTAGCGGCGGGCGCGGACCAGGTTGAGGACGTTGGCGATGACCTGGTGGCCGGCCTTCCCGGCGGCGGTGAGGATCGACTCGGGGTGGAACTGGACCGCCCAGCGCCCGGCCTCGGCGTCCTCGATGGCCATCACGGACCCGTCCGGCGTGGTCGCCGACACGGTGAACCCGCCCTTGACCGCGTCCTCGAACGCGAACAGCGAGTGATACCGCGCGGCCGTGAACTCCTCGCCGAGCCCGGCCAGCAGCGCGGACCCGTCACGGACCGCCACCTGGCCCGGCTTGCCGTGCTGCGGGTACGGCAGCACCGACAGTTCCCCGCCGGCGTGCTCGACCAGGGCCTGCAGTCCCAGGCACACGCCGAACACCGGCAGGCCGCGGGCGTCCAGTTCGGCCAGGAGCTTGTCGCAGCCGAAGTCCGACGGGCGGCCCGGGCCCGGGGACAGCACCACCAGGTCCGGCTCATGAGCGTCCAGTTCGGCGGCGGGGAAGCCGAAGCGCAGCGTGGTCACCTCGGCGCCCTGCTGACGGAAGTAGTCGCCGAGGGTATGCACGAACGAGTCCTGGTGGTCCACCAGGAGGACCTTCAGGGCGCCGGCCGGCTCCGGAGCGGGGGCGGCGGTCTCCTGGGGGGCGGGGGAACTCCCGATCCGTTCGGCTGACGCGGTCTTGAGGGTCTCGAGGAGGGCGCGCGCCTTGATGTGGGTCTCGCGCTCCTCGGACTCGGGGTCGGAGTCGTACAGCAGGGTCGCCCCGGCGCGGACGGCGGCCACGCCCCCGGTGATGTGCGCGGTGCGCAGGGTCAGGCCGGTGTTCATCGAGCCGTCGAGGCCGATCTTGCCCACGGCGCCGCCGTACCAGCGGCGGGGGGTCTCCTCATTGTCCTCGATGAACTGCATGGCCCAGTTCTTCGGGGCGCCAGTGACGGTGACCGCCCACATGTGGGTGAGGAACGCGTCGAGCGCGTCCATGCCGGGGCGCAGCCGGCCCTCGATGTGGTCCACGGTGTGAATGAGGCGGCTGTACATCTCGATCTGCCGCCGGCCGATGACCGTGACCGTGCCGGGGACGCAGACCCGCGACTTGTCGTTGCGGTCGACGTCGGTGCACATGGTGAGCTCGGACTCCTCCTTGGCCGACCCGAGGAGTTCCTTGATGTTGGCGGCGTCCCCGAGGGCGTCGGTGCCGCGGGCGATCGTGCCCGAGATCGGGCAGGTCTCGACCCGGTCGCCGGTCACCCGCACGTACATCTCCGGGGACGCGCCGACCAGGTGCTCGCCGCCGCCCAGGTTGTAGCAGAACTCGTACGGGGCCGGGTTGCGCCGCCGCAGCAACTCGTAGAACGCCGACGGCGAGGCGCAGCGCTCGTAGAACACGTGGCCCGGCACGACCTCGAACAGGTCGCCGCGGACGAACTTCCCCTTGGCCCGGGCGACCACCTCCGCGTACCGGCCGGCGACGGGCGGAGACGGAAGCTCTTGAGGCGGAACGGATGTTCCGTCCTGTGCCGTGTCCGGGGTTTCACGGGACAGTCCGTGGGTGGACTTCCCGGCGACGGTGAACTCGTAGGAGTAGCGGACGGCCTCTTCCATGCGGCGGTCCAGGACCCAGATCTCGTCCGGCAGGTGCAGCACGAGGTCCCGCTGGTCCCGCGCGCGGCCGGCGCGCAGGCGGACCGGCTCGAACTGGAACGCCAGGTCGTAGCCGAAGGCCCCGTACAGGCCCAGGTGCTCGTCGCCCTCGGGCTTCAGGGCGGCGATGATGGCGCGGATCGCGGTGAAGACGGTCGGCTGGCGGGAGCGGTCCTCCTCGGCGAAGACGCCCCCGGGCTCGGGGATGACCACGGTGACCTGGTCCTCGCCGGTGCCGGGCTGCTCGCGGCCGGCCGCGGTTATCGCCTGGCGGATGACCGGGAGGAGGACCCGGCCCCGCTCGTTCAGGCTGGTCGCCGTGAGGACCCGGCCCCGGGCGCTGATCTCCAGCGGCGGGTCGGTGTAGGCCATGTGCCAGCGGCTGTACCGGCCCGGGTACTCCATGCCCGAGCTCATCACGCCGCCGCGACGGCGGTCGGCCCGCGCGGCGATGCGCTCCAGCTCAGCCGGGTCGAACGGCTCGGCGGTACGGGAGATGGTCACGCCGCCCGGCGTCATCATGGTCTTGCTGTCCACAGTTTTCGGGTCCCTTGTCCGTGGTATCCAGGGCCCGGCGGGCGGCGGGTGAGACGAAAAAAGCGACCGCCGTCTCCGGGCGGTCGCGCAGCCTTAGCCGTGGTCACCGCCTAGAAGCGGCGCCACCACTGGAGGTCAACGTACGTTCGCATCGCGGCTGAGAGTATCACGGCGCGGAGCGTCCGGGTAGCCCGGACGCTCCGCGGAGCGTGACCTACCGGAACAGGCTCGCCGGGACGGAGTTCGCGATCACTCCGTAGCCCTGCGGCGTCAGGTGCAGGTGATCGCCGACGTCGTAGACGGGGTTGATGTCACGGGGATGGGACGGATCCCGTACCGCCTTGTCGAAGTCGAGGACCGCATCGAACTTGCGGCTCGTCCGGATCCAGTTGTTGACCGTCTCGCGGGCGGCCTCCCGGTATCCGTTCGGGTCATCGTAGGGGTCGTTGCCGCCGAACGGGGTGATCGTCGCCCCGTACACCTTGAGCCCCTGGGCGTGCGCCCGGTCGATGATCTGCTGGTAGGCGGCGATCAGGTCGCTCGCCACCTTCTTCTGGGCCGCCTCGGTGGCGTCCGCCGTGCCGATGTCGTTGACGCCCTCCCAGACGATCAGCCACTTGGTGCCGCTCTGGGACAGGCCGTCCCGGTCCAGGCGAGCCAGGACGTTCGGGCCGAGGCTGTCGTTCAGGATCCGGTTCCCGCCGAGGCCCTGGTTGAGCACGGTCAGGTTCTGCTCGCCCGGAACGGACTGGAGCCGGTTGAACAGCTGGTCGGTCCACTTGTCGTCACCGTCGGTGGTGGAGCCCCGTCCGTCGGTCAGGGAGTCGCCGATGACGTCGATCGCCGAGGAGCCGCCCGGCTCCCAGGACTCCAGGCCGGACAGGAAGTACCAGTGCTGCACGTCGGCCGCGCCCGCCAGGTCCGAGTCGGACACATGGTCGCCGTTGACCATGAACGTGTCCGTCCGGGAGCCCGGGTGCGACGTGATGCTGCTGCTCGCGTGCCCGCTGGCCAGGTACATGGTCACGGTCAGGTTGGTGTTCGTGCCCGCCGGGAAGTCCAGGGGGTCCGAGATCGCGTCCGCGCCGTCCGGGATGTCGGTCGACGGGCTTCCGTCGAACCTGACGGTCTTCGACGTCCCGGGCTGGATGGCGCTTACGCCCGCCTTGCCGCCCGCCGGAAGCGCCACCGACACCTTAGTGATCGGCAGGTCGGTGGTGCCGTAGGCGTTGGAGAAGCGGAGACGGATCTGCTTCCCGCCGACCGTGACGTGGATGCTCTGCCGGATGGTGCTGTCAGCGAAGGTCAGGTTCGGCTGGCTGAACGGGCCCGGGGGCATGTTGGAGTCCTCGGTCAGCTGGGGCGCGGCGGCCCAGGTGCCGACCCAGTGCCCGGCGCCCGCGCTCGCGCCGGCGCTGGCGCGGACGGTCAGTGTCGTGTGCGGCCGGACCGCGACCGTGGTGATCGCGGCCGTGGCCACGGCCGCGATCACCACCGCTCCGAGGCGGCCAATGAGGTCATGGGAGTTTCTCATCGCGTCAGTGCCCTCAGGCCTGCTTCGACTCGGGCGGGCCGAGGTAGCTGTCCTTGAGGCCGCCGGTGTCGACCACCAGCTTCTGCACGATCACCGTCGGGTCGACCATCCAGAACTTGAGGGTGTGCGGGCCGGCCGTCGTGATGGTGTGCTTTGTGGAGGTCAGGTTGACGTTCTCGGAGGTGACCCGCTCCCACTGCCGGTTCATCGACGCGTCGCTGGACCCGGTCGCGGTCTGGATGTTGACCGTCTGCGGGGAGTCCCCGTCGAAGGAGACGGCGTAGCGCAGGCCGGAGGTGACCGATGCCGGGAAGACGCTGCACCGGGGCGACAGGTACGCCCAGACCGTCACCGGGCCGGTGGTGAACAGGGTCATGGTGTACTCGAGACGCGGGCTGCCGCCGCCGGGCGTGACGGCGCTGACGGTCACCGGGCCCGGGGTCACTCCGTCGCCGGTCCGGCCGATGTCGGGGATCCGCTGCCAGCTGACCCCGCCCGAGCCGACGGCCTTGCTGTAGTGCGCCGCCTCCACCGACACGTAGCCGTTGGACTCGACGAAGCCCTTCGCCTTCGAGGCGTCGGGGTTGTCGATGACCGCCTGCACGGTGACGCTGGTGCCGTCGGAGCCTTTGACCGTCACCGGCACCTTGGTGGTGCCGCTCGGCGCCTTGGACCAGTCGACTCCGAGGGTGGCGCGGACTTCGTCGGTGACGGTGCCCCGGCCGGGCGTGACGGTCACGTAGGCCGCGGCCGGCGTGATCGTGTAGGAGAACGGGGCCTGGCCCCGGTTGAACACGTCGATGTAGGCCGGATCCTGGCTCTGGTGGGGGCTCAGCGCCGGGAGGGTCGCCGCGTCCGAGGAGTTCGGCCACCACTGGTCCGACCCGTCGATGGCGACGCCCATCTGAGCCGCGGCACCGGGCGTGACCCTCTGCACCGCCGGGTAGATGACGTCCGGGATCGCGTTGCCGGAGGCGTCCTCGGGCTCCTGCCAGGTGTTGTTCGGGCCGTTCTTCGCGACGTCGCCGTAGTCGATGTGCGGCTGCAGCATGAAGTCTTTCCACTTGCCGCCCGCGACGGTCGTGTTGAAGGTCTTCATCATGGCCTGGTCACGCGCGAACAGCGTCTCGGCCTGGTCCGCGAGGGCGTTGGCCGACGCGCGGCCCTGGCCCGCGTAGAGGCGGTTGGTGAACTCGGCCCGGCGGAACGCGTACAGGTTGGCCGACGCCTGCACCTCGTAGCCGACGATCTCGTACCAGGCGTCGGAGTACTGCTTCGGCAGCTTCGCCGCGATGGCCGTGGCCTGCTTGGCGAGGTCCTGCCATTCGGCGGTGACCCGGTCCAGTTCGGCGTAGTCGGTGAGGCTGAACGGGCTGTCCGCCTCGTCGTAGATGACCGCCGAGGAATCGGTAGACAGGTCCTTCGCCGGGTCAACCGAGATCTTGCGGTCCAGCAGTTCCGGCTTGCGGCGGGACTGGAGGCGGCCGTACTGATGGAGCAGTGCGGCGATCGCCGCCGCGTTGTCGGCGCCGAAGCTCTGCGCGGCGTAGGCCCGCTCCCACGCTCCGAGGTTGTCGGCGGTCCAGCGGCCCGGGTCCCAGGCGTAGTCCAGGAAGAACTGCGTCGGGAGCTCATTGCCCTTCACGTCGCCGGAGTTGACGATCCACAGCTTCTGGATGCCGAGGGTGTAGGCCAGGTGAAGCTGTTCCCACGTGTTGGCGATGCTGGCGGTGTCGACCCACTTGTAGTCGCGGCCGCCGCCGACATAGTCGAAGTGGTAGTACATGCCGTACCCGCCCGACCTCGCGGCCAGGCCCGCGTCGGGGACGTGGCGCATGTTGCCCCAGTTGTCGTCGCTGAAGACGATGGTGACGTCCTCCGGCGGACGCAGGCCCTCTTCCCAGTACTGCTGGACTTCCTTGTACATCGTCCAGACCTGCGGAATGGAGGACAGGTCGGTCTTCCCGGTGACCTGGGTGAGGATGTCGCGCTCGGCGGCGATGATGGAGTTCATCAGGTCGATGCCATCGCCGTCGGACAGGCCGGTGTCGCCGTTGCCGCGCATGCCGACGGTGACGACTCCCTCGATGTTCTGGTCGACCATCCGCTGGATGCCCTGGGTCCAGTACTTCTTGAGCGCGTCGGCGTTGTACCGGAAGGACCACTCTCCGGTGCCGCCGTACGGGTCTGAACCCGGGGTCGTGATGTTGCCGTTGGCGTCCCGGACGGCCGGCTTGGCGAACCGGTTCCACTCCTCGATGCCTCGCAGCATCGGGGCCTCGTGGGAGGTGCCCATCACGACGCCGTAGGCGGTGGCGGTCGCGTGGTTCTCCGGGTCGTCCAGCGCGAACGCCCGGCCCCAGACCGCCGGCCACAGGTAGTTGGCCTTCAGGCGCAGCATCAGCTCGAAGACCTTGGCGTACATCTTGCTGTTGAACCCGCCGGGGTACCCCTGGGCCAGGCCGGGCCCGAAGTACTCCGGCCCCCAGGTGCCGAGGTTCGGGTTCTCGTCGTTGATGAAGAAGCCGCGGTACTTCACCGCCGGCGTGCCCTGCGTGTGACGGCCGGGCTGAACGTAGAGTTCCGCGCTCTGGGCGGCGGGGACGTCGCACCACCAGTACCAGGGCGAGACGCCCGCGTTGCGGGACACGTCGTAGGTACCGAAAATGGTCCCGCGCTGGTCGCTGCCGACGATCACGAAGGCTTTCGCGACTCCTGGCAGCGGGTTCTCGACGACCTGCTCGACGCTGGTCTCCCACTTGCCGGTGATGTCGCTGACGTCGAGTTTGCCGGCCTTGGTGAGCTGGTCGATGAGGGGAGACTTGCCGATCGTCCCGACGATGACGATCGTGTCCGCGCCGGCCTTCGCGGCATCGTCCGCGGTGATGACCTGGGGCTTGACCCCGGTGACCGACGCGATGTCGGCCTGCAGGTCGCCCACGACCCGGGTCACGCCCGCGTAGTCGCTCCCGCTGACCACGAGCGGCGCGGCCTTGCCCCCGGCCACGAGCGGGAAGCTTCCGGCCGTCCCGTCGGCGGAGAGGTACCCGCTCACGTTGGGCGTCGCGGGCCGGGCCGTGCCGGCCAGCGCGGTTCCGGCCCCGCCGAGCGCGGGGGCGATCGCGGCTCCGGCCGCTCCGGCGGCCATGAACTTGAGGAACGTTCTGCGGACGAAGTCCCGGGAACCGGGACTGACGGGGTCGGTCATGGGTCATCTCCATGGTGATCCGGGCGACAATGCCGCACCACGCGAAAGGTTTCGGAATTTTTTACCGAAATGCCATGGAAACGTATCGCCTGTTTACGGAGGTATCAAGACCCAATGCCGCACCGAAAAGGTTTCGAGTATTCCGGATACGACAACCCCGAGAATGGAAGCACTTCACTAGGATCGGCACGGTGACGATCGCGCTTAAGGGGCGGACGGCCGTGGCCGGCGGCTGGGTCGCTCATCAGGTGGAGGGCGATCTTCGGGCGCCCGCACTGCTTCTGCTGCCGGGCCAGGCAAATAGTCATCAGTGGTGGACGGCTGTCCGCCCGCTGCTGACCGGGCGGTTCTTCACGGTCACCTTTGACTACCGGGGAACGGGCGGATCGGCGTGGTCCGCCGCAGACGGGCCGGACTGGACCGCCCGGCTCTTCGCCGACGACGCGGCAGCCGTGCTCCGGGCCGTCGGCCGTGACAGCGCGTACGTGTACGGCACTTCCATGGGCGGCCGGATCGCCCAGGAACTGGCCATCAATTACCCCGGACTGGTCCGGCGGCTGGTCCTCGCCTGTACGTCGCCCGGCGGCGGCCCCGCGACCGAACGGGGGAACGACGTCCGGCGGCCCCTGGCAGATCCCGATCCCGCGAAGCGCCACCGCGCCCTGGTCGATCTCTTCTACACGCCCGAATGGACCCGGGCCCGCGGCGGATATGAGCAGGTACCCGCGCACCTGCTGGGAGACCGGTCCATGCCCCCGGAAGCCCGGCGGCGGCACCTTCGCCTCAGCGCCGGGCACGACGCCGCCGGCCGGCTGCATCAGGTCCAGGCGCCGACGCTGATCACGCACGGAGACGAGGACCGCCTGGCGCCGCCCGTCAACGCGGAGACGCTGGCCAGGCTGATCCCGCGCAGCGAGGTCCGGATCTTCAGCGGCGGACGGCACGGTTTCTTCGACGAGTTCGCCGAACCGGCGACGAAGACGATGACGGACTTCCTGGCGGCTGACCAGTAGGGAATGCCAGTGCCGCGGCCTCGCCCGGGGCCAGGACCTGCCCGGCCCGGCCCCGGGCCGGGTGGCGCCCTTTCCACGGAGCGCCTATCGGTATCCGGTCGGCTGACCGTTATCCGATACGGCCGCCGTCGGCCGCACCGCGACCACGGGGGATTAATCCCCCGCCCGACCGCCAGGCGGCAATGTCAGCGCGGCATCCTGCGGGCGCTGGCTACCGGCTGGATCTTCCCCCGTTACAGGGCGCTCAATTAGGGTGCTGGTCAGACCAACCGCGTTGACGAAAGGTGCGCCCGGATCATGAGCAGCACGACCACCACTATCGCCGAGCTTCCGTCCCTCAAAGGCAAGGAACTGGGCACCAGCGAGTGGGTCGAGATCAAGCAGGACCGGGTCAACACGTTCGCCGACGCGACCGATGACCACCAGTGGATCCACGTGGACGTGGAAGCCGCCCAGAAGGGACCGTTCGGCGGGCCGATCGCGCACGGGTTCCTGACCCTGTCGCTGTTCCCCATGATGTGGTCGCAGATCCTCGTCGTCTCCGACATGACGATGGGCGTCAACTACGGCCTGAACAAGGTGCGTTTCCCCGCCCCGGTCCCGGTCGGCTTGAAGGTGCGGATGACCGCCACCCTGACCGACGTGGAGGAGGTCAAGGGCGGCGGCCTGCAACTCACCGTGGCCGGCGTCGTCGAGGCTGAGGGCGGCGGCAAGCCGGTCGCCGTCGTCGAAGCGCTCATGCGCTACCACGGCGAGCGCTAGTTCGTTAATGACGAATGTAAGTCCAGGCCGACGCCCGCCCGGCCATGAAAGGCATGCACGGGCGGGGCGGGGGCGGCTAGCCAGACTAAACGGCTAGGCCAGTCATGTGGCTTTCTTGCCCTGGATCGCGGACTTGTAGATTCCGGACAGCAGCGCCCGGCCCAGGTCCCGCATCTCCGGTGGCCCTTGAAGGTTCGCCCAGGCCAGGAACTTCATCATGGTGACGGTGCTGGGCAGGTAGAACCGGTGGTCTTCGCCGTCCTTCCAGCCGAACGGGGTGTTGACCACTTCGGAGTCCCTGATGGCCTGGAAGACAATGTCCGCGGCGGCGTCGCCGCTGAGGTCTCCAACCTCGTATTTCTCACAGGTCTCGGCGGTGATGTCGAGCAGGCTCTTGAACCCCGTGCTGTCGGGCCACCACAGTCCGGGATAGCGCGAGTTCTCCATCTCCTTGAAGTGCCGGTCATCGCCGTCCAAGGCAAAGTTCTGGCGGGCGCGCATCAGACGCATGGTCGCCGGGGTAGTGAAGCAGCCCCAGACCCGGAACACCGCATTCCAGAGCCGGAAGTGAGAGAAGGAGATGTAGGAGGAGTTAACGATCTCGTCGTTGAAGTGCAGAAGTCCCTGCTGCAGCCGCTCAACGTACTCGTAGCGCTCCACCGAGAAGTCATTGTCCCGGAGCGATTCCAGGACCCGCCAGGCAACCGCGTCTACCACTTCGAACGTGTTGGACAGACCACGGGAGTACAGCGGGTCGATGAAGCCCGCCGCATGCGACATCATGCACCAGCGGTAGCCGACGGTCTGCTTGGAAGAGTACTGAAGCCGATCCGCTGAAACCCACTCACGGACCCGCTTCGCCCCTTCGAACTGCCGCTTGACCGCCGGGTACTGGTCGAGGTAGTGCTGGAACTCCTCATCCGGCGTCATGTCCGCCGACTTTGGATAGGTCCGCTCGTCGAAGGTGAGCCCGACACTACAGACAGAGTTCTTGGAATCCTTGTAGTTGTCGAACGGGATAATCCAGAACCATCCGCGGTCAATCAGGTGGTGCAGAGTTCCCCCGTGGAACGGCTCGGGCGGGCGCAGATCTTCTGGATAGTCATGGACGTCGTCGTACGGCTTGATGCCGACATAGTGCGTGAACATCCCGCGAGCGTGGTGCTTGAGCCGGGTCGGGTTCTCCCGCAGGTCGAACTTGGCCGCCAACGGCGACCGGAAGCCGCTGCCGTCGATGAGGTACCTGCCGTGAAAGACTTCGCCGTTCTGGCCGGTGACCGTGACTCCGTCGTCATCGAAGTCAATATCGGTAGCTCGCCAGTCCTGACGAAGGTCGCAACCGTACCGGGCGGCCACGTTGAGGAAATAGGAGTCGGTGTCCTGCCGGTAGAGATGGCTCGCCTCTGTCAGGATCTTCGGGATGATGAACATCGTTGCCTCACGCGGGTCGGGCTCCTTGCCCGGCTCGTGTCTGACGAAGCCGAAGCTCTGCTTCCGACCGTGCTGGGGCCCGAGGTTCCGGGTGACCGCCTTGATATCGAGCAGGTGCTTAATCTCCGGAACGTCGTACCGAACGGCGAGCACGTGCAGCCACTCGACTAGCTGCGGGTTCATCGACTCGCCCACCGCGAAGCGCGGGTGATGACCCGCGTCGATGAGCGCGACTCTCGCTCCCTGACGGGAGAGGATCGCCCCCATAATCGAGCCGGACAGCCCCGAGCCGAGGATGATGACGTCGCATTCGACTGGTTTGGCGGCCGTATTCGTTGCCATGGCCATGCTCCCTTGCTGTTGTGGGTTGAGATCGGGCTCAGTGTTCACGAAGCGGGGGCCCGAACCAGCGGGCCAGCGCGACGTCGAGAGATTCCGCGTCCGCCCCGCCGGGATACGTCCACGCGATATAGCCGTCGGGCCGGACGAGCATGCCCGACATGATGCCCCCCGGGTCGTGGCGGGTCGCGGTGATAATGTCCACCCGGTTCCGCCAGCCAACTGCGGTCTGTCGGATGGTGGCGTCGTCGGAGAAGTCGAGCAGCAGGCCCTGCCCCGAGCGGAGCAGCTCGTGAGCTTCGAGTTTCCGGTCACCGATGAGGAGATCCTCGTTCGCCAGCCGTTTGCCGACCAGCGGCCCCTGGTCGCCGGGTGCCATCTCGTACCTGATGTCCAGTCCAGCCACGAGGCCGACCAGGTGACGGCGGACGACGTCATACTGCATCAGCTCGCCGAAGACGTCGCGGAGCGGCTGTGCCTCGGTTCCTCCCAGGTACAAGGTCCGCTGGACCAGGGTGTTAGCCACCACTCGGGAGCCCACTGGGTAGCGTTCGGCGTGGTACGTGTCGAGCAGGTCCTGCGGGGCGGTTCCCTTGATCACGGCGGCCAGCTTCCAGCCGAGGTTCACCACGTCTCCGAGGCCAGCGCTAATTCCCTGGGCCCCAATGGGCAGGTGCGTATGCGCGGCGTCCCCGGCCAGGAACACTCGGCCGCGCCGGTATTCGGCCGCATGCCGGCTCGAGTCCGTAAAGAAACTGGTCCACAACGGCGTGCCATGATGAATATCCTCGCCGGTGACCCGCTGGAAGGAGTCCGCCACCTCGGCGAAAGAGGGCGGCTCGGCGGTCGTCCGCGGGGCGGCACCACGCTCGAAGACGACGACCCGGGTCGCATCCCGGCCGAGCGGAAGCACGACGACCATGCCTTTCTCTGTGAGTTCGCCCGCCGGGCGTAGGCGAACCTCACAGCCCGTTACATCGACCAGCTTCATCTCGATGGTCGCGTCGGTGCCGGGAAAATCAATGCCCACGAGTTTGCGAACGGTGCTGCGACCGCCGTCGCAGCCGACCACGTACCGGCCGTGGAATACCCTCTCGCCCCCCGGCGCGGAGGCACTGACCTCGACCCCTGTCTCGTCTGCGACCAGTCCGGTCACCTCGTGCCCGCGCAGGATAACGGCGCCGAGTTCCCCGGCTCGTGTCGCCAGGATCTCCTCGGTCAGCGACTGCGGTACTCCGCGGACGCCGAAGGAGCCGCCCTCAACGATACGGTAGTCGAGCATGATGCCGCCGAAATGCCCGATGGGAATTATGCCCATGTCACCGAATTCGGAGAGCAGGCCCCGCTGCCCGAATTCTTCCATGGTTCGGGCGGAGAATCCGAGTGCCCGCGACTGCCGCATAGGCTCGGTGAGCCGCTCGATAACGAGAGCGGAAACTCCGGCCAGGCGAAGTTCCGCAGCGAGCATGAGCCCGGATGGGCCCGCGCCGACGATAACAACATCAGCGTCATATTCATGCATTTTACTTCCCGAGACTAGGCTAACCGCATCCACGGCTGTGGACGCGAAGTAAATCGCGTAGCCCCAGAATCACAGGAAAAAGCCACGAAGGTAAAGTGCTTATTCGCAAAGATTTAAGCAAGTTTGTTAAATTTGTTAGAATATTGTCACGCCGAAAAATATTCGGCCAGATCTTCCGGAACCGGATGATAGCCCCTCCCTCCGCAGCAGCATGCCCCGTCACGCAACCGCACCGAGTCGGCCGTTCCGGCGTTAACGGCAGGTGGCGCGGAGCCCGGCGTACCCCGAAACAACACGCCCGCTGAGCGCTGCCGCCCGGCGGCGTATGCTCCGCTCCCCGCAGGAGAGGCACGCCCTTCACTAGAGAGAACACAGGCATTGTCAAATCTTCAAAGACAAGCCACGTGCCAGGTTCCCTCAATCAGCCAGGTGCTTTCCCCTTGGTAACTACGGGTTGGACCATGCTAGCTTCGGGGCGTCACCCAGGAAATCGGAGGCTAACCATGCAGTCTGCTCTCGCGGACGGTGCAATTCCAGTTCCGCCGGGTTCCGCCAGTCCGACGTCCGAAACCCCGGTTCCCAATGCCTAATATGGGCTCTGCGGATCAGCGAAAGACGGTACGGCTGCCTCGGGCCGCAGAGCGCGTCTTGGCCGCGCCGCACATTGGAGCCTTCACCACCGTCCGGCCGGATGGTTCCGTCCATACCGCGCCGGTTCGCTTTACCTGGGACGGCCCAGCCAGCCTGGCCCGGGTCATGACCGTCGATTCGCGGGTAAAAGCCCAGAATATCATCGCTAACCCGGGTAGTCGTGTATCTATTTGCCAGGCACCCGGATACCAATGGCTCACTCTGGAGGGAATCGCCGCCGTGCTGAGCGATCCGGCACGCGTAGATGAGGGAAAGCGCCGCTACGCGCGACGTTATCTCACGCCACCGCCGCCGGTCCCAGGGATGGTCGTCATCGAAATCGCGGTTGACCGCGTCATGGGGCTCTGGTAGATCCGGCCGCACGGCATCAGTTTCCTAATCGCCAGCAATACACGCCCGAATGGAGAATTCATGACTGACACAAACTCTGAAGCATCGCAGGTGGCTCCGGACACGCGCTCGGGGCTTTTCCGGGCAATCTCCCTAGCAGGCGAGACCATAGTCGGCGTGACGCCCGCCGACCTTGAATCTGGCACTCCCTGCCCCGACTACAACGTCCGGCAGTTGGTACGGCACATGATCGCGGTGCTGCACCGGCTCCCGGTCGCCGTGAGCGGCGGCAATCCGTTCAGCCTCCCGAGCCTCGCCAACGACGTGCCCGACACCCATCAGATCGCGGCCTGGAATGACGCGGCCAGCGCGGCCAAGACCGCCTGGTCTGCTCCAGACGCGCTAGAGCGGATGTGCAATCTCGGGTTCGTCACACTTCCCGGAATCGCAGCGGCCGTCACCTACACCACGGAGATCACCCTGCATACCTGGGACCTAGCCCGGGCAACTGGGCAGCGGCCGACCTGGGACCCAGCGGTGCTTGCCCCGTCGCTCGGAGCAATGCGGCACGCCGTTCCCGCCGAACCTCGCGGCGGCATGGTGCCGTTCGGCCCGGTAGTCACCGTGGGAGCGGACGCCCCTCCCATCAACCAACTGGTCGGCTGGTACGGACGGCAGCCCTAAACAGAGCCCGCCCCGAAGCCCCGCTAGCGAAAGACTAATCGCCGACTTCCTTCACGGCAATTGTTATATTTTTACATTTGATACCCCTCAATGCTGCAATTGACGCCTTGAGGGGTATCAAATTTTAACGCTTCTCGGCATACCACGCCAGCCTACCTGCTGCTATAATCAGACAAGTCACGACAGAGCACCTTTCCGGTCCATCGAACATTTGATGTCTCTGATGCTACTGTGGGTGAAATGGCTGAAATACTAATAGGCGAAGATGACAAATCGATCATCGACAATCTCATGATTGTCCTCGCCAGAAACGACCACAGCCCCCGAAACACCGAAACCGGAAAAGAGGTTTTGCAATGTTACCAAGAAGTAGACATGGTTCTGCTAAGCCTCGAGCTTCCCGACCTAGACGGCCTGGAGATATGCCGCCGAATTCGAGCGAACAGCAGCATCCCGATCATCGCATTCACAGCCAGCAGCAGCGAGATAGATCGGGTTCTAGGCCTGAAGGCTGGAGCAGATGACTGCCTCATGAAACCATTCGGACACCATGAGCTCTGCGCCCGGATAGAGGCGATAATGCGCCGATCCAGCAGAGCACCAACCAGTCATCGACCAAACATCCTATCCCATGATTCACTCACGATAGACCCTCGCAGCCGGGAGGTCCGGCTTATGAACCAAGCGATTCAAACCACGCGCAAGGAATTCGACCTGCTCATGCTACTTGCCTCCAATCCGGGGAAAGTTTTCTCACGCAAAGAGCTCATGTCTATCGTTTGGCAGGACGAATGGGCCTCAAGCCGTACGGTCGACACCCATGTGAGCATGCTCCGAGGGAAACTCGGCTCAGCAAATCCCATCATGACAGTCCGAGGAATCGGATACCGTTTCGGAGGCCTCATAGGGCAACCTCTGCCAACGAAACAGGCAAACTATGACACACCCCGGAAGGCTGCTCAATGACACAACGTCCAGACCAAGACGACGGCCCGGTGACCCTGATCAATGTATTCGAAGTCCAGGCAGGCGATGCCGAGGCCTTCATAGCCCAGTGGCGAAAGCGAGCGAGGGTGATGGCGGACGCTCCGGGGTTTCGGGACACCCAGCTGCACGTCGCCAGCTCACCTGCGGCCCGTTTCCAGTTCGTGAATGTCGCGCACTGGGACAGTCACGAGCAGCTTGCGGCCGCGCAGCGCAGTCAGGAATTTCAGGGCAGCCTCCGCGCCGCGCTCGGCGACTCTCAGGTCCGGTTCACGGCCAATCCTGGCACCTACACGGTCGCCGTCGCTATGACGGCGGCGGACTAGTCTTCCTCATGCACGTGTCGCCAGACGCTGTCGGCGAGGAGATCGTTGACGCGGTCCTGGCCGGAACTCGGGCCATAGTTGCCGTAACCGTGCGCTCGATGAGCGGACTAGCGGATGATATTACGCTCGCCCAGTACCGGACCCTCATTGTGCTGGCCTCGCGTGGACCGCAACGGCTGGCCGACCTGGCCGGCTGGCTCGGCGTAACGCCGCCGACCGCCGGCCGGATGTGCGACCGCCTCTCTCAGCGCGGTTATGTCGCCCGGCAACGAGAGGACAGCGACCGGCGTGTGGTACGAGTTTCCCTCACCTCCGCCGGACGGAGTGTCATCGATGAGGCCAGTCGGCAGCGGAAGAGATACATCGCGACAATAATGGCTGAGTTGCCTAAATCGCGCCAGCAGGATGTAGCCGACGCACTTAAGGCATTCGCTGCGGCTGCTGGTGAGGTCCCCGACAGCGAATGGCCGCCCCTATGATCTGGAGCACCAAAAGCAGTCGGCCGCATGACACTTTTCCGCGTTGAGAATCATGGCATGCGTGTCATGAGCCGGACAGTTCACCGCTCATAGCGACGGCCCGGCCTTCTTCCTCGACCGTGTACTTCACTTGCCCCATCGCAACGCGCAGGATCGGAACTGCGAGCACCGAGGTCGTAAGTGCGATAAGAACGACGAACGTGTAGGTAGTGCTGGTCAGGATGCCGAGCCTGAGCCCGACGGCGGCCATGACCAGCTGTACGACACCCCGGGAATTCATCCCCGCGCCCAGCGCCAGCGCCTCCCACCGGCCCAGCCCGGCCGCCTTCGCCCCGGCATAGGCGCCGCCAAACTTGCTGGCTGTCGCCACTGCCAGCAGGCACAAGACTGTGAGTATGCCCGTCGCCGTGCCAAGACTCCACAAGTCCATGCGCAGGCCCGCTGTCGCGAAGAACACCGGTGCCAGGACGTAGTTAACCGTCTGACGCAGCGGAGCAAGCCGCCTGACGTCCAGTTCACCCGACATTCCCACGACCCCCCCGGCGACGAACGCCCCGAACACGGGCTCCAGCCCGAGAGCCGCCGCCGTGCCAGCCCCGAGAACAATGATGACGACCACCCCGGCGACAACAGGGCCGTCGCCCTGGATTTGGTTCACAGCCCGCAGGCACAGCCGGGCCAAGGGCCTCCCGGCCAGGATCATCATGGCAATGAACGCGGCCACCCGGGCGGCCGACAGGGCGATGTCCTCCGCGCGCACGCCGGTGGTCGCGATGACCGTCACGATGGACAGCATGACCCAGCCGCAGGTGTCGTCGACGGTCCCGGCCGCCAGCGTTAGCTGGCCGATGGTGCGGTGCAGCAGCCCCATGTCGGTCAGGGTCTTGGCGATCACCGGCAGCGCGCTCACTGACATCGCCACGCCGAGGAAGAGCGCGAACACCGCACGGCTATGTCCAGGGGCCAGAAACACCGCGGGCACCAGATACCCGGCGGCGACGCCCAGCCCGAGCGGCAGCACCAGCCCTGGACCGCTCACCGCCCCGACGGTAATTGCCCTCCGCCGCACCAGGGCGAAGTCGAGGAGAACGCCGGTCAGGCCCACAAGCAGGATGCCGCCGATCTGGGCCATTCCGTCCAGGATGTGGAACGATTCGTCCTTCGCCGGAAACAGCCAGCTGGACACTGCGGGCGCCAGATGACCGAGGATGCTGGGTCCCAGCAGTACTCCGGCCGCCAGCTCGCCGACAATGGCCGGCATCCGGGTCCTCACCGCGACCTGCCCGAGGATCAGAGCCAGCAGCAGCAGCACTCCGACCTGGAGCAGGAAAACCAGGAGTTCCGCGCCGCCGAGCGGCGCCACGATGCTCTGGCTCAGGCCCATTCCAGCCTCATTTCGTCATGGGTGCGCCCGGCTACTGCCGGGACCATGCCAGGTTGAATCCCCGGCAGTACACGGCCGCCGCACTCTTCAGAAAGGTCAGCCGCTCAGGCTTCCCGCGGCGCAGGGTCCCGGCCACGAACGTGCCGTCAGCCGTCAGGGTCTGGCCGATCGAGTGCGTCACGACCGGGTGAGGAGACACTTCGAGGAAGTCACGGAACCCGTCTTCGGCCGCAGCAGTGATTGCCGTGGCGAGGCGGACCGGGTTACGCAGATTAGCCGCCCAGTACTTGCCGTCCGCTGTCACTCCGGCCCGAGGGTCCGGTAGCGCCGTCGAATAGACCGGGACGGCGGGGACACCCGGGCACAGATCCGCGGACGCCTCTTCCAGGCCGGCCACCAACTGCTCCATCTGCGGGCTATGAAACGCCACGTCGGACGAGATCCGGCGGACGGCAATGCCTTCTGCCTGCCACTGCCTCACGACAGTGTCTATCGCTTCGGGAACACCGGCGATCACCGTGGCGGTCGGCGCTGACTCGATCGCCGCCACCAGACCGTCCCGGTGGGACAGACGTTCCTGAACGTCAGCGAAGGAAAGCATCACCATCGCCATGCCTCCCCGGCCAGCGACCCGGCGCAGCAGCCGCGAACGACGGCAGATCAGCCGTCCCCCGTCCGCCAGCGACAGCATTCCCGAGCACACGGCGGCGGCGATCTCCCCCACGGAATGTCCGATAATCGCAGCTGGATGCACTCCGCGTGATCGCCACAGCGCGGCAAGGCCAACTTGCATCGCGAAGATCATCGTCTGGGCCTTCGCGACGTCCTGGAAGTCTCCGCTCTGGATAGCCTCGCGCGGAGAGAACCCGATCTCGTCGGAGAAGACCGGTTCCAGCGCGTCGATCACCGCCGCGAACTCACTCTCCCCGAGCAGGTCTCGCCCCATTCCGGGCCACTGAGAACCGTGTCCGGAAAATACCCAGACCGGCCCATCACCGACGATGGAGGCTTGGCCGGTCACTACAAGATTGTCCGGTTCGCCGTCGGCCACCCGGCGCAGGCCCGCAGCGAGCTCGTCCGTGCTGGCGGCGGCCACCACTGCACGCTCGATGAGATCACGCGGGTATTCATGGACGAACGGCTGCCCAGCCACATCAAGGCCGACGTTCCCTAGGCCCTCCGCAAGGCGGCTGGCACGCTGCCGCAACTCGCGATCCGATGCGGCGGACAGCGGGAAGATCTGGTATTTCATCCCAGCTAGAACTGACATTACGTGTCCTCCTCCGTTCAATTGACGGTCCAGGCCGCGTACCGGCGCAGCCCGTAGAGCAGCGGAGGTTCATCAGTAAGCGAGGTGACCCGCGTCACCTCGCCAAAGACGACCGCATGATCGCCGACTGACTTGCGGTCAATGACACGGCAGTCAGCAGCCGCGCAAGCATCACGAAAGAGATGAGGCCCGCAGTTGTCGAACGGCTGCCGCCACCTGACCCGGCTGAACCGGTCAGGCGCGCCTGAGGCAAACAGCATGGCGGCCTCCTGGGCGGCGCGGTTCAGCAGGTTGAGGCTGAAGATTCCTGAGTGCAGCAGCGCGTCGAGCGTCGGGCTGGCGGCCCGCATGCTAACCAGGAGAACCGGCGGGTGCAGGGACACAGAGCACAGTGACGTGCAGGTCATCCCAATGGGCTCACCGCCGCTGGTCACGCTTGTCACGATGGAGACACCGGTAGGGAACTGCGCCATAAAGGGACGCAGGTCCGCTTCGGCGACGCTGGCGCGGTAGATGGACTGCTCCGTCATGACTGTCCCAGTCCGTTCTCTGAGCCGAACCAACGGCGCAGTGCCGCAGTGAGGTCACCGCCGTCCGGCCGGGTCCAGGCCACGTAACCGTCAGGCCGGATCAGCAGCGCGGCCACGCCCCCCAGCGGGCTGCCGGATTCCCCCTCGTGCAGGGCCGCCGTCACCATGTCCACGCGATCCCGCCATCCGTCTGCGGTCTTCGTCAGGGAGGGGTCTCCGGCCAGGTCCAGCAGTACGCCGCGGGCCCCGCGCAGCAGGGTCAGCGTTGTGGTCTTGCCAACGTCCGTAATGAGTTCCTGTTCGGGCAGCCGTCTGCCCAGCAGCGGATGGCCGCCCGGTCCCACGTCGTACTGGATGTCCAGTCCGCTGATCATGGCGGCCAGGTGGCGGCTGACGTCCTCGTAGGCGATGAGTTCCCGGAAGACGTTCCGGAGTGGCTCCATCTCGCTTCCGGTGAGGTACAGCAGCCCCTGCGCCCGGGTATTGACCAGGGTCCGCGCGCCCACCGGATGACGTTCGCCGTGATAGGTGTCCAGCAGTTCCCCTGAGGACGTGCCCCGGGCTACTGCCCCGAGCTTCCAGCCCAGGTTGACGGCGTCCTGGATCCCGACGTTCATGCCCTGCCCCCCGGCCGGCAAATGCACATGGGCGGCGTCTCCGGCCAGCAGGACCCGGCCACACCGGTACTCCGTGACCTGCCGGGCGGCGTTGCCAAACGCGCTGCGCCACAGCATGGTGGCACCGCTGATGTCCTGCCCGGTAAGGCGCTGCCAGGCCGCGCAGACTTCGGCTTCCGACGGCGGGCCAGTGCGGTCTCCCGGTGCCGCGCCGATCTCGCAGACGATAATGCGGTAAGTGCCCGGGCGGATCTGCGCGGACATGGCCATGCCCCCGGGGACCGCCTCGCCGATCGGACGCTGCCTGATCTCGCAGTCGGTCACGTCGGCGAGGAACATCTCCATGGTCGACGTCGTCCCCGGGAAGTCGAATCCGCCCAGCCGGCGAACGGTGCTGCGGCCTCCGTCGCACCCCGCTACGTAAGAGGAGCGAAGCTGTTGCCCGCCGTGTGGTGTACGGATGTCGAGCGTAACGCCGTCGGAGTCTTCCTCCAGGCCCACGAGCTCGTGCTCGCGCAGGACCTGGACGCCCAGTTCTGCCAGCCATTCGGTAAGCACGGCCTCGGTACGGTCCTGCGGCACGTCTTTCACGGCGAAGTGCGCTCCCGGCAGCACGCCGAAGTCGACAGGTATTCCGCCGAAGTGCCCGGAAGGGCTGGTGACGATGTCTCCGTAGCGTTCCAGCAGGCCACGCTGGGTAAAGGTCTCCATGGTGCGCGGGGTAAAGCCGAGCCCGCGGGACTCACCGGACGGCCGCGCCAGCCGGTCAATCAGCCTGACATCGATACCGGCCAGCCGGAGTTCGCCGGCCAGCATCAGACCGGTCGGCCCGGCTCCGACGACGGTCACGGGAGGGGTCACGCGGCGGCCCTCCAGCTCATTGCCGGGGTAAAGCCACGGCTGCGCTCCGGCCGCCACCAGCGGGGCAGCTCTCTCCGGGCCGCGGGCTCAGCGGCGGCAGCCCTGGAAAGGACCAGCAGGGCCAGGGTGAGGGCCGCGAGTTCCGCCTCATCAACGCGGCCTTTGAGAACACGCATAAATGACTGGTCGGGGACAATGTCGGATTCACTCACTGGGGCCTCACTAGATCGGGGGGTTTCCGTGCTTACGGACTGGCAGGTCGGCGTGCTTGGTGCGGAGCATCTCCAGGGACCGGATCAGGACGTCCCGTGTCTCAGCCGGATCGATCACGTCATCGATCAGACCGTGCTCGGCGGCGTAGTACGGGTGGACTAGCTGGGTCTCGTATTCCTTGATCTTCTGCTGCCGGAACGTCTCCGGGTCGGGGGCGTCTGCTATCTGTTTTCGGAAGATCACGTTGGCCGCGGCCTCGGCGCCCATCACCGCGATCTCGTTCGTAGGCCAGGCGTAGGTCAGGTCGGCTCCGATGGACTGCGAGTCCATGACGATGTACGCGCCGCCGTAGGATTTCCTGATCACCACCGAGACCCGGGGGACTGTCGCGTTGCAGTACGCGTACAGGAGCTGTGCGCCGTGCCGGATGATGCCTCCGTGTTCCTGCCCGACGCCGGGCAGGAAACCTGGCACGTCGATAAGCGTGACTACGGGAATGTTGAACGCGTCGCAGGCTTGGACGAAGCGGGCCGCCTTCTCCGAGGCCTCGATGTCCAGCACCCCGGCCCGGACCATCGGCTGGTTGGCTATCACGCCCACGGGGTACCCGCCGAGGCGGGTCAGCGCGCAGATGATGTTGCCAGCCCATCGTTCGTGAATTTCCAGGTATTCGCCGTAGTCGCAGATCTCGGCAATCACCTCTCGCATGTCGTAGGGCTTGCCGCCGTCCACGGGCACAAGGTCGAGCAGGCGCTGGCAGGGGCGGTCCGGCGGGTCGTCACTGGGGATCCGCGGCGGGTTCTCCCGATTGTTGGCGGGAAGCAGCGACAATAGGTACCGGACCTCTTGCAGGCAGGTCCGCTCGTCGCCGTAGGCGAAGTGCGCGACGCCAGAAGTCGCGACATGCACCTGAGCGCCACCGAGAGCGTCGTGCGTGACCTGCTCGCCGGTGACCGCCTGGATCACATCTGGCCCGGTGACGAACATCTGGGAGATTCCGTCGACCATGAAGACGAAGTCGGTCAGGGCGGGCGCGTAAGCCGCGCCGCCCGCGCACGGTCCGAGCATGACGCTGATCTGGGGGATGATCCCTGACGCCCGGGTGTTGCGCCGGAAGATGCCGCCGTACCCGGCCAGGGCGACCACTCCTTCCTGGATCCGGGCCCCGGCTCCGTCATTCAGGCTGACCAGTGGCGCGCCCGCCGTCATCGCCATGTCCATGATCTTGTGGATCTTGGCAGCGTGAGCCTCTCCGAGCGCTCCACCGAAGAGACGGAAATCGTGGGCGTAGGCAAATACCGTGCGGCCTTCGACCGTTCCCCAGCCGGTGACCACGCCATCGGTGTGGGGCCGGTTCCGTTCCAGGCCGAAGCCCGTGGCCCGGTGCCTGCGGAGCGGCTCCACTTCCTGAAATGACCCCTCGTCGAACAGCAGGTCAATCCGTTCCCGAACGGTGAGCTTGCCCTTGCCATGCTGGCGGGCAGTGGCCGCCGGATCGGGGCCCTGCCGTACTGACGCCCGGGTGGACTCCAGCTGTTCCAGGCGAGACAGCATCGTCATCGGCCGGCCCCCGTCTGGCGGCCCGCACACGAGGAGAGCTGGTCCTCGGTCGACAGGGCCTGCACCGGACGGGGCGGCCCGAACCACCGCCGCAGGGCCAGGGACAGTCCGGTCGGGTTGTCTCCCGCCCATGCGATATAGCCGTCGGGGCGGATCAGCACCGGCCCGTGGGCGGCGATAACGTCACGGACGGCGTCATCACCGTGGCTGCTTCCCTTGAGTACGTCCACTCGATCCGACCAGGAACGGGCCGGGTCTTCCAGCAGCCGTGAACCCGGGTTGTCTTCTCGTGCGGGGATGAGCAGCAGCCCGCGGGCCTTCCGCAGCTGTGCTGCCATACCGGTCCCGCCCGCCGCGGGGCGGGCACGGACGAGCGGGACCGGGGACCCGAGCAGCGGATGGTCTCCAGGGCCGACGTCGTACCGAATACTGGCCCCGCTGATCAGTCCGGCCAGGCGAGCCCGGACAGACGGAAGTCCGATCAGTTCCGAGAGGACTTCCCGAACGGCGTCAACGTCGGCTGTGCCGAGCAGCAGCAGTGCCTGCGCCCTGATGTTGGCGAGTACCTGTTCACCCGCTGCCCGACGCTCCGTGTCGTAGCTGTCAAGCAGTTGCTGGCCTGCCCGGCCCCGGGCGACCAGGGCAAGCTTCCAGCCTAGGTTGACCGCGTCCTGCAGGCCCAGGTTCAGCGCCTGGCCTCCGACCGGCATTTGCACGTGGGCCGCGTCACCCGCGAGCAGCACCCGGCCGTTCCGGTAGCTGCCCGCCTGACCGGAGACGTCGGTCAGCACGTTGATCCACAGCGGCGTGCCGCGGCTGATGTCCTCTCCGGTCACCTGTCTCCACGCGGCAACGACCTCCGAGAAAACCGGTTTCGCGCCCTCCGGTCGCAGACCCGCCCCGTGCGCATGCACCATTACGCGCGTTGTTCCGTCCGGGCCGCGTGAGGCGATGGCAAGACCGCCAGGGAGCCGCTGGAATCTCCGGTCCGGGATCTCGATGCCGCGGACGTCCGCGCGGAGCATCTCATGGCGGGCAGGGATCCTCGGAAACGCGAATTCCGCGAGCTCCCGTATCGTGCTCTGTTCCCCATCGGACCCGACAAGGTAGCGCGCACGCAGCCGCGACGGCCCGTCCGCGCCCTGCACGGTCACCGCAACATGATCGTCATAGGTGGAGAGGCTTTCCACTCGGAGGCCCCGGCGTATCGTGGCGCCGAGAGACCGGGCCCAATCCTGCAACAGAGCCTCGGTGCGCGCCTGCGGGACTTTCCACTGCCCCGGGTAGGGGCCAGGCAGGGTCAGATCGAGCGGGACGCCGCCGAAATGGCCGCGCGGGTCGCTGCGCGGGGTGCCCAGCGGCCCAAGCAGCCCCCGGCAGTCGAAGATTTCCATGGTGCGGGCATGCAGAGTCGATGCCCGGGACTCGGACATCGGGGCGACAAGCTGCTCAGCTACCACAACGCGGGCCCCGCCGAGTCGCAGCTCCCCGGCGAGCATAAGCCCGACGGGTCCGGCGCCGACGATGAGAACATCGGCCATCATCGTCGTCATGGTCAGCTCCGTCGTTCCGCATACTCTTTGGCGTGGCCGAGCGTCGCCATGCTGTTCGCGCTCAGTGCCTTACGGATGTACTCGCGCGCCTCCTCAAGGCCGGCGTCCGGACCGAGAACGCGTGCGATGTTGCCCTGGGCGACGGCGACTGTGTGCCTCGACGTGGCGACGACGTCCGTGTCCTCGCTGGACAGCGTCCACCGGCCGGTATGCAGACTCATCAGCGCAGGCAGTTGCGTCTGCTTGTAGACAATTGTGTGATCGGGAAAGCAGACGCGTACCGAGGTGGTCGTATGTTCTGACCCATCCTTCGCCGCGGTGTCCATCTCAAGAACCTGGAGACCGGGCGTGGTTTCCTCGAAACGGACCCGTGCCACATGCGGCAGCCGCTGCGGCCACTGGTCGGCTTCGTTGATGAAGTCGTAGACATCTTTGGCCGCGCCGTCGACGCGAACGGAATCCTCAAAGGTCATGAGTTCCCCGCCGCGGGCGGCGGATTCCGCGTGTGCCTTGAGCGCGCCGAGCTCCGCCCGCGAGTTGCGGTCCACTGCGGCCTCAATCCAGCTTAGGCTCTCCGCGTCATCATCGACAGCGCGAAACGAGTGCGAGAGCCGTACCCGTGATCCGCCGTCGCCCAGCTGCTCGATTAGCCAGGTTCCGCTCATCGCGGCAACTGGCGGTGAGGAGACTTCCTGTCGGAAATCGATCCGCTGGGCCATGGCATCGAGATGGCGGCGGGAGGTCCACTGCTTGGCTTCTCCGTTAGCGGTGGCCCAGATGCGGATTCGCTCCTCATCGGCTCCCCGCTCGACGTAATCCACGTGAATCGTGGGCGGGAACATCAGCGGCCAGTTCGCTACATTGGCGAGCAGGCGGTAAACGTCCCCGGACGGTGCATCCACGGTTATCTCGTGCAATGCCTCGCGATATCCTCGCTCTGACATGGTGATGTCCTCCTTGTTCCTGGTTAGAAGTTGCCGAGACCGCCGCACACGTTGATCGCCTGGGAGGTAATGGAGGCCGCCGCGTCGGAGGCCAGATAGGCGACCATGCCAGCCACCTCGTCCGGGGTGGAGTAACGTCCCAGCGGAATCTTGGCCGTGAACTGGGTAAGAATTTCCGCCTCGGTGACGCCGTAGGCCGAGGCGTATCCTTCACGGACTCGCCGCGCCATCGGGGTCTCCACGTATCCGGGGCAGACGGCGTTGACCGTGATGCCAGTCTTCGCCAGTTCGTTGCCCAGAGCCTTGGTGAACCCGACGACTCCGTGCTTTGAGGCCGAATAAGGGGCACCGAGCACGACGCCCTGCTTGCCTGCCGTCGAGGCGATGTTGACGATGCGTCCTCGGGACCTGGCCCGCATGCCTCCGGCGTTCAGCACTTCCCGTGTGACGAGGAAAACGCTGTTCAGGTTGGTGGCGATGACGTCGGCCCACAGCTCGTCCGGTATGTCAGCCGTGACGCCCCCGCCACTGCGGCCGGCATTGTTCACCAGCACGTCGATCCCGCCGAACCGGTCGGTCGCGGCCCGGACCGCGCTCCGTATGTTCTCGGTCGACCGTACGTCGCAAATCGCGCCGTCGGCCTCAATGCCGGCGGCGGTGAGGTTCTTGACCGTCGAAGCGACGGAGTCGGCGCTGCGGGCACTGATGAATACCCGGTGTCCCTGGGATCCCAGTAGCTTCGCCCCCGCGAGTCCGATTCCGCTGGTGGCTCCCGTAATGAATGCGACAGGATTTCCTTGGTCAGACATTGTCATCTCCTGGGTGTGACCCGGCGGTCTAGGAAGTCGCCAGCTGAGCGTTGACGGATTCGATGAGAACGCGCGGTGTCAGGTCCTCGGCGAGAGTCGATTCTTCAATCCGAACCCCGAATTCGCGCTGGATGAGCGCGCTCGTCTCCAGCAGCGCCAGAGATTCGAAGCCAAGGTTCTCGAAGGTGGAGTCCAGCACGGCGGAGTCCGGCCCCATTTCGTCGCCCGCCCCGGCGGCCTGGTGCAGTATCCGCTTGAGGTCGTCAACGGTGAATTCGGTGGCTGACATGACATCGTCCTTTCTCTGGGAATTTCATGGTCCGGAAATCGTTCAGTGGACGGCTCGCACCAGCAGGGCTGAGTTAAAGCCGCCGTAGCCGCGCGCGAGGACGAGCGCTGAGGTCACCCGGGTATGCCGAGGGCTGGCCACGAGGTCGATCTCATGGTCGGGCGAGGGGGAAACGCCGATGGTCGGGGGGATCACTCCGTCTCGCAGCGCCAGGAGGGCAGCCGCGGTGTCGAGAGAAGCGGCCCCGGAGTAGAGTCGGCCGGTCATCGTCTTGGGCGCGGTCACCGGCACTCCGTGCGGGCCGAAGATCTCTCGTAGGGCCGTCGACTCGGCCCGGTCCAGTTCGGGGGTGGCGGCAGCGTCGGCGAACACGACGCTGACCTGTTCAGGGATGGTTCCCGCGTTGTCAAGCGCCCGTTCGATGGCCTTGCCAAGCGCGGGCCCGCGCCCGGTGCCCGGCCGGGGATCGAATGTCGTCCCGTAGCCTGCGATCTCTCCGTAGATCCGTGCTCCGCGCTGCCGCGCGGCGTCGGCCGACTCGACGACCAGCAGTGCGCCTCCCTCACCGGGCACGTACCCGCACGCAGCCGAGTCGAAGGGCAGGTAGGAACGCCGGGGATCAGTCTGGGCACTCATCCGCCCGCTGGCGAGCTGGGCCGCCCAGCCCCAAGAGCAGACGGGCGCGTCCATGCCTCCGGCGAGCATCAGGCTGCGTCCTCCGCGAATGCCGCGCCGCGCGTGGGCAATCGCGTCCAGTCCTCCAGCGTCGTCGCTCACAACCACGCTGCCTGGACCGCGCAGGCCGTGCCTGATCGAGATCTGGCCGGTATTGACCGCGTAAAACCAGGCGAACGACTGGTAGGCGCTGACGTACTCGCTTCCCTTGCTCCAGAGGTTCTGGAGCTCTCGCTGGCCGAATTCGAAACCGCCGCAGGAACTGGCCGTGACCACGCCAGCGTCGAATTCAGCGAGGTCGGACGGGGCCACGGCTGCGTCGACAAAGGCCCAGTCAGAGGCGGCCAGGGCCAGCTGGGTCATCCGGTCGGTCTGAGGGAGCAGCCGGGCGGGCAGGTACTCCTCGGCGGCGAATCCCTTCACCTCTCCGGCGAGTGTCGCCGGATATCCTCCGGCGTCGAACCGGGTCACGCGCCCTATCCCGTCCGACCCGCTCCGCGCGGCTGACCAGAAGTCGTCCGCGCCTAGGCCGATCGAGGACGCGACTCCGAGTCCGGTCACTACTGCCTGGCCGCTCATGCCGCCTGCTTTCCGGGGCTGGTCAGAATCATCGCGCTCTGGAACCCTCCGAACCCGCTCCCGACGCTCAGTACCGTGTTCGTGACCCAGTCACGGGCGGCCAGCGGCACATAGTCCAGGTCGCATTCCGGATCGGCCGTATGCAGATTCGCGGTCGGCGGCACCACATTCCTCTGGATGGCTAGAGCGCAGGCCGCGATCTCGATGGACCCGATCGCGCCCAGAGAGTGGCCCACCATGGACTTGATCGAGCTGACCGGAACCTGGAAGGCGCGTTCGCCAAGGCTTCGTTTGAAGGCCGCTGTCTCATGCCGGTCGTTCTGCTTTGTCCCGGACCCGTGCGCGTTGATGTAGTCGATGTCGGTCGCGGGAAGCCTGGCCTGCTCAAGGGCGGCGCGAATCGCCTCGGCCATTTCCCGTCCGTCCGGGCGCAGGCCCGTCATGTGGAAGGCGTTGCATCGTGTCGCGTACCCGGAGATCTCGGCGTAGACCCGGGCACCGCGCCGGATGGCGCTGCCCCTCTCTTCGAGCACGAAGACCGCGGCGCCCTCGCCGAGCACGAATCCGTTGCGGGACAGGTCGAAAGGCCGGGAGGCGGTCTCGGGCTCATCGTTGCGGGGCGTTGTCGCTCGTATAGCGTCGAAACACGCCATCGTAATCGGGGATATCGGCGCGTCGGCCGCGCCCGCGATGACGATGTCCGCCGTGTTCTCACGGATCAGTTCCGTAGCCAAGCCGACCGAATCCAGGCCCGAGGTACAGCCGGTGGAGGTCACGCTGACCGGGCCCTCGGCGCCGGCCAGCCAGGCAACCTCGGCCGCGAACGAACTGGGGACATAATGGCGGTAAAGGTGACGCGCCGCGTACTCGTGATCGACGACGTCAAGGCGGCCGTCATCGCTGACGACGCGGTACTCTTGGTCAAGGCTCATCGTGGCGCCGACGGCGCTGCCAATGGTGACCCCGATCCGGTCCCCGGCCAACCGGTCCAGGGCGATTCCGCTATCGGTGATCGCTTCACGGGCTGCGGTGACAGCGAACTGCGCGGCCCGGTCCATGCGCCGGATCTCCTGGGGGCCGAGGCCGTGCTCTGCAGGGTCAAAATCGGCCTCCGCAGCCACCCGGGACCGAAACGGCTCCGGGTCGAAGAACGTGATCCCCCGGGTAGCCGTCCGGCCACTGGTCAGCAATGACCAGAAATTCTTCAGCCCAATCCCGCCCGGCGCGATGACGCCGATACCGGTAATGACGATTCTCCGCTCCGTCATTCCAGGCTCCAACTGTAGAATCGCGTCGCAGCGGCGTCGGCCGGCGACCGCCACGTCGCTGGATCGTAGGCTTTGATGTAGGGCTTCAGGTCGTCGCTTATCCGGATGAACCTGGGGTCTTCCTTGGCGGCCTCGATGAGGTCGGTACCGTGGTCAGAGTCGAAGTCCTGCAGATGAAAATACAGGCCTTTGAAGGAGAAGAGCTGTCGCCGCCGGGTTCCCATACGGCGCGGCATCTCAGTTTCGTCGAATTCCCGGAATATGTCCGCGACCGAGGTACTTTTCCCCGGGTCCATTTTTGCTACGATCAGAGTGCTGTGCACATCTGGCTCCTTTTACTCGTTGATCTCACAGATAACAGTCCCGGCCGCGCATGCGGAGCCCGGCTGGACGGATAGGTCCCGGACAGTTCCAGAGCAATGCGCCGTCACGTTCTGCTCCATCTTCATTGCCTCGAGGACAATGACCAGATCTCCTTCCTCGACCCGTTGCCCATCACGGGTCGCCACCTTGACGACTGTCCCCTGCATGGGCGAGATCAGCGCCGGCGTACCGGGCTGAGCCAATACGGCACCTGGCCCTGGCTTTCGGACCCTTCGCAGTCGGCCAGAGAGGCCTTTCTCAGGCGAGAACGAGGGAAAGGCCGGGATGCTAATTTCGACGCGGCGGCCATCTACTTCGACGGCCATCAGCTGGCGGTCGGCCGACTGGCCCGTTTCATCGCCCGCCGGGTCATCGAACGGAGGGATCACATTCGCGAAGTCGTCCTCGATCCACCGGGTATGCACGCTAAAGGGCTCGGCGGTGAACGCGGGATCGTCCACGATGGCCCGGTGAAAAGGAATTGTGGTGGGAAGTCCTGTCACGGTGAACTCCGCGAGGGCTCGCCGCGCACGCGCCAGGGCCTGGTCTCTGGAGGCGCCGCTCACGATCAGCTTGGCCAGCAGCGAGTCCCAGGCCGCGCCGATTACCGTTCCCGTCTGAATCCCGGAATCGAGGCGTACCCCTGGTCCGCCGGGCGGGTCGAAGCGAGTGACCCTGCCGGGCACTGGGAGAAAAGAGCGACCCGGATCCTCGCAGTTCACCCGGAACTCGAACGCATGCCCCCGCGCCTGCGGTGCGTCGTATCCGATCTCTTGGCCGTCCGCGACCCGGAACATCTCAAGCAGGAGGTCGATCCCGGTGACCTGCTCGGTGACCGGGTGTTCAACCTGCAGGCGCGTGTTTACCTCCAGGAAGGAGACCTCGCCGCCTGGCCCGATGAGAAACTCGCAGGTTCCGGCCCCGACGTAGCCGGCTGCCCGCAAGATGGCGGCGGACGCCCTGCGCAGCTCGTCTTCCTGTTCGCCAGAGAGAAACGGGGCCGGTGCTTCTTCCACCAGTTTCTGATGGCGGCGCTGCAGCGAGCAATCTCGGGTGGACAATACGGCCACGGTGCCGTGCTGATCGGCCAGGCACTGCGTCTCCACGTGCCGGGCCTGGTCGAGGTAGCGCTCGATGAAGCACTCTCCCCGGCCGAACGCCACGGTCGCCTCACGCACGGCTGACTCGTACAGGTCGGGAAGGCTAGCCATCGTGCGGGCAACCTTGAGGCCGCGTCCTCCGCCTCCATGCGCCGCCTTCAGCGCGACCGGCAGCCCGTGTTCGCGTGCGAACTCCATCGCGGCCCCGGCGCTGGCCAGCGGTCCGGGGCTGCCCTCGGCCTGCGGTGCGTCGACTCTCCGTGCAATGGCCCGGGCCGAGATCTTGTCGCCGAGCAGGCGAATCGCCGACGGCGGCGGTCCTATCCAGGTCAGTCCGGCCGCGATGACTGCCTCAGCGAATTCGGCGTTCTCTGACAGGAAGCCGTACCCCGGATGCAGCGCATCGGCGCCTGCACGGCCCGCGGCCCGCAGGATCTTCTCCGGGTCCAGATAGCTGGTCTGCGGCGTGTCCCCGCCCAGAGCCATCGCCTCGTCCGCCAAGCGAACGTGAAGCGCTTCACGGTCGGGATCCGCGTAGACTGCCACGCTAGCCAGGCCCGCGTCTCGGCACGCCCGGCACACCCGCACCGCTATCTCGCCCCGGTTGGCGATAAGCACCTTTCGCATACGTTCTCCGCAGGTATTGATTCATAGAATTTGAATTCCGCATGCACGCTCTTTCATCAGCAATCCTGCTTCAGAAGACCATGCATCGTCAATAGAATTACTTGAATAAATCATTCAATTTGTCAAGTAAATGTTAAGGTTTAAAATTCACGCAAAATCAAATTTTGAATTATCCGGGCACTCATAATTCACTCCATGGCCGCCTATAGAATCCCGGAGAACTCCAGGCCAGCGCCGCAAGGCCGGACAGTCGGGGTCGGCACACAGAAATAGACATTGATCAATCCCATGGGGCCGGTACGCCAGTCAAACGCCAGGCCT
>Ga0131853_10002537_pt1 | contig 32571 bp, 38 predicted proteins | sample TergutLab28metaG_FD_92764 | JGI IMG/M metagenome (GOLD analysis project Ga0131853, IMG submission 92764) | Labiotermes labralis P1 segment gut microbial communities from Petit-Saut dam, French Guiana - Lab288 P1 (version 2) (version 2) | ecosystem: Host-associated > Arthropoda: Insects >... | reverse complement strand
GTTAATTGCATCTCAGAAGGTGACATATATGTAATCGATGGAGCTGTATGTATCGATTGCGACGCGTGCGCAGGGGTATGCCCTGTGGATGCTTGCGTTAGTGCGTAAGGCAGTACATTTTCCACGGGGTTGTCTCGTTTCACGGGGCAGCCCCTTTTTCATTCGAAAGGACAATTCACATGACCAACCAACAACTAGCCGCAAAGGCTATCGAGGCCAAAGCTCTGGCTTATGCGCCATATTCCAATTTCCAAGTAGGCGCGGCTCTGCTTGCCGAAAACGGCACAGTCTATACCGGCTGTAATATAGAATCTGCTGCCTTTTCCCCTACATGCTGTGCCGAGCGTACGGCTCTTGTAAAAGCTGTTTCCGAAGGTGTACATGATTTTACAGCAGTAGCTGTAACAGGCGGCTCGGATGGAGCCGATTATTGCTATCCCTGTGGCGTATGCCGGCAGATGCTATACGAGTTCGGCGGGGATAATTTACAAGTAATCGTTGCAAAGTCAGAAGATGACTTCCGGATTTACAAGCTGGCGGAGCTACTACCCTACGGCTTTGGCGCAAAAGACTTGGAGGGATAACATGCGAGCATATGAACTTATCCAGAAAAAAAAGCAGGGAAATGAATTCACAACTGATGAAATCAATTATATCGTAAACGATTTCACCTCGGGTCAAATATCCGACGCTCAAATGTCCGCACTGCTTATGGCAATATACTTCAAGGGAATGACCCCAGGCGAAACTACTGCCCTAACAATGGCAATGGTTCGTTCCGGTGATCAAATGGACTTGAGCTCCCTCCCCGGAATAAAAGTAGACAAACACTCCACCGGAGGCGTAGGCGACAAAACCACATTGGTAGTCGGTCCAATTGTCGCCGCACTGGGTGTCCCGGTGGCAAAAATGAGCGGACGGGGCTTAGGTCATACAGGAGGCACAGTGGACAAGCTGGAGTCAATCCCGGGCTTGCGAACAGAAATACCTACCAATGAATTTTTGAAAATCGTGACCCGCCATGGCATATGTGTAACCGGTCAGTCAGGCAATTTCGCTCCGGCGGATAAAAAAATCTATGCACTCCGAGATATAACCGCAACGGTGGATAGCATCCCACTCATAGCTGCGAGCATAATGAGCAAAAAAATCGCCGCCGGAGCCGACCGTATTCTATTGGATGTAAAAACAGGCAACGGGGCATTTATGAAAACCCTAGCCGATTCCCAGGCTTTAGCAAATGCCATGGTTGAAATAGGTGAAGGCTGCGGACGCAAAACTGTCGCGCTTATCACGGATATGTCCGTACCCCTAGGCTATGCCGTAGGCAACTACCTGGAAATCTTGGAAGTGATAGACGTACTCAAAGACCAAGGGCCGAAAGACCTAACCCATATATGTATAGAGATCTCCGCTCATATGCTATATTTAGCAGAAAAAGGCTCAATTAAAACCTGCCGCGATTTAGCAAAACAAGCAATATCAAACGGCACCGCTCTAGCCAAATTCACAGAGATGGTAACGGCTCAAAGCGGCGACATATCATATTTGCTAGATGAAATAGAACAAGGAAGCCAGTTCCCTATAGCCAAGTTCCAAACGCCGATACCATCCCCGGTGGACGGATATATAACCTGGATGGACACCGAAGGGATTGGCAACTGTGCAGTAAATCTAGGAGCAGGGCGTGAAAAGCTTGACGATATACTAGACTTCACCGCCGGGATAATAATAAAACGCAAAACCGGTGATGCGGTAAAGATAGGTGAACCCCTTGCAGTTTTACACTCCGCCGACTATAAATTAGCAAGCGCAGTCAAGCAAAAATACCTAGACTGCCTGAACTTCTCAGACACGCCGGTGGAAAAACCTACTCTCATCTATGGATAAGCAAGCAACCGGCAAGGCAGGCCAGCACGCCGCCGAAACTCTACTTAAAAATAAGGGCTACCATATCATCAACCGCAACTTTCATAGCAGAACCGGCGAGATTGACCTGGTAGCCCGTGACTGCGACTATATAGTTTTCGTTGAAGTAAAAGCTCGCCACAGCTTAAAATACGGTTACCCAAGAGAAGCGGTAACCCGTACCAAGCAAAAGCGGATAATAAAAACTGCACTAGCATACCTGACCTTCCACGGGCTGACAGACAGCAATATCCGCTTCGATGTAATCGAAGTATTGCTGCAAAACGAGCAGGTCTATGTATCGCATATAGAAAATGCATTTACAGGTTAAATGAATAGATCGAATTAGCAAATAAAGGGGCTATCTCGTTAATCATTTTTATGAATAATTATGTAAATATTCGTCAACATAAGAACGTTGAGGAACATAGCGACGAAGCAATCCAGCAAATCAAAACCTCTGGATTGCTTCGCTTCGCTCGCAATGACGATGTAGATGCGTCTCACTACGTAAGGAGATAATTCCGTATTTTTTTAATCTGCTTACATGCTCCACAATCAATATCATTCATACAAAGTACCTCCCAGGCAAACCATTATCCCATAACATCCATAATCATAGCCTTTACCATGCTTAAAATTTCCGGCTTAATCCTTCCAAACCGTTTTACAATAAGTGTTTGTGATAAAGTATAAATTTTGTCTGCGCGTATACATGAATCTACTTTCAAATTACCTTCTGCCAAGTCATCATTTGAGAACATTACAGCATAGGGTTTAGTATCAATCAATGATGTAATAGCCGCGACAATCAAATCTTCAGCATGTATATTATATTCCCGATTGGATAATTAATACAAGCACTGGACGCTTTTTGTGCGACGATAAGTCGGCAAATGGTGCCGGAACCAATAATATTTCGCCCGGGCTATGCATTATTCCACACCTCATCGTCAATTTCGTTATTCAAAATTCAGTGCTGGAAATACTCAAGGCTTCCAATTCTTTATACCTCTTACTTTCGTCCCGCATCTTTACAAGCAATATAAAATCAGCAATCTCATTCAACTGTGAGTCGGGCAGAGATTCTACGAGGGTGTATATTTCTTGCTTGATAGCCTGCATATTAATCTTCCTTTCAGCAAAAATTATGCCGTTACGTATCGTAGCACAATTATAGCTTATAAAATCTTCACGCCGCCTACAACAAGCACGAACAATGTACAAAACAAGATCACTCTAACCGTTTTTAGTAACAAGCCGCTTTTGGGCATCATTTACTGCATCTATCCATTCTTGTCTGTATCGACCCTTTACGTCTAATACCACAGCCATATCGCCAGTCACAGTCATTACAAGTGCTTTGAGCGGGCCTTTTTTCTTTATTTCTATGTTCGTGATTTCATCAAGGCAATACGAAACTCTTATCTGCTTCTGACGCGGAAACAGCCATCTCATAAGCACAGGGGTAGCACGGTTAGTCATGCGAATCGTTGTGACAGGGTCGCCGAGCCAAAATATCCGCTGATTGGTTAAAATCAATATACTGTTTTGTGTTACCACTGTGTCGCCTAAAGGAGTTAGACTACACTTAGTCTTTTTTATGAGCTTTTCATTTTGCTGCTCTTGCAGATTAAAATTGCAAATGGGGCATAACGCAGGTACACTTTCACTTTTCGATTTTTCGCCGCACAGCGGGCAGATAGTTTTAATTTTTGTCATAACAATTTTCCCCCAAAAATATAAATTTTTGAACAAATCACTTACAACAATTATAATATATCGACGTGCGATTGTATCATTCACACCATCCAAACGCCTGATTTGACGTTACCTTTGATACAATCGCCGGATAAACTTGAATAGCCTATATTTTTGGATTTCTGCGTTGTAGGAGTATAGTTTTCATATAAATCTGCACCATGAAACAGTGCCTCACCAAAATAGCTTGCTCTTGTATCACACAAGCACTGCACTTGCACACGACACCTCAACCTTAACACGATTGCCCTAAGTTTTCGTGGTAAGGTTCTGGTTTCCGAAAAATATGATTATTAGGCACGCAAGTTATTATTTTCCTTTCAATGATTTTCATATTCGTTCCGTGTCAAACGATAATGAAATTCTAAGCTATCTTTTCCGGGGTCGTTATAAGTAGGGCACTCTAAAAAGAGATGAAAACCATTTTTTTGAAATATCCGACCGCTTCTTTTGTTATAATCACCCGTTATGCCATAAATAATATCAGCTTTTTCATTCTTGAAAGCTAAATTGACTAACATTTGTACAATGATTGATCCAATTCCCATATTCCAATACGATTTTTCACCAATTAAAATATCAATTCGTCGTATATCAGTGGAGGCAGGATATTTTTCAACGATATAGTGTACGTTCATTTTACAAAGCAAACATTCACCAATGGCTGTTCCGTCTATTTCAATTATAAAACAATAACCGGCGTTGGAAGTTTCTCTATAAATGGATTGCACGGCTTCATCATCGTTATCATTCGGGTCTGCATCAGGCCCTTCATTCCAATAAAGTACTTCAGGGTCTGTGTTCCACTTATACAAAAGAGGCAAATGGTCATCGCTTAGGGGGCGCAAGGTGATAGTGTGTTCTCTCAATGCTTCATGCAGAGTTACATTATGTCCCTTGATTATATTGATTTTCATGTAATCTGATTGTCTCCTCCCGTACCTAATGTATTTTTATTCAATATTCAATTTTATTTTCCATAGAATAACATACACACATATTTGTATCAACACTTTCTTCTTTTTGTTAAAACTTTCGCAGCCTCTTTTTGTTTTTTTCAACATCTTGCCTGCCATAGGGATGTATTATCTCCCAACTTATGCTACAGTTATACAAACTCTAACACGAAGGAGGCTTTTCATGGAAATCAAGTTAAATTTCACCCCTATCACCCGGCGGGAGTTTTCTCCTGTGGGCATCAACATCAACTACCTGCGGGATGCGGACATTAACCGTCAGCAAGCCCGCCCTTTACGGGAGACCGTAAAGTCAGCCAATATGGGTTATTTGCGCTATCCCGGCGGTGCTAAATCTGATGCGGTACTGCATTTTGCCGCCCCGGATTTTGAATGCAAGCCCCAACCCTTGGTAGATCCATATGTTTCATTTGCCACGCAAGCCGAGCCCATGCATTTTGACGAGTTTATGGCTGTCTGCCATCATGCAGGCTGCGAGCCCCATGTTGTAGTGGGCTGTGACACCGTTGCACGCAGAAAAGCCACCCAAGACGAATTCTTAGAAAACGCTGTACGCTGGGTGCGCTATGCAAAGGAAAAAGGCTATAAAGTAAAGTACTGGGAAATCGGTAACGAGAACTGGAACGAAAAGGACATCCCTCCAGACGAGTTTGGCAAAATCGTAGCGCGCTTCTCCAAAGCAATGAAAGCCGAAGACCCCTCAATCTTAATAGGGGCAAGCGGCAAGGATGAAGAGTGGTGGGAAGCTTTCCTGCCACATGCCAAGGATGATGTGGACTTCCTATGTGTAAGCGACTACGCCTGCTGGGGCTATATGCGCTATGATACTTATGTAAATACCGATGATGTCGAGCTTTTAAGCGAAGCGTATATAGCAGTAAACTCAATCAAAAAATTCGCGCCGGAACATGAAGACAGGATGTTTGTAGTAATCTCCGAGTTTAACTCTCGCGACTACGCTAAGGAATTCAAAGGCGCAGGCTGGAAAAACGCCAACAACTTAGGTCATGCATTGGTCAACTTTGATATGTGTGGTCAGATTGCCAAATCTACTAAAATCAAATACGGCATGATTTGGACAACCCGCTGGATGTACCAGGAAAATCAAAACAGGGATATCTTCTACGGCTTTGACTCCAACAACGGGCTACTGCCTTCAACCATGTGTCCGTATATCTGGGGCAAATTTGCGCGTAAAGACGTGCTGGATGTCCCCTGCCCTCCCGGCTTGGTAGGCTTTGCATCCAAGGATGAGACTGGGCTTACGGTATTCTTAATAACAAAGCGTGATAAGATGACAGTCAATCTTACCGCGCCGGAGGAAGTAAAGGGAACCGCAAAGACATTTATCTACGGCGGAACAGAGCCATCAGACCAATACCCCGATTTACGTCCGGGTGAAGACTATAAAATGGGTGAAGAGATTACTCTGCCACCCTATTCATTGATGGTATTTGACTGGAAAAACTAAGTTTATGCAATAATAGCAAAATGCCTCCCCCCGCATCTGCGAAGGGAGGCATTTTTATTATCATATACAGCGTTCAATCTTGCAATTACGCCATCACTAAATCATCTGTCACATATTGAATATTCGATAGCCACAACACGCTCATCGGCATCAAAGAAAAATCTTACAGTACTATCGCCTAAGTCAGGCCAGAAAAAATATGATTTTACTGCCCCTACAGATGTTTCTTGTATACCTTGATCGATCATATATGGCAAATCATAAAAGATAGCAATTACGCAGTCACGGGTTGATGTGCCGTTGATTCCATTAAAATGATATGATGTTATGTTAAGCTCATCAAATTGCACCAGTATCCTTACTATACGGTTACCATGTGATGCAGTAACGCACAAACTGCCATCAGTGCCGAAGCCAGATATTTCTCCATCCACGCGTTCAAGTTGGAAATCAAAATCATGCAAGGCCTCTTCCCATACCTGCCACACTACTTCATTAATTGCTATAGGAGCTAGATGTTGAGGTCTTCTAACCACTAAATCTTCCGCTGTGACATCGGGGAGAATTTCAAAGCTGACGGATACATTAGTAAGTTCATTCTCGGTACAAACGTTGTGCCTGCCTACATATAAATATCTAAACCCTTGCCCGACAAAATCTCTAGCTATACTACCTGTATTTATACCCATGCCTCCGATATACGGTTTCCATGTGGTTCCGCTTGCACTGGTTATTATATGTCTGTTGGTCACCCCTGTGAAAACCCCGGCACCGCCGCCGGTAATGGTAAGGCGGAATACATCGCCAATCTCTAAATCTAGAATCCCTACGAGCACAACTTCACCAGGCTCAAGAGTGTGCAGCTCAAAATGGTAGTCACCTCTGATGAATGTATCAGTAACATAGACAGTATTATCAATGCTATTTTCTTCTATCACAAACTCATCCACAATATAGTCATCAGGCTCATCTTCTGCAATAGACTCATACTCGTCATAGGCCGCAGATTCTTCTTCGTAATATACAAGGGGCTCTGCCTCTACGTCCTGTGTTTCATCCGAATCATAGCCCATAACTATAGTCGCAACCTGACCATCACCGACACCCGATCCCAGTAACGCTGCAAGACCAATTGCTGCTGCTATAAGCAGTGCAGATAAAATAATTACATAACGTGCGGGTCTCCTACTTTTCATAATGGCACCAAGCCTTTCCTTTAGATTTTTTTTGTCCTCGCTCATGGTGGCGGAGGCTATAGCTCTTTGAGCTCTTGGATTTGCTGCTACCGAAATCAGGGTATTGCCATAATGCTGTTTACCACTTACATCTAAGCTGAAAAGAATGATCTCATCGCAGGATAACTCGCAAACCCGGTCTACTTCACGGCGCGCAAGCCATACTAGCGGATTGAACCAATGCAGAGCCGTAGCTATAAGAACCAGCCATTTGACAAGCACATCCTTGCGACGCAGATGAACAAGCTCATGAGAAATAATCAGCTTTAACTCATCATGTGTATAGTCACGCTGTGGCAGAATTATCGTGGGGCGGAATACGCCAAACAGAAGCGGCGTTTCCACTAATCTATTGTAATAAAGCCGAGGTGGTCGACCTGTACACATGCTGGTAAGCATAGTCTTTTCTGAATCACCAACAGGGCGATTACGACGACGATAAAGCCCTACAAAAATTGCATAGTGGATAGCATAATATAGTAGTAATATCAGCACTCCAAAGGGATAAATCATCATGAAATATGTTGTGATTGTAACTAGATTAATGGAATTTTGTACTGTCTGCGCTGCCGGTCTTTCCTGTTGATACATTGGGGAACTTACAACAGTCAATGGGGTAAGGCTCTCCAGCCTAACCGTTTCCTCTGCTTGTGTAACCACAAGCCGGGTTACGGTTTCAGTGATATTGGGTATGACTGGGGACTGGTTTGTAGGCAACACCAGCAGCCGCGAAACAGGAACCAATAAAGCAGCAATTACAACAAGCCATAAATAATACTGTACGAATTTAGGCAGACGATTTTTAACCAGCGGTTTTAGCGCAAACAAAAACACCGCAAGCACACTGCCGGTCAAGGACATAATAAGAATGGTACGTATGATATCAGCCATCTACTCCACCCACTTCCGAATTGAAATATTCCCTAAGCTCATCAATATCCGCGTCGGTAAGATGCTTATTGCGCACCATGGCTATTGCAAGCTTTTTAGCGGAACCAAAACGCTCCAGTAGGTTTTTTTCTTCTGCAAGGATATAGTCATCCTCAGTTATCAGCGGAATATAGCGCGCTACTCCGTAACGATCTACCGGCTCAATTAGGCTTTTGTCACGAAGGCGGGTGATAAGTGTATTGGTAGTGGAGCGGTTCCAGCCCTTCTTTTCCTCCAGTTCATCTCTTATCTCCGCAGCTTTCATCGGCTGTCGCTGTTTTTGCCAAAGAATACGCATAATTTCGAGTTCCGCATCGCTGACTTTTATTTCTTGGCTCGTCACGAAACCACCTCCTGTTTATCCATGTAAAATAGTTTACGTGTGTAGATTTAATTTGTCAAGAACAAGTTTTCCATGGTGGACATAAAATAATAATAAAAGGCTGGAGAGTATATGAGAATAGCAATATCATCAGGTCATGGGCTTCATGTATCCGGTGCCAGAGGCATCATCGACGAGGTAACCGAGGCTCGCAGAGTCACTGACCGGGTTGCCGCGATACTAAGGGATGCAAGAGTAACCGTGTTTCCTTTCCATGAAAACAATGCCCGAAACGTTTCCGATAATATCGGCGCGATTGTACGGCATCATAATAGTCAGACCAGGGATTTGGACGTATCCATTCATTTTAATAGTACCGCAACGGGGATAATCGAAGAAAGAGCAATCGGTGTGGAAGTCTTGCATTTTACAGGCAATCAAACAACCCGCACATTGGCGGGCAGGGTTGCAAGGGCAATATCGGACGCATCAGGGCTACTTCTACGACATCAACGGGATAGCGGGGCAGTCGCTAGAAATAATTTAAGTTTTTTAACTAACACGACTGCACCGGCGATACTAATCGAGGTCTGCTTCGTGGTATCCCGCACAGATGTGCGGCTTTACCAGCAGTTCTTTGAAGAAATATGTAGAGCGATTGCATCAACCATAAGCAATAGAACAATTACGCCGGAAGCTCCCACACCACCGCCACCAGTTATCACGCCTCCTCCAGCCAATCAACATCAACCAAGCTCATGGGCAAGAGAAGCCTGGGAATGGGGAATTGGAAATGGGCTGACTGACGGTACTAATCCACAAGGCATACCATCCCGAGAGCAAATGGTAACGCTTCTGCATCGGTATCACAATATTGCGTAAAAAAAGGCGTTTTAACTACAACTTTGATGCACTTCGTGCATTGCATCAAAATCGCAGTAAAAACCGGGCTGTCACATTAAGAATTTTACGAATAATTACACACTCCGTTCGTCATTGCGAGGAGCAAAGCAACGAAGCAATCCAGTAAACCTGCGGATTTCAGCATTCTCGGATTGCATCGCTTCGCTCAACACCTTTATATTGACGGTGGCTTGCATATTTATTCAAAACTTTTGCTTAACGTGACAGCCCGTATTGATGTTAGTCTTGATGCAATTATTTAGAAGCTTTAAATAGCCTATATTCTGGGTTTTCGTCGTTGTCAGGATGTGGCTTTCACAAAAATCTGCACTAAAAAACGATGCATCTACAAAATATCTTGCCTTCATTTGCACCCTTTGTGCGGTACTTGAACACAAAACCAGAACCTTAACAAGATTGCACAGGTCTCGTGTTAAGGTTCTGGTTAATGTAGAAAATACTTATTTTCTACATTAACAGTGAATCAGCATGGCTTCTTGAATATTTTTCATCATTGAGTTTTTCTTTAATGTAAATCCACTTCTCAATGTCAATGTCATAACAATTTGCAATAGCAAGCACATAATAAAGAACATCATATAGCTCTTCTTCTACTGTGCCCTTGAAATTGTTCTCACTCGCAGGCGTGGTATTTTTTCGCATTGCACGAGAAAGTTCACCAACCTCCTCTGCAAGTTTCAAGAAATAACATTGCTTTAGTTCCGGGTTATAGTCTTGCTCCTTGATATACGCTTGCAACTTTGATACAGTCAGTTTGTTCAAGGTTATCCTCCTACACCTAACATAAATTTTCTTCGAAACTCCTCATTACAACTATATTCGTCTTGAGAATGTAGATCATCATCTATAATTACAGCCTTTGGATCGAAAAATGAAGACACCACCATCTTGAATGATACGCATGCTTTTCAATATTTAAGAGGTTTTTCTTTACATCCCAGTCAAATAGTTTTCCATTAATTCAACCATACAATAGCCCTTCCATGCAACTACCGAACTAATCTATTAATCCTTCGCTTCTTGAATTTTGCAATGACTTCTCTATTGATTCTTCCAACTCTCTCTCGACAGAATAATAAGCTGCTATCTTAAAAAGTTCAACAATGGTTTGCCGTAACTCATTAGCAAGCTTGGTTTTGCATGGCTCCCCGCGTTTTTGACGCTTGAGACCAGAGCCTTCCCAATGGTTAATTTCTGCAGCTACTTCACCACACTCTTCTAATAATCTAGTTACCATTTGAAATGGATGCACACCCTTCGGAAACCGTTTATTGGATGCCTCAACCATTTTAAAGAATTTTTCCATATAATATTCACCCACACACCAAAAGTTTGGTTAGATTTAATCTATCGCAGTATAGCATGAGTGCAAAAGGGTATATTCCGCACCCTTAAATCACTCAATGTTTACTAAAGTACTATTGAATTCACCTTAACATCATTGCCCCAGATTTGACGTTGATTTTGATATAATTACCAAGAGGCTAAATGAATGCATACCCCTGACTTTTTATTGCAACTTATCCTCATATTTTTCTATAGGCTCTGTAATAACATCGTATCCATCCCATCTGACTGCTATTGCTTGATTTGTATTCAAGGATATATATGGCAGTGAAAAGTCTGTGCGATTTGGTGTCCCCGGCTCACAATGGACGGTAAAATATGCGTTAATTAAGCCCTGCCCTGCAAAATCCATAGGGTTACTTTCTTTAAGGCCGTCCACATTAAAGTTTGCCATAGCCAAGTAACTTCCCGCACTCATCCCGATATAAACCTTATTGGCATATACGAATTTTTTTATTATTTCATCAAACGCCGCTTCTCTAACAAGCTTTGCAAGATACGGTGTATTTCCGCCAGTAAAATAGACAACATCAAAAGTCATTATATCTTGTTCAGTCAGAGAACCATCAGCATCATGTGTAGTAATATTGTCGAACAGCACTCCCATTTGTAACAACTCATTTTGCAGTCTATCTGAAATTTCCATAGCTTTAACCTTATCTTGCATTGCCGCAGTTGGTATAAATAATATTTTTGCTTCATCAAAAGGCTTTTCAAGCATTGATTCAAAACGTTGAATTAGTGCTGTTAATGGTTTGTCTAATTCATTATCATAGTAACATCCAGCATCTGTTAGTAGTACATTTGACCACATTATGATTCGTCCTCCATCACTCTGTTAAAAGTTCAAATCGCTATGCGAGCCAAGCGAGTAAATTTCAACACAAGAATATCATTTTCTTTCTTGTACACTGATGAATAAATACAGTAACAGCTTCTGCCAGAGACAGACCATATTGCGCATAAATGGTTTCAGCTGCTTTCTTTACCTCTGGGTTAAGCCGAACATTTATACTTGCGGTTTTTGTCATTGCTACCACTCCTTTATTGATATTGTATTGCATATTATTAACAAATGCAATCGGAACGCTATCATTTTATAGAATGCAAAAGGGTGCATTTCGCACCCTTTTTCTGCCCTGCATGAACACGAAACCTGAACTATATCACGTTAATTTTGCTTTCATCTAAAGCATTACAACTAAATGAAATGCCTGTTTTCACGCAATTTATCGATCTATTTAAATTACCCCAAGCAATTCGTCAATGCGTGTAAATAGTCCCCCTGTTGTGAAATTTCCTTCGTCAATCATACGGTTAATTTCATCACGGCTTGCCCACATTGCATTGCAGGTTTCATTAGGAGCAAGAACTACGGTTGATATGTCTACATTTTGCCGAAATAACCAAACATCAACCAAACCGCAACATTCAACATTGCCACACCGTAAATGATGCTGAATCATTCGTCCGTTTAGCGGCTCAAGTATAAGACCTAATTCTTCTTTTACTTCTTTCAATGCCGTAGTCAAGCTATCATCGCTCGCAACCGCATTTCCGCCCGTACATTCCCACATATTTGGGAATGTCTTGTTCGGCGATCTTTGCGATATAAGATATTCGCCGTTGTCGTTCTCAATCCAAACACAGACCTCAAGGTGATATTCACCTTTATTCATGAGCTTGCCACGCTCATGGACGCGACCTGTTGCATTGCCGTTTTCATCAAGTACATCCCAAAGTTCAACCAAGTTTATCATTCATACCCTCGCGGGTTCTTACTCTGCCAGTTCCACATATCACGACAGGCTTCGGCTATGGTTTTCTCAGCTTTCCAATTAAGCATCTTCTCTGCCTTATCAGTACAGCAGTATGAGACCGGCGCGTCACCTGGACGGCGAGCTACAATATTCATGGGAATCTTGATATTATTAGCTTCTTCAAAGGCTGCTACCAGCTCAAAATTGCTGGTTCCCCGTCCTGTACCTAAGTTAAAGGCTTCTGCACCTTTGTTATTTTCGCAGTACTCCATTGCGGCAATATGCCCTTTTACCAAGTCCATTATATGAATATAGTCCCGTATGCAGGAACCATCAGGGGTAGGATAGTCATCCCCAAAAATCTCAAGAAAATCCCTACGCCCCGCGGCAACTTGTGCAATAAAAGGCGGTAGATTTTTTGGAATCCCCGTCGGGTCGTCACCGATATCTCCGCTTTCATGCGCACCAAAAAGATTAAAGTATCGCAACATTGTAATTGACCAACTGGGGTTTGCTACTGCTGCATCCTTCAAAATCTGTTCCGATATAAACTTTGTCCAACCATAAGGATTAGGGCATTCACCTACTATCGAATCTTCCGTTAATGGCATGGTGTTTTTTTCGCTGTAAACACAGGCGGAAGACGAAAAAATAAATTTCCTGGTGCCATGTCGCTCCATTGCGCGACATAATGACAGAGTAGAGTCTAGGTTGTTTTCGTAGTAATTAAGCGGCAAATCAATGCTTTCCCCGGCGGCTTTATATCCGGCAAAATGGATTATGCAATCAATTTTATGTTTACCAAATATCTCATCCAGCTTTGCACTGTCCCTGACATCGCAATCATAAATGGGGAAATCTCGGTTGGTTAATTTTTTTACACGATTTAATGCCTCGGGAGTGCTGTTGGAAAAATTATCGGCAACCACGATGTCATACTGCCGGGACAATAATTCAACTGCCATATGACTCCCGATAAAACCTGCTCCGCCTGCTAGAAATACCATGCTTTCGCCTCCAATTATATATGAAAGCCTCCCCTGCCGGAAGCGGGGGAGGCTCTATTAATCACTGGTTTGCAGCCTTATAAATAGCAAGAATATCCTCTTTTCCAAGAGGCTTAAAGCTCCCAACCAGCCGCTTTCCAAAATGTACGCAGCTAAATGCGAGTTCCTCAAGTACCACCTCGAGCTGTACGCCAATGCCAAGCTCGCTAAAACAGGTTGGCATTTCGATTGATTTAAAGAAAGCTTCTGTTTTACCTATTCCTTCCAAAGCGGCTGTTTTGTCATCTTCATGGGTCACGCCCCAGACCTTCCGTGCATACCTGGCAAACCTTGCGATGTTCACATCCATGCAATACCGCGCCCAGGAACCCCACATGGTAGTAAGACTTGCACCATGCGCAACATCAAAACGCCCGCCTAGCTCATGCCCAAGCTGGTGGACACTGAAATCCATGGTGCGCCCCAATCCGCAAATCCCATTATGCGACAAGCTACCTGCCCACATGATTTCGCTTTGGGCTTGGTAATCTTTAGGATTAGCAAGTACAAGAGGGCCGCTTTTTATTACCACTCGCAAAAGAGCCTCGGCTATTTCGTCGGTCATTTCATTTGCATCGCCTTCTGGTGAGAAGTAGCGATCTAAAGTATGCATGATTATATCGGCTATACCGCAGCTTATTTGGTATTTTGGCAGGGTGTAGGTTAGCTCTGGATTCATTATCGCGAACTGAGGACGGTTAAATTCTGTATTGAGCCCGCGCTTGAGCCCTTCCTCTGCATTTGTTATTACGGCGGAATTGCTGGTTTCGCTGCCGGCAGCAGAAATGGTAAGCACAACTCCAACAGGAAGCGACTTAGTAACCGCCTCTTCCCTTAGCCAGAATTTCCAGATATCAATACCTGGGTTGGCAGTACCATGTGCGATTGCCTTTGCGGCATCAATTGCCGAGCCGCCGCCTACTGCCAAGACTAAATCCGCTCCAAAACCGATTGCAGCTTCAACCCCGGCTCGCGCGAAGGACAAGTGCGGATTAGGGGTTGCACCCCCATGGAGTAAGAACTCTATCCCATCGGTTTTTAACTGAGCCGTGATTTTATCCAGAAGACCGGATTTTACAATGCTGCCCGTTCCGTAGACAATAAGCACCTTTGTGCCGCCGTGCTTTTTTACCAGTGTAGCGGTTTGGCTTTCCGCGCCCGCTCCAAAGACTATTTCCGTTGGGGTGTACTGTGTAAAGCTCTGCATGTAAATCCTCCTTAATATTAGTAGTTAATCCCGTTGTTAATCCCGCTGTTAATCCCGCTGTTAATCCATTGAAGCTTGATATAGTACCACATACCTATTATGGTCAGAGTAGTTAGTAGTAAATACATGTCTGGAATGGTCGGCGTGATAAACCACGAAGAATAAATAATTGGTACTTGACGGATTAAGCGCGCCTTCTATGCTTGCCAGACTTGGGTTTCCTATAGGCCCTATGGGCAATCCATGGCGAGTTTCGGTGTTGTATTCGGAATCTATATGCAGATCAGCCGTAAGAACGCGGTATATGTCTCTACCACGGAGACTCCAGGCATAAACTGCCGTTGCGTTCATTTGCAGTGGCATACCGTCTCTTAGCCTGCGATGCATAACTTGGGATATTTGTGCTCTTTCCTCGATAGGGCGACCGGTTTCACGCTCAATAATCGATGCCATAATAATCATTTCATCCAATGTAAAACCCAGTTCCTCAGCACGGTACAGCCATGCACCTTGCATAAGATATTCAAACCGATAAAGCATCCTGACAATAATATCTCTGGGGGTTGGGTTTAATGGGATGTAATACTGATCGGGAAAGAGATACCCCTCAAGACGTGTACGTTCCGGATGCTCCGGTACATCTCTCAGGAATCTGAAGTTACTAAAGTCCCCGGTCTGGGTATAGTTAATAAATTCCTCTGCCGAAAAAAATTCCCGATACTCGAAGTACTCTGCCATATTGGCTATAGTCCAACCTTCTCGCACCCTTATTGACAAATTCCCTGCTGCCTCCGCAGTTTGACCTGCTCGCAAAGTGGCATTGACCTCGGTGTTGGACATATTCGCGTTGAGGGTGTAAGTACCGGCCCTGAAAACCCGGGTGCTGTTTTTTAGGAACATCTCCAGCCTAAACAGCCAGGGATTATTAATTGCACCCGCTTGATATAAGCGCTGTGCCGCCTCAGCGCGGGGAGTATCTTCTTCTAACACGAAAATGATTTCTTGATCCGGCCCCTCAGCCAGCATATCTGCAGCAAAATCGCTGCCTCGATTAAAACCCCATTGAGCAAAGTGGTATATGCCATATGCTACAAGAGCCAATATCGCCAGGTTAAAAGCCATGCCGAGCACATATGATATTACATTGGATGCTTTATTTGGTTTCATTGATACCTCCTTGTTACTGTTCGCTTAAGTTTGCCCAGTCATCATAAAGGATTGCGAGCTCTTCTTCAAGAATTGTTTTTTCTGCGAATATTTCTCCGGTAGCTTCTGCATCCCGGCTTATGGCTTCATCGTTTAAGCGGGTGTCGCAATCTTCTATCTTTTCTTCGGTTTTTGCTATTTGAGCTTCCAGTTTTTCGAGCTGAGATTTTTTTCGCCTTGTGGCAGCTTCCTGCTCTTTTTTACGTTGATACCCTTCTTTTTGATTAAGCGGAGGAGCTTCCTGATTTGAGATTTCATCATAGAGCATTGCCAACTCCTCAGCCTTTTTCTCCATATAATAATCATAATTGCCTAAATAGCGGCGCAAACCTTTCGGCTCCATTTCCAGTATCATTGTTGCCGTGTGATTAATAAAATACCGGTCATGAGAAATATAGAGCAGTGTCCCAGGAAAATCCCGCAGTGCTTCTTCTAATATTTCCTTTGAAAAAAGATCAAGGTGATTGGTCGGCTCGTCCAGAATAAGAAAGTTTGCCCCGGCAAGCATTATTTTTGCAAGTGCAACCCGCCCTCGCTCGCCGCCGGATAAGGCTGAGATTGGCTTGAATACATCATCTCCGATAAATACAAAAGCCCCCAGCACAGTCCGTATTTCGGTTTGTGTGAGGCGGGGATAGGTATCTGCAAGCTCTTGGAATATATTCTTATCCTCGCTAAGATGATCCTGTGCCTGGTCATAGTAGCCGGGACGGACATTTACACCTTCGTGTATACGACCTGTGATAGGGGTAAGCTCCCCCATGATAATTTTAAGCAAAGTGGTCTTACCAATACCATTGGGTCCGATAAGCGCAATACGATCTCCTTTTTTCACCTCAAATGATACATTGGAAAACAGATGCTTTTCCCCAAACACCATGCTCAAGTCTTCAACTGTCAAAACATCGTGCCCTGAAGTGACTTTCGGCGTAAGCTTGAGGCGCATATTGGTAGGATAGCTTAAAGGCTTGTCTACCCGCTCGATTTTTGCAAGCATCTTTTCTCTGCTCTTTGCTCGGATTATTGCCGCTTCCGTGGAATATGAACGCAGAGTTTTGATTACTGCTTCATGGTGCTTGATAACCTTTTGATTTTCAGCGAATTGTTTTTCAGCAAGGGCACGATCTCGGGCTTTTTTCTCGGCAAAATATGTGTAATTGCCATTGTACACCGTAGATACCTTGCGTTCGATTTCAATTGTTTTTGTAACGACCTTATCCATGAAATATCGGTCATGGGATATGAGAATTACCGCGCTTTTGGAAGAACGCAGATATTCCTCCAGCCATGCAACACTTTCTATGTCCAGGTGGTTGGTAGGCTCGTCAAGTAGCATTATATCCGGAGATTCCAACAGCAAGCGACCTAATAATGCTCTTGTCTTTTGACCACCGGAAAGCTCTGCAAACGGCTGTTTCCATTGATCCTCCGTAAAACTCAAACCCTTTAGCACACCGCGCACTCTACTGGATGCAGAGTAACCATCAGCCGCCTCGAAACGTGCGGTGAGGGCTGAATATCGTGTAAGCGACGCATCCAAGCTCTCCCCAGTTTGAGTAGTCATACGCTCTTCGATTACGCGGATTTCCGCTTCTATTTTTTTAAGCGGCTCAAAAACCGCATCAAGTACATCGTATAAGGAATTTCCTGTAGGAATTGACTCAAGCAAATTAGGGTCGGTTTCTGCGAGCTGCGGCAAATAGCCAATGGTAGTACCGGAAGAAAGGGTCATAAATCCCTCATCAGGCTGCCACTGCCCGGTAATGACACGAAAAACAGATGTCTTACCGGCACCGTTAATGCCCACAAGCGCAGCTTTTTCTCGTTCTTCCAATATAAAGGAGATATTATGAAGTATCTCCTCGGCACCTATATTTTTTTGTATATCTTTAAGTTGCAAGATCACGGTAATGCTCCTGTCTAATTGGGCATAGCGGTTTTGATGATCTGACCAAAGGCTTACACAGCCACATCCAATAGCACCTTAGCACGGCGCAGTTCTTTTCTTATTCTATCCTTTTCAATTGCGCTTGCTTCATAAGCTAGGCGGTTTTCACATTCTTTAACTTGGATTTCGGTTGCAGTTATGTCAATCTCACCGGGGAGAAATGCCTTCTGAGTTATAATTGTGAGTACATCATTTTCAAAATGAAAAACCCCACCAAGCACAGCGATTTTACGTTTTTCTTCCTCATCCACAATGCGAAGCGATCCATCCCCTAAAATAGCAGAACAAGCCATCCGCCCAGGCAAAATCCCAAAATCACCTGTTTGGCATCGCAAAATAACCATAGTAGCATGACCATGGAATTTGAATGCCTCTTGATTGGTTGTGTTTGGGGTAATTAACTTGATTTCTATTTTACCTTGCATGATTCACTCATTTCTATGATTCTGTAAACCGCGTAGTCACATCATCAATAGTTCCCGCATTCTGGAACATGCCCTCTGGGATATGATCGTGCTCGCCGTCTAAAATTTGCCTGAAACCTTCAACAGTATCTTCGATTTTTACATATTTTCCGCTAATTCCGGTGAACTTTTCCGCAACCGTAAAAGGCTGAGAAAGAAAGAACTGCACCTTACGGGCTCTTGTAACGGTTTGCTTATCTGCTTCCGATAGCTCGTCCATTCCTAAGATTGCAATTATATCTTGCAGATCTTTATAGCGTTGCAAAGTGGATTGTACACGGCGGGCAACTTCGTAGTGGCTGTCACCTACTATGCTTCTTTCCAGCATACGAGAAGTTGATGCAAGCGGGTCAATTGCAGGATAGATTCCGATTTCCGCTATTGCACGTGAAAGGTTGGTGGTTGCGTCTAGGTGGGCAAAAGTCGTGGCTACCGATGGATCTGTGTAGTCATCGGCGGGTACGTAAATTGCTTGAATGGATGTTATGGAGCCGGTTTTGGTTGAAGTGATACGTTCTTGTAATGCCCCTACCTCTGTTGCGAGTGTGGGCTGATAGCCTACCGCGCTCGGGATGCGCCCCAGCAATGCAGAAACCTCCGATCCGGCTTGCACAAAACGGAATATATTATCGATAAATAAAAGCACATCCTGGCGGGAGATATCACGGAAATACTCAGCTATTGTTAGACCGGTAAAGCCTACGCGCATTCTTGCCCCAGGTGGCTCATTCATTTGACCGAATACTAGAGCCGTGCGGTCAAGAACTTTGGATTCCATCATCTCAAAGTACACATCATTGCCCTCGCGGGTACGCTCGCCTACGCCTGTAAAAACAGAAAGCCCCTCATGGAAATTTGCGATATTGTTAATCAGTTCGTTAATAATAACTGTTTTGCCGACACCTGCTCCACCGAATAGCCCTATTTTTCCACCTTTGGCATATGGGCATAGCAGGTCGATGGCTTTAATTCCTGTTTCCAGGATTTCAGCCTTGTCAGTTTGCTCAGCAAAGCCCGGGGCTTTTCTGTGAATCGGCCAGTGCTGGGCTGTATCGGGGGGAGGCTTGTTATCAATTGGGCGACCTAGTACATCCATCATACGCCCCAGGGTTTCCGGTCCAACAGGAACAGAAATTGGCGCACCGGTATCCCGCGCTTCCATTCCGCGAGCCAGCCCATCGGTAGAGCCCATGGAAATGCACCGGACAGTGTTATCACCCAAGTGCTGGGAAACCTCCATGACCAGGGTCGTACCCGGGACTTCTATAGCGTTGTATAGGGCAGGAAGCTGCCCTTCGAAACGGACATCAATTACCGAGCCGATTATTTGTAATAGCTTGCCTGTGGGTTTGGTTGACATTAACTCTCTCCTAGCTTTGATCTCTAGTTACAATATGCTGAACATCTTCATTTTTGCCTGTTAGCATCGATATAAATTTGGGATAAATCTCGTATTCATCTAATTTATCTACAGGAATCCAATGCATACTCACATTGCCATAGGATTCTTCAAAAGTCAGATTCATGTCTGTCAATTTTTCATCGGGCTTCATTACAAAAAACATACATATCTCGTGGCAAGGGATATTCTCAGGTTGAAATGCAAAGAAATTTTCGTGGATGCATGTTAACCTTTCGATTTCCAACGGTAAGCCTGTTTCTTCTAGGGCTTCTCGTAGGGCTGCCTCTTGAGCAGGCTCACCAAATTTTACCCGTCCGCCTATTGTGTAGTAAAAAGTATCGCCACTATTTTTTGCAAGTAGCAGCCTGTCGTCATGTAGGATGATTGCACCTACTCGGTAATTGAATTTGCCACCGGTTACATCTAAACATATGTCCATATCAAACCTCCGCCTGTACATCCTATGTCAGCGCGCTGGCTCCGCTTACTATTTCTGTTATTTCTTGCGTGATGATGCTTTGCCGTTGGCGATTGAATTGCAGGGTCAGGCTTTCGATTAGTTCCTGGGCATTGTTTACTGCTGTATCTGTTGCTACCATTCTTGCGGCTTGTTCGCATAGAGCGGCTTCTAGCATTGCGCCGTAGATTTGTGTGTTTAGATACATCGGAGCCATGTAGGCTAGGAAGCTGTCTACATCTGGATCATATTCCATTTCTGGGGGATCGTCCTGCTCATCGGTTAGGCGTAAGCTCAACGGTAAAACCGGCTTTATATTGGGTTCTAAATTTAAAACCGTGTGGTACTGGGTATATGCGATATACAGCTCGTCAATTTCCTGAGCAAAATCCTCCAGCACTTGAGTGCCTATTGTCTGAGCTTCTTCGTAGGTCGGAGCTTCTGGCATACTGCCCAACGCCCTATGAATATTCCGGCTTTGGGATGTGAAAAAATCCATCCCACGTGCCCCAACTGGGAGTATTAGTGCGTTTTTTCCATTAGAGCTTGCGTGAGCCATTACCGCTTTGCAGATATTAATATTATATGAACCGCATTTGCCTCGGTCGCTTGTGAGAACGATGTACCCGGTGTTTTTGTGCTGGGTGGTGCGTTTCTTTACGTAGATATTGTCGGTAGTAGCAGGGCTTCTTGCAGCGTCCAGCATGATTTTATCCGTGCCTTCTATAAAAGCGGCAGCATTTTCCCACGCTTCCCGGGTTTTGCGTAGCTTTGCTGTAGCAACTAAGTTCATGGCTTTCATTGCCTGCATCATGTTGCTTACTACATTACGCCGCTGTTTTATTGCTTTTATCGAAGGCATTATTTCACGCCTCGATATCTATCTAATATGCCGGAAAGCTCATCGCGAGTTAGTAATACCCGTAGGTTTGCCATACATTCATCGTGGAGATCTTTGGGGATTTCTTCGCCTCGGGATTTTACTTCACGTATTCGGGTGAAAAGCTCCGCAAGGAAACCCTTGCCTTCGTGGCGTTGCTCGAATAGGCGGGTCAGAAAATTGGTTGTTTCGCGGATTGCCTGCTCCAGTAGCGGGGCGATTTGGGATTCATTGTTGTATAGCTTTGCGATGGGGCTGTCTGCCGGGATTTCTTGGAAAATTCTATTCGCTTCGTTTACATTCCTTGCGATATATTTTCGGATATCATCCCGCTGGTTGAAGTGGAATAGCAGAAGCGCGTCCGCCGTTTGGCGGGTTTCCTCCTCGGGCATAGCGTTTGATTCATTAAAAAGCATAATCAAAAGCTCTTCAAATGGCAACCATATGAACAGTTTCAGGGCTTCATGCAGACATTCACGTATTTCCGGCGACAGTTCCTTTTTATTACGGATTTCTGCTAGGATATCCCGATTTCCCATATGATTTTCATATCTGCGACCTTTAAAGTAGTCGAGTAATGCCGTTTTGGTTCTGTCCATCAGCGATGTAGGTTTTACCGGAATCCCTTGCAGGAAATTGCCCTGAGTTACCGCGTACAGGAAAATGATTTGCTCCTCGAAGGGTAGCGGTCTACTTTGGGGCTGTTTTAGCATCTCTACTACCCGTTCACCCATTTGCAGAGCCAGTTCTGTTTCTTTGCTCAAGTCAGAGCCAAAGCGTGAGAAGGCTGCAAGCTCACGATAGCGGGCATATTCCAGTCGAAGCGCCCCTGCAATTTGCTTCATTGCCTTGGTTTGTGCTGCAGTACCTACGCGGGATACACTAAGCCCCGGGCTTATTGCGGGGCGGATTCCACTGTTAAATAGCTCGGTTTCTAGGAAAATCTGCCCGTCTGTAATAGAGATTACGTTGGTCGGTATATATGCCGAAATATCCCCGGCTTGAGTTTCAATTATTGGGAGTGCGGTAAGGGTACCGCCTTTTTCCAAGCAGGCTGCCCGCTCTAACAAACGGGAGTGCAGATAAAAAACGTCGCCCGGATATGCCTCGCGCCCCGGCGGTCGCCTGAGAAGCAGGCTCAAAGCACGATACGCCACTGCGTGCTTGGATAAATCATCGTAGATTACCAGTACATCTTTGCCCTGCTCCATCCATTCCTCGCCGATAGCGCAGCCTGAATATGGCGCGATGTACTGCATAGGAGCGGTATCGGAAGCGTTGGCCGCTACTATTGTGGTGTAGCGCATTGCACCTTTGCGGTACTCGTTTACTGGGCTTTCATCCGGGAAGGCTTCCCGAAGGGTACGTGCTACCTGTGCTACCGTTGAGGCTTTTTGACCGATTGCTACATATACGCAGTGCACACCGGTATCACGTTGGTTGATTATTGTATCGATTGCGATTGCGGTTTTGCCGGTTTGCCTGTCACCAATTATAAGCTCACGCTGACCTCTTCCTATGGGCACAAGGGCATCCAATGCCATTATTCCCGTCTGCATGGGTATGTTTACCTCTTTGCGCTCAATTACACCTGGGGCAATTCTTTCAATTTCTCTGGTCGGGACACTGTAAGGGAGAGGGTTTCCGCCATCCAGGGGCTGACCCAGCGGGTCTACAACCCTGCCTAGTAGGCTATCCCCTACGGGAACTTCCGCTACTCGCCTGGTGCGTCGCACTAGGTCACCTTCGCGTATATTGGAATCCGCACCCAGGAGCACTACACCAATGGAGCCCTCGTCCAGGTTGAGGGCAATGCCGAAAACATCGCCTGGGAATTCCAAAAGCTCACCGCTTACCGCTCCGGGCAAACCGTAAACACGGGCAATACCGTCCCCAACGTGGAGAACCGTACCTTCCTCGGCTACCTCCAATTTCGACGAATATTCCTGGATTTGTCTTTTTATTATTGAGCTGATTTCATCGGGTTTGAAAATCATATTAAATTTTCCTTCATTTCTTTAAGCATTTGTTTGAGTGATCTATCAAAAATATGCCCATCTACATGTAGACGAAAACCACCGATTAGCGATGTGTCGATATTGGTTTCAATTTCGACCTGCTTACCTAGTTTGCGCATCAGTGCACGCCGTAACCTTAATATCTGCTCGTCTGTAAGTGGCATGGCTGACACAATTTTTGCAGTTGTGTAGTTTTGGTGGCGGCGGATCATTTCTACCAGATTATCCATTGCCGGGGCTAGAAACTCTTCCCGGTTCTTGGTCACGGTAAGGCGCATAAAGCCAAGCAAATCGTCATGTACATGCCCAGAGAACGCACCATCTAGGAACGCGAATTTCTCCTTCATGGGAATGCGCGGATGGGTGATTATCCGCTTTGCTTCCGGGTCTGACATGGCAGAGCTTATAAAAACCGCCTGCTCTTTATAATCAGCAGTCAATCCCCGTTCTATTGCAAGCTCGAATAGTGCTTTTGCGTATCTAGTTTGCAAATCAGCCATCGAAAACCACCCTGTCAAGCTCTACTAGACCCTCGTTAAAAAGCCGATCATGCGCTCCGCGGTCAATTGTTGCCATCATTAGCTTTTCAGCCATATCTGAAGAGATATCAATTAGAGCAGAATGGATTTCGTCACGGATGCGATCTCGTTCCATTTCCACTTCCATGCTGGCGCGTGTTTTTATTTCCTTGGCTTCATCTTTGGCGGTTGCTAGGATTATGTCACGCTGATCGCTTGCTTGTTTTCTGGCTTCGTCTAGGATCGCCGTCCGTTCCAGGTCAATTTCCTTTAGCTGATGGTCGTATTTTGTGCGGAGTTCACCTGCTGCTGCGCGACCTTCTTTTGCCTCGTTAAGCTGGGAACTTATCCGCTCTGTGCGGTCATTTAAAAATTTCCGCACAGGGGCATACATCACCTTGGTTAGGATAAAGCCAAGGATTAGCAATGGCACCAGGTTGGCAAGAGTTGATATAACCGTGGCGAGGTCAAAGTCAATTATCCGACCAGGCGGCATATCCAGCATAAAAAATAGCCCGTGCATATTACAGGATATATTGGATAAAGTTATTCAGGATTGGATTGGGGAAGAGAATAATAATGGCAACAACAAGACCGTAAATACCGGCTGTTTCTGCCATTGCAAGACTTGCAAACATTGCAGTGGTGATAGGTCCGCGAGCCTCGGGTTGGCGGGCTATGCCATCAATTGCGGCACAGGCAATCCGCGCTTGGGCAAATGTTGTCAAAAAACCATTAAAGATTGCTGCAGTGGCTGTGATATAAGCAACTGCCATTACAAATGCTACTGGGTTCATATAATATTCCTCCTAGGGATTTAATCTTCCGCTAATCTTCTGCTGTTGCAAGCCCCAAATACGTAAGGCTCAGCACCGTAAACACAAAAGCCTGCAGTGCTCCGGAAATCACATCAAAGTATGCATGAAGCACCACAGGTAAAAACATCGCTACAACTGTCGGGGTAAGAGCATAGACCAAACTCACCAAAATCATACCCCCAAGCACATTGCCAAAAAGACGAAAGCTCAGAGAAATTGGTCTGGACAGCTCCCCTAAAATATTTATCGGTAGAAATAAAAAAAACGGTTTTAAAAATTTCTTAAAATACTCCCCACGCCGATACCAAATTCCCACGGCTTGCATTAGCAAAATTGAAACAAGTGCAAGCGCAAGAGGTACAGTCCAGTCCGCGGTAGGCGGGCGTATAAACCACACTACCCCGCTTATATTGGAAATCAGCAAAAACGCGAACACCGTAAAAAACCAGCCGCCAACCCAACTTAGCTTAGCACCTGCACTCCCTGCAACAAAGTTTTCAAAAGTCTCAATCATGAATTCTACAAAATTCTGAAACCCTGTCGGTACTTCTGAGAATTTACGCAACTTAATACGCACGATAATGGCAAATATAATCAAAATCAGCATAATGCCGCCCATTACCAAGGTAGTGTCAGTAATCCAAAGCTCAAACGAGCCAATATTTATAACCCAATGGGTGTTTATATCAAAGTCAATCATTCAATGCCCTTTCTCGTTTTGATGATTTTGCCAAAAGCGATCGTTCATTTTTTAAGACTTTTCACTCTTTTTCATCGTCATCCTCGTTCAAACTCTCGATTTTTTGCCCCTTGTCTTCATCTTTAATAAAAAACCGCAGTACGTAACTTGCAATTGGCATTGCAAGCAAACCCACAGCGGCACCAAAAAACAACATATGTGGCTCATCTCCGGAAAGAAAATACGCCCCAACCAATACAACCCCCGTAAGCAAAAACCGCAGCATATACATACCGCCGGTAAACCCGGAAACCCCGGTCGCCATCGTTGTTGCTTTATCCACGGCGTATTTAAGCATAAGCACTTTTGCAATATTAAGCCCACAGGCCATCAAAATCCCAAGCCCAAACTCCACAGCCAGAAACGACCGCAAAAAAACTGCCCCACCCACTGCCATAACAAGGGAGGCGCATATAATTACGATTATCATTTTATTAGCATACTTAGAAAGGGTAGACTCCACTATTAATCTCCGCCTATTCTTTTGAATAACTCAAAAATCATCTTAAATGCTGCAACAACCCCAAGCAAGGAAAACACCAAGATCAGCCAAGGGCTGGTTCCAAGCCAGTGGTCTAGCAGCCAGCCAAAGAAAACCCCAAGCCCAACGCATGAGGCGATGGTCACACCCATCGTTGTAATAAGCGACAGTGCGCGATAAATCGCCTTGAGTTCTTCCTTGGTAAGTTTTGGCACGGCATAACCCCGTCTACATAGAGATTCAGTGTGTATATTACAATACCTGAGATTCATATGCAAATAAAAATCTGCTTATTTATGTTTTATGGAGATTGATATTGACATAATAAAGCCATAATGGTTATATTCGGCATATCCTCTACTAGGGAGTGGTTCACATTTCAAATAATATAAAGTCATTATGGCAGTCCGCTGTTAAACTTATCAAAAGTATTCCCCCACAACTATTCAAAAAAACATTATTCATAACTGCAACAATTACCACCGGAGCCTTATTTCTTGGCGTTGTAGGGGTTATTGCCATGCTGGTTGTGGATGGTCGCTCTGTGGGGCCTCCCCCACTTCAAACACCAACGCCTCCACCGGTACATGACGAAGACTATTATTACAAGCCGGAAAGCAACTCAGAAGAGCTGGGCTCTGAGGATGAAGATATAGTCGAAGCCGACGACGGCGGTATTCTGCGCCCTCCCGCACGTACAAACTTCATTTTGGCAGGAATAGATGACCATAATCTTGCCGACGCGATAATGGTCGGCTGCTTTTATAGGGACACCGGCGATATTAAGCTAATGTCCATCCCAAGAGATATGTACACACGCCTCCCTGACCATCGTATTGAGCAAATGCGGGCTGAAGGCTTGCGTCCTCCTTCTGTTATGAAAATAAATGCAGTCCGCTCCCATGGCGGTCGTAATGGCATGTACTATCTTCATAGCCAGCTTGGCGAAATGCTTGGTGTGGAATTTCATTACTATGTAGAAGTACACATGGATGCATTTAGCCGAATTATCGATGCCATTGACGGGGTGAATTTTAATGTACCCGTGCCCATGGTTTTTAGACCATATGCAGACAGACCGGCTTATATAAACCTGCAACCAGGCTGGCAGCGTCTTGACGGCGATACCGCGTTGCAGTTAGTACGCTTCCGCGGCTTCCCAACAGGGGATGTTGCCCGTAACGAATCGCAGATGGACTTTATGGTGGCAATGATAAGCCAAATGCTAACCCGTGAAGCTTTTATGTCCGACCCTCTTACGATGATAAACATTATTATGAACGATGTTAATTCAAATATCGGGCTCAATGTGGTGAGATACATCCCATATGTCAGTCGTCTGAGCACTGAGCGTATAACAACCTTTGTGCTACCCGGTCGCGGAGCTTATGTTGGTGGAATATCATGGTTTTTGCCGGATGCACAGCGGGTACCCAGTGTAATAAATCAGATTTTTTATGCAAGCCCTGAACCTGACCCGGTGGAGGAAGAGTAATGGATTTTCCCAAAATCAAACTTAAAAAAAGCTCTATACCTCTATACCGCCAGTTATGTGATGCAATCAAAGAACTCCGTTTACCACCAGACACCAGATTGCCCTCAATTAGGCAGCTAGCTCGCGAGCTGGATGTTAATACAACTACTGTCGTAAGTGCTTACAAGGAATTGGAGCGGGAGAAAGTAGTCTATTCCGTAGTAGGCAGCGGTACCTTTATCACTCCGATTTTATCAAAACCCGTTTCCGAAGAAATCCCCGTCTACGCGGAAGGCTATATTAATTTTGCGGATAACAATATTGATAAATCACTGTTTCCGGTAATGGCGTTTAAGAGAGCATTTGAGGCAGTACTGGAAAGAGACGGCGGCGGGGCATTTGGATATGATGGTGCCCGTGGATTCAAGCCTCTACGAGAAAGCTTTGCCAATCTCATTGGCGAAACCGATTGCATCCAGGTAATATCCGATACTCACCAAAGGCTTGAAATGATTGCACATAAGCTGCTATCTCCCGGCGACACTGTATTAACAGAAGGCTATACCGCCCAATCGGCGGTAGGAGCCTTTTTTTCAAGGCGCGCTCAAATAATCGAAATGCCATTCACAAATGACGGTTTTGATTTTGAAATACTAAATAAACACCGCCCCAAGCTGATATATGTAATGCCCAATTTCCAAACACCAACCGGAATCACATATTCAGAAAAAAGCAAGACCCGATTATTAGAACTGTCTCAAGCTATCGGAGCATATATCATAGAGGAAGATCAACACAGTGATTTATACTATGATAGTAAAAAAAGAACCCCGCTAAAGACATTAGACACCGAAGGCAGGGTTATTTACATCAAAGGCTTTTCCAGAACGGTCATGCAGGGGATAGGGTTTATCGCTTACCCGGAGGAGCTAAGCAGCGCATTTTCTGAAATGGAAACAACGGTTTCAGGATACATACAACGAGGCTTTGATTTATTTATACGAAGCGGCGCATATGAACTGCACCTGGCCAACATGCGAACAGTTTATGGAAGACGGTATCAGAAACTAGAAGCAGCGGCAAAGACCTATCTTGCACATCTGGTAGATTTCGAGTTGCCTGGCGGCGGTTTAAGCCTATGGATTACCCCGCATACAAAAAAAGAAGCCGAAGATGTAATCCAAGGCTTCCTTGAGCGGGGAGTAATTGTATCTCCCGGCAGGCTTTACACATCAAAAGGCGGCGATGTGCCAAGCTTCAGACTAAGCTTCGCCTCGGTTCCGGAGGAGAAAATAGCTGAGGGGATTGGAATCATAGCGTCGGTTCTTAGTGAGGGCGAGTAATAACCGCCGTGCGAGTAGACTCATCCCAGTCCACATCCACACCAAAAAAACCAGCAAAAAACCTAATCGGCACAAAAGTTCTACCGCTGATAATCATTGCCGCAGTAGCAAGATTGACGACCTCTTCGTTTCTACCTGGGCGGGTAATAATAACAGCTGTATCACCAATAGTCATTATGGCTCGTGTTCCATCAGGATGATAGAGCGTAACAATGCGATTCTCGCCATCCCAAGTTACCTCTGCGTCAAGTGCATTTGCAATCACGCCAACAGGGCCAAGCATAGTACCGCTAAGAATAAGCGGATGCACATCTGTTTCTAAGACCACACCATCTACGGTTATCCTGGGTGGCACGAAACGAGCAGGGTCATTCAATACCCGGCTGAAGTGGTCGTTAAGCCATTCGGCTCTTCTTTCCAACCAATTAACAAGATGTGCTGCTTGCCCTTCAAATGTCAGTATATCAATGATTTCCTGCGGTTCCTGCCAGTGGAGGGTTCCCATTATCTGATGCGCTTCGAAGTTACGTTCAAAATCGGTAGCATACCGTGATGCTATATCTTCTATATGACGAATTGTCTGATAGATTTCGTTTTCGCTGATTTCATGCCACCTATTTGCCACAATCTCAGCAAACTCAGGTATTTGCATCGCATTTGCGAACCAGTAGTTTCGGATTACAGCCATTAGACCATAGGGGCTGTAACCCTGCTCCATTTCTGCTGCCCACAAGTTTGGGGCTGGATAGGAGGAGTTCCCCATTGCCAGATCAAAGTCCCATAATGGTCCCATATATAGCCTGCGTTCGTCACCCTGCCCACGGATGGTCATAAACACACTTGACCAACCCACATCAGGGTTTTTCACAAATTCCTGTACAAGAAAAAAGTCCACAAATGACGGGATATCAATTAAGCCTTTAAGTGCATCAAAGTCACCGGTTCTTAAAGCAAGGCTTATACTGGTAAGATAATTATATACATACTCCACATGTGCATCTGTACTTATATCATCGCTTGGGAAGCGGATTTCATATGGGATTCCATTAACATCAACCCACGTAATCCATTTTTCCTCAGGGGATTCGCGCATTCTGCCATCCAACTCTAGCATATACTCGCTAATTGCAGGGTCTGGATCAAGCACCAAGGATGTGCGACCAACATCAAGATTACGTTCATCGGTTATCTGATATACCCCTACGTAATGCTCATTGATATACAAATGAACAAAAAAGCTGCGAGGGGTATTATCCAGCCCAGAAAGCAATGACCCAAGATGCAAAGCTGTATGATTGCGAAGCAACGAGCGGTCAAAATGGTTGGCAAGCATTACCCAATCCCTATGGGCTGTACCTGAGCCCAAAAGCTCCCGAGGCGGGTTAAAGCGGAGCCTGAGAGGTCGCTTCTCCTCACCAAACCACCAAGTGGAATTGCCACGCCCCCGCAACCGCACATCTACATTACGAAATGAGCGCCCCTCACCTTCCAAGGAAATTGTACCGTCATGCCACTGTTCACGTGGCATGGTGAACGGATTATACTCCGATGTAATTCTCATAATAGGAAAGCCTTCATCTGGTGCCCCTTCAAGACGAACGGCTATTATAAGCACAAGCGCAATAATTAGTGTAAAAATTGCAAGCGGTATTACTAAGCGACGTTTCATATTGCAAACCTCCATTTATACCATTTATTCTAGCATAAAAAAGCATCCTGGAGTGAATTATTCCCCAAGGTGCTGTAAACATGCAAAAATAAGCTGCAAAAAAAATGTTATAAATATTCTATAAATATTCATTGAAACACTTTTACATTTTCGTAGTCATATAGACAGAAAGGGGTGATGGAGTGAGCTTAGAATTTGAACAGGTGTACAAAGAACATTTTTTAAGCGTATACAAATACGTGCTATCCCTTTCCCGCAGTAAAAATGTCGCAGAAGAAATTACACAGGAAGCATTTTTCAAGGCTATGAAAAACATAGATAAGTTTAAGGGTACGTGTAAAATATATGTATGGATTTGCCAAATTGCAAAAAATACTTACTTCACAATGCTTGAAAAGGAAAAAAAGCAGCCCAAAAATGAAATTGCTGATTTACAAGATTCATCATCCGATGTCGAAAAGGATTTTTTGAATAAGGACACGGCAAGATTATTGCATATCAAGCTTCATGGTCTTAAAGAACCATACAAAGAGGTTTTTACTTTGCGTGTTTTTGGTGAATTGCCGTTTTCACAAATAAGTGAGTTATTCGGCAAAACAGATAGTTGGGCACGATTGATTTTCTATCGCGCAAAAAAACAATTGCAGGAGGGAATGAAATGAAAATATCTTGTGAGGTTATAAAAGATTTGCTTCCATTATACCATGATGGGGTTTGTAGTAATGAAAGCCGTAAGGTAGTTGATGAACATCTTACTGAATGCGCTGATTGTAAAACCGAATTGCAGTCAATGAATGTAATCCTCCCAATTGCCAATATTGGTCAAAATTTAAATGAAGCAGAATCCATAAAAAAGCTATCTAAAAGGTGGCGAAAAGGGAAAATAAAGTCTTTTTTGAAAGGTGCGCTGATAGCGATAATTACGATCGCTGTTATTGTCGTAATCTTCTCAGTTTTCGGCACGATTAGAATTATTTCTTGCATTTAAGAAGGAGCGTTACAGACATGAGTGAAATCATATTGAAAATGAGTGGCGTTACAAAGAAATATGGTAGCAAAGCCGCTGTTGACAATATCAGCATGACAATCTACAAAGGGGATATATATGGGCTGATTGGGCGCAACGGAGCAGGAAAAACCACACTCATGCGAGTGATTACTTCTTTGACATCAATAGATAGCGGCAAGATCGCACTTTTTGGCGAAACTTCAGCCGCAAGGCTAACAAAAGCAAGGCGGCGAATGGGTTGTGTTATCGAAACCCCAGCACTATATCCTAACCTAACAGCTTTTCAGAATTTAGAATATTTCCGTATTCTTCGGAGAATCGACGATAAAAGCATAGTCGAAAAATCCCTAAAAACAGTCGCACTGGAAGACACAGGCAAAAAGAAATTCAGAGATTTTTCTCTTGGCATGAAACAGCGATTAGGGCTGGCTCTAGCCCTACTAGGCAACCCTGATTTCATTATTTTAGACGAACCAAACAACGGGCTCGATCCAATCGGTATAGTCGAAATGCGGGAAACGATATTAAGGCTGTGCAAGGAACAGGGCATAACTATTATGATCTCCAGTCACGTTCTATCTGAGCTTTCAATGACTGCAACACGCTACGGAATTATTAACAATGGCAAACTGATTAAAGAAATGACAAACAATGAATTAAAGGCACAAAGCGAAATGGGCAGCAACCTCGAAAATTACTTTGTATCGATTATTCGAGAGGATAAATAAAATGACGAATATCATAAAAGCAGACTTGTACAGGCTTCTGCGCGGAAAAGGCATTTACATTACAACAGCTTTATTGGTTCTGGTTATTTTTTTTGCTGCTTCCGGAGACAGCCTAATTCATGTAAGCACAAATAATGGAGATATATTTGAGCCATTGACAGGTCTGACTGCGCCATTTTGGCTTATGAGCTCACCTGAAACAATATTTGCCTTCCTTATACCCTTTATTATTTTTGTTGTTGCTTCTGATTTTTCATCCATGACTGTAAAAAACGCACTTTCTGCCGGTGAGCAAAGAGTGAAATTTTATTTATCAAAACTTGTTTTGACCTGCATGTTTTCAATTTTAATTATATTTACCACAGTTATTTTAGGGGTAGTTTTCGCAACAATCGGTTACGGCTTCGGTGGGCAAATAAATATGGGCTTTATTTTGCGGCTAATACAAATGCTCGGAACACAGATTTTTATGTATACAGCAATCACGTCTGTAGGCGTTTTCCTTGCTTTCACTACCAAAAATGCTGCT
>Ga0131853_10002536_pt1 | contig 32576 bp, 28 predicted proteins | sample TergutLab28metaG_FD_92764 | JGI IMG/M metagenome (GOLD analysis project Ga0131853, IMG submission 92764) | Labiotermes labralis P1 segment gut microbial communities from Petit-Saut dam, French Guiana - Lab288 P1 (version 2) (version 2) | ecosystem: Host-associated > Arthropoda: Insects >... | reverse complement strand
TCTAGGCGGAACACGAATATATGACGCAAACGGGATAAGAATAGGCGACGTGCAAATATCAATTCCATATGACGGAGCATTCATGCAACTTCGCCCAAGTTGGGACATCGTGCCAATTATTTCAGATCCATCCATCCCAACATTCACAACACCATGGATCATAGGTATCATCGGAATGATTCTTTTGTCGGCAACAATGATGATCATATTATTAAAGACCAAATTAAGTAACCGAGTACCAAAACATATACTTACTATTTTAAAACAATAAATTATCTTCTGAGCAAACTTGGAACACGCGGCGTGCGTGAATTGTTTCTCGGCTGGTTTTGAGATTGTCGTGCATTGTTTCTTGTATTGCCGTTATTCTTCTTTCCAAAAAAATCCATAGCAAGCAACGTACCAAAAGCAACGGTAACAATCGTTGCTACCAACATCCAATACGAAAACCATTGACCCGGTGCAATTGCACCAGCAACTTCCAACATTTGCCCATCTGCACTCACTCGGATTAAAATGTCACCATATAAACTTGTTCTTAATGTGGTGACACCTGCGTTGTCTAATCTTCTTGTAATTGCACTGTGTGGATGGCCATATCTATTGTTCATCCCCACTTGAATTATTGCATAACTTGGTTGGGTTGCATTAATAAGTGGTTGTCCCGTGCTTGTTGTACTTCCGTGATGTCCGACATCCAAAATGTCAACCGAAGAAAAATCAAATGAGTGGTAAGTAGTCCAATACGCCAACATTTCATTTTCACAAGCAACATATGCATCCCCCGTAAACATAATGGTAGTTCCCGCAAATGTTACTGTAAAAATGGTACTCAACCTATTTATGTTTCCGCCAAAATAATATGCACCTGGGGACAGGAATTTCACCTCACCCAAATATCCACCAGCACCATTACTACCGATGTTTATTACCTTACCTCTGTACGGTATTTCAACATCTGCATTTGATGCATACATTGCGGTTACAAAGTTTCTGAATGTCATTGTGTCATGTAATGTAGGCGTGCTTATACCGTATCCTATATGAACATTAGCGTTTATTTCTGCCTGCGTGAATGATAATGGTCTAATCACATTTTGAACGTTATAATACGTCATTAAATATGTGGCGGCCCCAATATGGTCGGCGTGGCTGTGTGTTGCGATGAACCATGTCACATCACGTGGGGTATTCCCTGGGAAAATATTGGTGGTCAAAAAGTTACTAAAAGCATTACGAGATGTATTCGTTGTACCGCCAGCATCAATAATCATAACCTCCCCGCCCGGGAATTGGATTACCGCAGCGTCACCTTGTCCAACATCTATGAAATGCACGGACATTCCGCCATCGAAATTCAAATCACTTGGTGGTCGTTCATTGCCTAAAATATTACGGTTGGTGAAATCTTCAATCAACCCATTCCAAATGAAACCTACACCACATGCAACGACAATCAAAACGAATGCGCCCAACCTGAACCAAAAAAATCTTTTTCTTCTAAAAGTTATATCCATATATAGAAGATACGCAATTTCGACAAATTTTGCAACTTAATTAAGATTAATTGTTTGATTATTTTATTTTTTTGGTCTCAACGCAAGCCAATATATAAATACTGTACCCAAGATAAATACACCTACACTAGTACCTACAATGGCCGTTACCTCACCTAATGTCAGTTGACGGCGTGGCACATAGGTTCCGTCCATAAAATCATCAAACCAATCCGCCCTTGCATTCATCCACCATATCAAATAATCAACTTGTGCCATGTATGTAAAACCATCTTCGACAAATGTATTGATTTCTGGATTGAATAATGGACTGTTTCTCCATGTTGGCGTTGTTAAATGATGTGGGAATCTTTCAAAGTTACGATAAAATTCGGATTCAAAATCTTGGGCTTTTTGGGAAACGCGATTAATCATCTGCAATAATTCATCATTACGGATTTCATTCCAACGTTCGGCAACCATTTCGTGAAACCAATCATGGCCCATCATTATTGCCATCCATACATTACCGTGTTGGAATGTATGTGTAGCACGTTGGTTTGCAGCCCACACTCCTGTTGGTCGAAAACCACGGGCGAAAATTCCATCAACTGTCGCACCACCTGATTGATCGAAATCCCAAAGCGGTCCCGCAAATAATCTTCTACCATCATCGGTGTTTCTTATTGTGTAATAAACACTACCAAAGCCTACATCGCGATTTTTAATGAATTCGTTTATGATATAAAAATCTATAAAAGAATCAACATCAACTATCCCCGAGAAAGCATCCTTACAACCACTTGCAATTGCATTATCAACTTTCGTTAAAAATTCACGTACGTAATCAACGTGATCCGAATTCGGTCCGAAAAATTGGTCGGGTAAACTGCTTATTTCAAATGGTTTGCCGTTAATTCTTATCCAATCAACCCCATATGGTTCGTCTTTTGGATGACGACACATTTCTATCAAATACTCGGCTTGTGTTGGGTCTGGATTTGTGTAATCAATTCCCAAACGTGGACCGTTACTGTTGCGCGGTTGGTCCATCAACATATATACACCACGATAATCACCATTCAAATATAAATGCACGAACCATAAACTAGGTACAAAATCCATTGTTCCCAATAATCTTCCCAAATACATAACACCATATGTCCGCATAAAGGAAGGGTCAAGAACATTGGCAACCAAAGCCCATTCACGAGCATGATAATCCGAATCCAACATATAACGGTCACGATCAAGATCAGGAATCCGTTGTGTAAAACGGAATCTATACGGACGTTTTTCACCCATTGAATTCCATGTTGTATTGCCCCTACCGCGTATTTCGATTGGTTCCGAAAACCCGAATTCAAATTCTTGACTAGGATGGCTCATCACCGCCGTTCCTGGTCTGCGGATTGTTCGGCTTATCCCTAAGTATCTTTGATGTAAAGAATTAAAATGGGCATAATCGGAATGACTAGATGCAATTGGTGTCGTATCAATAGAAAGCGTCGGAAAATATCCATTCAAATAAACATCCCCCCAATCAATAGAATCAGACACCCCAGATAACGCAGCAACGGGTGAAGACATTGAATTCATAGATGGTATTATTATAAATGGGGTTAAAACCATAAGTAGAACTATTACACAACTAACTAACTGCTTCATACGCCTCCCCCTTTACTTAATATATCCCACTTCGCTTGACTATACCAAATGGATTTCTATATAACTTGCAAAAAACCATAAAATGGTGTATAATATATTATGTACCTTAATGAAAGGTTCATCCATGGGGGCGAATGGCTTCGACGGGTGGAAAAGGGTACGCTAAGCATGCCGTCGTGTGTACCGACGCAAAATAGGCACGTCTAAACCTTAAATGCAGACAACAACGCATTTGGAAACTACGCTCTTGCTGCTTAATTTATTTAAGTAGTTAGGGTCCCCCCGATTTACTTTTCGCACTTTACAGTAAACGGGGCAAACAAAGTGCATAAGGAGTGGAATTGTATTGCAAGAGCAATCCCACCGACACCATCTTGCACAAATGTAAGGGCGCGGTCACAGGTGAATCATACATTTGTAAAAACAAACAGGTGACTAAGCATGTAGAAAAGCGCACAGATATTCATTCGGACGCGGGCTCGATACCCGCCGCTTCCACCACCAAATATTTCTCTAAACTTCTCTTTCCTGTTTTTGCGCGTGTGTGTTTACAATTGTAATTCCAATTACGTTTTCTAAATATTCTATGTCACAAAAGCTGAAATCTATCTCTGTGTTTGCCAACTCCGTAAGACTTATGCCCGTCATACCTACAATTGCTTCTTGAATGGATTTGGGTGGTGTTGTCCAACCTGTTTCGCTTTCCATCATGCTATAATTATATTGTTCGCCATATTGCTTTAAACCATTTGCCGCTAACCATTTATTAATCAAAACCATAAAATCTTTACCCGACAAACCAAGATGGGTTCTGAGGCTTTTGATATTTGTCCCAATGTACGTCCATTGTTCATTCTGTATTATGTCGCTCATGTAATGATTATATCAATAACAGACCTAGTTGTCATTTAATTTCTTATTTCAAATACTATGCCTAAAACTGTACTTACACAGACATATCCGAAAGCACGGCTGTCCCATGATACTGGTCTGTTATCACCCATTACGAAGATGTGTCCATATGGAACTATTATCGTGAAATCGTTGTTGTTGACGAACGTCATTATGTGTCGTGGAACCGGATCGTATTGACCACCAACATAATATTCATTTATTCGGAATGAATTCAAATATATGTAGTAACCATAATGTTCTGCTTGTACGAATGTTATGTGGTCGCCACCAATGCCAATAACGCGTTTAAGTAAATATATATCACCCATTGCATAGTCGGAAAAGCTGTGTACTATGATGTCACTCCGATTAACATCTTGTGTGCGACGAACGGTTACGGATGCACCATCATGCACAGTTGGATACATGCTGATTCCTTCTACCCTTGACACGAAAGTATTACCATCAAAAGGATTACGGAAAAGACACCCGCCCAATACAAAGACGGGTAAAATCAAAACTACAATCGCCAATGACATTAGTAATTTTTTCATACTAATATTATACCATAGATTGCTAAAAATTGTTAGTATAAGTTGCAATTTCAATTTAAAACATTTACAATTATTATTAATGAAATCGTTATCAAAAAAATTTGGCATGATTCTTATGGTCATTGGATGTGCTGCCCTTCTTTTTACATTAGTACCGATTATAATGGTTGGACATCCAGATTTGTCTGGTTTTCGTATTGTTGACGTTGCTGCCGCCATGGCAACAGTGGGACACTATTCATTTATCGACTTCATACGAATGTATTTCTCCGACAACTACGATTTAAGAGGTCACGATTGGCGTGCGATATATGCAATCATTTTCATATGCAAGGCAATCACCTGTATTATCTTAGGAATAATTGCTTTATCCATATCAAATAAAAATACTCTCAAAACCCACGCAGAAGCACCTCACCAACATGAGGTTTGATAATTTCGGCGAATTCTTTTACATGTTCTTCCCTATATGGAAAACCAACCACCTTGTGTGAATTGGAAAAATCATTTGGCACGAATTGTTGTAATTGATATATTTTTGCACCATCCAACCATTTTGCAATTGCACGAAAATCATCCGCATCCAACATAGGAGAAAGTGTAGTTCTAAACATATAATCAACCTTGTCCTGTGATTTGAGATAAACAACAGATTCCTCTATATATAAGAGGGATTTTTCTGTGTATTGTACACCCGTGACTTCTGCATATTTTGTGATAGATGCCTTGATATCCATAGCAACATAATCTATCAATCCATCATCAACCAATTCTTTTAACAATCTCGGATTCGTGCCATTGGTATCCAATTTAATCAATAAATTCTTATCCAGTTCACGTATCGTCTTAATAATATCAATTAAATGCGGATGTAGCGTTGGTTCACCACCTGTGATTACTACCCCATCGATAAATCCAATTTGTTCCTTAATTTGCGTTAAGATTTCCTCAAATTCAACTTTGTTTGATTCCATTTTCAAAATGTCAAAGTTATGGCAATAATGACATCGCATATTACAACCGCCCAAAAAAACCACCAAGGCAACCTTGCCCGGATAATCAATAAAAGAATTCTTTTGAAAGCCGGCGATTTGCATATTTACTCCAACTGATTTAAAATTTCATCAAAATTTTAATATACCCTGAGCGAAGTCGAAGGGTCTAGCGTATGCGCCAGTACCAAATTGGCTTACGCATACGCTAGACCCTTCGACTTCGCTCAGGGTGGTTAGTTATTCTAACACCCGCAATTTTCTTCTGGCACACTGAACTTAATACGCTCTTTATATTCTGTTTTCTTTCCTGCATTGTAATTTTGTACTGGTCTTAGGAAACCGACTACCCTTGACCATGTTTCGGTTTCTCCATCACATGTTGGGCAATTCCAATGTTCACCTTTCAAATATCCGTGGTTATCACAAACCGAGAATGTTGGGGTAAGAGAAATATACGGCATTTTGTTGGTTGCAAATATTTTTTGGATAAGGTTTTTCGCCGTTGTCTTGTCTTCCAAACGTTCACCCATATAAATATGCAATACGGTACCACCGGTATATAAACTTTGCAATTCATCCTGCATCTTGATGACCTTGAATAAATCGTCTGTGAATGTTACCGGCATTTGTGTTGAATTTGTGTAATATGGTGTGTCTCCACCGGCGGTAATGATTTGCGGATAACGGTTTTTGTCCAAAATTGCAAGTCTTGGTGATACACCTTCGGCTGGTGTTGCCTCCAGGTTGTATATGTTACCCGTTTCCTCTTGGTATTCGGACATCTTTTCACGAAGGAAGTTAAGTACCTTAATTGCAAATGCGTTGCCTTCCGCTGTGTCAATTCCCTTGTCTTTTCCGAAGAAGTTCAACAAACATTCATGCATTCCAACAATTCCAATTGTCGAAAAGTGGTTAGCCCAATACCCGCCGCGTGAATCCTTAACGCTTTGCAGGTAGAATTTACTGTATGGATATAGACCCTTTACCGTTTGTTCCTCAACAACCTTTCTTTTTAACTCAAGAGAGGTCTTTGCAAGATTGCTTAATTTTTCAAGACTTTCAAAGAATTCTTCTTCTGTTTTAGATTTGTATCCGAGTCTTGGTAGGTTAATTGTAACCACCCCAACACTACCAGTCAATGGGTTAGAACCAAACAAACCACCACCACGTTTTTTCAATTCACGTGTATCAAGACGCAAACGACAACACATCGAAACGGCATCGTCGGGTGATAAGTCGGAATTAATGTAGTTTGCGAAATATGGAATACCATATTTGCAAGTCATGTCCATAATACAATCCATAACCGGAGAATCCCATTGCGTTTTGGTTGTAACGTTAATTGTTGGGATTGGGAACGAAAATACACGACCGCTAGCGTCCCCCGCCAACATGACCTCACAAAATGCGCGGTTGAATGTGTCCATTTCGCTTTGGAATTCTTTGTATGTTTCTTCTTGCGGCATTCCACCAATGATTACGTGTTCATCGGCAAGTGCTTTTGGACATGTGATGTCTAATGTTACGTTACTGAACGGACATTGGAAACCTACTCTTGTTGCTACGTTCATGTTGTAAATGAATTCTTGGATTGCTTGTTTTACTTGTTTGAAATCCAAACCATCGTATCTGATGAACGGTGCCAAATAAGTATCAAACGACGACCAAGCCTGCGCCCCCGCGGTTTCTCCTTGGAATGTAAATGTAGCGTTACAAATTTGTCCAAGTGCAACACGGAAATGCTTCGGAGGTGTGGAAGAAACCTTTCCAGGAACACCGGTAAATCCCATCATAAGAATTTGTTTAACATCCCAACCCACACAATACGCACCATAAAAACCAAGGTCGTGTAAATGGAACGAACCACTACGATGTGCCTCGGCAACGTCGAATGGATAAATCTCGTTGAGCCAGTAACGCTTTGTGAATTCCTCACGAACATAATTCATCAAACCCATTACCGAACGTTGTGTGTTTGCGTTGTCCTTCACCGCAAGGTCATCGCCACCCAAATATTTGTGGAAAGTAGAAATTGTCGCACCGATAAGAGCATTCTCTTCACGCGCACCACGACGTTTCTCACGGTACAAAATATATGCCTTAGCAACTTGGTCGTGACCTGCCTTAATAAGAATACTTTCAACCAAATCTTGAATTTCTTCAACGGTTGGTGTCTTCCCGACATAACGCGCCTTCATTTCTGCTTCGACCGTTTCACGAACCTTTTTCGCACGTGTCCTGTCGCTCCCGCCACAGGCAACCGCAGCCTTGAAGATTGCGTCCTCAATCTTTTTGCCGTCATACTTTTGACGACTCCCATCCCGCTTCAGCACAGTTTTGACCATAGTCCATTTCTCCTTTCTTGTTTTTAAGTAAAGCAGGAACTCCCACCAGACCGCATGCCTCTCTCGAGCGAGGACAAGCGTCAAGATACAGTCCTATAACCACCAAGTAGCGCTAGCCTCCGCAGCCGAGAGAGGTATGCGGTCTGGTGGGAGTTCCGTCTTCCCTTGTATATGCTCTAAGATAGCAAACCACAACATATTGTGCAAGGGTTTTACCCAAAACCACAATATTTTGTGTACCTTGCACAAAAAGCAAAATATGCCAAAATTTCTATTGACAAAGGTTCTATGGTCTGAATGTGGATATATTGTGGATAGAGATCACAAAAAAGGTTGCAACAATGTAAAAGCACCCTTTTGGATGCTTTTATTTTTCTATTAACTTGAACTTCTTACTTACTCTCACCTGCAGCACTTTCTTCGAAGAAAACGATTGCTTGTGTGTATTCTTCTATGTCTGTTACAAGTTGTTTGTTTTGCGATTTCAACACACGGTCAAGATTTTCTAGTGTTGGGAATCTGTCACGGTTCTTGTGCATAATTTCTTGGCAATTTGCAACACTTTGTTGAAGACCGGTCAATTGTTGTACGTCGATTTCCAACTTCTTCACACGTTCTGGGTCAAGATTTGCGATGTTGTTCACACCGTATACCAATACCTGTTGTTTTGCAACAATTGCTTCACGTTTACGCAACAATTTCAAGTCACGTTCCAATGTATCACGGATACGACGTAATGGCACGAATTCTTTGTTGTTTCCACGGATAGCCTTTTCGTTTTCACGAAGACGCAATTGCAATTCTTCCAACTTTGAACGGTAATCGGTCAAGATACGGTTCAATTCTTCCTTGGTGTATGAACGTTCTGTTACCAAGTGGTGAATTTCTTTTGCTTCGGTAAGGATACGTGTTTCCTCGGACAAGATGTGTTGTTCTTTGATTTCAAGTTCTGTTGCACGTGCTACGATTGCTTTTTCCTTATCTGCCAATTCTTTTTCTTTGTCTTCGTGTGCCTTTTTCAATTCTTCTTCTTTTTGTTCGTGTTCTTTAGCCATTTGTTCACGAAGTTTTTCACGTTCTGCCTCAAGTTCTTTTTTCAATTCTTCTAATTTTTCTTCCATCTTAGCATCGTCAACTACGGTTACAACATCTGGGTTTTCTTGCAACTTTTGGATTTGCTTATCTTTTGCTTCCAATTGTTGCGCGATGATGATTACTTCTTTTTCAAGACGCTCTTTTTCCTTGATAAGTTCCTTCTCTACTTTCTTGTCGCCGCCCTTGTTCTTTTCTTGTTCGGCCATCAATCTTTCGTGAAGTTGTTGTTTTTCTTGTTCAAGTTGCTTACGCTCTTCTTCCAATTTCTTTGCAAGTTCTGCCGTCAACTTTTCTTCAATTAAACGACGCTCTTCAGCCAACTTCTCATCAAGCTTTTGCTTTTCTGCCTCAAGCTTCGCACGCTCTACTTCCAACTCCAATTCAAGTTCTTGTTGTGCGTGTGCCTTTTCTTCGTCGATGCCTTCGCCGGCTTTTTTCAATGCTTCCATTTCTGCGCGGACTTCTTCGGATTTTTCGGCAAGTTCACGGCTTTCACGTTGGAGTTCTTCACGTAATTGTAGGTATTTTTCGCTTAGACGCTTTTCGTTTTCTTCGTATTCTGCCTTGATTTCGTCTTGCATCTTTGCACGTTCTTCGCCTATTACTTCGTCACGGTGTGCGATTTCGTCTTCCAACTCTTCTTCTTTTTCCGCTAACTTTTTTTCAAGTTCTGCGATTCTGCGCTCCAATTCGTCGGCATCCATAGTTGGTTGTTCTTCTACCGCTTTTTCGGACTTTAAGAAAAATACTGGTTTCTTTTTTGCGTTTTCGCGTTTTTCGGCTTCTTCCAATTCGGCTTTACGGATTTCTGCTTTTTCTTCTGCATCTGCTACAAGTTTGTCTTGCATTCTTGCGCGCTCTGCTTCCATTGCCGCGATTGCCCTTGCACGTTCTTCTTCGATGTCTGCCCTAAGTGCTTCGAGTTCTGCTTTCTTTCTTGCACATTCTGCTTCAAATTCTGCCGCTGCTTGTTCTTTTGCAATTCTTTCGCGTTCTTCGGCTTGTTCTTTTGCAAATTTGTCTTTCAATGCCTCGAATTCGCAACGTTGTTCTTCGCGTTCTTTTTCCATTGCTGCCATTTGTTTTTCAAGTTCACGGCGCAATAATGCGATTTCATCTTTTTCACGGTCTATTGCTTCTTGTTTTTCGTCACGTTTTGCTTCAAGTGCTGCGTACTCATCGCCTTTTTTGTCTTCTTGTTTCATCTGTTCGATAAGTTCTGCCATCTCGCGTTGCATTTTTGCCAATGCGTCTTCGTTTTGTGTTTGCATTGCCTTGATTGCATCGTCGTATTGTTTTTTCTCGGCGTTGAATTCTTCTTCGCGTTTTGCTTCTTCTTTTGCTTTCGTGTCTTGTTCTAATTGTTTACGGAGTGCATCCATTTCCTCGCGCATCTTTTTGATTTCTTCGTTTTCTTGCGCAGGTGCAGGAAGTTGTGCTTGTCCTGTTGCTGGGACCATTCGTTGGTCTTGTTGTGCTGGTCTTCCCCATGGGTTTTGGTTTTGTTGTGCCTGGTTAGCAGATGCAGCTGCCCAAGGATTTTGCCCGGCAGGTTGTCCCGGACGTTGTTGGTTTCTTGGGTCACGTGGGTCTACTGGACGCTGACCTGGTTGTTGTGCCGGACGTTTTGGGAAAACATCATCACCACCATCGTTATCAAGGCTGTCAAAGAAATTTTTAGCATTTGCAGGACGTTGCTGTACTGGACGTTGGCCTGGTGCGGGTTGTCCTGGACGTGCTGGTTGCCCCGCTTGTCTTTGTTGCATTTCGTTTCTTGTGAAATCGGAAAATGCACTTTCTTCTGGACGTCTTTGTGCGTTGCGTTGTGCTTCGATTTTTTCACGCTCTTCTTTTGCCTTTTGTTCGTCGGCTTTGCGTTGTTCTTCGTATCTTGACATACCCAAATCGTCATTACGTTTTTCGTAATTAAAGGTATTGTTTGTGGTCGAATGGTTAATTGATTCGTTGCTTGTTGCACGAGGACGCTCTTGGCGTTCGCGCGGTTCGCCCCTACCACGAAATAAACTGATTAGATAAATGATGGCAACCACCACAAATACAGCAATCAGAATCAATCCGATGATTAAAAGTACATCAAGCACTGTACTCCCTACAAGTGAATTCAGCATTGTTTGCATAAGGTTTCTCCCCCTGTTTTAAATTTACTTCGTTTATTTTATCATCTATTATTAAAATTGTCAATACCCGTTTTAAGTTTTAAATAATGAAAACACCACAAGACCAGCCGACAACAAATTGCACCTGCATAATTTCTCCTCTACTACAAAGAATAGCATATGCGAAAAGTATCAGTGCTATTTCTTGTATCTATTTTATTAGCGTCATTTGTGTTCATCGGCACAAGTTCTTCATATATAGATAGCAAAGTAGCGGCATCAATAAACCAAGACGAAATCACCCTACCTATACTTATGTATCACAATGTGTTAAAAAGCAGAAAAGGCAAATATATAGTAACCCCAAACCAATTGGAACAAGATTTCATAGCATTAAAAGAAAACGGCTTTACAACAGTATTCATGAGCGAAGTCATTAACTGGGTCGATGGCAAAGGCCAATTACCAGAAAAGCCAATAGTATTAACATTTGATGACGGACATTATAATAATATGTTTTATGCACTGCCACTTGCAAAAAAACACGGTATAAAATTTATGATTAATCCGGTAACATCTTTTTCAAAATTCACAACGGATACCGGCGACCATTCAAACCCAAATTACAGTCACATAACATGGGAACAAATGAAACAAGCCCACGACAGCGGTCACATAGAAATTGGCAACCACACCCATGCCCTACACAAATTCAAACCAAGATTCGGAATAATGCAAATAAGCAGCGAAGACACAAAAACATATATAGAGACAATTAAAAAAGATATTGAACAAGCCCAAGATTTAATCGAAAAAAGCGGCACACCCCGCCCAACAACATTCGCATACCCATTCGGCAAATTCACAAAAGAAGGAAAACAACTTTTGGTAAAAATGGGTTTTAGAGCAATCCTAACATGCACAGAAGGTACAAGCACAATAAAAAAAGGCGACGCAACAACACTGCACCACCTCAAACGATATAACAGAGACGGTTGGGAGAGTACGGGTGAAGTTATAAATAAAATAACAAGATAACTAACCACCCTGAGCGCAGCCGAAGGGTGGATTGGTGAATTAACTAAACCTTCTAATAATCTCCTGCAATCTACTTCTATATACTACCCCACGCTCACCACCAATATTATTATTCAAAAAACACAACGGCGGATAAACCACACACCACCAATTATCGCCAACCCCAGCACCTAGTTCAATTATAAGCGCATCATAAAACCCTTCGCTCAAAGTAAAACCATTATATGACCTAGTTGGAAAATGTTCGTTACGTAAACTTGCACGGGCGGTATAATTAAAACCATTTGATCTTAATACATTATTTGCCACTTCTTCAAATCTGGAAAGATTGTTTGATAACACATTCATTGCCGCACCACGTGATTGCACCGTTGAAAAAATTGGGGTGAATTCGTTGATTACTTCTTGACGAATTACATGTTTGATTGCTTGGTCTTCTTGAGAATTTGAATTTGCCCGAATATGCAACCGCAAAAATTCCGAATTAGTATTGTCGCCACCACCCATAGGCAAACCAAAGGCAACAAGGGCGATTGTACCAATAATAAAGAACGCGGCAATTGCTATTTTCATAGATGGATTATTGACGGAAAATTCACTATATAAACGGGATTTAACTTTTGATTAAATTTGTATATTCCGAATATGGTGCTTTACGTTTTGGTTTGGTGTTCGTTTCCCTTATCCATTCGCCGACATATTTAAGACCCTTTTCGTTTATTTCAAATATTTGGAATCTGTTGCGGTTTTCCTTTTTGTTGTATCTGCTCTTTGCGTTGAAATATGGTTGCATGAAAATTTGGTTGTCCTTAATTTCGTAACTACATTCCCATTCGTAAAATTCGCCGTTTATTCCGTAAACATAATAATAAACCAATTTTCCATTTGCAAACAATTCGATAAACGCGCGTTTCTTGCTATCGAAAATTTCATCTTCGATAGTTTTCTTTTTCGATGAATCCACCCAAACATATCTATTAATACAGCTAATATTTGCACGAAGTCGTGCGATGCGTTTCGTGTTTCGATTATATTCCCGTGTCTTTTTTGGGTATTTTTTATTGTAAAACCATAATCCGAAAAACACGACAAAAGCAATAACAATTATTATCCCGGCAATTATTCCGTCCATACACTATTATAACAGAAAGCAAGAAATTTCTACGCACAAAAAAAAGCCCCGACAAGTTAAATTTTAGAACTGAGTGTCGACGAAAATGCAAAGACCTACTCTTACTAAGATGGGTGAGTCTTGCTCAGTTCTAAAATTTAACTTGTCGGGGCGATTACGACTAAAAATTCACCACCTGTTGCCTATATATGAATATCTTATCCCCCGCCTTCAACCCGTGTTCGGCTTCTGGGTTGCCTGCTATAATTTCGCTCATTCTACAATTTATTCGCTTTGCAACATCCCATAATGTTTCGCCCGCACCTACTGTGTAAATCAAGATTGCGCTATCATCGCGTGGTATTACGTCACCTAAGATTACATCTGATAATATATTCTGTGTTTTTACGGTATGAGACGCAATACTTAACCCCAATCTTGCATCTACCAACAATTCTTTACCGCGACGTGCTTTGACCTTTGCCGATAATACAACCATGTGTGATTGAATTGCATGTGTTGCCGAAATCCCATCGATTTTTACCGTAGCATGGAATGGCACGGTTATCATGGTCGCATGCAAATGACGTTCCTCACATTCAAATGTAAGCGCAGTTGTCATCACACCCTCGATAGTGATTTTATCGTTTACCGGCACAATGTTGATTGAATTAATTACAGAATGTCCCACCGACACAACGCGAGTTATGAATGGTGTCTTATCATTCATAGAAACATTACCATCAACCTCAATAACCGAGTTATGCTGCGGTAAGGCCGCCGCACCCGGCACCGCACGTTGATTAAAAGAAAGTGCATTAGTAAATGAGAAAGAATCACTAATCTGTTCAATTTCTTCATTCATAACAGTATGACCAGCAAAGTTGAGTTCCGCAGTTACTACAAGTTGCGGCCTTTCTTTGCTTTCTGCCCTTACTTGAATATTTGTTACAGAAATTGAACCCATTACGTGGTCGTTTAATCCGATTTGTGCATTCGTGATTGTCTTTGAAAAATCAAACTCCATCATATCATTGTAAACGGAAACCTCTTCAACGCGGCGTACACCCATAACATTTACGCATACCGCACCCTTTACTGTCACCTTACCGTCACCTACGATAATGTCGCGGATATATGCCGATAAATCTGTACCTAATACGCCCTCACAATTTTTGTCTAGATCAATTGTTTCTTCGACCTCGAAACGACTTTCTAATTTCATGCCGAATGTTGATAAAGCCACCTTTTCACGACGTACTTCAACATCGCCTTGTAAATCACGGACGAAAGACATATCGGTTGAAACTAATCCCAATATGGTGATATCAATTACGTTTTGAACCTCAACATGGTTGGTTGAGTTACTGTCGACTACTTTCGTCTCCAAAATATGTGCGGTCGGTGTAATAGAAACCACAGTTTCGGCGCCTGCTAAAATCAATTTTTCGTTAAAATTATCTGTTCGCTCTTCACTATTAAACGCATCGTGTTCATCCATATATACAACACGCGTCACAACGCGTCCGCTTAAACGAACTTCGCTTCCTTCATGCATGACCTCACCTAAAAAACATCGCGCACTTGTTTCCAATACTTTTCTATGCGCAACCTCTACCCTTGAATCTACTTTGACCTGCGCTTTAGCAATCTGGCTCAGATTCCTTAATGCTTTTGTTCCATATACCACTTCAAATGACATAGTTTATCCCCCTATAATGTTGATTACTACATTTATATTAGGGGTTTGGGTTTGTTAGAACAATAACTATAACTATTTTTGGGTTTATCAACTTACCCAGTTGTCAATAATCCATCTACCAATTATGAAAAAAACAGGATTAACTATTGACATGATTCGCGGGAAGATGGATGAACTGGTGGGTCAAAACATTAATATGCAGGTTTGCCGTGGGCGCAAACAAATTCGCAATTATACGGGTACGGTAGAAAACGCGTTCAGCCGTGTTTTCGTAGTCAAATTAGAAAAGAAAGAAGGCGCCATTGATTCGCTTTCTTACTCATACAGCGACATTTTGTGCGGCGATGTAGTTATTAAGGATAAAGAAATGAACATGGACGCATTAGCAATTGAACAAATGGAGATTGGGTAGCAACTCATTAAAGTATGCTACTACTAAACAGCCCATCCTAGAAAAAGGGGGACGCGGGGCGAAGCCCCGCACCCATTAGCGACGACCCCTTGAGGGGTCTAGTATGGGGGTGGTATATTACAACTCTTCACCAAATTGTTTTTCTATTATTGCACATGAAATAGGCAAGTTTGAATTTTTTGTTCTTATTTCGTCTATTAATTGTTTTTCGGATTGTTCGTCATTTAATTTTAATCTGTATTTCAATTCGTATAAACTACCCATCTTTACCGTTCTAATTTTCAACAATTTAACATTATTAGCATGTTTATCGAAAATTTCTTTGAATTCTCTTGAATAATCTAAATCATCTGATACGGTTACTCTGAAATCGCGATCATTTGAACTTTCAAGTATATTTTTCGGAATGAACTTCAATAAAACAAAAACCAAACATACTACGCCCGCTAGCATCAATGCAAAATACACGTGGCCTAAACCTGTACCTATACCTACCGCCATTGCAAGGAAGACAATTGTAATATCCCACGCAGTTCCGGGAATGGAACGAAATCGTACCAAATTAAATGCACCAGCAATCGCCAAACCTACCCCGATGCCGCCGTAACTGCTTATCAACATTACGACCGCCATTGTTATTGTTGGTAACAATATAAATGAAATTAATAAACTTCTGGTGGCGCGTTCATTTCTTACATAATAAGATGCAGAAATCAAAAGCCCACAACCGAGAGATATTGCCATTGCTAACAAAACATTACCAATTGTGTATCCAGAATAAAAAATTGAATCAAACATCTCGTGCCGCCTTTTGTTTTTCGATTAACTATTAGATTGTACCAGACTATTTAAATAATAGGTACCGATTTTTGAAAAAGTAATAGGGAAAATTTTATTTTCATTAAGAATCCGCGTCAACCACATTGGATACCCTACACTTGTTTTTATCTCCATGATGTATGTGGTTTCTGTAAAAAATGGTTCGTCCTCTTTACTTGACCGCAAATCTAAATCAATCTTTCTACCCGTTAAATTTGTATCGAAAGTTATTTTAAGATCGCTGTTATCTTTTGCCACGAAAGAATGTCTGTCGTATCCAATACAAATCTTCGGAAAACATCCAGTTTTATTTGCAAAGTTTTTTATATCCATACAACTTTGGTCATCCGACAAAATTTGAATATCTCCGAGACAATTTCCATCAATAATCTTTGAATATTCGTCAAAGGATATATTCCCACGTTTTTTGTATCCAATCCCATTCAGTTTTATTTTCAATTCTATATATATGTCTGATGATATTCCTGGATTTTCCCCGTATGACCTCAACCGCAATTTTTGTTTGAATTTTGGTTTAGAAATAGAATGTTCTATTATTTCGTCATTATGGTTGTCCAAATAGATATTGTGGATTCTTTGAAATGAATATTTATCCGGCACCACAAATTCCCCGATTTCGCTAATCAATTTTTCATAAGTATTTTTATCCAACTTATATTTAATTTCTTTTCGTGTAATAAAATTTTTCATAGTATCGCCAACCAGTATATCAATCAATATCGAATATGCAAAAACATTTTCATACTAAAAAATTTTGGGTTGACTTTACACATAATTTAGCATATAATAGAACATTGTCACCGCGGGGTGGAGCAGCTCGGAAGCTCGTTGGGCTCATAACCCAAAGGTCGTAGGTTCAAATCCTGCCCCCGCTACCAGCCATTTTGGAAAGAGATGTTTCGGCATCTTTTTTTGTTTTTTCAATGAAAAAAATGAAAGCCTACGATGCGGTTGACAATATGGTTTAATGTTCTATAATTATATAACTATGGAAATGGACGGATATAATGGTTTGATTCTCCCAGATAGGGGGTTTTTTCAATCTAGGTTTTTCGCGTCCTTAACAATACCATTACTATATTTAATAACAGCCATAATTTTGGATATGATTATGTATATCTCCTTGGGTTGGTATTTCCCACATCTTTATATTTTTTCTTTGGGAATTATGATCATATTTGCAATGGTAGTCAGCTGTATCCCCAGTCGAATTTTCCAAATATGTATATTCACACTTATACTGACGGCAAGGGCTATTGTTGTCGTTGGTAATGTGATAGCCGCCGCTAACTTGGGTGAATTGTTCATATTGGAAAGTTTACGTGGTGTATCCGAGATGGTTCAATTTGGTGGTGCAAGTTATATTCCGGTTTTACTAACAACTTTGGTTAGTTCTATTATAATTACTTTTTTAGTAGTATCGATAATTATGGTCATACGATTTAAAGGCAAGAAACATCGCGCCGGATATAATTGGCGTGGATTGGTTGCAAGTTTCGTTGTTATGCTTTTAATGGCAACATCGGTTACCGGAACATTTCTGGTATTGACGCCAATAAACAACGATGAAGAACAATTTTTCACGAACAACTTGGATAACAATCGATTTATTTTATCGACATTTTTAAATCGTCATGCTTTTATACAAAGATTCGGTCCATCATTGTTCTACATTACGAATCTTCTTGAGATATTAAATGTGCGTCCGACATTCGGAATGACCGTACCACGTAGCGAAGGACATTGGAATGAACCAGTAACACCAATTTTAGAATTGGATGAAAATTTTAACTTGATAATGTTCATGATGGAAACGGTAGAATTTGATGCAATAAATCCATTAGTGACACCAAACATTTGGCGATTGATGAGCAAATCAACATGGGTCGACGGATATCATGCCTTTGAACGTACGGTCATGACGGAATATGTATCGTTGACCGGTGGACACACAATGGGACAAGAAATGTGGTTTACATATACAAATAACCATGTACCGCAAAACCTACCAAACATTTTCCGTCGTATGGGACACCAGCAATTGGGTTCTTTCCATAACTTCCGCGAAACACAATTCCTTCGTCATGAAAAATTGCCCGCTATGGGTTTTGATTTTTATCGTACAACCAACTTTTATATTCCAGACAGCATCACCGGACACACCAACAGAAACTCCGACTTTTTAATGATAGATGCCGCCATTTATGATATCGCACCGATAGATAGAACTTTTATGAATTATGTATTGACGGTATCCCCCCACCATAGTATCAACATCCATTTACAAAACAGATATGAAAACAATGAACCAGTATTTGCAAATTTACCATATCCACACCAAAGACGTGCTTTCGCGGTAAATTACACCGCCGATCATTTCCATTACACACAACACTTCGTATATGACATAGCACGAATTTCCGAAATGGAATATTATCTTGCCCAATTTTTTCCAAAATTGGCGGTAGGAACAGACTTTGAAAGAATCGCCGCTTTTCAATATCTTGTGAAGGTCCACAATTTGGATAGAGGTGTCGGGCGTCTTTTAGACCATCTTGAAAATACACCTGACTTCCGCCATAAATGCGGTACGGTTATGTTGATTGACACAACCGCTCTTGTATTATATTCCGACCACTTTGGACATTCTTGGTATAACCACAGAGATAACTCAGGCGGTGGAAAATTAACAAATACCAGTGTCCGCCGCCCGCTTGGCGAACAATTAGCCTTCATCGTATACAACCCACGTGAAACAGAGTTAAGAACAAACGCCCTACCCCAAGGTTGGAGATGGGATGACGTATCCGAATTTTTCAAAAACAAACCATTTAATCCGACAATTTATTCACACGACCCAGGAACACGCGTTACACCACCATTGGTTGGACGACGTATTGAACGATTCATGGCAAATATTGATATATACCCTACAGTAGCACATTTGTTCGGAATACGTACACACAGCAACATCACATTAGGCGTTTCAATTTTCGAAGAAGACAATTTCTCGATAGGGGTCGGATTCATCACTGGCGGATTATTTTTCGGCAAATGCCCAGAGTCCGGATTATTATGGGCAACACGTGACATGGCAAGTTTCGGTGCTTGGCATCATGGACCAACAACTCCCCCGACAAGTTCACACACAATAACATTAGCAAGAAATGCAATTAACCAAGCAATGCAGACAATGTATATGTTACGTATTTTCCATGAAGCAAATTCATTTCCATATTATGCCTATTATGTCTTTGGGCCTAGAACTTATTCTTGACTATCACTTTATTATTGAATATAATAAGGGTTATGGGAAAAGTAGTATTAATTGGTTGCGGAAACGTGGGTATGAGTTACGCATATTCACTAGTAACAAGCAAAAACAAAGTAAGTGAACTCGTCTTGATTGATGTAAACCATAAAAAAGCCGAGGGTGAGGCATTGGATTTACAACATGCCGCCGTTTACAATAAAACACGCGTAAAGATTAAAGCGGGTAATTATGAAGATTGCGCCGATGCAAATATTATATGTATTTGTGCGGGGGCAACCCAATTGCCGGGCGAAACTCGTCCAGATCTTTTAAACAGAAATTATAAAATAATGTCTAACATTGTTGGTGCAATTACCAAGACCGGTTTCAAGGGGATTTATTTAGTCGCAACGAATCCAGTCGATGTAATGACATATACCGTTCTACGTCTGAGCGGTGCAAAACCAAATAAAGTAATAGGAAGCGGAACGACACTCGATACATCTAGACTACGACACCTAATTGGAGAGGTCACATCCATCCACCCAAAAAATATTCATAGTTACGTCATTGGTGAACACGGTGATACATCTATGGTGCCATGGAGTTGCAGTTTCATCGGTCTTAATAAGGTCGATCAATTTTTAACAGAAGAACAATGTTCGCAAATCGTTAAACAAGTCCGCAACAGTGCATACGAAATCATCGAAAGAAAAGGCAGTACCTATTATGGTATAGGTATTTGCTTACAAGATATAACCGAAGCAATTTTGGAGGATTCTGGGGAAATCAAAACGGTATCATCATATTCAAAAGAACACGATACATATTTCGGAATGCCATCAATTTTAAGCAAACGCGGCATTGTAAGAACATTAGGTCTTGACATGAGACCAATTGAACGCGAAAAATTAGATAAATCAATTAAGGCAATTAAAGACATGTGCAATGATATTAATTTTGAATAATGTCTTGCGTTGATTCGTTTGGGGTCCCTTTCTTTTTGAAGAATTTTATATAGAACACACATATCGCACAAATTGCAAATGTTTCAATTATTATTGCGATATAATTTTGAAAAAGTAGATGATTTATAATTGCTAATGTACAAAATGCGAATCGGGAAATTCTTATCATGTGGATACCTTTTGCCCATGCGCCGTATATTATAAATAGTGCTAATAATTGGATACAAATTGCCAATATCAATTCCGGCGTTGGTTGTATCCAATCAATTGTAAATCCCGCGATGATGATTGCAATTACCCAAAACGAAACCAATGTCGCATATGAAAGCGCACGGTTGTTTGGGTATTTTTTTTCACGCCACAAAAAGATTATGTCGCGAAAAATCGCAACAAAGACTATACCCATTAATAACCAATTTCCGAGCAATGCAGCCGACACCGTCATAAATGCATTAAAAATGATTACAGCAATCATGGTCTTTGTTTTGGTTTTTGAAATCGCCATTGCATAAACAATGGTTATCAATGCAAAAAAAGCGAATATTTGGCTCGGAATCCAAAGCGCTAGGTTTATGTTTGAAAAATCCACGGAGCAATTATATCATCAAGCACAGATACAATCAAATACTTACTTTCCCAAATACTCAAATTTGAATATTAATAAAATTTTCCATTGACAATATTTTACATGACATAGTACAATGAAATATTGAGCCTAAAACGCGGCACAAAATATAATAAAGAAGGAGTAGGCGAATGGATACATACGATAGTCGACCGTGCATTACATTTTGCCTACTCGTTATATAAATAACATCTTGGGCAATCGGTTTTGCACGGAAGTCTAAATACCAGAGGCAACATTACATACAGGAAACATATGTAGATTTGGCTAAACCCGAAGGTATCAAATAATTTGCCGGGAATGACAATGAATGCAGTAATTGAAACAACCCACACAACAGATCTTCACGCGAAGATTGACGCATGTCTTGAAACAAAAGACATGAAGGCCTTGAAACTATTGTTACAAGGTATCGAAGATGACATGGAATTAATCTATGTTATGAACGAATTATGCACCGACAGAGAAAAGGTGATTGTCTTTCGTCTTTTACCAAAAGACAAAGCACTCGCAATTTTTGAAGATTTAGAAACCGATCTTCAAAGAGAATTGCTTACAAGTTTTACTGACGAATATGCTTGTGAGATTATTGAGGAACTCTCCCCCGATGACAGGGTTGAATTACTCGACGAACTACCAGCTACCGTAGCAAAACGTCTCATTAGCCTCCTACCGCCTGAGGACCGTAAAAAGACCTACATGTTAATGGGATACCAACCAGAAACGGCAGGCCGTGTCATGACGCCGGAATTTATTTCTCTGCGTCCAGACATGACGGCGAAGGAAGCACTTGAAAAGGTACGCCTACGTGCAAAGGACGAAGAAACAGAAACAATCTACAACCTCTTCGTTACCGACAAGACTAAGAAGTTAGAAGGTGTGTTGTCTCTCCGAAGACTTATCGCAGCCGACCCTAAACACAAGATTAAAGACATAATGTTTGAGGCCTTGATTAAGGTCTCAACCGACACAGACCAAGAAGAGGTCGCCCACGTATTGAAAGATTACGACATGCTAGCCGTACCCGTAGTCGACAAAGAAGACCGAATTGTTGGTATCGTCACAATCGATGACGCGGTAGACATCTTGGAACAAGAACAAACGGAAGATATGTTTGCTAGAGCAGGTCTTGCCGATGTATCAGGAAAAGAGGCCGACAGAAGTAAAACATTAGTACACGGGAGCATCTGGGCAAAACTAAGAAGCCGTCTACCCTACTTGGTAATAACAATGGTAGCAGGTATCGCCGCAGCATTTTTAATGAGCGGATTTGAAGACGCACTAGATTCATTGGTGTTCGTTGCATTCTTTGTTCCGGTAATCATGGACATGGGCGGAAACGTTGGGACACAATCATCAACCGTCTTCGCACGTGGTGTGGCACTCGGACACATTGATACCAAAAAATTTGCTAAAACACTTGGAAAAGAAGTATTAGTTGGCCTGGTATTAAGTTTAATCGTCGGTGCTGTAATGGGTATTATCGCATGGCTATGGACGGGGTTTCTACCATTCGGAATCGAAGAAAACCTTTCGGCGGGATACGCGGTATTATTCGGCGGAATTGTTGCTATGGCTCTCATCATCAACATGGTAATGGCGGCATTACTTGGGTTCTTGATTCCTTGGTTATTAATCAAAATGAAATTCGACCAAGCATCTGGTTCGGCACCAATCATCACATCCATCAAGGACATTTTAGGATTATTAATCTACTTCGTACTAGTAGCAACATTGATGAGCAGTTTGATTTATTAAGTAAGTATACAAACAAAAACTCGGGAGTCTTCCCGAGTTTTTGTTTGGTTAAGTCCAATCATCTTCTTCAATGGAATCTTGCATATCACATTCGTCGGATTGTTGAGATTCGGTTTCAATATCCTTTTGGGCTTCTTTGTATTTTTGATTCAATATTTCTGCTATATCGTTTTTTATTTCATGAATTGTTCTATTGTCCATATGATATTCCACTCTTTTCTTCGATTGTTGTCATAATGCTTTGTTTTATTTGCCATTGTTTTTCTTTGTCTAATTCTAATTCCCATGCCTCTTTTCCGTTAACCTTTTCAAACAACTTGCCCACTTGTGCTTCAAAATTCCTTGCTTGATTATCGGTTAGACATGTGGACAATCCAAAATTATACAACATCTCAACCAACATCTTCTTAGCCTCGGCATACGTATTGGTTCCACCAACAATGCGTCCCCAATCAATTTCAAAATCTCCACCAGTATAACCAAAGTCAGGTGTTGTTAATTTCGTTGCTTCTTGATTTATTTCATCACCTGATGACCGATTAAGTGATGATTCTTCTTCTGGTTTCTTTGACGCCTTCAATTTAGTTTGTCTTCCAGACAAAATCTTTTGGATTTGCGTTTGGTTCTGCGGTGGAACAGTTTTAGCCGCTATCTTTCGTTGTGAAAGGCCACCTGCGGACATCGCATTAATTATTTCTATATTTTCATCATCATAATAATCGCCAAGATTTAATGTCCAATCTTTTTCTTTCCATGGTTCTTCATCAATAATGGTTTGTACTGATTCTGTTCCGCTTGAATTCGTTTTTTCGACCACAGAAGAAGGTTCTTGTATTATAGCAACTTTTTTTCTTTTATATTTGTGCATCTCGTTTATATGATTTTCACCAAGAGAAATGAAATACTCATAAGCATCTTCTTCACTAAGTCCATCATTCACATATGCCTCAAATGCCGAAATAGCACGTTCTAGGTGTTCTGCTTGTACATATTCTGGGCAACGCTTTTTTGAACAAATTTTCTTTACCCTTTCTTCTATTTCATTGCGATAATTTATTTCACCTTGTGGCATGATTAACTCTCCTTTTTGGTTATCCTCTATCGTCGCGGTAATACAATTCCCAATTATTTCTAAATCTTCCATGCTTATCTGTTGATTCATTCTTTTAATTTGAACTTGACCCCAATTCTGTAAACTTTTTTTATTTATTAAATCTTTAATTTCCGGTGGGAAATGTCTGCAATCTTCTAATTCGAAATCCATTGGAATATCCGAATAATCATTGAAATCGCGTATTAATTTTCGTCCATTTGATATTGGACCTTGATTCCAACTTTGGTTTTTGCTGACTGCTCCCCCTGTTGGTATACTTATTTCCTTTGCAAAGTCTACAAGATTCCAATCTTGTGGATGAATTTGACAAAGTTTTAATTTAATCGATTCTTTATCCACAGTCATAATTTGTTCACACATTATGATAGAGTCGTACTCAAAATTCGGATAATCTGCTTTTCTTAAAGGAACATGTGTTTTAAGTTCATTTTTAAATTGAGATGTCAAACATGCAACAATTATGCTTGAACCTTCTTCATTGTCTTTGTCATTTTGTAATACTATGCACGGTCTTGTTCCGCCTTGTACACTACCCTTATTATCTTCGGGTAAATCTACATAATAAATACCGCCACGCTTTATTCTATGATTTGTACTGTGATTATTTTTATAATCTCCGACCGGCATACTTTTTTCTTTGGCTTTATCTATCCGCTTCATTTCTGGGGATATTGAACTGATTTTACCTAACTTATCTTTTAAAATTTGTTTTTTATCAATGGTCATTGGTCGATTACATTGAACATAGTTTTTAGAATTGCCTAATTGAACACAATAATCTGATATTTCATTTTCATCTTTAGAAAAGATAGGAAATACAATAACAGTCGGGCTGTTTTTATTACCTACGTTGTTTTGTACAATCATTGCCAGACGAATTCCGCCATTGGCCGGACCAAAGTCCACATTGAATATGTCGCCATGTCTTACTTCAATTTGGTCTTCCATTCGATTTCTCCTTTGTTGTAAACCTACCCAAATCTAAACTCATTATTATTACATAAATTTATCAATTCGTCAATACTCGAACTTTGATTTTAAGGTAGACAACCGCATAAACCGAGGCTATAATATCCCCATGAACACAAAAATTCCTTTGTTTTTTCTGATCGGCGTTGTTATCGTCGTTTTTACGTTATTCATTGTTTCCCAATTCGTCATCCCTGGGGTTGATTTAATACAAACACCTACGGCACGTTTGCTTGCCAATGTTTTGGCGCTTGGTGTAATGATTCAATCGGCAATTTTCAGTTTGCTACTTATCCGCCAGGCAGAAATCAATAAAAAAAACAATGATGAAATCAATGCACGTGCGGAATCATTCCGTAATTTACAATTTGTTGCATCAAACCACGTGATAATCGAATTTTTCGACAACATGTTAATGTACAGAACCAGCGACCGATATGTAACCAGATTAAAAGAACGAATGGATTTCAGATTCTATATGCGATACAACGGGGTCGATTTCGAGGACGTAAAAGAAAATACAGAAAAATATTCTTTTTTAACCGTTAAAATTCCTCTACGGCTTGTTGTGGGTGATTCCATTGGAAAAATTCGATTCTTAAACTTCAGACTCGACCGCGGAGAGGAGGTCCATAACTTCGTGCCTTGTTGCGAAAATTTCCAAGGTTTGATTTTATGGAATGAATCAAAAAAACGTCAAGAACTATCAATTAATTTAATCGTACCAAAAGACAATGATTTTTACAGCGAAGATACAGTAACGCCTTTTTCAAAAATAAAGGTTTTCTTAAGTATGCACAGTATGCTCGGTGTAGTTGTAAAGGGTCGAACGGAATTATATTTCACAAACCCACAAAAACGCGAACGAGACGGTGCAAACAAATACATAATCCACAGCAGCCAATTCAAAGTAGATGGATTACCAGAATTAGATAGCACAGTTGAAGATGGTTTATAATTTATCTAAATCTAAAAACTCTGGACAATTCCCAGAGTTTTTTAAAAAAACTTTAATTGTTTTTGCACAAACTATGTTATATAATATTTATTGATATAGGAGAAACAAATGAAAAGACCGAAGAAAATATTAAATCGGAAACAGACATTATTTATGGTGCAAAGCGTTTTGCTTATTTGTATAATTATTGTCTTTCCTGTCCTGTATGTTGGTTTGGCGAACGAAAGAAACCATTATCGGGATTTAGCATTTGAGGCGGGCAATGCCTACGAACAATTAAGGGCCGTACCTACACAAATCGGTGATTTCACATTATCAAATACACCTGGTATTTTCAACTTTGAATTTAATTTACAAGTTACACACAACAATCCAAACGCCAGAATTTATTACACCATAGACGGCACCGAACCATCACCAGGTTCACGTAGACGCATCAACGGAACAACGGTAAATGGACGTATTGGCGATGATGGACAAATCGTGGTAAGGGATCGTTCATCACGGATACGTTCAACTATATTGTCAAGACACACACAAACACATGCACTCAGAGGCAGACCGGCACGCGGCGTCGACATCCCCGCCGGAACAACATTCAAATTCCGTGCCTTTGCCTTTGGAACACCTATAGGTGAAACAATAACGGCGACATATATCGTTTGGCGTAATTTTGCACAAGAATTTGATGGTGTTCCCGTTATTTCAATCACGGCACCATATAACAATTTCGTAGAATTATATTGGGACAATGTACGAAGCGAAGACCCAGTTAGACATGTTTATCATTACGAATTTTTTGAACACAATGGAACTTCCAACCGTTATGAAAGAAAATTCAATATGCCAGGCTCCACACAACTAGGCGGAGGCAGAGGTTCAAGGGCAAGACCACAACGTGTGTTTAACGTCCACATGGCACGTGGTGATTTGGATGGGCATATTACACACGAGGTTTTTGAGGGACTTAATGATTTGACACGTTTTCGCCTTTGGAACAATTCAAACAACTTTTGGAGATGTCTTATGCGTGAACCATTCGCACAAAAGGCGGCATATTTGGCTGGTATGAATGTTATCCATTCCGATTATCGTCTTGCGATGAAGTTTATTAATGGTGAATTCTGGGGATTCACAACAATCAGAGAACACACATCAAACAACTTCTTCACCAGTGCACGTTTGGGAATCGAACCACGAAACAGAACCGCTATAATTGACTTCTCCGACATATGGGGACCAATGGCAATAGACATCCAAGAGGCAGCAGGAGGACGTACACAGAAACTTTATGACGATTTACGTGCGTTTGTTATAAGTCATGATTTAACCCAAGATGTTAACATAGATAGATTATTTGACGAATTTTTCTGTATTGAAAATACGATTGATTACATCATAACAAGAACGTTCTTCGACACAGGCGGATGGTTTGACAACACCCGCATCGTGAGAGCAGTTTATCCAGATACAACATCAAATAACCCAAATATGGACGGAAGATGGCGTTTTATATTAAATGATTTCGATGGCGCAATCCCAACACATCATAATGGAAACAGCTTCAACAGAATTTTTACCACAAGTATTAATATGGTACCAAACATAATATATCGTCAAATATTAAACAACCCGACATTTGTACAACAATTCGTAGACAGAGCAAACGAACTTATGACAGATGGTCTCGACAAAGAAAGCCTTGTTGAATTATTTGAATACATGAGAGATGAACGCTTGGTGTTACTGCCTGCACATTTCAACAGATTTTCAATGACAAACAGTCGCACAGTGTCAAGTTCACTTGCAAATTTTAACTACCACACTAATATAGTTCATCGCTTCATTACAAACCGTCATGCATACTATCAACAACACCTAAATTGGTTACTTGAAAGAGTGTCATAAAAATAAGATTAAAAAATCTCAACGGATATCGTCGAGATTTTTTGTAAGACCACTTAATTTTGGTGACCCTGCCGGGAATCGAACCCGGGATACCGCCGTGAAAGGGCGGTGTCTTAACCGCTTGACCACAGGGCCAAGTGAGCCTTACCATGTAATATAACACACTATTCCAGTTTATGCAAGAAAAATTTTTTGGTTTTTACATGTTTCTTATTGCTTTAAGCATTCAATATTGACTTTCCTACTGTTTTATCGTACAATTACATAATAGTAATTTCCTACGCTACAAACAAATTGGAGGTATGCATGGAACAAAACAACGAACTTTTAATGGAAAGTCTACGAATTCAAATCCTTAATCTTTTCGACGAGATAGATAAAATCAATCTGGAAGAACAAAATATTATTCAAGATATAAATAATGTTCAATGTGATTGGGAATATGTAACCTTAACACAACAACATCTTAATATACAAGACGAAAGAACAATTCTCCAAGATGAATTATTTAAAATATCAAAACAGTATGGAGAATTGAATTATGCCAAACGAAATCCTTCCCGATTATCCAAGGTGGCTACACCACCTAGCAGAAAACAAAATACACTAGAACAAAGATACTCCTCAAAAATTTGTCCAGATGCCTATCAACAAATGCTTGATGCAAGAAAATTGAGTTAATATACTATTTTGTGTTTGTTTTGTAAACATGTTATAATGTCTTCATGTTCTGGGATGTTTTTTATTCCATTTTATTGTTGCTAACCGGAATCGGTGTATTTTTGGTTGGAATTGTTAAATTTTCCAACCTACTACAAGCATCGGGTAACGACAAAGTAAAAGACACCTTTAGAAAAATGGGCAACAATCGTCTTGTCGGATTTGGTATCGGAACGGGCGCAACCACAGTAATCCAATCATCTACCGCAACAACCGTAATTGTTGTTAGTTTGGTTAATGCTGGAATAATGACACTCCCCCAATCAACCGCAGTAATATTCGGCGCAAATGTCGGAAGCGCACTATCAAATATGTTGTTATCCATGTCGGCATTTTCTTTCAGCAGATTTTTCATGTTCACCGTGTTTGTCGGTGCAATGATTAAAATTTTCACACAAAATAAACGTGCCAACACTATTTCAGACATTTTGATGAGTTTCGGTATTATCTTCGTAGGTTTATTCGTGATGGGTCAAGCCTTCGCCGGCAGCGATTATTTAACAAACGGTTTCGCATTCATGATAGAGGCAATCAATTTCCCATTGCTGTTATTACTTCTGGGATTCATGATTACCGCCATAATTCAATCATCCACCGCCGCGATTGCAATATTCATTACATTGGCAGGTGTGACCGTTTATGACGACCTTGGAAACAATATAGGAACTCTTCTCGAATTTACAGATATAATGTATTTGGTAATCGGAACAATGTTGGGGACAACATTAACGACATTAATTTCGTCAATTCCATCTAACCGAAATGCAAAACGTGCGGCTATTAAACATTTATTATTCAATGTATTTGCCGCATTGATATTCATTCCAATCATTTGGCCTTTGCAAGGCATAATTGCACCATGGTTCGAAAGTTTAATTCCAGACCCAATTTGGCAAATTTCGGTATTCAGTTTCGTTGTAAAATTGGGGACGGCACTTATACTTCTTGCATTAATCAAACCTTTCAATAACCTTGTACATATAATTATCAAAGACGCACCAGAACAAATCCACATCGACGAATTGGAGGAAATCCAATGTCTCGATTCCGGTCATGCCAGCGGATTTACCGACAAATTTTAATTTTTGCTTTGTGCATATTTGTTTTTCCAACGAAATAATAAAACGCTATGAACAAGATATATGGATAACATTATAATTGCAATTGTGGCTATCACCCACGGGTATACTCCGATTATGCCAATCATCATAATCATCACAGAACTTATGATCGAACCGATAAATTTTGGTATTTCAAAAAACAAATTGCTTTCTATAATAAACTCTTCACCACCCCAATATTTGGTCGCGTTAAGACGGGTTGACATTTCTTCCATGCTTATTATCTGGTTTATTGCCTTGATAAAGAAAAATAATGATACTGTTACCATATTAATTCCAAAAAATAAAGACACAGCAACAATAGGCGGTAATATCGCCGCGACCCAATAAATTCGTGTCTTTGATTTCGGAGAAGATTTGTGATACATAAATAACAAAGACATCATAATAATCGGTGCAACAGATTTCAACCCGCCCAAACCAATATTAGACCCAAAGGCAATAACAATCAATGTAGTAGACATAATGGTCATCTTATAAAAAGGGGCGGACGTCAAAGCAACGAACCAAAATTCCTTAGATTGTTTTACTGCACCTTTTTCCTTCATGAATTGAAAATACTTTTTCGGTTGTAACATTTTCCCTTTGAATTCTGGATATTTGATGAAAAATGTTGCAACCACAAGAATAACGGAAACCGCCAAAACCGCAATAATGGATAACGAAAAATCACCTAAATCGATCAGTAATCCAATGGTTACCGGAAAAACAATTTGGCTGGCACCGCGTGATATTTTTCGCCATACTATGAATCCTCGTGTACCTTTTGCCTTGAATAATGTTGAAATCATAATGCTTGTCGAACCTGTGTACAAACCTTGAACCATTCCCCAAGCAAATCCAAACAATAAAAAGTAATTTTCCAAATGATCTTGAAACAATAAAAGTACGACAAGAAATGCACAGGCAAACACAGTCATTATTTGCGTCATATAAATCGGTTTAAACCGCTTACAAAACATGGACGATAGAAAAAATGATAAAAATGTTCCAGAAGCCACAACAATCAGATACAAACCTATTGCAACAAAATCTTCGCCGGTCAACATAAATATTCGTGCAGCCAAAAACACACTCACGAATTGCATTATCACAAAAAAAGAGACAGCAATTGTCAATACCGCAATGAAATTTCGTTTTTCCCGCACATCCATTATTTATTAATATAACACATGCGGTTAAGGTTTTCATCACAAAAATCAGAAAACATTCACCCAACGTGCATAGATGTTTGTATTTGCTGTAATTGCCTCACCGTTATATGGTATTGTTCTTGCTGCGTCCAAATACCATCCAACAAATGCATTGTTTTGTGTATTTAATATATATTGCCTTTCTTCCCATATTCTTTGAATTATGTCCTCGAAAGTGTAATCAAAGGTATCACCACTGTACAATGTTACAACGGCATAAATATGGTCGTTATGTGATAAATGCACCGAGACATTATGTAATGTTCTGGGTGCCGATAATCCGAATTGTGTGTAAATGGTGAAAATACACATAATAATAAATCCAAACGAAAAAACAAGCGCCAATACGGGAACCGAAATCGGCATGCCCTCATGCTGTTTCCTTTCGCCATTATATCGCTTGTTAGTTATTGTTTTCATTTACACCATAGTATGTTTAAAATTCATCATTTTTAATTATGCGATGATTATTTCTTCTTAATGTTTGCCTCAAGATAATCGACAATTGCACCCACCGTTGTCAAAGTCGGTGCAACTTCGTCAGGGATGACAACCCCATGGTCGTCTTCCAACGACATGAGAAGTTCCACGACGTCCAAACTGTCCGCACCAAGGTCGTCAACAATTTTGTGTTCAGATTTAATTGTCTCTGGTTTTTTGTTAAGTTGTTTCGCGATTACGGTGACAACTTTATCGAAATTTGATAATTCTTTTTCCATGCGATAATTTTAACATTGGCAAACAAAAGTTCAAAATGATTTCACTAATAAAATGTAAAGAAAATAACGTTTTCTCAAACAAAAAAACCCCGCTGTGGACACGGGGTTTTCTTTTATTAAATTTGTTTTGCAAAATTACTTAATAATTTTTGCTACAACACCTGAACCTACTGTTCTTCCACCTTCACGGATAGCGAAACGTAGACCTTGTTCGATTGCGATGTCTGTAATCAATGTGATTTTCATTGTTGTGTTGTCACCAGGCATAACCATTTCAACACCTGCTGGAAGTTCGATTGAACCGGTAACGTCTGTTGTTCTGAAGTAGAATTGTGGACGGTATCCCTTGAAGAATGGAGTGTGACGTCCGCCTTCTTCTTTTTTCAACACGTAAACCTCTGCTTCAAATTCTGTGTGACCAGTAATTGTTTTAGGAGCGGCAAGAACTTGACCACGTTCGATGTCTGTTCTGTTGATACCACGAAGCAAGATACCTGCGTTGTCACCGGCCATTGCGCTGTCAAGGTTTTTACGGAACATTTCGATACCTGTTACTGTTGTTTGTTTTTTTGCACCCATACCAACGATGTCAACAACATCACCAAGTTTCAATTGACCACGTTCTACTCTACCAGTAGCAACTGTACCACGACCTGTGATTGTGAACACGTCTTCGATAGGCATCAAGAATGTTTTGTCTGTGTCACGTGCTGGGTCTGGAATAAATGAATCGATAGCAGCCATAAGGTCTTGGATTGGCTTCAATGCTGGGTCTTCTTTTGCGCCTTTTGTAGCCGCTTCAAGTGCCTTTACGGCAGAACCACGGATAATTGGTGTTGTGTCGCCTGGGAAACCGTATTTTGAAAGCAATTCACGGATTTCCATTTCAACAAGGTCTTGTAACTCTGCGTCGTTTGCAAGGTCACACTTGTTCATGAATACAACGATGTGTGGAACACCAACTTGACGAGCAAGAAGAATGTGTTCACGTGTTTGTGGCATC
>Ga0131853_10002534_pt1 | contig 32594 bp, 26 predicted proteins | sample TergutLab28metaG_FD_92764 | JGI IMG/M metagenome (GOLD analysis project Ga0131853, IMG submission 92764) | Labiotermes labralis P1 segment gut microbial communities from Petit-Saut dam, French Guiana - Lab288 P1 (version 2) (version 2) | ecosystem: Host-associated > Arthropoda: Insects >... | reverse complement strand
CCAGGCTCAAATAATTTTCCATGGTTAATAGTGGGAATAATTGCGGCATGTTTTATATTACTGGCAATCCTGGTTTTCTTTTTACTTAGACGCAATGCACTTAATTCTAGTTTTAAGAAATAACCTACATTACATCAAAAATGCATCTTAACCGATGCATTTTTTGTTTTATTAAACAGTCACATTTTGTCGCATTTTGGCATATAGATGGAAATGATATTTGAACCATTTATAACCTTTATTACAAAGGTTTTATTTTTCTCTGGACTGGTATCGGACAAGTCCAGTTTTCCTCGTCCCTTGTCCAAAAGTGATGAAGAAGAATACATGCGACGTTTCAAATACGAAGGCGACATGCAAGCTAAGGATTTGTTAATAAGACATAACTTGCGCCTGGTCGCACACGTTGTAAAAAAATACAATGGCAGTGCGGAAGCCGATGACCTAATATCTTGCGGGGCAATTGGGCTTATAAAAGCAATCAACAGTTTTAACCCAGAAAAGGGTGTACAAATTTCTACATATGCTGCAAGATGTATCGAAAACGAAATCCTGATGTTTCTGCGCGTAACAAAAAAACATCAACAGGTGGGCAGTCTTAATGAAAGTTTCGGTAGCGACCGTGATGGAAGCGAACTTGTGCTATCCGATATAATTCCGGATGATGGACCAGACGAAAAGGAATTGGGTCAACACAAAATTATGATGAAAAAACTGGTAGGTGTGATGAAAGAAAGGCTGGATGAGCGTGAGTTTAAAATAATCTCACTACGATACGGGTTCGAAGATAACATCAGCCTACCACAGCGCGAGGTTGCAAAAAAACTGGGAATCAGTCGCAGTTACATTAGTCGTATCGAAAAACATGCAATCGAAATAATAAAAGAAATTGTAAACGAAGATGATTTTAAGGGGTTCTATGAAAATTATGTTTAAAAGAACCACTGACGCCCGCTTGTTTTCTTTTTTGCATCAATAACTTTGGATTCGGTATTCATTTCTTTCTCTGTAAATAATTTAACCGTGTTGCTCTCGGAAATATCGTCTTGTAAAACTTCGCTAGACGATGCAATTTTACTTTTGACGAAATATTCGGCACTGGAACCTACTTTGGCTGTTTTATCGTACATCATGTATTCACCTTGCTTGCCCTTGATAACCTCCATCAAAATTGCTTTTTGTGCGTCTCGTTCTTTTTTATATATTTCATAAACTTCACTTGGATGTGTGTCGAACCAAATCAGAGGCACGCCAGTATCCGAAATTTTGCCATCCAAATTAGGTATAGTTGGTTTTAAAAACCGTGCACTTGGTTCGGTTGGCATAAATCGTCTGGAGAAAAGGTCACTACCAATATCTTTATTTGGCGTGTTTTCGTGTGCCAAACGGATAATTCCACTTTGTGCATCCACTAGATCATAATTTGTCTGGGTAACTATTGATGGTGCATTAAATATGGATTGTGACTCGTCAATCGGCTCGAATCTAATGTTAACTCGACGAAGTATATCACGCGCAACAAAGGTTGTAAGACCGCCACCCGTAACACCCTTCGGCAAGTCATGTTCTGGTTTCATGGATGCATTTCCACGCCACACAAGTAACACACAGTTGTCTGTATACGCACAAATAACGGCATCCGTGTTGTTTGTTGAACCCGCACGTTCGCACGTTCCGGTTTTTGCGGCAACGGGAAAGCCCAGCGTCGACAATTTTTTCGCGGTTCCGAACTTGGCTGTATCACGCAACATATCCGTCACCAAAAAGGCTGTGTCTTCACCAATTACACTGATACTTGGATTTATGTGTTTCCATACAACTTTACCGTCGCGGTCTTCAATTCGTTTTATCAGCGATGGCGTGGTTCGTTCGCCTCTATTTGCCAAGGTTGAATATCCACTAATAACCTCCCAAAATGTTGTTCCGTTTTGCGTGTTGCCAAGTGCTAGACTCAAATCTTCTTGGTTACTATTTATTTTGTTTATTGCACCAATTCTATGTGCGATTTCCACACTTCTATTAATTCCAGTGTACTCTAACGTTTTTACTGCCGGAATATTATGACTATGTACGATACTGTCTCTCACAGAAACGGCTCCGCGGTATTGACCGTCAAAATTCTTTGGATTGAATCCTGCATCAATGAATGGCTCATCAATAATATTGGTAGCGGGAGACACAACACCCAATTCAATCCCAGGCGTATATACAAAGAGTGGTTTCATAACACTCGCAAAGTTTCTCTTTGCGGAATACAGCGTTGGGTTTGTCGAGTAATATCCTTTAACACGTCCATCCGGTGTTGCCATAATTACGATGCTGTCCGAATTTTCGCCGGATACATTTTTTATTTGGTAATCTGGTATACGCGCACTGTTAAAGATTGCGGTTTGAACCTCATTATCATAGTAAGTAAAAACCTTGTACCCATATGATGCCAAATCGGCGGCAGATAAATCCAGAGCTTGTGCTGCCTGAATAGTTGCAGCATGTTTGTAACTGCGTGCTGCATTATGTGATTGTGTTTTGTTCGCAGACACAATGATTTTTTCGCCACGCAATATGATATATGTTTTTTCTGAAATCATTTCTTGTTCGTGCATTAACATCAATACCAAATTGGCTCTATTATGAAAATTTTCGTAATTATTTATTGGACAAAATCGTGTGGGGCTTTTTAAAATTCCTGCCAACCCTGCACTTTCTTTTAAGCCAAGTTCGTTTGCAGTCTTGGAAAAATAAAATCTTGCTGCATTTTCTAGGCCATAAATTCCATTACCAAAATAGACTACGTTCAAATACATTTCCAAGATTTCATCTTTTGAATACTGTCGCTCTAATTTTATTGCCAAACTGGCTTCCCGCATTTTACGTTGTATGGTTTTTTCGTGTGTAAGATGTGTATTTTTAACCAATTGCTGTGTAATTGTGCTTGCTCCTTCTTTTGCACTGCCAGATATTATATTTCTAACTGCGGCTTTTCCTATTCGGCCTGGACTGATACCTTTGTGCTTGTAAAAGTTTTTATCTTCTACCGAAATGAATGAATCAATTGTGTGTTTATTTAAACTTTCCAATTTTACCGTTTGTCCACGCAAATCCCCTTTAATAAGTTCTTCATTGTCATCATAGATTGCAAGTTCGCGCGCGGAAATCTCCAACCGCCTATTGTCTAATGTCTGCCCACTATAAACAAGCGCAACGGTAGCAATTCCCGCTAGCACGAAGCACGTAAACAATAAAAAAAATATCTTCAGTGTCTTTGTCACAAATATAATATGTTTATTTTTGACTGATTTTATGTTAAAATTCTTGCATGCAAAAGACATATGAAATCAAAACTTATGGATGCCAAATGAATGTGCACGAAAGTGGTAAAGTCGCAATCGCGTTAGAATCAATTGGATATGTGATGCCAGGTGAAGGCGTTGTCCCTGATGTACTGATTTTTAACACATGCACTGTGCGCAACACGGCCGAGTCCAAAATTTTATCTCACATCGCTCTCGCAGTTTATGAAAAGCAAAAAAAGCACAACAAACAAATCATCGCGGTTGTAGGTTGTCTAAGTCAACGCGACGGAGCGGGAAAGAAACTAAGGCAAAGGTTTCCTGAAATTGATATAATTATTGGCACGCACAACATATCAAAGATCGCCGAATTTGTAAAAAGGGCAGAGGCCGGTGAACGCATCTTTGAAATTAAAAAAGAACGCGAAAAGGCGGAACAATTTGACAACTTGGTTGTGCCTGGGGATCCGCAAAAGCCAAACACACATTATGTAAACATTTCGCATGGTTGTGATAACTTTTGTACTTATTGCATTGTGCCATACGTACGTGGGGCGCTGACAATGCGTCCAAGTGCGGAAATCACAAACGAATTCACCACGATAGTGAAAACAATCAAAGAAAAACAATCCCGGGAAACTCATACAATTTATCTACTTGGTCAAAACGTAAATAACTATTTTTGCAATGAGACAGGTTTGGATTTCACCGCGTTGCTGAAACACTTGTGTAATCTCGTAGATGACAAAATTATGATAAATTTCTTATCCGCGCACCCACGTGACGTTTCACCAAAGTTGGTAGACATTATTGCACAATATCCGCAAATCGAGCGTAATATACACCTGCCAATTCAAAGTGGCTCGGATAAAATTCTTGAACAAATGAATCGTGGTTACTCGGTTGCGGATTACAAATCAATTATCACCGAATGGCGTACCAAGATTCCTGGCATACGTATCACCACGGATATAATTTGCGGTTTCCCGGGTGAAACCGCCCAAGACTTTGACGATACGGTAAAAACCATCCAGGATATAGAGTTCAACGCAGCCTTTATTTTCCCATTCAGTCGTCGCAGTGGAACCCCTGCCGACAAGATGGATAACCAAGTGTCGCACGCGGAAAAGAAAAAACGAACAACACAACTTATCGCAATACAGCGCGAAATCTCGAAAAAACTAGGATAGGGGGCAACCATGCCAATCACACCAATGATGCAAAGATTTTTAGATTTAAAAGAGCAATACAAAGATTGTCTTCTATTTTACCGTCTTGGCGATTTTTATGAATTATTTTTTGAAGACGCAAAGGTTGCCAGTCGCGAATTGGGACTTGCATTAACTGGACGCCAGTGTGGTCTCGCAGATCGTGCCCCAATGTGCGGTGTTCCGCACCACGCGGCGCAGACATACATTAAACGTCTAATTGACAAAGGTTACAGCGTCGGTATATGTGAACAACTGACTCAGGCTACAAAAGGAAAGGGTCTGGTTGAACGCGACGTTGTGAAAATAATTACACCAGGAACATACAGCGACGAGACGTTTTTGGATTCAACCAAAAATAATTTCGTGGCGGCAGTCTACATGGATAAAAAGGAAAAAGCCGGTGCAATATCTTGGGCGGATATAACCACGGGGCAATTTTGTACAACCCAGATCACAGGCGATTTTAAAAACTTTTTGGATACACTGTTTCTAATCAACCCACGCGAAATTATATCCACCACAAAATTCAAAGTGGAACAAAAAAAAGACCAAATTGCATCCATGCTACCAACCGCCAAAGATTATTATGATTATTCCTTTGATGGTGCCAGTGCCCTTGAAACCATGAAAAAATACTTCAAAATTAAAACCACAACAATTTTCGATATCCAGGAAACCAGTCCAATGGTTAACAGTTGCGGTGCATTGTTGGAATATCTTTTACATACGCAAAAGCAGGCACTTTCCAATATTGAAAAGATTCAGGTAATCCAGACCAAAGATGCCCTAGTGATTGACAAGGTTGCACGTGACCATTTGGAAATAACGCACCAATTCCGTGACCCATTAAATAAGATCGGTAGTTTGCTTCACACAATCGACCATACGAAAACACCAATGGGTGCACGTCTATTATCATCCGTAATTACGCGCCCACTAATTGACCTTGCGCGTATAAATCAACGTTTAGATGCGGTAGATTCACTGGTGACTGACAAAACTGTACAAAAAGAAATTCGTACAACACTTGGAAAGATTTCGGATATTCCGCGCTTAACGGGTCGTGTGGCTGCACGCGAAATTATGCCGCGCGATATGCATATGCTTGCGACTTCTTTGGATAACATTACTACACTAAAAGAACAACTAGGAAAATTCGACCGTGGCTTACTCAAAGTCATTCACGACAATTTAACACCTATGGATGACATTACAAAGGTCATACGCAAGGCAATTATGGAGAATCCGCCCGCAAAATTGGACGATGGCGGCTATATCAAAAAAGGCTTTAACGCGGAACTGGATGAACTTAACCAAGCCCAAAATATGGGTAAGGTTTGGGTTTCTAAACTAGAGGAACAAGAACGCAAGGAATGTGACCTAAAGGAACTTAAAATCGGATACAACCGTATCAGTGGCTATTATTTTGAAATACCAAAACGCCTTGCCGACCGTATCCCATATCGCATGACGCGTCACGGAAATACAATTAATACTGAACGTTATATAACACCTGAACTAAAACAACTCGAAGAAAAGATTGTAAATGCAGAAACTTTGGCACAGGCTCTGGAACAAAAAATTCTAGGCGAAATACGCATGTTTTTGACAAACCATATTTCAACATTCATCCATAATGCAGAGCAAATTGCAATCTTAGATGTTGTTGCAAACTTTGCATATGTTGCAATTGCCAATCGATATGTACGCCCAAAGATGAACACAACCGGCGAATTGGTGATACATGGTGCGCGTCATCCAGTTCTGGAAAATATCATCGGGTACAGCAATTTTATATCTAATGACTGCATGTTTGTCTCTCCAAAAATCACGACCAAGATAATAACCGGGCCCAACATGGCAGGCAAGAGTACCTACATGAAAACAATCGCTCTAAACGTAATCTTGGCACATGCGGGATCCTTTGTCGCAGCAAATATGGCAACTATCCCAACCATGGACAGAATTTTTACAAGGATTGGGGCAAGTGATTCGCTCCTCGCGGGTCAAAGTACTTTCATGACAGAACTTAACCAGATTTGTACCTTGCTACACAACGCCACAAAAAACAGTCTTTTACTCATAGACGAACTCGGTAGAGGCACTGGAACACAAGAAGGAAAGGCAATTGCTTCTGCTACAATCTCTTATGTTACGGACAAGATAGGCTGTATGTCGATGTTTGCGACGCATTTCCACGAATTGGCGGCACTTGCAGACGATAATTCAAAAATCAAAAATTATAGGGCAACAACTTCAGTAATCGATGGCAATATAGTCTTTTTGCATAAGATTCTTCCTGGTAAGGAAGAGCATAGTTTCGGTATTGAAGTTGCAAAGATGGCGGGACTTCCTAAAGAGGTTCTAGACAATGCTAAAAAACTATATGAGATTGACAAGGCAACTCAGCAACAATTATCTGGAAAGAATGTGGGGCCGCTCATTATGGAAAAAGAAGTTTTGATTGAGAACCCTGTGGTTTCTAAGCTCCAAGAAATTAATATAAATAACTTGTCCCCAATGGAAGCATTGGTAATGCTTGGGGATTTAGTTAAGGAATCTAAAAATGATTGATAAGAATTTATATATCAAAAAAGCGAAGGAAATAATTAAACAGCGATTCGATGCTGACATTGTGGTCGAATTTGTGGAAGAGGCAGATGCCGAAAAACGCAAAGAAGAACTTGCAAAAATTTATGGCAGAAACCTCGACCACATAGGCAAAGGTTTTTTTATGGAAGCGGCAAACGGACACCCGCCAATTATGCTGGTCGCATACAGTGACGAACATATGGGAGGAATAGATGTGTTCCACCACGAATTCCAACACGCAATTGACTACTTTGAGGTTATTAAGGCGTTGGGCGAAAAGCCACCACATTTTACCATTTACACAGAATTCAATGCATCGCGTAGCGGAACCCTCCGTCACATGATGGCGGAACTTGAAACTGGGTCACCGCAAGAAATTGTTGCCTTTTATAAACCGCAGATGATAAAAAGATTTGTTGATAATAGGCGCACAACACTTATTGATGTTGTTTGCTTTATGGCACGCGCTCAGGTGTTCGCTGAGATTGAAGGCAGGATGGACCAGCAATTGCTTGCACTAATACCACAAAGAGATAAAGTTTTTAACTTAGGCAATCACATGAATAGGTATGAGTCAACGAAAGAATGGTGGACAGAGTTTGAAAAGAAAGTTGATGCCTTGAATATGATTCAATGACCCTGATGCCAATGGATATCTATATCGCCATCGGTAACAATAATCTTTTCTATTCGCGAACGCAAAGCTATGCGTTTCTCCTCAGTGTCAGACTCGCTCCATGAATCTTTAATGCCATCGACTCTATTAAATAATTTCTCTAACACGGTCTCTTCAACATTGACCGCCCTAAGTCTAGGGTTTTTGCAGTTTGGGTCTACGATAAGATGAGGTCTAGACTTTCGTGTAGAATGGCAGACTATCTTGGTGTAATGTTCTTGCTTTACATAAGCCATCTTTGAGCCACATTTTCCACAGTACAGTAATCCAACCAAGACATATGGCGACGGTGCTGAGCCTTTCTGCATAAACTTTTGTCTTGCACGCAATTCTGCCGCTATGTCATAAGTTTCCTTGCTGATAATAGGTTCATGTATTCCTTGGAAGTATTCGCCTCTATATTGAACGAATCCGTGACTGGCTTTGCTTTTAAGAATACTGTTAACAGACTCAGAACTTGTCAGTTTGAGTGTTTCAGCAATTTCTTTCAGCCCTTTGCCGTGAAGGTACATGTCGAACACTTGTCTTACTTTAATTGCGTCAGCGTTTAGCACAAGATTTCCTTCTTTGTTGCGGTCATAGCCAAATGGAACTTTTCCAAACCATTTACCTGATTTGACATAACCAATCCGACCCATCTCCATTCTTTCGTTTATGGTGTCCTTCTCTAGTTCCGCAAATGTCGCTAAGACATTTAGTGCTGCGCGGCCCCCCGGAGTGCAGGTGTCGATGCTTTCTGTAAGTGAAATTAGTCGGGTTTTAGATGGCATAAATATCCTCCTGATAATTTCTAACAGATCCTGTATGTCCCGAGAGAGACGATCCAACTTGTAAATTACGACGCTCTTGATTTTTCCTTCCCAAACATCTTTCAGAAGTTTTTTCAGGGCAGGGCGTTCCATGTTGCTCCCGGTATAACCATCGTCACAATATACTTTGTAAACTTTGAGTCCCTGGGCTGTACACATGGCTTTGAGTTTGGTTTCTTGCTCCGATATGGAATAACCTCTCTCGGCTTGCCGATCTGTTGATACACGAATGTAAATCGCGGCTCGTGTTGCCGCTTGTGTTTCGTTATTCATTTGAATTTCTCCTTGTAATTTTAATCTTTTGTTTGTGATAGTGTTATACACATTCCGAATGGATTTTTAGAGTTAAATTCTAAAGTTTTTATACCTCCTATAAATTTGGTCTCATCAAATGTTATACGTACGCACAACCAAATTTCAGAGTAGGTTTGTAGTTTTCTCTCAAAATTGGTTTAAATTGCATTTGCTATCGATTTATGTTAAGATGCAACAATGGAAATCTTTGCACCCACCATAGTTGCACTCTTCATAGCACTTGTCACGGTGATGGCGGTTGTTATTTCTATGAACAAAGATACGATGTGGGGAATTACCATTAAAGACTGGAGAAAATTGAGTAGACGAATGTTAACCTTCCAGGTTTATTTATTCTCTGCTTTAGTTATATCTTTGTTGTTGATTGTAATTATGGTTGGGTACATTTATCACAATTCGTTTTGTGAAAGCATTCCTACTTGTGCTTTGATTATCTATTGGTCTGTTGCCAGTGGCTTGACTCTGATTTTGTTATTATTATCAATTTTATTTATCAGAAAGGAGCTTCCATTGCTCTTAGGAGAGGAGAAAGCATTTGAAAGAATCTATAGAAACCATCTCTTATTCAGAGATAAAGTTGAGGCAAAATCAATAAAGAAAAAGCAAAAGAAAAAGACAAGTGAAAATGAGGACAAATTATATATAAATGTTGACAAAGTTACGGCACTTTTACTTTTCACAAAAGGCATAGGAAAAACTTTGCAAGTTCAAACAGGGAGAAAGTCAACCACTGAAATTAAGGCAAGACGCTTGAATGAGTTGTTTGAATTGCAAAACAACGAACTTCGTAAGATATCCGAAAGATCATCCAAACTAATTGATAGCGACTTTACAGAAATTTATGATTATGCATTTGATAACATAAAATGGGCTTTATCATTTCACGATGAATGGAATATTGTTAAACTCCTTGGCGAGGATTCATATTATCAACTTACAAGAACACTCTTTGCGGTTAGTCGTATTGATAAAGATTTAATTAAAAATTTGCGTGATGACTTCAAAAAGATATTTTCAATATGTCTGACTTCTCTTTTACGGAATATGGAGGAGGATAGTGGTGAGGTAAACTTTTCAAACAAAATGTTCTTGTCTTGTCTTTCGTATGCAATAAACGAGGAAAAGCACAAAATTTTCTTTGATGCGATAGTAGATGTTTTAAGTGAGTCAATGTGGTTATTATCTACCGAGAAAGAAAATAGTCAAGTCTTTATTATGGCTACCACATTTTATTTATATTATTTGATGACAACTTGGGGGCATGCAACTGACTATACAAAAGCGAACATTGCAACTTTTCTTAATACTGAGATGAATGGAAGTTTGCTGCGAATTAACTGGACGAGTAAATTTAAAAATGTAATCGAGATAGGAACAATCCGCCATAGTTATAGCCCTGTTCCACTAGAAAAAATTTTAGAGTATGTTGAATTCTTTGAGCGGTTATTATTTCGCAGTGGTGTAAGCCATGTTGATAGTATGTTTAGTCACACAAACATAATCGATTGGTATCTTGAAACTTATGCTCTTTACCTGTGGGATATAAAGTTTATTGATACTATCGTTGGCGATAATCAGAAATTAAAAGATGATGTCGCCAATACTATCCATTCTCGTTGGTACGGCCATAGAGAAACAAGAACAAGTGGCAAGCAAATTATGCAAGGACACGATAGTTCATGGTTAAAGGAAGAAATGAAATTTCGTGAATTCTTTGATCTATGCGATGTATCAAACTTCAAGGAAAGTACGATAAAGGCATTTAGCGAGTTCAAAAACGAAGTCAATTCTACCGTAGCCGTGGAGGTTCTAGAGCAGACTAACCCAGTGACAGATGAAGAACTTGACAAATGGACAAAGCAACTATTAGATGCAATTAAAATTATCATGGTTGATAAAGAAGGGAATCCACGCTTTGGTTATGATGACAAGCTGCCGTTGTCTGGTGATTGGAGACAAATGGCAACTCTTGTCAATATTCCTTTGGAGAGAAAGGGAATTCATGTTCATGGGGATATGTTTGAATTGAACATACGTTCGTTTAAGGATTCAATAATTTTCACGATTCAGGATATTCTTAAAAAGAAGATTGGAACTCCTACAACAATTACACCAGCATCTCCTTGGTTGAAAAAGACAGCAAAGTATTCTCGTGGGGATCATCTATACTATGAAAGTACAAAGGATTTGAATCTTGAGAAAATTGAAAGCCATTTCTTGCCTCACAAAATGAATCTTGTATGGACAGATGGAGCTATCAGCTATAATGTTGAAGTCAACGAGGAAGTAACAAGAACTTATCGGTTAAACGACGAGGAAATATCAAACATTATCCAGCGTGACTATACCCGTGAAGACGGGCGGCTTGTATACAATTATGGTGGTGTTCAGATTTTCTTAAATAGAGAGCAACTATATGACATAATCAAAAAAACTCATTATGTTATTCGTGCAGTGTTTAGGTATGATGCAAAAGGTGACAAATCAAAAATTAAGATTATTAATTACAAGGATAAGCTAAGTTAGCCTTGTAGTATGAGGAAAGAAACTCAGCAAAATCATCCTGTGCAACTACATTGAGTTGTCCACTTAGAGAATCAAGTTCAAGAAATGTTTTCCGTTGCTTCCTGTTTAGCATCGACATAAACTTTGCTTGGGCATCGCAAACTTCTTTTCGCAATAGCCGATATTCTGCGCTGGGTTTCTGATTGCAATAATCAATGACTATTAGTTTTAGTATTTTATTCATAAGAACCTCCTTTTAATGATTTAGATATGAAAAAACTAGCGAACTGCTGGTTGATTTCCAGGGAATAGTTTCTGTGTAGAGCATTTATATTGACTGTTTTTGTCTGCACAACTATAATAGACATACGGGATTGGAAGGAACATTATCTATACTGTTTGCTGGTTTGGGTTTTGCTTTGGCACTTGCAGCATTTATATTTACCTTAAAAAATGATAGGAGAGTTCGTGTCCTTGATGAACATCGCATTCGTGCCGATGAAGCAGAAAGACGGCGGCAAGAAATTTTAGGTAGACCTCAATTTAAGGTCATCTCTGGAGAGAGCGTAAAGTATAATGCTAATGATAAAGTCGATTACGATATTGATGCTTTTTTCTTACCATATGAATCATTAGACGCTGATATGATAAATTTTACGCCACTCTACAACAAAAATGGAAATCCTTCTAGCGGATTTAATCCAAAAGGTCGAAATGGCGGTTTCAAAAAACCATATTGTAAATATAAAGATGTTTTTAAAAATAAGAATAAAGACTGGGTTAGTTGGGTTGTGGAACTTGAAAATATTGGTAAGAGTAATGTCATTTGGTTTTATCTGCTTTCTAACCTTGAGAGAGATGGGAGTTTGATGCAAAACTGTGAACAGTGGTACCAAACTCTATCAACCACTGGCGGAGCAGAGTATGTTGTCCCAGGTAGAGAAACTATGATAAGTACTGGCGATAGAATTAAGTTAAGGGTAAGTTTTCATAAGAACCATATAGTTCAAAATTTTTGGGGATGTTCATTTGACTTAATGATGGAAACGGAAGATGGTTCGAGATGGAGACAGATATTATCGCACGACAACAACAGATTGATTATGTCGAAAAAAACAACCGCAGAAGAAATGTCAAAGTATTATAGGGGTGAATTTCTTGATGCCGTTATGTACGACCGAGTATATTGGGATAAATATAATTTTGGCGGTGGAAATCGATACAGCATGTTTCCTAGAAGATTGAGAGAAGAGTTAGTTAAGATGGCTAGAAACAAAAAAGTGAATCCGGATTGAGCTGATTGTTAAAAATATTCTGTGTAAAGCATTTACATATTGACTGTGTAAATGCACATTCGAGCATGAAAATCAGGACTGGACTGGCTATTTTGAGGCTGACTATGCCACGTTGCTGAAAGTAAAATGCGATAACTTTTTCACAAACTTGTCCTATACTGCGGGAAGTCTGATATACTGGAATATGAATCCTGCGAGAATTCCAATATTCCGACTAAGCTCCACAACTGAACTTAACCAGATTTGTACCTTGCTCCACAACGCCACAAAAAACAGCCTTTTGCTCATTGATGAGCTAGGAAGAGGTACTGGAACACAAGAAGGAAAGGCGATTGCTTCTGCAACAATTTCGTATGTCACTGACAAGATAGGGTGTATGGCGATGTTCGCCACACATTTCCACGAACTCGCCGCCCTTGCTGACGAGAATAGCAAAATAAAGAATTACCGTGCAACTACATCAGTAATCGATGGCAACATCGTCTTTTTGCATAAGATTCTACCAGGTAAAGAAGAACACAGTTTCGGTATTGAGGTTGCAAAGTTGGCGGGTATTCCGCAAGAGATAATTAACAATGCGAAGAAACTTTATGAGATTGATAAAGCAACGCAGTTGCAGTTGTCAGGGAAGAAGGTTGGACCGCGTGTCGTAGAGAAAGAGGTGGCAGTAGCACATCCTGTAATCTCTAAACTCCAAGATATTGATGTTAACCATCTGTCTCCGATGGAAGCATTGACTGTGCTTGGTGATTTGATAAATGCAACCAAGTCTTAAGGATCATCGACCATAAATCAATAATTGTTTGAGATTTTTTTGTGTTTGATATATACTAAGTTATATAAGTGGGGGAATACACAAATGACGACAAAAAGTTCGAGTTCTGTAAATGCCCGAATAAACTCTGCTAAGTTTAGAGTGACGCTTGTCGCTCTTATTCTAATGTTTTTAGTTGTGGGTGGTTTGGTTGGGTATTACGTGATTTACAATCCAAATAGGATTTTCGTCGTAACTTTTGACACTAACGGCGGGACAGCGATACAAAATCAATATGTTGCAAGGAATCGCGCGGTCGTAGAGCCGAATGCGCCTACACGCGCGAACTATGTTTTTGATGGCTGGTTCGGTAATAGTGAGCTCACAAATGCCTTTAACTTTTATTCCGGGATAAGCAACGCAACTACGGCACACGCAAGGTGGCGCAGGATTGAACTCGGCATTATATACAACTCAAACTGTGAGCAGGGTCTTGCTGAAATCAACGAAAACGTGCTTAAAAATGTAGGCATGGATTTGGCAGGTGCTAACCTTTTTACAAGGTATGGGTTTGAGTTGATTGGTTGGAATACGCGCTCTGATGGAAATGGCGAATCGTTTGCTTTTGAGGAAAGCGTGAAACTGACACAAATCTTGACACTATATGCGGTTTGGCAGGCACAACAAAGGAGTATCACCTACAATTCAAATAGCAGTGCTAACCAAACGGATACGTTCACATACTTGTTCTCACAAAGCACCCACATCGGTCAAGGCATATCATTTATTCTTGCGAACCATCATATTTCAAGTTGGAACACCCAAGCGGATGGCGAAGGTACAAGGTTTGATGTTGACGCAGCGCACACAATTGTTGCAGATCTAAACCTCTATGCAATTTGGTCGCCGGACGCAAGGACAGTTACTTATAACGCACACACAGGTGTTGGTCGCGATGTGCTAGATCCAACATACTTTGGTGCGACAATCAACTTACAGACCGGTACAACATTCACAAAAGCAAACCACACATTAATTGGTTGGAGTACAACGCCGGGCGGCACACAAGCCTTTAACTTGGGACAATCACATATCATGGACGGCAACATTGTTCTTTATGCAATATGGCAAGCAGACGCAAGGACAGTTACATTCAGGTCGAACTGTGATGATGAGGAACAAGAAGAAATTGCCACACGCTTTGGTTTGTCGGTTGTCTTGAACCAAGGATTTACTCGTGCCAACTTTGATTTTGCTGGTTGGAATACACAGGCGAATGGATTGGGGCAAAGTTTTCTTTTTGGCGCAACTCATATCATGAACGCAAACCTTGTTCTCTATGCTATTTGGACACCCGAGGCAAGAACTGTGACTTTCAATGCGAACGGTGGATTAGGTGTGGACGTAGTGATTGACACTTATTTCGGCGCAGACGATTTGGACGCAATAGCAAATACATTTACTCGACACAATTATACATTCATGGGGTGGAGTTTAACTAGTGGCACTAACAACCTAGAAGATATGCAGCCGCTTGAAAGTTTTGGCACAATAACAACCAATGTTTCTTTGTTCGCAGTTTGGGAATACAATCACCCTTGGTTATCGTTCACACTTGTAAACGAAGGTCAGGAATGGTCAGTTAGTGGTGTCAGGGGTGCGCCACTTCATGAGTTTAGAATACCTGAGACCTTTAGACGCCTTCCCGTAACTCACATTGCTCCGTTTGCATTTTTCAACATCAACACCGCACAAGGGGATGTGACACCTTCGCCGTTCGGAACACTTGTTGGGGATATTGTAATTCCGGCACATATCAGGGTGATTGGATCAGAGGCCTTTCGACAGGTAGCGGCGAATGGAAACTTGATACTGCACGATGGTTTGGAAATTATAGGGCAACACGCATTCTACCGCACTCAACTCAGGGGCAACTTGAATTTGCCATCTACTCTGACACATATACATCAGGGTGCGTTCACGGCAAACGCTGGTTTTATCGGCGATTTAACGATACCGGCAAATGTGGTGTATCTAGGTGTAAGTGCTTTCAACGGATGTTCTGGATTGAACGGAAGATTGACTATTCTTGCACAACTAACAACCATTCCTACAGGTGCGTTTTCTTCTACTCGCTTTTCTCACGAGATAGTTATTCCATCTTCCGTTACGACTTTAGGAGAGCAGCCATTTACCACCATACAAGGCACACCTAGAATATATATCCCTGCCTCAGTTGTGAACGTGGGTGCACATTTGTTTTATGGGGTAAATAACACAGAAGTCCATTTTGGTCATAGCGGACCCGGTTCAGAATGGCACCCAATATGGCTAAGTTCTAACTTTGGCGGCACTATTGTTTGGAATAGCCCTCATTATACTCATGACTAAGAAATTCACTCATACTGCTTGATGAAGTTGCCGAGTTATCTGGTCCACCGCAAGAAGTTATTGACGAGGTGGGAAACTTTACGACAAAGTTTATTAATTTGCAAGATGCACAGACTAAGAAGCCGGATTATGAAAAAAATAGGTCGCAACAAAATCCTGTTGGGAATTTCAATTGCAATTGCATTGGTAACATCAACTGTATGCATTCTTTTTTTAATTGGTGGACAATCTCTGGGAAATATATCCGGTGCTAATGTTCTTCCAGCGTTGCAAGGAACATGGCAAGACGATGGTTTTGTTAACACAAGTTGGTTTACAGACTTTGAAAGCACAAGGGGGTCACACGAGTTTCCGTTTCTAATTTCAACCCCGCAAGAATTGGCAGGTCTTGCAAGACTTGTTAACGGAGTTGGAAACATAAATACAGGAAACACAGCAGGCGGAAACAGATTCGCGAATACGCATATTAGATTGGCAAGTGATATAAATCTTTCTTATCCGAATCACAGGGCATGGATTGCGATAGGTGGCGGTGTTGCCGCGACAAATAGGAACTTTCGTGGTATTTTTGATGGTAATGGCCATTCAATTACATTGCCAAGCGAATTGCGAAGTGTTGTCAACATATCCCAGAACACTTTTGGTCTATTCGGACAACTTGGCGGGAATGCGGTTGTACGTAATCTAACCTTACATGGAAATGTGGCGTCTTACACAATCGCAGGTACGGCTGTTGGGAACCCACGCATTGGTTCTGTTGCAGGTGCTGCTATTGAAAATGCCCTTGTCGAGCATATTACAAGCCACGTGAATTTTGGTGCTAGTGCATTTACCAACCCAATGGTCGGCGGAATCATAGGTATTGCGGGACCTGCGGCTAATGCGACACCGGCACCTCTTGTCAGATATGTGGTCAACCACGGGAATATAACAGGGTTTACAGGTACAGAAGTAAGGATAGGCGGTATAGCAGGAGAAGCAGTTCATGGCGCACGCGTTCATGATGCGATAAACCATGGAAATATATCGGGTATCTCTGGCGGTGGTCCACGGGTTGGTGGAGTCTTTGGTCATTCTTGGGCACCGCCGAACAGTATAGGTAATTTCAGGAATCTGGTTAACACAGGTAATATTACCGTGACCTCTGTTGCGGGGCGTATTAACGTTGGCGGTGTCATAGGTAATTTTGCCCAAGCGAATATTACCGCTAATCTTGTTAATCATGGGACTGTTATTGCGACTGGTGGTGGAACAACTACACCAAGAGGGGTAGGCGGCATAATTGGTTTTTCACCAGATGGTCTAACAATCTTGAATAGTTTCAACAACGGTAACATAAATGGACATGCCGGTGCCGCTGCACATGGAACAGGTGGAATCATAGGAAGAACGGAATCACTAACACATTTTGTGAATGTATTTAACACGGGGACAATAACTGGAAGGGCGGCAAATTACTCACAAATTCTTGGCAATCGCAATTCTACAACGGCTGCGAACGCAATTAATTTTACAGACGTGCGCGGGGATTCAAGTGGACTAAGACGTTATCCCGGTGGTACTAACCAAAACTTGTTAAGGACGGGTGCATTTACTCCTGATTATGAAATAGCCGGAGTTTCACTTGTTAATATCATGAATAACGGTTTGAATGCCACAACTTTTGCTAATCTAAGTGGCGCTGCTGCAACCACTATGGGAAACAATCTGCGCAACTTGGCTGTTTCATGGATTCCATGTACAGAACGTGCAAATTTACCTACACTGAATTTTCCATCATGGCCAAAGCCCGAGGTCAGAGTACATCATGCACTTACATTCCATATAAATGACACAACACATAATGTCTCAGGATTTGAACCAATACGATTCATGATGTCGGACAGAGAAACATTCTCATTTCCAAATTTGAATATTTACAACAATACATTCAAAGGCTGGGCATCCAGCAGTATTTTCGCAGATTTTGGAATTATTCGTTACGCACATGACGATGATAATATCCATGAAATAACTTCGGATGTAACACTTTATGCGGTATATAATTTTCTACGTGGTACAGAAGATGATATACCTTTTACACTTGCTACACCGGAAAATTTTTCTGTTAACGCATTTGGTGTACTTTCGTGGGATGTTGTTCCATATGCGACTAACTATCGCATTTACATCAGTGACCGCGAACCAATTTACACAACAGATGCAACATTTGATTTAATGATATTGAACTTGCCAGAAAGGACAACATACACTCTCTCTGTTAGGGCAATCGGAGACGGAACAATTTTTAACTTTTCCGACACAACTCAAACCGAAATGTTTTATGTCGCCTGTACAATTGTGCGGACAGTTACATTCAAAAGTTTCAACCAATTAATTGACACACAAACAACAACTTTTTATGACTATAACTTCAAGATAGTTCTGCCCACACCCGCTAACCCAAACATAGCGCGCTATACTTTTGCTGGTTGGCAAATAGATGGTAATGGACAAATTTTTGATGCTGGTGCAGATGTAAATATTACGTCGGACACAGAATTCGTGGCTCTATGGAACATAAGAACTTTTGATATTCATTTCAATGATGGTGAGATCGCGCTAACTCATTTGAATCAAACAAATATTCAATACGGAATACAGATAATACTTCCTACGTTAAACGATACCGCAAGTCATATATTTGCCGGCTGGGTATTCAATGAAATCACTCATCCAGGGTATAGCGAATTTCTCGTAACAAGACACACACAATTCGTGGCGTCTTGGACAATTCGTATGTTTAATGTTTTATTCCAAGATTATGACACCAACTTGGGCGGGCTAGGGTTGCTACAAGACATCCCACATGGTACAACAATAAATCTTCCAAACATTCCTACAGAAAGACTAAGAGAATCACATACGTTTCAAGGCTGGCGAGTATCTGGTCAAGAATACATCTTTGATACAGATAGTCAATTCACAATCACGTCAAACACCACTTTTCAGGCAGCCTGGCAAATAAATAGGCATAGCGTAGTATTTAGAGACGATAACGGTGCTATTTTTGGAGATTTTTCAAGAGTCAATATCGCACATGGTGATGAACTGGAACTCCCATTTGCAGAACGTATCCATCACGATTTCCTTGGTTGGCGAAAAGGTGATAGCGACCAAATATTCGAGGCTGGTTACAATCTCGCGATCACAATTGATATAATTTTCGAAGCAGTTTGGCAAATACACAAATTCAATGTTTATTTCCAAAACTATGATAATACAGCCTTAGACCTTTCATTAAATGACATTGCACATGGTACCCCCATAGAACTTCCGCCAATTCCATATTTTGCAGCAAAAGACGGATATGTGTTTACTGGTTGGGTGTTGGATGGTGTAACACACTTGCCTGAAACTTTCTTCACAGTTACACGCAATGTAACTTTCATCGCAAATTGGACTATTCTTAATTTTGATATTGCTTTTTACGACAATGGTTCTATTGGTGAATTCATCGGAATACCTTCCGAAACGCCGCATGGTGCAATAATAATTTTGCCCAATATGTCTAAAACTGGATACGCATTTATTGGATGGTTTGCAGAAGAATTGGATGAAATTTTCAAAGCAGGGTATAACTTCATAGTTGAACAATCAACAACATTCATTGCCATCTGGGAGATTCTAACATTTAATTTAACTTTCAGAGACGAGGATGGTACCCAACTCACAACCCTCACGGAACAAGACATCAGATATGGTTATTTCACTTTGCCAGACCTTCCGCAACAATATCAAAGGGAAAGTCACAGTTTCCTTGGTTGGCGTAAAAGCGGTAACGATTTAACGTTTTTACCGGGACATGATTTCAAGGTAGCGGCAGATACAATTTTCGAAGCAGTTTGGGGAATAAATCAATTTACTCTGACTTTCAGAAGCCATGGCTCGACGCTTGGTATGTCGGGAACTGTTGGCTATGGTCACACATTAACATTGCCAAGTCTTGAAAATACCGTGCGCTATACTTTTGGTGGGTGGCAACTTTACGGAGGGAGCAGTTACCAACAAGGTGCAGTATTCACAGTAAGAGAAAGCATGCGATTTGACGCTGTATGGACGATTAATACTTTCAACCTTACTTTCACAAGCAATGACGAGATACTAGATATCTCTCGGACTGTTAACCATAATTATGGATTAATGCTTACTTCTCTTACAAATACACAAAGTCACACCTTTGGTGGCTGGCTATTCGAAGACAGGATATATCATCCAGGTACAAACTTTACAGTGACAAACAACATGGAGTTCAAAGCAATTTGGAACATTCGCACGTTCAATGTTTTGTTCAAAAATTATGATGGAACCTTATTTACTTATCTAACTGAATCAACAGTCGAGTATGGTAATCAAATAACACTTCCCAACCTTGATGACACATCAAGCCATATTTTTGGCGGTTGGGTGTTGGCAAATGTAACTTACTTGGCAAATACCCAGTTCACGGTAATTGAAAACACAACATTCATGGCGATATGGGAGACCAAAACTTTCAATATATATTTCGAAGACTACGATGGAATTTCGTTGATGCAGTATAATCTAGAAAATCGCGAATATGGTTCAAATATAATGCTTCCAATCTTGAATGATACAGAAAGTCACACTTTTAGCGGATGGGGACTTGGCGATAAGATACACCCAGGGAATATGCAATTCACAGTAACAGGCGAAGCAACATTCGTTGCAATTTGGCGGATCAGAACTTTTGATATTACCTTTAAAAATGATAACGATACAGAGTGGGGAAGACTTGGGCTTCCTGACAATATCGAATCTGGTACATCGATAACACTTCCAAATCCACCTATCACGAAAGCAAGTCATACCTTTGTCGGGTGGATAATTAACCAAGATGGTATTACATACAAAGCAGGTTCCAGTTTTGTTGTAAAAGATAATATAATATTTGTCGCTGTATGGAAAATCAATCGTGTCAACATAATTTTCCAAGACGAAGAGGGCAACAACATCCTTGGCAACTTGGATATTTCAGAAACCGAGGAGTATGGCTTTTCGATTACGCTCCCAACTCTTGCACGTGAAAACTATCACTTTCTTGGATGGATAATAAATAACACGGGGTTGCCGCAATCTGCTGGAACAGCAATATCCGTTACAGGTGATACCATCTTGCGGGCTGCATGGGTTGAATATCATTATGTCATTTTCAGTGGAATAAATGGCGAGATTTCACGCCACCGCCTTATACATGGCCAAATAATCACACAGCTACCCGCACCAACGCGACAAGGATACAGGTTTGATGGATGGCTAAATGTGGACGGAATATTTTTTGATTTCAGCCAACCTATCACAGCAACGACCACATTAACCGCGTCTTGGTCACCAATAGTCGACGAATCGAACACCATTTTCACACTAGAGATAATATTGATTATCGTCGCAGTTATGTTTTTGACGTTGCTATTTTTGATATTCAGAAACAGCCGCAAACTGAAAAAATAATTCTGTGATGAAGGCATATGAAATACTAGATTGCACTGGTGCTTTTATGTTATTATTAAATATAATCAAATCCAGAGGTACTAATGAAAAAGATAAATATTCTTCCACCGTCAATATTCAATCTGCTCGCTGCTGGCGAGGTCGTGGAAAACCCCGCATGTATTATAAAGGAATGTGTGGAGAATTCATTGGATGCGGGTGCAACGGATATAACCGTGGAAATTAAAAATTCTGGTCTGGCAGAAATTAAAATCACAGACAATGGTCATGGTGTTCCGTATTCCGAAATTGAAAAGGTATTTATGCCACATGCGACCAGTAAAATATCCACCGAGGCCGACATTGACGCAATCCGAACAATGGGATTTCGCGGCGAGGCACTTTCATCAATCGCACGCGTTGCAAAAGTAAAATTTATAACAAAGACAAAGAATGATGATGTCGCCAATGCAATTGAAATCAACGGGGGCGAGGTCGTGGGAAAATCCAAACAAAACACTCAAACCGGAAGCACCATCATCGTGCGAAATCTATTTTTCAATACACCTGCACGAAAGAAATTTTTGTCATCCGATGCAATAGAAAAAAACAAAATAACTGGGGTGATACAGAAAATAATTTTATCTAACCCTGGTATTTCATTTCGTTATTTAATTGATTCGGCTGAATTCTATAACTATCCTGGTGGAACTTTGCTGGACGCGCTTGCACTTATATACGGCACTGACTTAATAAAAAATGTGTTGGAAGTTAATGGTAAAAGTTCTCTTGGTGTCGTGTTGCAGGGCTACATTGGCACACCTGTGCTGGCAAAGCGTAATCGTACATATCAAACAGTCATGGTTAATAATCGACCAATCGAGGGCGGAATTATCGCAACTGCGGTTTCTGATGCATTTTCATCGTATATCACAACGGGCAACCATCCATTCTTTGCATTGAATATAACCATAGATCCAATATTTATCGACGTCAATGTGCACCCGCGCAAAACACAAATCAAATTCGAAAACGAGGAAGAGATACATGACTTTGTAAAATCTACGGTGATTGCAACTTTGGATAGCTTTTTACACAAGGACAACATATTTACTGAACCAGAAGTTAAAAACGTTGTGGAATCCAAAGAAATTTCTAAAGACCAGGTTGATATTGCCATAAAATATTTCGCCGACGACGCTCAAACCCAAACATACAAGATTCAATCCGCCCCAAACATAATGAAAATAATTGCCAAAGACATGAAAAATAAAGAAGTCGAAGACCAACCCAAAAAAGGAAAGCCAAAACAAACCGAAACTAAAGAAACCGAGCATGAATATGTAACGGTAGGCACAATCTTTGATACGTATATCTTGCAAACGGATAACGAAAAATTTTATATAATTGACCAACACGCTCTGCATGAACGACTTTTATATGATGAACTAAAGGAACAGATTAGTTCGGGGAATATACTCGCACAACCATTCTTGACACCTTATCTTTTATTTCTTACCCCAGACGAAGTAAATCAATTATTATCCATTATCCCGCACTTGAAAAAATCTGGTATTGATGCGGAAATATTTGGAAACAATTGTTTACGTATTCATTCTGTTCCTTTAATTATCCCATCCACAGATTCTTTATCAGATATGATTTATCACCTATTGGATGAGACTAAATCAAAGAAATCAAATCTTGTGGATATTTTGGATGATAAAATAATTGCTATTGCATGCAAAACGGCAATAAAGGCAGGACGGTCACTTACACCAGATCAAATTGGTACGTTCTTGCAAAACTTTAAAAACAAAAAAATCATCCCAACATGTCCGCATGGAAGGCCCGTAATTATAAAATACACACGCACGGAAATCGAAAAACTGTTCATGCGAAAATAATCCAGATTATTGTTGAATATATATTGCTATGTTTTTTATTAATCAAAAGGATGCAAAAAGCGTCACCATTGGCGGGGTGCGTTCTTTAATAGATTTCTCCACAGATGGCCTTCATGTACGTGTACAGGGTGGTAGCATCGAAGTCATTGGCGAGAGATTGAAAATCGAATACTTTAACTCCAGTGAAATCAAAGTCACTGGCAAAATTCAAGACGTAAAAACGAACAAAGCCAGCACCTTTCGGGGTGACAAATGATAACGAAAATAAAAAACTTTTTGTGTGGCAAGGTCACGTTTCATGTCGAAAATGTGGATGCGACATTTTTAAACAGGCTTCGACAATATTCGCCAAAAGAAATAATTTACACAGGTGAATTATTGAAATTTTCTGTTGCGCTAATCCACAAAAAAAATGTCACCCAAATTCTTAAAAACCATACACATACACAAAAGCACAACGCCAATATATTCCGTACATTTGAATTTTGTTGCAATCGCCCATTACTTGTATTTGGTGTTCTGTTCTGTTTTATTTTTGTAACACTGCTAAGTGGTTTTATCTTTCGCATTGAAATTAATGGGCTTGAAAAAGACGAGGTTATACAGGTTCAAAGTTTCTTATACGACAACGGTATCCGACGCCTTAGATGGAAACACAATACAGACACAGGAAATCTTTCAACTGCTATAATCCAAAACTTTGATTTCATCACACACACAAATGTACAAATCCGTGGAACGACTTTGCAAATAAACATACATCGTACACCAACACCACCTCCTGCGCCGGTTACCAATCTTGTGTCCCTGTATGACGCCGTGATAACGCAGATAACTGTACTCAGCGGCATTGCCCAGGTTTCCATCGGTGACACAGTGCGCACTGGACAAACATTGGTGCTTGCACAATTTCAAATCGGGGTTCAAGTGGGCGAGCCAGATGAATACGGATATCTAACATACACACAAATAACTCATCCCACGACTGCGGTTGCACTTATTCGCGGCAAAGTTAGCCACAGCAAATCCACCATAATCCAAAACGAATCCCAACGTGCAAGCGCCGAGCAAAATTTATTTGCGCAAATTGTGTCTCAATTGGGAACTCAGGATTTTGATGAAAAAAATGTGTATATATCACAACTGGCAGATTTATCATTTGTGGTTGAAATGGTTGTGTCCAGAGTTGTTGATTTGATTTAATTGTATGATACAATTAGATATGGAAAAATATGATTCATTAATCGAAAAAACCTTTTTGGCACTTTGCGATGTTTTGGGCATGGATCATGAATCCGTATATTATGAAATATACTTTGAATCCAAAGAAGAAATCAAAAGTTTGAACCGGGATTTCCGTGGAATCAATAAACCAACGGATGTCTTGTCATTCCCGTTGCTTGAGATAACTCCTGGTACAATCCCAACCAGAGAACTCTTCCCACTGGATGTTAATCCAGAAACAGGTCTTATTGAACTGGGCGACATTTTCATCTGCGAGGCGGTTGCAAGAAAACAGACCAAGACCACACTGGATGACGAAATTGCTTTTTTATTTGTGCACGGGATGTTACACTTGCTTGGATATACACATGACACGGATTCGGACGAAGCCGTAATGAATGAACTAACCAACAAAATATTGCGGAGTGACAAATGAACAAAGAACTAATCCAAAAACTGGTCGAGCACGCCAAGGCGGCTGCTGACAATGCGTACTGCCCAAGCACACATACGCCAGAAGGGGCTAGTTTGCTTGTGGAGGGAAATATAATCGTCAGTGGCTGTAACATCGAATTTGCTTTTGATATACACACCGCGGGCGAGGTCGTTCTAACAAAGGCTTTCAGCGAAGGCATGACGAACTTTATTGCCATTTGTTTTTGGTCAAAGAATATTCTGCCATTTCCGACGGGGAAGTTCTTGCAGATTGCGTCTGAATTCAACCCTGGATTGGACATAATAGTTGCAAACGACACAACATACTCACTACATAAATTGCATGATCTTCTTCCTTACAGAAGAATTATCTCGGAGGAATAAGCATGTTTAAATTTGGAAAAGTAGTACTAATCGGCGAACCCAATGTAGGTAAATCTAGTCTAGTAAATAAGATGGTCGGCGAAGACCTCAGTATTGTCACTAATATCCCAGGCACGACACGCGAAGAAATTCGCGGAATTAAATCTCATGCAGACTACCAAATCGTTTTTTTGGACGTGCCTGGTATGCAACAAAAACGAAATGACTTGGACAAATTCATGGCAAAGAGTATCAGTACCGCCCTGCAAGATGCTGATATCGTGCTATATGTCTTGGATGGCTTGGACATTAAACCTGAACACATTAAAAAAATCGGCAACTATAAAAATATTAACAAACCATTCATCGTTGCCGTTAACAAGATCGACAAAACAAATTTCGCACATCTTTATCCTAAATTATCACAACTGAATTCACTTGATTTTGTACTTGCAATCATTCCCATATCATGCAAAACAGGCTTTAATATTGACGTGTTGGAAGGTGAAATTGTAAAAAATCTACCCACTGGTAATCCTCAGCACGAGCAAGATGACTTTACCACACAAACCACAAAAAAAATGGTCGAGGAAATTATACGCGGCGAACTTATGCAAATTCTAAAAGCCGAAATCCCACATGGCATAGCGGTGAAGGTTTCCAAATGGAAAGAAAAATCCAAGGAGATTGAAATTTATGCGGATATATTTTGCGCGAAACCAAGTCACAAACCAATTATCATCGGAGCAAAGGGTCACGTATTAAAAGATGTTGGTACCCGTTCGCGGCAACAAATCCAAGACCTCACTGGAAAGCATATTCGTCTGTTTACGCATGTCTTGGTGCGCGAAGACTGGAAAAATAAAAAAGATATTCTAACTGATTTGGGTTACACCAATAAGTAATAACTTTCATATTATCAAAATATGGAACGAATTAAAATTGGAATTTTTGGCATGGGTAACCTTGGTCGTGCGGTCGAGGACATAATTAACTCTAGGTCGGACGAATTTGAACTGATACAAACTTTTGACCGTGAAAACGGAGACACCATAAAAAAATTTGTTGATAAAATTGATGTGCTGCTTGTATGTGTGGGTTCATCTCATGATGCCCCTATTATTGTCCCAAAACTTGCAAAGTTATTTAACACGGTGGATACATTTGATACGCATACAAACTTGGAGCCGTATATTGATTCCGTTAGAAAGTCGCACGGAAAAAATCCAAACAAAGTCGCAATAGTTGGAACTGGTTGGGATCCGGGTCTTTTATCCATTATACGTCTGTACATGACATCGTTCATGCCAACTGCAACCCTGGCATGCTTCTATGGCAAAGGAGTCAGCCTTGGTCACACAAACGCAATCAAAAACATTTCTGGTGTATTGGATGCGGTTCAATTCACGATACCAATCAAATCCTCAATTAATTTTGCAAAAAAGGGGGACATCCCTAAGGACAAGCATACACGTCTATGTTATGTTGTTGCGCACAAACAAGACCGAGTTCGAATCAAACATGAAATTATAACTATGCCGAATTATTTCAAGCCATACAAAACAAAGGTTAAATTTGTATCACAGAAAACTTTTGATGTTAACTTTAAAACACGTCAAGAGCACCAAGGCCTAGTCATATCCAAAGACAACAACGCGACTGCCGAGTTCACTGTGTACATGGAAAAAAATCCATACTTCACAGCACAAATTCAACTAGCATACGCTATAGCTGCACATAACCTTTTAAAAGATGGCAAGCATGGTATATTTACCGTCGCAGATATTGCACCAAAGTATTTATTCACACGAAACATCATTGACATGATTTAATTCGTTTGCCAGTTTTCTTGCTGCTCCTATAACATCAATAACCGTACTGGTGCCAGTTACACAGTCTCCAAGAAATAACAAATCTTTTTCCTTGAATACGTTGGTATCTATTCCTTGACCGATAGCGACTATTGCTATGTCTGCTTTCACGATAATTTCTTCACCATCTTTTTCAAAGATTATTTTTTTATCCTCGAATCTTTTTGGTGACATGCACAATTCATAATGCACACCTTGCTTTCTTGATTTAACACGTTCTTTTAGACAAATACTTAAATCCGATTCATTCTTGCGGTAATAAATTGTGGCATCTGCACCCTGTGTTGCTGTCACCATCGCACAATCCACGGCAACATTTCCACCGCCGATTATTGCGACTTTCTTACCACAAATATCATGTTCTTGTTGTTTCAAAAACTCTAACGCACCTATAACGAATTCTGAATTATCCTCGCCCTCAATACCTAATTTTTTTGAAACACCTGCGCCTGTCGCAACCACGGTAATTCCTTTGCCGCATTTTGTGTATGAGATGTTCTTTTTTATCTTGATTCCCATTTTTTTAACAGAGACCTCAAGTTCCTGAATAACATCTTTGTTAAATCTGAAATCAGGAATACCATATCGCATCATCCCACCAATTTGATTTTCCCGCTCGTAAATGGTTACACGATATCCATACTGGGTCATATAAATGCCAAATGCAATACCTGCCGGCCCCGCACCAATAATGGTGACAGGTGGCTTTTCTTTGCATAGTTTAACAGAGACTTTTGTTTCACTTGCAAGGTCTAAAATAACTTTCTCCAACGGTGTAGACAGCGGGCAGCCGCTGCATGGCATTCGCTTACACCTAACAACATCACTTTTCATAAGATGAGTATAGGACGACAACAAAAATCGCGCAAGACATTTAAATAAATAATGGGGGGAGGGTGGGAAGATAGTTATTTACTAATGAACTGTGCACAAATGAATCGGGAGGGGTGGTGGGGGAGTTTTTATGTAATGTAAAGGAGATACTCAAATGAAAATTGCAATTATTGGCGCAGCGGGCATGGTGGGCAACAAAATATTACAGGTCATAGATGAACAAAATATAGATGCGCAATTTTTCCTTTTCGGAGAACAAAGCCAAGAAAATACAATAGTTTTCTTTAATGGAGAAAATTACAAAATGATTGCGCTTTCACACAAAAGTCTTCTGGATATAAAACCAGATTTCGTACTGTTCGTTGCAGGTGGCACGGTTTCCGCCGAATATGCACCCGTTGTTGCATCTTATGGAGGGATAGCAATAGATAATTCCAGTCACTTTCGCATGCACAATAACATCCCTTTAGTTATACCAGAGGTCAATCCAGAATTAATCAAAAATATAAAAGATGGCGCAATAATTGCAAACCCAAATTGCTCTACGATTCAATCTGTCGTTGCGCTTGCCCCCTTGCATGATAGATATATACTGAAACGTATTATATACACAACATACCAAGCCACCAGTGGTGCTGGGTTAAACGGTGTCCTGGATTTAGAGCGCGGAATCAGGGGCGAGAAACACCAAACATTTCAATATCAAATTTTTGATAACATAATCCCGCAAATTGATGAATTCCAATCAAATGGTACAACACGTGAAGAACAAAAGATGATTGATGAAACACGCAAGATTCTTGGCATGCCGAATTTGCATATAAGCGCAACATGTGTGCGTGTGCCGATAAAAAATTCGCATAGTGTTTCCATTGTTGCCGAATTTGAAAACAAAATCGATATTACCGAGGTACGCACAATCCTTGAATCCGCACCTGGGATCAATGTTATGGACAAACCTGCTGCGCGCGAATACCCAATGCCGATACACGCAAATGAACAAGACGAGGTCTTTGTGGGGCGACTGCGTGTGGATGAATCCGCATCAAACATTCTAAGCATGCTTGTGGTGGCGGACAACGTACGAAAAGGTGCTGCCACAAATGCGGTGCAAATTCTAAAGATTTTAACAAAGAGGCACAAATGAAAACAACAAAAACACGTCGTATAAGAAAGTGTGGAATAGTCGCCAAATTCGGAGGTACCAGTTTAGCAACTGCACAAAACATCAAAAGGGTCATCAATATAATAAAAGCAGACAGACAACGAAGAATTATCGTGGTATCTGCACCTGGTAAACGTTTTGCAGATGATATAAAAATTACAGACTTATTGCTTAAGATATATGAATTACGAATTCAATCAAAACCGTATTATGATGAATATATTTTGTTTGCAACAAGGTTCTTAGAAATTGCTCGCATGTTTAAACTGGATGCTAAAATTGCGCCCTCGCTTGCTGAATTCTATAACCAAATTCCATTCATGATGATAGATGAAATAACTTCACGTGGCGAATACTTTATGGCAAAACTTATGGCAGAAATTTTGAATTTTGAATTTGTGGATATCGAAAAGACGCGTGTTTTACAATACAAATCAAATACACCGGATTACAATGGATTTGAAATTGACATGGTTGCCAGTCACAAAAACCTAATAAAATTCTTGGGTTCGAATATTGTCGTACCTGGCTTTTATGCGGTTACGCCATCAGGTCGCATAAGAACATTTTCGCGCGGGGGCAGCGACATCACAGGCGCAATCATGGCCAATATGGCACATGCCTCTGTTTATGAAAATTGGACAGACGTGGATGGAATATATACCGCAGACCCAAACAAGGTAAAAGCCGCCAAAGTTATAGAAAGTCTAACCTATGATGAAGCCGAGGAAATAATGAACGCGGGTGCTCAGGTTCTGCACCACGATGTATTTAAATTTGTATCCAATAAAAAAATACCAATATATGTTCGAAACACATTTAATCCACTGGCACAGGGAACACGTATTAATTAATGGTTTTGACTTCGGTTAAAACCTTGCCTTCCTCATCGATGATAATCTCCAAATAACTGCCGCCTTCTTCTGTGCGTGTGGTTCCTATAGGTGGGACACAAATCAAGGTAATGCCGCGGAATACCTTTTTCTCGAACTTGTGGTTATGTCCGTATAAACATATAACGGACTTACATTCGATTGCCATTTTTTGAATTCTGTCTGTATTTACATGCACGTTATATGTGTGACCATGTGCCATAAAAATTCGTTTTCCCGCAATCTCTAATAACATTTCTTCTGGCGTCTTTTTGCAAAAGACATCTCCATTACCTTTAACTGCATAGGTCTTTTTATTCACATTATTGGGTAATACCTCTAACGTGGCAAGACCGTCTCCAAGAAAAAGACAGACATCCGCGGTCTCCAAATGCGGCACCAGTTTTAATAAATTCTGTGTGTTTCCGTGAATGTCGGAAAATGCAATTATTTTTTTCATATGCTTTTGTAACTCCTTCTTTAATTATAAAGCAGCAATCAAAATTAAGCCAGTATTTTTTTTGCAAAAATAACATAACGATTGATGTGGTAGACGTATTAAACATTCAATTTATTCTGGTCTTTTTCTTGTGTGTGTTGGGCATATCGCTTTGTATGTGGTATTTGGAAATTCGATTAAAGACCTTCTATTATGTTGTAACAATCTTGGTAATAATATTTGTTGTGTTCAAAGTGTTATTTCTTGCCCTTGTTTAAATCTTACATAAATTGACAATAATCGATAAAAGTCGTCACGCAGGCGCCTTTTTAAAATTCTAGACTAAGAACAACTAAAAGGAGAGGTAAATGCAACTCAAGCAAAGGTTACACAACAACGTTCTTTATATATCTATGGACGGCGAATTGGATCATCACACGGCGGAATTCACACGTGTGCACTTGGACGACCTAATGACCCAAACAAAGGCTGCGCAAATAATTATTGACCTGGCACGTCTTTCCTTTATGGATTCCACCGGTATTGGCGTTCTAATCGGTCGCTATAAAAAAATGAAAGCAAAGAACGTACCAATCTTTATCTGTAATCCAAGTAACCAAGCCGAACGTATTTTCAAGATGACTGGGCTTTATTCAATCATGCCAAAAATTGGCTAAGATATTTGACATTTGAAAAGGAGAATTATGAAAAAAAAGTTTAACCACATGAAACTGGAAATCAGTGCCCAAAGTATAAACGAAAGTTTTGCACGTAGCACGGTTGCGGCATTCGCGGCCCAGGTCAACCCAACCTTGGATGAAATAAATGATATTAAAACGGCGGTCAGCGAAGCCGTTACAAATTGTGTTGTGCATGCGTACAAGGACAAGGGCGACAACATGATAAAAATCGAATGCGAACTTTACGCTGATCACATTCAAATAAGTATAACCGACCGTGGAAAGGGAATAAAAGATATACAGACTGCGATACAGCCATTTGTAACAGACAAATTGGAGGACGAACGCAGTGGCATGGGTTTTACCGTAATGCAATCATTTATGGACAGCGTCAACGTCCAAAGCAAATATGGCGAAGGCACAACAGTAACCATGCAAAAAATCTTTGAATCAAGACCAGTCGGTCAAGCAAAAGCCAAACGGGCATAACAACAAGGAGGCATCAAAAAACATGCTCTCATATGAACAGACAATGGATCTTGTTGCACGTGCAAAAAATGGCTCGGACTCGGCAAAGGAAACCCTTATAACCACCAACGCACCGCTTATCAAATCCATTATAAAACGATACGTCGGCAAGGGCGTAGATTATGATGACTTGTATCAACTGGGCGCACTTGGCTTTGTCAAGGCGATTAATAAATATGACCCCAGTTACAATGTCAAATTCACAACATACGCTGTCCCATTAATAGCGGGCGAGGTTAAAAGATTCCTTCGCGATGATGGCACAATCAAAGTCAGCCGTAGTACCAAAACCCTATACACAAAAATCAAGCGGTTTCTTGCAACCCGCGTTGCGGACGAGCATCAACCCACAATTGACCAAATAGCGGTTGAATTGGATGTATCGCGCGAAGATGTCGTGTTTGCGATTGATGCTGCGAATTATCCCTTGGACTTGTTTGACAAAGGCGAGGGCGGGGAATCCGTGTCTCTTGCTGAAAAAATTCCCATAACATCATTAACCGATCTGGGTGATAAAATAATGATAAGAAATATGCTAGAAGCCTTAGACATTCGCGACCGCAAAGTAATAATCCTAAGATACTTTCGTAACCAAACCCAAGCCCAAGTTGCAGAAAAATTGGGTATCAGTCAGGTCCAGGTCAGTCGCATCGAACAACGAATCCTGCAATCTTTTCGTGACCAACTGCGCGAAGAAGAAGCGTAAAATAACTTGACAGAATTTGACAAATACTATAGATATTATTTATATAAATAATAATATGGGGAAATTTACAAATGAGAAAAATAATTTTAACTTCTTGCCTAATGATGATGGCTCTTGCATTCGCAGTTGGCGGAATCGGTTTGCTCTCGTACACAAGTAATCCAATCGCAAAGGCGGGAAACATCGGTATCCAGCCATTAACCCCGTTACCAACATTTACGGCGGACTTACCTGCACATTTT
>Ga0131853_10002533_pt1 | contig 32596 bp, 16 predicted proteins | sample TergutLab28metaG_FD_92764 | JGI IMG/M metagenome (GOLD analysis project Ga0131853, IMG submission 92764) | Labiotermes labralis P1 segment gut microbial communities from Petit-Saut dam, French Guiana - Lab288 P1 (version 2) (version 2) | ecosystem: Host-associated > Arthropoda: Insects >... | reverse complement strand
CCCCCCCCCCCCCCCAAAAAAAAAAGTTATTGAACATAAAATGTGTGTTTCGATTTTCTCTACAACTTTGTCTGAAACACTTTCGTTCTAAGTAGACCTGAGCGAGATATGATCAAAAATGCCTATTACTCTTCATGTAAAGTACCATTTATTTTTGTCCGATTTGAATGAAAGTAATTTTCTCGACAGTTTTTTCTAAAAATACTGAAATATCATATTCCATGAAAATCCCTCAAGTGGGAGCCGATTTGTTCCCTGAGGACAGACTGACGGGCAGAAGGATAGACGGACGGACGGACGGACGGGCAGACGTGGCGAAGCTTGTAGTCGCTTTTCGCAATTTTTCGAACGCGCCTAAAAATGATGGTTCTAATGTTTGTTTACAGCGTTATTACCACTTAAATTGTCGATATATGAATAAGAATGTTAACCTTACTCGCGCGGACGTCATATTTGCACTTTTATAAAAGGGGGAAGTATAAATGTGTCCTTCGTCAAGTACGTGTTCGAAGCCCTCTGACATTCGTTTATTCATGATATCACGTGCAGCTTAAGAAGAAAACACTTTTTCTTAAGAGCCCGCGTGACAGATAACAAGGTCTATTTCTTCTAAGACGTACTTTTCAGGACTAATCTTGCCTTTATATTTCACCCGTCACATCAAGACAAATGAGGTAATGTGCGCTTTAGGACATCTCCGGTGCAAGCTTCTTTAATTTAATCGAAACTGTGACAAGTTTAGGAGAAGACTGGCATAAGAGAGCGAGTTTTTTAGATTTGAGGCTCCACACCGGTGAAGGTGAAAATCCCAGTCCCTTGGCACATGGCACATGGCATATGGCACATGGCATACGGCACATGGCACTGTGTACCTTGGTAAACAGCTACCAAACTTTCGGAGTGACTTCTTGACTCCGCCGTGAACACAGTCACCCTGAAGATGGACGCAAAAAATTCCTACAAACCTCCGTTATGGACGGCGTGATAACGCGTCAGACTTCAATTTAAGAAGAATGCAGCTAGGTCAGAATTGTTTCATTCAGATGTAATAATACGTGGAACACTCATTTTCATGGAAATTTACAAAAACAATGAAGCAATAAAAAAAGAGAACGAAACAAACTGTTAAAAGAATGAAAGAAGAAATGGAAGAACTAAAGAAGCAAACAAACTTTGACGTTTTGTTGACCGTGCATCTCAGTATATTTGTCTCACTATCTAACCAACTTGATGCACAAAATTTGTTTCACAATAAGTTTTATTTCACGCCTCTACATGTTTCTAACACATGTGCTCATTATCAGGAGGTCAAAATTGCATTGCACAACCACACACCAGAGGCTGTGTAATGCAATTTTGACCTCCTGGTAATGAGCACATGTGTTCGAAACATGTAGAGGCATGAAATAAAACTTATTTTGAAACAAATTTTGTGCATCAAGTTGGTTAGATACTGAGATAAACAAACAAACGTTTAGAAGTTCATCAACTACTTCCGGAAAAGTACACGAATGAACGTTCAAGTCTTCTGAGAGTTTATACCGCATCGAGTTAAAAGCAGTTACAATATTCTATCGAAATGTGTCACGTTTAGTTCTCCGGAGGTGAAATGGCCACGATGGTAAGCCGACAATCGACCTCCACTCAAAACCCAGTCTTCACGTCTTGATCATTAAACAAGCAATGAAGCACCCTTAAGTTGTTGTACTTTGCCTAAATCTCACATACTATTTGAATACTACGAAAAATAATCTCGTGTTTTAGGCCTATCACATAAACTTCTGAATTATTACACAGGACAATGTTCTGTAAAATTTAATTTCCATTTAATTAATTATTTTTACTACGTGAACACCACCAAGTTATTTCTATTATATTACAACACCATCGAAGATGTGTTCACCAATTTGAGTAAGAACACACACATTTTGCACACCTCACACTCCTTTAATTTCATTTACCTCACAGAGAATCCCCTTATTATGAGTATAAGAGCAATCTGAATGCAAAAATTCCAGATGCCATAAAGTACGAAATTACATTTCGGTGTTTAGTGAAATTGACATCACATCGAATAGTGCTTCAAATAAAAGTTATGGACATTTTTGGAAACTATATGTGACGTCACGTGCAAAACCGTACGTTAAATCAGTTCCTACCAAGTCACTAAAGTTCGATTTGAGCTTCACGTAAAGCGAAGGTTTCTGTTTGATCGGTATGAAACACGAGAATTAAACTTGCTCAGCAGAAGCTGCAGTTTCACTTGAAAATTGGAAAGCCACCAAATTTACAACTCAAATTTCACCGCCGCGAATACCTCAAAGCCTTAATGTGTAGCGTATAGTTGGTAGGAAATTTTACTGAAGCCCGCTCATTTGTCACGAAGATGAGATCCTTTACCACACACCAGAATACAATACATTATCACTTATTCATTCAATTAAACATTATGTAGTCTGTCTTTCGACAGGTTCACAGATTTTTCCAAAGCGGATTCTCCTAAGAGTGCGGTATAGTGCCTCCTCTATCAAACTCCAATACTTCCATTTTCCTCAAGGCCACCCGGCAGCTGCCTGCATATTCTTCCTTGTCTTCTAGTCATATCTTTACTTATGTTTCCTTCAATTCACGTGTTTAGATAGTAGCTCCCAAACAACGTGTGATCAATCCTGTCAGTCTTATTTTGCTTTGTTCTATGAAGGAAGTTTCTTTCCTCCTTGACTAATTGTAATACTTCCCCATTCTTCACATGCTCTTCCCAACTATAATTATGATTATGATCTTATTTTATATAATTTATGAAAAGAACCGCACTGTCTTTTGGAGTGTACAAATAACTGTAACACTGAGGTTGGAAAAAACTTAGAGTCTTCAAGATTTACAGTGTTGATGATTAGAGTCTTCTGGCTGGTGACGCCATGGGGTTGATAATTGGTTGTCAACGTTTTAGAGAAACTTGCTGAGTCCATTTTAAGGTCTTCTTGGATTGTAATCTTCACTGACAACGCTGTGAAAACTAGCAAATTTTTCACTATGTTGTGCATGAAACATTTATTGGCCACGGTTGGGAACAATCATGTTGAACAATGGTACTGGTTATGATTTATACTCTGCGAATACCTACAGGCCCATTTTAAGAAACTGTTACGTTTAGGCTTAAGGTAAAACATAAAATGATTGTGCCTACTTTCTATAACCAGTCTCTTCCCTTAACAAGTCTACGGAAGGCTACAAGCTGATGTATCTGCTCCTGCTTTGTATGAAACACGTGTTACACTGTTCATGGTCCATTTCGCTTGAGAGGTCATATCGTTCCTCACATGCCCTGGCAGGAAAGCTGAAGAGAAAGGGAGGTGGGGTCAGTGATGAGCCTCTCCCAGCGGGCCGTAACATGAAACCTAGCAGCGTCAGCACTGTAGAGCTTCACTGTTTCTACGGCCCAAGTCACGTGTCGAGCAGTCAATCCAATCCGATCAATCAAGCCACCAGTTTCTCTAGTGAGGAAACCATTCCAAGACACTACGATCCAAATGCAGTGTTCAGTGACATAAAACTGAATACACTAACACAGCCTTAACAAGTTAAATTGCCCCCATTGGTACTTCACCTCATTTGCCATCAAGCAGTCATAGTAAATCACAAAGAAAGGACTAAAGAGTCCAGTGAAGGTATGAATTGTGACCACATCTTGATTAACAGCAAAACGCGCCTATAAAATGGGAAATGACATAAACTTCCTATACCGATAATCGGCCGGCAGGATTTGTTTCGATTCTAGGAGTTGGAGGCCAGCTGTCTTAGTGGGTTTTGCGTTCAATTTGCATTCCCTCACTGTGAAGTGTTTGGGCAGTATTGAACGCAAAGGAAGAAATAATTAATAAATAATCATAGAGAGGAAGACAAAAGGAGTGAAAAGTGGAAAAGAAAGAACGAAAGGATGTAAAGATTTAACATGTCATTGAAAAAAAGAAACTGTACGAGAAACTCCACGTCTCTACCTTCAGAATACGGAGGTGATTCCTCTACACTTAAGACAGGGGTAGCATATTCCTCCAAAACTTCTGCACATATCAATCAATCTAAACGTCGTCGCACGCCATAAAAAGCGCATTTCATGAACATAGTTATGAGAAATTGAAATTTCACCGAATGTTTTACTTCTGATAATTAGGTCCAGTTGTTATGTTCACAAGGAAATATATTACTGTATTTTAGTTTATAAACAAAGTGTAAGATTACAAATAAATTATAAGATTCTAGTCAGAAAAATTACTCTTTTCGTCGTGAACTCTCTACCCATAGACCAATCGTAACATGAAGAAAAAATGAATCTTCAAAAACACCATTGTGTTGACGTCAAATCTCGAAAGTTTTGAATTTCACAAAATGTGGGGAATGTCATGGATAGAAGAATGACTCAACTTGTGAAGAACGAATCTGCTCCAAGAAATTACCAATGAATCATTCTGCGTGTTTATGGGAATGTAGATTGGAAATGGACATTAGTTCTAATTTCGTCCTGTAGCGCTCAAATTGCTTTAAATCCCCCACCCAGCCACACTCTCTACTTCTTTTAAATCTCAAAATATGTGACATTCACGAACACGACACTTAATTAACTCTTTATTCTGCAGGTTACCCTACTGACCATATGTTTTAATATAAAAATCGCCTCCCAAAAAACGTGCTTACGTGTCTCATATGAATCTAACAGAAACCACCCAAGTCTCCCTACACAACTCAACCGGTTGGTCTTCCCGGTAGACGGACACTGAGCTCTGTACGAGACAAGAACAAAATTTTTATATAATTCTTTTAGGTACAGCAACTTCAGTCTGTAAAGTGTGTCCATAAAGCCTGTTCTCGATCCAAAGCAAATCATTCTATAAAAATTAATCCAATAATGCTTTATATGCAACAAACCATGCTTATAACTGAATTAACGTGTACATTTGTATTTCAGACAGAATTCCGCTTAGCAAACGTAAGTATTTACAAAGCGTACGTACTTACACTTCCCTCTCACACAGCTGTAAATTACTGTAATTTGTTTTGTTACATTTTCTCTTCTCGTCCTTCTCTCTTCCCCATTTATTTATTTAATTCTTTCTTCCGTCCTTTCTTACTTCATTAATTCACCATTTAGTCTCACATTTCTTCATTTCTGCAGTAGTCCTTAGAGGTATTCTGAAAATAACTGTCTTCATTGTAGATTTTAAGTCTTTAATTTTGTGGGAGAAATTCTTTTCTCTCATACATTTCATAATGTACTGTACGGAAAACATGTTAACAAAACACACCGAAGAAAACTGCGCTCTTATGGAATATTACGCAACGCATAGTGGTAATTCCTTAGTGAAGTTTCGAGACAAATTATCGGACCCATCTTCAACGGCCAAGAGTCAAGAATTTTTTTTATTGGATATCTTGGCCCTTAAAGATTGGGCCAATAATTTGTCCCGAAACGTCGGTTAGGAATTAACGCTATACGCTGCGTAATGTCCCAGAAGAGTGCGGATCTCATCTACTTCGCTGCAGAAACCTGAAATCACGCCAAACGCAAATAATAGTAATTACCTCTTGTTCTGTAAAGTTTCCGTTTACAAATAATCACAGTCTGCTGTTTCAATCTATACCAACCGGACACTCTGACCCATTTTTTGCCAATGACATTTTTCCGTTTAAAATAAGTTCTGTATTGGGGCATACACCATTGAACTGCAGCCAAAATAACCACATGTAAACCATGTGACAGTACTGTGAGGTCGGCATATACTAATTTAGTTTCCTATACAAGGGACTGAATCATGCAGATTGCTGGTTCTGTAAAATTTAGTACTGTCCGTGTTAGATCTGGGATGACGTAATGGATCTCGACAGGCTACCGACCCGCAGAAAGGTGGAGGGAGAAGGCAGAGGAATACAGCGATAAATTGAATCAACGGTGGGAAAGGCAGTCTGAAACCAGCAACTTCCGAACACCGCTGAGTGAACCCTAACTTCCCTCTCCGTTAGAGGTAGATGAATAACAAAGCAAGTTCCTGTAATACATCCGTACACTGGGTCGTTTAACAGATTCCTGCTGTTTGTTTCTGTTTACGTTTATGTTTATTTAATGACGCTTTCTCAACTGCGTAGGTTATGTACCACAAAATGAATGGCTGGGATGATACCAAAGGTCGGGTTGTCATCATGCCTGTTTCGTATTTGGAAGGTACCTGGTTCAAATATAGCACAGGAGACCGGTTATCTTTGGGTATTAACGTGGTTGTCTTCAATCATTAGAAGCAACTACCTGAACAGCGCCTCAGATCAGACAAACTCTGCTTCCTTTCGTGCATTTCTATGTTTTTTTGTTTCACAATTAACCAACAACTCGACGCTAGACGGTGTCAGATAATGACAAAGCATCTTTATCGTTGCACCGTGCATTTCGTAGAGTCATTTAATCAGCACTCCAACTAATGCACATACATATTTATTTACATTAAAACATTTAAAATCGCTGCAACATATTTCGATCCTAAGATCATCTTCAAGGAGTTACACTGTTCCTTGCTAAAGTCACATACTTAAAAACACTCACTGATTAATTTCCTTATATTAACTTGGTGCTGTGGCAGCATGCATACATAATTTTTTACATTAAAACATTTAAAATCGCTCCAAAATGTTTCGATCCTAAGATCATCTTCAAGCAGTTACACTGTTCCTCGCTAAAGTCACATACTTAAAAACACTCAGCAGCATGCTGCCACAGCACCAAGTTAATATAAGGAAATTAATCAATGAGTGTTTTTAAGTATGTGACTTTAGCAAGGAACAGTGTAACTCCTTGAAGATGATCTTAGGATCGAAACATGTTGGAGCGATTTTAAATGTTTTAATGTAAAAAAAAAATATGTATGTGGATTAGTTGGAGTGCTGATTAAATGACAAAGCAGTTAAGCAGAATACAAATAAACATGCCGCACAGCCTACATAAATACTTGTTTATGACATTATACTAAGTTTCTGAGCGGTGAATAAAGTAGAAATAAATAAATGGAAAGTGTGCAATCATTAAAATAAAATTCCAACGCTCATAAAACTAGAAACAACAATCATAATACCATATTCCCTACCGATTTCAATGTATTCCTCTTGAATTTTGCCTTGTTTTCTTTGCAGTATGGTTTTACTTTAAGGAAATTAAGAACTGCGCTGTTCTTTTTACGTACTGTTTCGAACGTTCACATGGAACTGAAAATGTAATTACAGTAATATATCAAAGAGTAACATTATAATCCACAGTCCATCAATGGTCCGTTTTCACATTAACCTCGTGTTGGTACGTTCCGTGCCACTGTTCCATGTAAAGTACGTCGGCTGTGTTCGAAAGACTCGGACTTCCACGTTAAAATATTGCAGGTTTTGCAGATCATGAAAAAGTCATTTAGTTCTATTAATGAGAAGCCAGTTTATGCAGACTGCACTTCGTACTTGATGGAAAACTCTTTTTGTGAAAAAGTGAGCACGGGAGCAACAGTCAAACGTGTAAGCATGGTTTCACATTTTGAATTATGTGCAAAGACAAAGAAATAACCGCACTGCTCAGGTACTCGTTTGTAGAGATAATTTAATATTCGCACTATTCTCACAAAATATTATTATTATTATTATTATTATCGTCATCAACAACAACATCGGCTCTGCCTTGGTCTTCTCTGTATTTCTCTTTTAGATTTCGTAACAATATTGTTTTAGGGGATGGGATTTTTAACCTCAAGCTCAACCTCCAACATGGAGGACCAGGTTATCCCTTTTTGTCTGGGTCATCACCTTTGACCTGTCTGGCATAGTAGACCCTACCAGTAGCATACGCTACCGCCAGCATAGCTCTCGGGATAACATGACTACACAAGCCCCACCACTGCGCCAAAGTACCGATACCTTCGGCTGGCACAAACTAATATTATTACTTCAATATGAAGCAATTTTGTTTGGGATGAAATCAATCACCATCATCAAGGTCTGGGCAAGTTCCTGAAGTATTCCTCATCAAAATAAAGCCTACTTTATTCTAGAATTCCTACACCTCACATAATTACGCACGATTTAAAGCTGTCGTCTTCGATTTCTCTTGGATTTCTTGACCTTTGAAGATGGGACTGTGGGATTAATCCGAAACGTCAGAAAGGAACTACCACTCTACACCGCGTAATATCCCAGAAGGGCGCATATCTCCTCGAATAAATATTTAACAAATAAGTAACTAATTACACGGAGCAGAGTCCTTCTTGATATATCAATAGGTACTAACCTAGCCAACAAATTCGCGATCAATGATATCCGTCTGTGACATGTGAACAGCAGAAAGGAAACACAGACCGGCAGTCTCATATTTCATTTTGTCAGTTTCATTGCTTGCTAAATATTTCGGCTACTGAGAAACCCATTCTCAGGCAACAATGCATTTCTATTTGTAATGAATTTACGATGGATTTCTCGACAGCCTAAATATCCAGCAAGCAAAGAACCTGACAAAAATTAATTTGTTACTGACAACGTGTGTTCCCTTTCCGATGGTCGAGAAATTCGATATTGACATAAGGGATGCAGAGTGAAGATAAATAGAAATGTTATGCGATAACACTCGACGTCTTCATATGTTACGGAGATTTTGAGAAGTGCGTCCTGTAGTGCACCGACGCGTAAAACGTAATTGGTTTTGATGCGTTATTTGCTGCGTATATTTTGTTTTCCTTTGCTGTTTTCCTGTAATTTCTATTATAGAATTTAACTCACGCATGTTTGTTCTTCTGCACTTTGTATTAAACAAGACAGGTTATTCAGGTATAATGCAAAAACGAAGAGCGTTCAAGTAACTATTGCTGTAGCGGAAAAAAAAAAAGTATTTCATATTCTGAGTGTGTGTTTGTGCCTTAGGTATCCAGTATCCAAAACGCATGCGGCATATTGTCATCTGTGGCCTGACCGGCTCTACAATAGTTTCCCACGTTACCTCATAAAAGGCACGATTTTCGAATAAAAATTACCGAACATTAAATGTGTGTTTTGATTTCCTCTAAAATTTCGTCCGAAAGTTTTCTAATTCTAAGACGAAATGAGCGAGATATAATCATAAATATATATTGATCTTTATGTACAGTACCCGCTATTCTTGTAAAGTGTCAACGAATCTTGAATTTTCTCGACAGATTTTCGAATAATACTCAAATAACAAAATTTAATTAAATCCGTCCGGTGGGAGATGAGTTTTTCCATGCGGACGGACGGAGCGACAGATGACGAAGCTGACAGTCACTTTTTTAAATTCTGCAAAGGCGCCCAAAAATAAAATGCTACCGCCTTGTATTTTGGATCTTGTTTGGGTTAAGACAATCTGCAGGGTTTCGTGTGGGAACCAACATGTCTGAAGGACATTTTGTCTCCAGTTCGCGATGATCATAATTCATTGTCCCGTCAAGTGACAGACTACGGTTTCAGTAAAGACAGGGACAGATTTCTTTCTTTGCCATCGTATCCAGCTCCGACGTGGGATCTACCTAGCAGCCTATCCAGTACATAAGTAAGGCGCTTTCTCTCTGGGTAAAACCAGCGCAGAGCAAACCTGCGAACTTTTTTTTTCATTTCTAGTTAAATTTACGAATATTTAGTGATTAAAGTCTGCCTTCCATGCTGGTTTTTAAATACAAGGACGACTTAAATTTTAATTTTGTCAACAAATTTCAAATTTTCACACAATGCAAATATGCGCAATTTTCATTATCTTATTAATAAATAACCTTATGGAAATTTATCTTGCATCTACCTAGCTTATGTTGTTCAATATGTATTGTGTTAGCAATGTTTTAAGAGGGTGTTTAAATACAAAATACGCAAGTCCAATAGATGTTACAATTTTGCAACATGCTTTATTTTGATGTACGTAGCCAGTATTAAAAGCGGCAGTAACGGTGTAAAGTGGCCTTGTGGATGGGGTGGGGGGCGGTGTTGGGCATGCGAGTCACGTCCGTAACTTGTTCATAAATCCCCTCCCCCTCCGCGCTGTGTTTCCGACCGCCGCCGCCCAATAGTTTCCGGTTCGCGTTAAGCGCTCCGTGATTACCGGCTCCTCTCTCTCACTCCCTCCTCGACGTTTTTATCACTCGATTCAAGCATGAGCGTTTTAAGTATGATTTGTAGGCTAACTTGCTGTTTATCTTTTTATTTAACGGTCAATCCCCAGCAGTCTCTTCTCGACTCCTGAATTTAAGTCCTTCCTTAGACTACAGACCCATTTTCACATGCATATGAGACAAGAAAAATTTTATATTCTTGTATTTCTTAAATTTTTAGGTGAACAGATACGAGAAGAACGGATATGACATTCTGATACCGAAAAATTTGAAAATGTTGTTCTTAAAAATTAATCATAAACATGGGTCTAAATTTGAGTTGCTACCCCTCTTCACACCTGCCTGAATTCTTAATTTTTAAGACTGTTAATTAGCTACGAATATACAATGCTGCCATTTTTCATACCAGTGATAAGGTACGAACATATACACAGAGATAGCGTGCATTAATTTCTCCACTAAACTGTATACCTTCTTCAGTAGACGTGTCTGTTGTTTCCTTCAAGTTATTTGTAATTTTGCTCAAAAATAACATATTCAACATGCAATATTAGAAACTGTGTGTAACAAATACGAAACTTGGAGTTCCTTTAATGCAAAAAACAATTCTTCTACTATCGACTGTTACATTCGCAAGGAAAACACTACGTTACAAATATAAGGGTTGATTTGACAGTTGATCAGTGAGGGAAGGAACAAACCCCTAATATATTACTTCTTTGACCCACATAATTTTTTGAAAAATAAAATCCTGACAACCGAGAGACAGCTGGCTAATTATTACAGGATACAATGAATATGTCTGACTATGCTTCATATGTTAAAACAAATTTATTCTTTACAGGTTAATCGTTTGTGCTACGCCACTTTCCCTTTACTACTTTAACATTTATCCTTAACTTTTGTGACGCCCAGTAGCATGACTGACAAATACACGGGGAGTATTTGTATATGGTTCAATTGCGATCAAGTCTTCTAAGACATGACTATGGCTGCCTCTGTTCAATCGGTTTCACTAGTTATTTCTTTAGCCAAAATATGTTTGGTTGAAAAATACTATTAAAGTTAGATATAATTATATCAATATATAGTCAACTTTGTGGGAAATAGATATAATTTATTAGAATCAAATTATATTGCTTAAATGTAACACTATTTTTACTTACTCACTGTCGTTAGCTGCATATTTATGAGTTGGAAGGCTTAGTCATATTTCTCTGTGACAGGATTATTGGTCCATTTTTATGACTGTTTACATTTTTCACGTACTTAAACTTCCGAACGTACGTATCGTTGGACTAAAGTATTTGGTCTGTAAATTTATATAAAAACTGTAAATATTGCTGTAACATTACGCATCGATCAGCGTCTTCTTTCCAGCAGCACCGAATCTCTTACACCTCGATCGATAAGACGTAATTCCTTTGGCTCACTTAACGGTCGGCACAGCTCTCCTAATTTCAAATACGACTAACTGAATGTTGTCTTTCAATGTTACATTACTGCTATTACCCTAAAGCTTAGCAACTCACGTCTTGAAACTAATTACACTAACTAATGTTCATTGAAATATAACCGTATTCCTCAGAGCAAACCACCCTTATCTACTTTTGTTAAACAGTGAATAATTAGCACAATGACTGAATCCTTAAAATTGAAAAGATTTCATCTATCAGATAAAAATAGCAACTCAACATTTACCTCTTTATAACAATTTTTAATTTAGTACCTACACCATAAAACAAATTTGACTCTCTTATATCATCATTCACTCATTGAGCTATTTTAAAGACGGGATTTCTGGACTTAACGGTGCTGTCTTTTAGCCGATTTGTTGTCCCTGGCATTATTGGCTTAATCAATATATAAATGCCAAGGGATATGGCTGTCTAGTGCAATATTAGGCCAAAGATAACCAATAGTCTCCAGAAGGTCTTCTCCATATTCTTGCTCATTGGTTTTGTACTTCGTGTATAATTTTGCAGTTACGTTTCTTTCAAGTCAGTAGTGTCAAAAACATGTTTTCGTATTCCAGTATTTTGTTCAGTGCTAATTAGGCATTTATTTCCTTGATTCCTTTGTTATCTTTTACATAGATGAATGTTTTTAATCTCATTTTACTTATTTTGCTTACTATAACCCCAGTTTAAATGGTCATTTTGGAAATTATATCTAATTCTCCATATTCAACCAGGCTTTTCATCAGTGAGAAGCACAAAAATTTCATCATAAATTAATAACAAAGTAATGCATAAGTAATATATGTTGTTAAAACTAATTTCTAAGTTTCAGAAACTACAGTCATAAACAATTTGTAGAATAAGTCAAATAATTCATTTTAAAGAGGAATAAGCCCCCCGCAGCAAAGGAGCTTTGGGATACCAAAAACTGGCTTGAAGAATTAGAGTTTCTGCATTCTCAATTTAATAAATTACGATTAAAATGAAATTTAGATCCTGTGAAAATAATGGCGAGGAAAGAAGAGAGCACGCGATTTGCGTAAACTGCTGTCCTCTCTGTCGCTTTGTTTCCAAAACAATCACATTAAATTCCATGACCCATCTAAGAGTTCATCTACCTCATTTGCTTTACATTCTGTACAAAGTGAACAATGTTGAAGGAGGAGAAGGTCAACATCCCCCTCTACAAAGCCACCGGGATATACTAAATCACAGTCGATGTAACGTGGTATTATTGGCTTGTAAGGTCTAACTCCAGCGCGCATGTTTTGTGTTGACCAGTTGACAATTACCATACTGAGATATATAAGATATTCCCTCCTGCAACTGAGTTCGTAAGCTTTTCATTATAATCAGAAAAGTTTGCCAGTGAAATAAATCCCATCCATGATTTCCCTTTAGATTTTCGGACAATATATGCCATGTATGTGCAAAATAATAGTGAGGTGCGTTCGCGTAGCCTGTTGCTGTGGAAAAGCCAGTATTACATATTCTGAGTCTGTGTCTGGAACCTTAATTATCCAGCAAGTAAAGCGCATGCGCCGTACTATATTGTCTTCTGTGACCTGTCTGGCTCTACACTATTTATCCACATTACCTCATAAAAAACGCGATTTTCGGGAAAAAGTTATTTAACATATAATTGGCGTTTTGATTTTCAGTACAACTTAGTCTAAAACAACTCACTCTAAGGATAACTGAGCAAAATATTATCATAAAATGTACTTTAGGTCTTCATACAAGTGCCAGTTAATCTTTCCGGAATTGAATTTTCTCAGCATTTGTTTTCGACAGATGGGCAAGATAAAGCTAATAGTCGCTTTTCGTAATTTTGCAAAATCGCCTAAAATTTCATTTGAAGTATTACATTCCAAATGACAGCTGAATATAATAAATAGTTAAATTTCTTAATTTTGAAAGTGGAGTTCTGAATTCGTTCCGTGTTTCTTTCCAGACATACCTCATCCCTAATGACCAGTTAAACATAACAATGTCCAAAAACACCTACATATAAAATACCAAATTAAATATCAACTTTCCTTAAAAACTGTTCTTGCATAACCATTATTTTCCGCAGACGTTCAAAAATTGTATATTCTTGTAATTGATGTTAGATGATAAAGCCCAATTTAAATCGTACAAACACAGAGATCTGACTTTGGACGGAATGTAGGCCTGTAATTTTAAATCAGTATTAACAACCTTACACAAACAAACGTGCACGAAAATGATTGTGTAGAAAGAAGGACATAAATTTGTTAACAGGCCATATAAACAAAGTCCACTGAAGAAGGAACTGTTCACATAATATAACGCTGAAGGACATTTGATCATTCTATACTACTGGAAGTGAAAGATTAAACCCTAAGAATCCCAAAACCCCCACTGCATACCATCCACAAATGGTCCCTTCCACACAACATCCTGCAGCCTAAGTCACATATTAATGTTATCATAACGTATCTTTCTTCTGGTTTCATTTGACCTTTCCTAAAGACGTAAGAATTAAAATTCCACTCGAAATACTTTCTACGCATATTCCAGTATATTAAAAATTGTTGTCACATGGCAACTTATATTTCTGAGGTGCGGTGCCGACATGTGACATTTCGGAACGATTCTTTTAACTTCAGTATTGTTATATTCAATAATCAATTCAATAGAATGCTCTGCAGTAGCCTTGTGACCTGAAGTTTGTGACATTCGGATAGTGAACATAATGAAACAATACCAAATTTGCACTCGAATTTCTACATTCCCTCTATGGTCTGGGCTACAAATGGAAAATATTAAACTCTGGCTTTACGAGACAGAACTAGCTTGAAAATAAATTTCCCGTGTTTGAGAAACATTGTGAACGTGCGAAATTATTGTTTAGTATCTGGTTTATTGATAATAACTAATGCAAAATTTCAATTAGGATTTTAGAGTTCTGTCAGCAAGTACCGTCACATCCCCACATAACACCACTGTTTGGTTCACCGCATTTCGTGGCGGAAAATCGAAATAACGTATAATACGAAACTTGTGTTCACAGGCTCTAATTGGTGCTAAATGAAGGTGACGCTGTGTCAGGGCTCAACTGTACGAGTAGATAAAAACATATCTTAAAGAAATTTGTGCGATTCCTTTTACATATCAACTACAACCGGGAAAAGTCTGCTGGAATTGAAGGTTAATTTGGTAAACTAAATCTGATGAAGGAAGGTACGCATTGAGTAGATAACTTTACCATAAGCATGGTGTTGATTTTTGTTGGGAATAACTTTAGGGGACAACTTACGCGTGTAGAACAGGCCGTTGCCTGACAGCAGCATAGTTAAATTAAATGATAAGACAGAAGAGCAAAAACAACAGAGAAAATATATATAAAGAAAGCAGAATTCTCCGTTTTGCATTCATTACTTTATCGTTGTTTGTTTTATGGCATCGAAACTTGACTAACAGAGTAAAGGAAGTCTGTTTTATGAAGGGTTAAATTCTCTACCATGGGGCAAACCACTGAAAAACTCTATCAACTTTCATCGAAGACAGAAACCTCGTGGGATTTGACAAGGAAAGAGAAGCTTCCCTTTGTAGTTAAAAATTAATTTTTAAATATACCGACTTTCAGTACAGATCAAGATGGCGAGCCTGTAAGTGAAATAATGTTTTCTACAAAAAGTCGCATGTTAGCTTGAAAATGTTGCATGACATTCTGCTTCAGTTAAACAGAAAATTCGAGGAGTGTATCACGAGGAATAGAAAAGAGTTCGTATTAATTAAGGGTTGAAATGCAATAGTATAAACATCCAACTAGATGCAACAATAATAATGTTATTAATAATTTCAATCACCTCAACAAGTTTCGGGAGATAATTTCGCCCGTCCTCAGGAGCACTAGACTGTGTTTACGGCTTGTGGTACAATGAAACGAAGAAGTTGCCTGCAGGCAGCATCGTCGGTGCATTATACCACAAGCTGTAAACACAGTCTAGTGCTCCTGAGGATGGGCGAAATTATCGCCCGAAACATGTCGAACTAATTGAAATTATTAATAAAATTATTATTGTTGAATCTAGTTGGCTGTTTATATTATTGTATTAATGATGCACGGTCACACGGACATCAAATAAGGGTTCAAAGGCAGTCAAGCGTGCTTCCTTTTCTTCGCATGTATAAATTTTATATAAAAAATGAAGTGAGCAATATATCGACTGTAAATCCCTTATGCCATTTGGTAATATATACATTAAAGAATATTAAATTTTTATGACAGTGTTCATATAATTACATCTTGCAAGTTATATGACGTCTTATGAATTCGTACATAGGTAAAAACGTTTCGGAGCAGCCTGTTACTGTTCCTGTAAGGGCATTACTAGAAGCGACGCTTATCTGGAAAAAAACTGTTTCCATGTACTTTACAGTTCGGCAAGATAATTCGATCTATTACGTATTCATAATTTAACCTTTTGGCGCCGGAATTATTTTTTTAAATTTTAGCACATCCTGTATATAAAATGTGAATAATACAGGAAGCAAATAAGTTAGAGTTATGAAACAAACTGCATTTTGAAGAGAAAAAACCGGAAAGTATAAACCATGTTTAAAATATTCAGTACCTATATTTGTTGAATAAATATATAAAATGTAACTTTGGAGGTCAGCGGTGCGGTACGTCAACTATAGTTGACGTTAGGCGTCTAAACGTTAATTTTCACTTTATCGTAGAACACCGAAAAAAATCAGTTTTTGAAACGACAAAACGAAACATTGCCCTCCTTTCCATAAATACCACCGACCCACAAGCATATAAACAACACCTCTTCCAAGTTATTTACCTAGCAGCGGAATTTAGAGATGGCCGAGGTATATAGGCAACATTCCCACCACGTTGACTCTACGGTTCTTCTAAAGCACTGCTTGCTTGAAGGAACACATGATGCTTTACTGTGACAATGATTGGCTCATAAAATTATAATACTTGAAGTGCTTCCTGAAGCTTACCTATTGCACACGACGTTCAGAAACTTCTCCATGCTTCCATTATCATATAAAGGTAATACCATATAATTTTGTTTTGGATCCATTATATCGAGCTAATCTCTCTCATGACGACAGATACACGGCCAGCTTCCTCAACGTCTTGTCCATTTACTATGTCTCAAACAACGTACAACGTATTATTGTAAGGTAAGTGTGATCATGCTGGTGAATTGTTTTCGCATAATGATTATGATGACGAAAATAAAATAATTACAATTTACCTTCTCGTATTAGAACACTGCATAATAATTTGATGATGATGATGATGATGATGATAAAGATAATGATTATGACGTTCAATAAAACGCTTAACCTGATACCTTGTTATCGCACACAGGATACAAGTATCCTTGGTGCCTGGTTGTCCAGGCAAATGAATTGTGTGCTGTGGCGCCTAACATTTAGGGGTGCTCAGTATGAAATTTGTTTCATATCTCTCAATGGTACATCAAATCTGAATATGGCTTCCAGAGCACAGCTATACCTTTGAGCCTTCGTACCCTGTTCTAGGACGAACTCCCATATGTCTGTAAAATTGTTCTCCCCCCCTCCCCCCCCCCGCCTGCCTCGAAGACTGCGTTTTTACGTAGAGGGAAAACAAATAACTCGCCTAAACTACAGTATGCTACAGTATGCTACATCTGTCATCTTAACGTGTGACAAATTTAAAGTGCCGCAACATTTTAATAGGCGATTTTCCACAAAAGCATTTATATTTTTTTTTTTATCAAATTTCAGTTTGTAACTCAAAAGAAATACTCCAATCCGTACAACAAAGAATAGTCACTTAATGTACGTCAAAAGGAAATTGTTGGTTTTGAGAGTAAGGAATGCACGAGAAAATAAATACACTGTGTGCGAAAGTCACAAAGTTTTAAGTGCCACAATGAGTGGCTCATGTAATTATTATATTGTTTCAAAGGATTTACTAAATTAAAAAAATAAAGCGCATTCCGGGTACTAAAATCGTTTTGAAAAATGAAATGTCATTACGGAATTCAACGATTCAAATTTAAGACTTTTACTCGCACGTTTACACGCAAGAAAATACGTCAGTAACTTTCACCCCTGAATGACTCGAAGAATAACTAGCAAACTAGCATAATAGTAGCGCTGCTGGTTATAAGACCACTAATGATGGTTTCCAAGACATGTGGTACGAATTTCTGATTGTAACTCGTAACTTTATTTTACACTGCGACAGGCTATGGTTCGCAGTTAGATCCTCGGGAAGAACTTATCTCAGACCACAAATTTGCAATTTCAGTAATTATGAGACAGTTAAATTAAGAGAAAATTACCTTTAACTTACCTTATTATGACCCACATTTCGTCATCCGTCAAAACATAGTAAAAAATATAGAATATTTGGCTCTCGCATATGTGGAGAAATGTTCAAAATGGGACTTAATAGGCACTTGGCTTGAGGATCATAACGTCTCTCAGACGAATTGTAAGGACAAATTTCAGCTTTTCAGCTCAAAGGTAATCCTTACCATACGCCAAGATATCACCGAGAAATGCGGATCATGTGACGTTAGTAAGAGATAATAAGGTTTTAAGGGTATCTTCGCAAGGTTTCGACGTCCTACATCTTAGATGTGCAGAACTAATTGCAAACTCCGATTCAAAATTTAAGACCAGCAATTTCTCTGTGTAGCGCTTCTTAAAAGATGCCTGAACAGTGCGAGACGGCTGTCTTAATCATTTAGAATTCTGAATTCGTTTGTGAATTACTCTTAGTTCGAGAAACATTCTGTTAAAATTTATCCCAGTAATTAACCAACTTGATGCACAAAATTTTTGTTTTACAATAAGTTTATTTCATGCCTCTACATGTTTCGAGTACATTTGCTCGAAACATGTAGAGGCATGAAATAAACTTATTGTAAAACAAAAATTTTGTGCATCAGGTTGGTTAATTACTGAGATAAATATACTGAGATACACGGTTAGCAAAACGTCAAAATTCTGTTAAAAGATTTTTGTTCCGGGATGGAATTCTTACGTCGGCATTACTTTTTCCTTCCTAATTATTCAGGATTTATTAAATAGAAATCACATTTTTTGTCTCAGAAATAATGGTTTCTTTTTTTCACTTGTTCAGATTTATTCCTTGTTCGGTTGTCGTGCCGTGCTTAAATCAGTGGAAAGTGCGTGTAGTTGAGTTAGAGCACTTTGAAACGTGTTAGCACACGCGCAGAAACCAGATTTGGTCTTTCAGCGAAATGGACGAGTTTATTTCAAATGGCGCGGGGGTCAGTTTAGTTGACTACTGGCAACCGAGGTGTGCACATCAGCAGTAGTAATGATAGTAATGCTGGATACACCATGTTCTGAGGTAGAGTGCAAGACTACTGGCTACCAACTGCACTCGCATGTTTCCCCTTCACTTCCCCTACCGTGCGTCACCGTGTGGCATCAGGTTTCAACTGATCTCTAACCACATAAGAGCATTAAGAGACTCCGGCTAATTATTCAAGCAACATTTAATATAAATTAACCTGGTTAAAGAAATACTCTACTTCCCTACGCGCTCTATCGAACGTCATACCCTGTTGAACCAGCTTTCGTTAGCAGCTGTTTTATTTCCCCCTAAATACTGCCTCGACGTAAGTCTACGCCCCCGAGGAACAACTTACGTCACTTTAGCTAAAAGCACCGTGTGAAGAACAGACTCTTCGAAAATTTAACCCTTAAACCGCTAACGTAGAAAATATGGTGAGCTCCTAATAATGCCAGCAAATGGCAGATGGGATTTAACTTGGCGTTTAAAGAGTTAAGCTCATTATTTCCCGCCTGCCTAAACAGCCTGACCAGCAAATACAACCTTCATCCAGTAGCGTGACTACCAGGAACTTTTCCGCTCTGGACATCGTCCTTATGTCGCTTGTGCTGTATCAGTATAATTTCACCCGCTCCCACATCCCCCACCCCACCACCTCTTACAACTTCTGCCTCGCATCACAACGCTGGGTCTCTATCTATACCCCTCTTGCTAGCGGTCCGCATACACGCTACCCCTTCTACCGTAAAGCCACCCACCAGTACTCTGCATATTAACATACATCATTCACAAGAGTAAGACCATGAATTAATGAAATTAACTTTCTATTGTCTAAAATAGTGGTGGAGATATTTAAAGTGTGTAGAGAGAGAGAGAGAAAGAGGAAAAATAACAAAATAATTATTCGTGATTCTATTAGTAGCCAAATGAACAAGAATCTACCTATAAACAACTAAGGTTCTCGTTTACCTACACATCAGTAAGGTATAAGAGACATGCCGTGTTATTTGTAGACTACGAGAGGGCACGTAAAGTTAGGTCTCAATTGGACCATTTTTTTCAAACTGGATTCCAATACCGTTGCTGTGCTACAAACCGGAAGGTCGCTGGTTCGATCCCAGATGGAATCATTGGAATTTTTCATTGACATAAAATCCTTCCGATCGCACTATGGCCCTGGGGTCGACTTAGCCTCTAACAGAAATGAGTACCAGGAGTATTTTCTGGGGTTAAAGGCGACCGGTGCGTAAGGCTGACAACCTTACCACCATCCTGTGCCATTGTCATGAATTCTGGGAACCTTAACTTCCTGGAGCCCTCTGGGCCACTCCAGGCCTGTAACGGGATTGCTTAAAAAAATTCCAAAACCGTAATTTCTGCTACTACCTCACCTCTCTTCTGTTATATTAGAAAGTGTAACCTCTGTAGTTGTATGAAGTGCTGAAATTGTATTACATGTCACATCAATTTGAGGCAACAGAAGGATCTGTAGCGGAAGCGAACGGTGTAATTCCGTTACAATCAAACTGCCGCTATGATATAAATTAGGAATGCTTCTCTGAAGAAGGGTAGAATTTATAGCGACCTGAAAAATTAAGATACTTTTTCCTTAAACCTGCTCAGGTAGCCTGTCCCTAATTTCAATGTCAGGCTACTTTTAAAAAGTAAAAGAAACTGCATTAGAAGTCTCGTCCACTCGTCAGTGAACTAGTACTGTGCCTGAACTCTCGATTCTTCTTAAATTTAAATTGAAATTTTCAATGAACATTGTCGAAAAATTCCTTTCCAAACATATTGACCCTTAAAGACGAAAATTAAATTATACTTAAGTGTTTAATTAGTCAATTTAAACTTCTATGCGGAATTTTAAATGGCGTAGTCTTATCTGAAGTGGACAAAATAAAAGTATCGATATTTCAATTGTCCTACATTTTATGCGACAAACCAAGTTTAAGAACATAAAAATATAAGAAATAAATAAGTAAGTAAAAAAATAATGAATATTAGACACCTTCGCGAGAATACGGAAGATCATTGCTGATTAGTTTTATATGTTCCTTGTTCCGTGCAATAATTAGATTCATTTTTTTAAAAGACTAACAAATGCACTTGTGTGCATGAATGTAATTTTATTAGGTCTACATAGTTATCACCGACCTGTTTCGAGCGATTTGATTAACGTAGGGACCACAGAACATATAAAACTGATTAATGGCCAACAGAAAAAATCTACATATGGCTACAAGGCTAAAAAACAAAGACTATATAAACAAAGGCCGCTATCTGGTTCGATAAAATGCCTCGATTAAAAAAACTAACTCAAATGTACATACACATCACCGGCAGTGGTAACAACCAACACCACATGAGTTGCCGAAACATATGGGTGATTACTATATAACAAAACTATATTCACACACCCAAGAGCATAATGTTGATCTTTTTAAAAAATCTTATATATTATTGCTGATTCTTCGAAACATTCTTCTGCCTTCGGGAGACCACTTTTGATCGCTAGTTAAGTAAGCTATGCAATGAGTATGTAGCGCAATTATTTTGTTATTATCGACAACAGTAACATAAAATACGAATATTGGACATACAAAGCATGTTCCATTTACTTCTGGAACTTCTTCCAAATCATTTTCTTTCGCTCTGACAAATATTTAACAAATAGGGTTGGATAAGGGTTTTGTAGATATTTATGCAGAAGATTTTGTTACATTTTCCCAGATCTAAAATTAAGATTTAAATTGTCGAAATATTTCGCTTAGCCACCACATGAAAGTTTTTTCACCTATCCTCGATCTGCCATGCAACGCCTTCGGGCAGAAATTTTAATAGATGAGCCCCAGTAATGCAAACAGGCCTAAAACTTTTAAATTTAAAACTGTCAGAATTTTGAAACGTATTAATTAAAAACGTCTTTACACAACAATATAAATGACAGTTGCAGATTATTAATACTATTCAACTAAGCGACATGTTTCGGCCTTACTCGGCCATCACCAGGCTTACAGAACAGTGGTATTAGTCAAGGTACATTCGGTGGTTTTTACCTATGGAATCCCATGGTTTACAATATAACTACCAAACCTTTCTCGAATTAAGGTACTGTTTAAAAATATTATAATACAATAAAATCAGATATTAAAATAATGTGTTTACTATAAGAGTGGGTGTTAGTGCGTGATATATTGTGGATACACCAGCAGTCTAATTAAAGGGGTGTACACGGGACGGTTGTTCATGTATTTTTTCGCGGGCTTCATTGTTCTCTTGGCGTATTTTCCGTTCAGTCTTTTTTTTCCTTTCGGTGTGCTGTGACCAATGCTGTTACACTCTTGAACTAACTGTCTATTTTACAGTTTTGTTTGATTGGCAGCTCACTTCCCATGTTATATATTATAAAAACTCACAGTCAGAATTTTGTTTCATCTATTCAGGCACCCAGTTTCTTAAATGTTTCAGCAGTCACTGTTAAGAGCACAACACAAATTAAAATTCTACAAAATTGTGGCTGTAACAAGAACTGCATCATTTTCGATTATCTGTTAACAAGAAGCAACAGTAATTGGTGCTACATGAAAGCAGATGTCATATTATTACAATTTCACCAAGACAATATATTTTGTTTGTCAAATAAAGGTGAAGTTTTCTCTGTTCACTCCATGAAGGTACATTAAAGGGAGTGGAGATATACCTTCCGTCATACCCAATCTCGACACTAGATGGAGGTGAATGGTTAACTTCACGACCCGGTAGTCTTACCAAAGGGAAAGAACCACAGTACCAGTAGAATTGAAGGTTGTTTGGGCCCCAGAAACTGTCTGGATATTTTGGGGAAAAGAAAAATTTCTTGCCTCTGCCTGGATACGAGCCCCAAACTGTCCAGGTCATAGTCTAGTCGCTAACCGACTACGTTAACCCGGTTCAATTTTTCTGTTGGTACCATGCATTATAGAATGTGACGATATTATGTTCACACTAAATCTAATAAACAAACGCCGGTATACTTGACATTAATCTGCGGAAACACACACTCGGAATATAAAGACAATGCAAAGTGCGTATCTTGTCTCACAAAAACAATCACCTCGTCATGTACATAACATTTACAAATAGCCTTCCGTAAGTAGGAAAAGTTAAAAAAATAACGTAACGATCAGTCAAGAAATTTTTTCTTATTAAGCCCCATATATGGCACAGGATTAGCAGGTGGTGCACATCAGATATTCATATAGGCATCACTGAGAGTCCACACATGTCCCAGCGTGACATCGAGGATTGCGCCTTACCGCAGGAGAAATCGGTTTATAATACCTATACCAAGGAGGTGACAGCTTGCTTCAGGTTGTAGGCTGCTGGAAACCGCCCGCCAGCCACGGGTTTCTACAGAGGTTCAAATACATTAAGATCATGGGGCCCCATACTGTCAACCGGGCTTGTGACTCTTATGGCGTTACAGTGCTACAGGCGGTAGGATATGGACCTCCTGCTATGTTGTCCCGATCTCTAGACCAGTAATTTGCACATATTTGGATCCCTTAACAAGAATCGAGCTTGACAGGAAATTGCAACAGACGCCGATGTGAAGCCTGCTATCGCCTCCTGGGTGTAGACGCTTGATACTGATTTCTTCTACGCCGGGATACAAGTCTTGGTATCAGAGTGAGACAAATGCTTATATGTCAAAGGTGACTGCTTTGCACTCTGATGTGCACCATCTGCTACGCTTCTTCCATATATGCACCGAAGTCACAATAATATTCAAGGCAATGGTGTAATAGTTAACTACTCTTTGAAACCACAATGTACATTTAAACTATACTGTATACGTAACAGTCTCGCGCAATGCATTTTCAATTCCAACAAGAACAAAAACACACACGGACTCACATATATTTGAAAATTAATGTACGTATAATTATATTTATATATAATTATGTATAAATGTATATATTATATAGTTATCTATAATTTTATTTAAGGAATTTCTCAAGGATATCAATAGAGAGAAGCCCTGCAGTCCTCAAGGACACGATTTTGCAGTGCTTAAGGACACGATAAATCGTGTCCTTGAGCACTGCAGGGCTTACGGTTTGTCCCAGCTTATACAGCCTTTACATATTGCAAATATGTTGTGTTCGGAGACAAGATAAAAGAGACACCTCTATTATGCTGTACTTTCACAAACTGCAGAAAATGCAGGTATGCAGCAGAGGTCATGCTTAAGCTTGCCAATCTGCATCTCACATATATCGATGAAGCAATTTCAATAAACCTGTTATTCTTGTCGTAAAAATTAATCGTTTTACGATATGTTATAAATTTAGTTTCGAGAATTCCACGCCGGGAAATTAATATTATCAGCGTTATGGAGGAACCCTTTGCCTCCTTTTCCTAGGTAAAAGTGAAACGCCCCTAGGAAAATCCCGATACCTACCCTCGTGAAGAACAGTCTTGTGCCTTGGAGATGGAGATACATTTCCCTCCAAAACGCTGGTATCTGACAGTTTACAAAGGGCTACAACACAAAGGACCTTAATTTTAAACGTTCGATAAAGACCTCTCAATTCCAATACGCTAATTTCCCGGCTACTCCAATTTTTCTGAACATTAACCAAGACTCTGATACGTGTATTGTGCTTCTGATCTTGATTTAATCTGTAATTTCAAACGGAGATTCAGCGGGGCACAGAAAGGCAGACATTCTAAGATTATCACACGCAAATAAAACGTGTAAAATTTGTTAATAATGATCTACTACGGAACAACACATCTCCAAGAACAGATCAATCGATAATATATCTCCCTCTTTTTTCGCTACAAGGTAGTGTCTTCTACCCCCTACTACGTAGAAGGCGAAGAAGGAATCGAGAGTTACCATGGCTATCCTTCGCTTGTTATTCAATTTGGATAGCTCGGCTTTCTTTGGTTGGAAGTAATGACCACTAAAGAACAAGTAATTCGAGAGACGATGCTTACACTGCCCGGGGGATATATAAGCTGATGTCTGTCTACCCATCTTGGTAGATGGTCAGTCGTCTATATCGACAGGCAGAGGGGATTCCAATAAGCCACTATGTGAAAGAGAAGAGACGACCACACAGTCGGAACTCGGGATATAGAGAGAGTAATAACGAGGAAACACCCCCTCCATCGTGCAACGTGTTGCTGGTGATTGATTGATGGCGCGTATGTCCCGCATGCACACACACATGCACACACACATACACAGATACACATAGCCACCCCCTATTTCTAAACCCTTCAACTCCCAGCGCCAGTTTACTGCTAACCACATCCTTGCCTGCGTTTAGCTACATTATCACTGGAAGTACAAACATCCACCATAGACAGGAATGCAACTGCTCTACTACCACTCGATTAGCCAATAATTTACTTTTCCAGAACCGTGTTCTGGGTTTCAAATGTAAATATGGACGAAGAGTTTACATCTGTGGTCTCCTGGCCACAAAGCTACAGCTCGTGGTGCACGTAATTATATTGCGTTTAAACAATTTTGCATGCTGTGTATGGTCGTTGTTATTCTAGGAATGTTTCATTCTAATGCATTATTCACATACGTAATATTAGGTTAGAATTAACCAGATTCTATTTCAAGCCATGTCCAAGCATAACTTGATATTATCACGTTGCTTGTTGTGCTGTTTGCCCTTTCTCCGCATCAGCTAGTCAAAACTTGACCGTTTATCAGTAATGTTACCAAGCCCGTTTTTAATCTAAAGAGACTAACGCAAATACAAGCACTGACGTGTAACACATATATTGGACATGTGCCATCGCCTTATTCTTAATTAAAAACATAACTACTTAGAAGATAACACGTAGTAGTTTCAAAATTTCCCTGAATTCTTTGGTACGATTTACAGGATGTTTTTTAATGTCCGGGCATTCTCCATTATGAGTTCATTCCTGAAGTTAAAAGGTGAATAAAGAAATGTACATTGATACTCCTCGTCATTTTATGGACACTATCTGAAGGAAACGCCCCGAAAAATGAAAAATAAACAGTTGGTCTCCCCTTCACGATAATGCTCCAGCACACCGGTCTGTTTTGGTCAATGATTTCTTAGCGAAGAACAATGTGACTACACTGGAACAAATCCCATGCTCCCAACCTAGCCCCAGCTGATTTTTACCTTTTCCTAGTGGGAAATCAGCGTTGAAGGGACGGCGCTGTTTTGTACAAATTACATAATTAAGAATGCGACGATTGAGCTGAAAAGGCGCTCACAAAATGGCTTCCAGGAATATTTCCAACACCATTATGGTCGGTAGCAGAAGTTCACAGTTGCAAAATGGGACTATTCTGAAATAAATATCGCTTAAATATTTGTAAAGTTTTGCATTTCTAAAAAATGCAGTGATTCCGTGAAAATTTGAAGCCACGACGTACATACCATGTCAATGAAACTCTTCCGTCACGGAAATATTGGACACGAAAAATATTTATACTTCCAGAAAGGTTAGCGTAACCATTTATATCCCAGTGGTTAGCTATGTACATAGAATCAGCTTCAGTGTTAAGAACTTCTAAGCTGTGACCACAGAACGCATTCATGTGTTTTGTATGGACACTAGAAATATGGGCGATTATTACCAAGAAAGTTCTTGAAGCTTCATAAGACATCAAAACAGAACGACATGTAATTATCACTGTGAAATATACAGATGATCTTGAGCTACTGGCTAACGAAAAAACGCTACTACAGGTCACGACCGATGGATTAATTGAAATAGGAAAGTGCTGTGGAATGGAAATGAATGTGGAAAAAAACGAAGGTAATGGGAAACTCAAGCAACTATCCCCAATGCAGATTTTAATAAATCAAAAACCGCTGGAAAATGTGGAATAATTCAAATATTTTGTTAGCAAGGTAACAAATGATGCAAATATGTTCACTTGTAATCAAACACACAATGGTCAAGGCAATAGCAGCACACAACAAGAAGAATTTTAAAGCTGTTCGTGCCTTTGTAATAATAATAAGAATAATAAAGAAAAATGTTGTGTAACAATTACTGGTTGTTTTTATGTGTGTGCAGGATTTGTTTGCAACACGTTTCGATCCAGAAGGACCATCTTCAAGTTATATATATATATATATATATATAAATTACTATGAACAGTTACGGTTTTAAGACTGGTTTTTGAATAAATGAGATCTCATTTTTACAATTAATAGTTTTATAATTAAGGGTAATTGAGGTGCATGTAGATGTGGTCTGTACTGTAGATTTTGCAGAAAGTGGATGAAAGAATATTTTTTTCCCAGGAATCTGATGATTTTGACCGTTTAATAGAGATAAAAAAACTACTGTTAGTACGTTAAGAATGTATGGAAGGAGGCTTATGATTTGTCTTTTGAATTCTTCACTTACCAACAGTCACCTCGATTACAACGTTTAAAATCAACAGACTTCTCAGAGGGGAAAAAAAAATCTACCATACACTTTCCACAAAATCACTATACAAACGACATTTGTACACACCCCTATCACCCATCAACGCCCGTATAAACCGAATAATTGTAATAATGAGATACCATTACATAAAAACCACTCATAGCCCAGTAACTCTTTTAGTGATTTAGATAAACCTATTACTTTAAGATGGTCCCTTTGGAGCGAAACATGTTGTAAACGAATTTCCCATATACATAATAAACAACCCCTACTGGTGATAGACGGCATCATTCTTTATCTTTAGAAGAACACTAATTTCACCGGCAAATTGGACTTAAATTTAAGGAAGAAAACAGCGAAATGCTTCATTTGGAGCACAGCTTTTGATGGTGCTAAAAATCGGGCACTTCGAAAAATAGATCAGAAATGCCTGGAAAGTTTCAGAGTGTGGTGCTGTGGAAGGACGGAAAAAATCACTTGGACCGATCTATGAAAAATGAAGTATTAACCTGAGTGCAGGAGTCAAAAAAAGATGCCACAAAAAACAAAACGAAGGACGACTGACTGGATTGGTCACATCTTGCGTAGAAACTGCTTGTTAAAATTTTCATGTTATTGATGAAAAGATAGAAGGAAAGGGAAGACGATTAACAAGACCTAAACAGCTACTGGATGACCTTAAGGAAACGAGAGGATACTGGGAATTTAAAGAGGAAACAGTAGATCGCACCGTGTAGGGAACTCGGTTTGGAAGAGGCTATAGACCTGTCGTTAGAAAGACAACACAATGAATGGATTGTAGTAACTTACTTATTTTTATAACCGAGACGGCGAGTCATCACGGAAATATAGTCAACCACATTAAAGCGCAAAGACTGAGCTGGTTCGGCCATACACAAAGAAGGCCTGAAACCAGGGCAGCTAAGAAGAAATTTAAATGGAATCCCTTAACCACGAGACCAAGAGGAAGACCCAAGCACAGATGGGAGGACAACATCATACAGGACCTTGGTCAAATGAATATCAAAAATTGGATAACCTGTGTCCAGGATAGAGCAAAGTGGAAGGATGTCGTTGAGAAGGCCTAAACCTCCAATTAAAAGAGGTTCAGCGCCTGACGAAGAAGAAGAGAAGACGGCGAGTCATCACTGCGCGGTACCAGCTCAATATTTTCAGATAATTTTCGCCTTTAAAGTGTCAATAAGGTGTCACTGTAATTTATATACAGTTGACAAGTCTACTGATTATTACAAAAGTTTTAAAGACTGTGCATCCAATTGCTGTCTTCGCCTAGAATGTTCTCTAATTTTCAATAAATTCCGAAATGTGAGCTAGCATGTTTATGAAACGGAAAACCAAAAGCCAATAACCACTGCAGCTGACTAGCACTTAACCTTAATTCCACTACAAAGTTTGCAGTTTCTCCTACACGCTTCAACGAAGATTTGACTACCTGAAAGTTGCGGCCCGAAATGGCAACTGGAAATTTATAACTGACCCTCACTGGATGTCAAGAACCAGTGTGCTAGTGAAAATTACAACTTATCTGACTTCTGATAAACTCAAAGGACAGTAGCTGGGAAGCTGACACTTATAAGTTTTCAAATGTTCACGGCAGTTAATGGTCTTCCTTAGAATTCCTGTGCCGTATATTAAATGAGTGTTCCGATGTTCCACATGGAAGTACGGCACCCATTTCATGGTGAATGAGTCTGGTTCACCCACTCAAAAACTTACTTGTCATTGCAGAGCCTGAATATTAGTAGAATTCGCCATGCCGTTACATGAAAATTCAATCTGCTTCGGGTTTTACTTACAACCTATGTTAATAACTGTCCGACGAGATGTAACACAAAGTAGTCTATTCATTAATCTGCAAGTTCACTCTACATGTTTCGGGTGTCAACCACACACATCATCAGGAGTACACAAAACTGTAACTACAGCCTCCGGTACTGGTCATATTTTTTGTGCAGCTACCTCCCTCCAACGTGGCCAAATTGGCCACGTTGGAGGGAGGTAGCTGCACAAAAAATATAACCAGTAACAGAGGCTGTAGTTACAGTTTTGTGTACTCCTGATGAAGCTTGGCCAAGCTAGCTTGGTCACATAGGAGGGAGGTAGCTGCACAAAAATATGACTAGTACCGGAGGCTGTAGTTAAAGTTTTGTGTACTCCTGATGAAGCTTGGCCACGCTGGAGGAAGGTAGCTGCACAAAAATTATGACCAGTACCGGAGGCTGTAGTTAAAGTTTTGTATACTCCTGATGAACTTGGCCACGTCGGAGGGAGGTAGCTGCACAAAAAATATAACCAGTAACGGAGGCTGTAGTTACAGATTTGTGTACTCCTGATGAAGCTTGGCCAAGCTAGCTTGGTCACATAGGAGGGAGGTAGCTGCACAAAATTATGACAAGTACCGGAGGCTGTAGTTAAAGTTTTGTGTACTCCTGATGAAGCTTGGCCACGTTGGAGAGAGGAAGCTGCACAAAAAATATGACCAGTACCGAAAGCTGTAGTTACAGTTTTGTGTACTCCTGATGATAGGGTGTGGTTGACACCCGAAACATGTAGAGTGAACTTGCAGAATAACAAATAGACTGCTTTGTGTTGCAATTGTTAATATAGATCAGCGATGCACAGAGCCATAACATAAAATACTTACAACCTACTTTCATATTACTTTCCCCTTACTCCTAGGTCTTACGTAAGTACATTTTTCCCGCGACCATTTTTTAGCATAGTCTTCAGTGACATCCCCATTTCTTACAGCTGTGCTGCACATAATGGTTATGTCGTCTGTCATGATTCAATTTTACTAGCACGGGTGTATTATTGTGTTAAAATTAATATACCACGGCGTTGTAAATTGTTTAACAATTCTTTGTTAAGCAATCCTGAGCAACATTTTAGGAACTCGTATAGTGAGTCCTGAGCAGCTGGCAACGTTGTAATTACCATAGGGCAAAGTAGATTAAATCAGTTGTTTCTCGTCTCGTATCCGGGAAATAGACTGATCATCCGTGAACAACCTGGTATACTCTCCGAGTTTTGCTAATAATAATGTCAAAATATTTGCTTAAAGACGTCTATACCTATACCCTTGCGATATTACACATCCATGATCTAGAAGACGTATTCAAGTCATCGTTATGTATAACGTAGTTAACATTTTCTCTATAAATTTTCTTATAAGAAATAACTAATTATACACTACATTCTTGTCACACTACGACTTTGTGAAGTCAGGAATACTTGGCTTTAACACCTGTGAGACCAAGCGGAATATTTTCCAAAGTGTTCTTAAAACTTAAATAAATCCATACCAGAGGCAACAATCCTTGGAGGTGATTCATCACATGCTTAGCATCGAAAGGGTTAAGTAGGCTGTGGATAATTCAAGGTTCTAACATGGGCTGCTTTCCCATTTGTTCAGAATAATTTACATGGGCCCTTTAACTTACGAAAGTTTAGGATCATACGGCGGTTTTGATGAAGTCTGAATACTGTGAGATGTTACGCCATGTTGACTCTCCTTTCACTGGTAGGTCCTGATGACGGAGGCAGCTAGCACCTTCAAAAGGTCAGTAACTCTTCACTTGGAGACACATTGTAGCCTCCCAGAAGAATGCCTTCGCCATTTATTTTCTTGCTGTTACATCCCCATTCAAAACATGGCTATATGATTGTTTGTGAAAAGTGGGGGTCCTGGGTTCACATGCTTCAGACTTAGAAGGCTCAAACGGTTCAGTGTATATGTATCAAACGCTGCTCAATGCACGAGGTGTTCCGTCCTCAATAAGTGCATATATGTGTAAGCATCCACGCATGAACATACGAATGTATTGAGTACTTACAAACATGATTCAGGAGAGCTGGGAGCAAGAGTCTTATAAATTGAGAAGTCTCAAAATCCTGTGTATGATTCTTAACGATCAAGGATATATGGTCCTCTGATGGATTTTATTCGTAAAATATAAACAAAAAATTAATAAGTTTAAGGAAATATGTCCTTAATAAAGTAAACATACAGTACACTTTTGCTGCAGGCAGTAGGAAAGTAATGCTTTGATAAATAAACACACTACCGTCTAACACAAGTGTGTATTTTCATGTAAGCAACATGTTTCAGTTCTTTTCGATATTATGAGTCTTTACATATAAAATGTTAAAATCAGAAACATGTAGCTGGTATAAAAACACACAGCTGTGTTAGACGATATTCGATTGTTTCTTTACTAAATATTACGTGTACAACGGGATAGCCAACGTCAAGTAAGATTAACGTCTTTTGCTTTTTATTTCACGCTATTTACAATTTGGGCTGTGAATAGTTACAGAAATTCAGTACAAAATTTATGAAGTCATGTTCATTGTAATGGAATCCTCACATTCTCCCGTCTTTGAACGACAGAAAGTATTACGCCCAGAAGAGCTGCTCTCCCTCCGCTGAAGTCACTGGTGAACGGCTGTGTGCAATGACTTTGACACTAGCATTGTGGTGTCCTCGAAGGCTTTTATTTTCAAAAGACCGAACAGGTGAAAATCTGAGGCTGTGATGTCAGATGGATTCGAGAACCCTGTCCTCGCAAAATTTGTGATGATCTCAAGTGCAGCCTGGCCTTGTCATGAACAAGCAACTCCCAACGACATTTTTTTTTTGTGGGATTAACTCGAAGACGGCAAGCAGTCAGACATCAAACGCTTTCACTACATCGGTCGGAGTTCACTTTCATTTCTGTCCCCCTAGGCAAGAAGAAATGCGATCTTTCCGCTGTTTGTCATACAGTGCTGCTCCTCCAGGTTTAGCTGCTTTAATTCTTCTTACCCATCGTCGAAATGTCCTCACATCCAGAGCAGCCTCACCGTACACTTCGAGCAAAAGTTCGTGAAATCAAGTCGGCCTTTTAGCTACAACAACCAAATACCGTGTCACCGTTCGCTGTTTCAACGGCACAACAATCTATGCCATTTTAGAATCAACTGCAATGCTGTCATTTAACAAGCAAATAGTTGCAACTAATAACCACTATGGGAATGTTCAAGGACTTCAATGATGCAATGTTATTCACATTCAAAGGCATGTAAGAAGATAAATAGTAGGACGCATTATTTTCTGACAGCTCACTGCACAGGCGTGCGTGCGTGCGCGCGCGTATGTATATATATATATATATATATGTGTGTGTGTGTGTGTGTGTGTGTGTGTGTGTGTGAACTACGTACTTGCGTATATTTGTATGATGTATGTATGTATATATGTATGT
>Ga0131853_10002532_pt1 | contig 32600 bp, 29 predicted proteins | sample TergutLab28metaG_FD_92764 | JGI IMG/M metagenome (GOLD analysis project Ga0131853, IMG submission 92764) | Labiotermes labralis P1 segment gut microbial communities from Petit-Saut dam, French Guiana - Lab288 P1 (version 2) (version 2) | ecosystem: Host-associated > Arthropoda: Insects >... | reverse complement strand
GCCTAAACTTGCAAGTCGAGAGTGATGCCATATAAAGGCAAAGTTTTCATTGGTCATAAGTCTGTTTCCACGCTGTGCTGCTGTATAGAACAACATACCACTTATAGAAACATTGCCGTCTTGTCTTGTTGCTTGGTCAATAACTCTAAGAATCATGTTTGCAAACATAACCCCGAAGAATGCCGAAGCTGGAACCGCAAAGAACAACAGCAAAGCTTTGATTGCTTTTCCGAAGATTGGACCTTTTGCGTTTCCTTCTTTTTCAAAGTTCCATTCTGATTTTAAAATTGCAATAAGTGTTGAAATTCCAAGAAGCGCAACTGCAACTAGACCAAGTGATAGGAACACGTTCCATACCATTGGTGATTGAATAAATAATAGCACTAAGTCAACGCCGGCTTCTGGGTTTGTTCTTGTTGTAGATTCAACCCCAACTCCAGCATATCCACTGCCTAGCTCAATTGCTCCATGAAGTCCCGCCAATCTTCTGAAGAACATTTCCAAGAAGTCTATAATAAGGAAGAATGGCATAATGAATAACACATAGCAAAGCATGAAGATACTATAAAGCGCAGGTACAACTGCCGGATACACATATATCATGATAACAACCATGATAATCAGGTCGACAATCGCCATAATGAAGTTGAAAACAACTTCCATAACTTTTCCTAACGCCCAGCTAAGAATTCTTCCTATGAAAGAAAGTGAATCAATAAGTCCGCTAAATGAACCCATGACACTGCCCAAGGAATTTGATATATTTCCAGCAAATGCGAGCATCTACGTAACCCTCCTCTTTTTTTGGCATTTAAAACGGCACACTTGCTCGTTCTATCTTGTTCTATTTGTAACAAAATTATTAGAGATTTCAAAATTAAAACCCCCAAAAAACGCAAGCCATTTTTCGCTTGCGTCAGATTTCAAAATACCTATATATTGTCTATTTTGTCTTTCTTCGCATTGATTTATGAGTCATAAAAACAGAGAACCCAACAACCAACACAAAAACCGAGCCAATTGAAATTCCTGTCCAACCAATTTTTTCCATAAACCAGCCTTTGCTCTGATTGTCGTCTCCATCCAAAGTTGTAGAGGAGATGCTCCCATCACCTACTTCAATAACTGTTTCCGGAGGTGTTGAAAACGACGGGACATCCACATCATCCTTCGATTTCTCTTTCGACTTCTCTTCCTTGTTTTCGTTCTCCGAATTTTTGCTTTCAGAATTTTTGCTTTCGTTGTCTATAGGTGGTTCAACGATTTCTGGCATGTTTTCAGGAGGTCTCCCAAATTGAGAACTCGCCAAGAGCATTCCGCCACCAAGCATCTCAACATCAAAATCAAAACCCGCTCCAGCTGTCAGCAAAAACACCACAACCACAAACAACAAAAAAATTCCACCAAATTTTCTCAACCCAAAACTCTTCATCACTCACTCTTCCCTTGTCAAAATTTGTCGAAATATAGTAATTCCGATTTTAACAAAACAGGAAAATATTTCCAAACGATTTAACCTAGTTCTTGCAAATTGGCTCTTCTTTAATTGGGTTGACATGAACTTGGGCATGCTTAATTCGCAGCTCTTCGTGCGCTTCAAGCGTGTCGTGAACTTCATGAGCAATCTTATGAGACTCCTCCAAAGTCAGTGCACCGTCCGCTGAAACTTCAATATCAACATAAATCTTGTTTCCAAAAAGTCGTGTGTTTAAAACGTCGATTCCCTTAACGCCTTCGATTTCCAAAACAATTTTCCTAATCTCTTTGCCTGCCTCTTCACCCGCAGACTTATCGAGCAATTGTCCAATTGATGGTTTTGCAATGTCGAACGCAACCTTCAAAATAAAGAGAGCAACAACCAAAACGGCAATGCTTTCAATGATGTCTGTCTCCATAAAGGTGCTACAAATCAAACCAATCAAAACTGCAACTGATGCCAAACTGTCCGACCTGCTGTGCCAAGCGTCTGCCTTCAACATGGCAGAATTTATTTTTTTAGCATAGTGCATTTCATACCAAAACATTCCTTCCTTGACTAAAATCGAAAGCACAGTCACGGCTATAAGATAGAAGTTTAGTTCTGCAGGTTCTGGCGATATGAGCCCCTGAATTCCTTCCCAACCTAAAAATATTCCAACCCCTCCAATGATGAGTGCAAGAAACAGAACCACCAGCGGCTCCACTTTTTCGCGACCATAGTTATATTGATTGTCTCGTTTTGGGCTGGAAAGAAACACAGCAGCAATAATCAAAAAAGACGTAAACAAGTCCGAGCCAGAGTGAATGGCATCAGACAAAACTGAAAGGTTTCCAAACATTGCGCCTAAAATCGATTTAGAAATAACCAGCAAAAGATTAATCACAATTGTGATTAAAGAAATCCTTATAACAATACGGGCGTTCTCATCACCCTTGGAAAACCAACTTTTGCTCATTCCCCATTATACTACAAATTCCGCGTTGGTGTTAACTTACTGATTATTCCCTATAATCCAATTGATTAAGAAGCCTGCGGAACCGGGAACAATGTTCCCCATTGCATCAACGTCTGGATTTCCAAAGGCAATGTTAATTAGAACAATCAAAACAAAAATTGCACCAATTCCCACAAGCGCCCAAATGAGACGCTTCTTTGCCTCTTCCCTTCTTTCCGCATCTTCTGCCCTCGCAAGGTTCACACCAAGAATAACCGCATACACCGTCCCACCCATTCCAACCGCAATCATCAGAATAAGCGTAATCGAATTTACAACTTGAGTCAACGTGAGGAGCCACTCCATGTTTTCAAAAGGGTTCACACCCGCGTCGCCAACACCACCCGCAGCAGCCAACTGAAACATATTAAACTTAGCTAGAAACATTTTCATATGTTGTAGTTTTTGCCGACAAAGAAATTTTATTCACGATGTTATATCGTAGGGGACGCCGCCCTCGGGCGTCCCGCGGCTCTTATATATATAAGGTATATAAAAACCCGCAAAAAACCTCAGTTTTCCCAGAATTTGCTTATCTGGCATTTAAAAAATACTGCGTAAAATAGCGAAATTTGTTTGCGTTTATGAAATTGAAATGTTAAATTATAACCATAAACAAAGAGTGCTGTTCCAGTGCTCGAATTTAAAGGAGAGAAAAATTATGCAAAATATGTTAGCAACATTAAACGCATGGGCACTTGGAATTGGACAAATAGCGGCAGCTGGTCCAGGGTCACCTGACGAGTGGGTTAAGGAACTAAGTAACGTTACGTCAATGGTTACACTTGTTCTGATGATTGCAGTTGGACTTGGTGGAACGGTATACTGCGTTATTCTTGGTGTAAACCTTGCAAGAGCAGAAGATGCTGAGAAACGTGATGAAGCTAAAAAGCGTCTAATTTGGGCTCTAGTTGGTATTGGTGCAATCGTTGTATTGTCTCTGATTCTAAACATTGGTTTCAGACTTCCTGACAAACCAATCGAAGAGATTTCAAAAGGCGACACAGGCGTTGGATTCATAATCAACTTCTTCTTGCCATAAACTATCAGTCACAAAATAAAGACGCCTACGGGCGTTTTTTATTTTGTCTCTACCTTCTAAAATGTAATAATAAGGGTAATAAATATAACATACTTAAGTGAGGGTTTTTCTATGGCGAGAAAGCAAGATAAAAAAAGACGCTTTTGGAGCGACGTCTTCCTAATGACAGGGATTGGTTTAGTCCTTGGAATTTTGACTGCAGTCGTGCTTCCAACGATTATTCCAGAACTTGGAGACATCGATTTTCTTCTGTCAGCTGGGCTTGGAGCGTTTATTGGCTTTTCTGGCGGCTTAGGCTATAAGATGATGACGCAATCTGGGGCAGGATACGAATATAGAAAGAAAACAAAATATGGCGAAAGAAGCGACGAAGAAAAACAATTCTTCGAAGGTAAATTGCTAGAAGACGCCGACCTTAGAAGAATGTTTGCATACACCTCATATTCAAAGCTTGGTCAACTAGATTTAGGCTCAAAAAGAGACTGGCAAGGCGAGCCATATAAAGGCAGCGGAATTCTTGTTAAAGCAGAACTTCAAGCAAACGGAAGAGACATCAACGTTTGTCTTGGTGCTCCTATTCACACAATGATTATCGGAAACACTGGTTCGGGTAAAACACAGGCGTATATCTCCCCTACCATTCAAGTTCTTGCTGAACTTCCAAAAAAACCATCTATGGTTGTTGGAGACGTTAAGGGTGAACTTTATGACTCTCACTCTGAAAAACTAAGAAGACGCGGCTATCGTTGCGTTGCTTTCAACCTGCGTGAACCATTTAAGAGCGACCGTTGGAACCCACTTGCAAGGGTTTATAGAAACTATATGCGTTTCTTAAAAATCGACGACGAAATCAAAAAACACACAGCCGGACACCCAAGAGATTTCAAACTTAAATTTGCCCCAGAATCTCAGTTCTCTGGAACGTGGTATGAACTCGATAGAGGTGCATATCCATCATGGGAGCAAGTTCAAGACGCAAAACGCGGTGTGCAACAAGCTCTGACAGCAGATATTGCAACAGACGTTAACGACATTTGTTTGGTCATTATTCCAGACGGAAGTGACAAAGAAAAGATGTGGAACACCGGGGCTAGAGACTTTTGTAAGGCAGTTATGTTTGCCATGGTTGAAGATTTAAAATATCCAGAACTAGGCATGACAAAAGAAAAATTCAACCTGTTTAACTTCTATACAATCGTCAACCACAAAGACCCAGGCGACGACCCATTTGCAACAACAAAAAAATATCTTGAAGGCAGAAGCGAACAATTTAAAGTGACAGAACTTGCAAGCACAGTTCTAAACGCACCAGATGCAACAAGAGCGTCATATATCTCGGTTATGGGAACAAACATTTCCTTCATGGCTGACCCTGGTATTGCATACGTAACATCTGGAGACGAAATCGACTTTAGAACATTCGACGACAAATACACTGCCCTATTCTTGATGCTTCCAGACGAAAAAATCACAATGCACAGAATTGCTTCTATGGCGATTTCGCAGTTATATAAAGAGCTTGTTGAACTTGCAAACAAAAACCACAACCAGGCACTTAAACAAGACTGTCACTTCATTTTGGACGAGTTTGCAAACTTACCTAAAATTGAAGGTATGGACACATACATCACGGTTGCACGTTCTAGACGTATCATTTTCCACTTAGTTCTTCAGTCATATATGCAGTTGGCTGCAAAATATGAGCAAAACCCAGCGGAAATTATTAAAACCAACTGCAACATTCACGTGTTTATCGGTTCTGGAGACGACAAAACAGTTAAAGAGTTCTCTGATAAGTGCGGAACAACGGTTGCAAGGGTTGAAAACGACTCTGTTTCAAGAAACCCAGACGGAAAAGGTGGTTTCCAACGAAGCAGAACAGAAAGTGAAAACTATCAATCTCGTCCACTTATCTTCCCAGAACAACTTCGTCAGCTTGAAAAGCAAAGCGCAGTTATTCTTATGGACAAAACTCCTCCATTCTTCACAAAACTAACCTTCACAGCATTTGCTAAATCTGTGTATGAAATTGGAAACGCTCTAGCAACAGAATTCAGACCAGCAAAATATCTAGACGTAGACAAAGTTAGATACGGAATGCAAGGCTATATCAAAATGCGTTCGGGTAATTCTGGTGGAGGCGGCGCTCCAAACACAAGGTCCATCTTTGACGACGACTTCTAAAAAAACAAAAAGACGCAACCGCGTCTTTTTTATTCTATTAAGCGTGAATGCCTTTGCCACCCACTTCATATTTTGCAAGTTCTTCCCTAACCAATGCAACAAGTTTTTGTTGGCTGTTTGTATATTCAACATCAAGGTTTTCAAGAATATATCTCGTGTCTGTAAGTTGTCTTTGTCTAAACTCTTCTGTTGCATTCTTCATGTCTCTAAGATTATCAAGCCTGTCAGCAAGTTTAAGCGTCAAAACATAAGACGTCATCTGCCCCATCTTTTTGGTCATATATTCTTTTTTGCCAAGATATCTCTGTGTATACTTTGGGTCTGTCAGTTCTAGAACAAGTGAAGCAACCATTTCTCCAAAATTTCTCTTTAATTCTTGATACGATGTTTCGGTGTCTTCCATAGTGTCATGAAGAAGAGCTGCGGCAATAAGTTCGTCGTGATACTTCGCTCCAACCTTGTTTTCTTTGATTATTTCAGCCACTCGAATAGGGTGAGTTACATATGGTTCTCCCCCTTGTCTGGTCTGACCTTCGTGTTTTATTTTTGCAAAATATAGTGCTTTTTCTAAATCAATTTTTTGTTCTTTCATGGTTTGATTATAACACATATTTTTTGCATATAAACCACTCCATTTCCTCAAACTAAAATAAGCAAAAAGAACGAAAAATAGTGTCGAAAAACGGGAGTTTTTATTTTAATAAAAAGGGTAAAATTGGTAAAATTTCAACAGCAATTAAAATGATATATAATAAGGTAAAAAAAGAGATGAATTTCGTAGAAAAAGCCACCCTTAGAAGCAAAAGAATTTCAAGGGTTTTTAGTTTAATGGTCATCGTTCTAGCAGCCACTTTAGGTACTGTTTTTGCGTTTGTTCCAACAATGAAAAGAGATGCAATTGCAACCACGCCAAGCACAGACCAAACAACTGGAACTTTTTTGGCGCAAATGGTTAGAATGAACACCGAAACAACTGGTGCAAACACAAACCTTGCACGTTTTGGTATGAAGCAATACTACGACCCAACAGACGGAACACCAATGGGGCTTCCACAACCGCATTATCTAAACTGGTTCAGAATTTCAAGCGGTGGAGATAACCCAATCATTCGCGTTCCTGGCGGTCCAGTTGTTCCAAACACTCAATACAGAAACCTAGAAAGAGATGCCTACAGAGAGCAATACGAAATCATCAGAGTATCATACGAAATTCCTTCAGCAACACCTGGTGGAGCACCAACATTTGGTTCTAGACCTGCTCAATTCGAAACAGGTGCAGACAACTTCTTTATGATTTCAAACTTAGATAGAGATGCGAATAGAAATCTTCTTCCAAACCCAAGAGCACCAAGAGTTTTGGGGCACGAAGTTAAAGACGCAGTTTATATTTCTTTTGGTGAATTTGGCCAACGACTTGTTGGTTTTTCAGATGAAGAAGGAACAACACCAATTGCTGTTTCGGTTGTTTCTCCAAGCATTCAAACTGGCAGATACGATTTTCCTCTAATCTCTCCCCTACTTCACTATAGCTACGCTCAAGACGACACAGAGGCAGAAGGCTTCATGATTTCCCTTATGCTTCCATATGCAATTCCAGCAACAAACCCACAAGGTCTTGCAATGGCAAACCCTTTCTCTGGTGCTGAAAGAAGAACAGTTCTTATGCCAGACCAACTACACCTAGCAAACACGGTTCACAGTGTTGGAGAAGGTTCATTTGCAACTGGTGGCGTTCAAGACCGTTTTGCAATAAACAATCAAGGCGAACTGGTTTTCTGGAACTCAGACATCGCTGGAGGTGCATGGGACGCAGTTATTGTATTCAACCCAGCAGAAAGACCAACACAGGTCAGCAGTTTCTCACTTGCAAACAATGCTATTGCAGTCACATCTCTTCTATTTGGAAATCCTCTTGATGACGACATTGTTCTTACAGACATTGCAACAGGGCCATGTTCAGACTCAACATGGATTCTAAACGACAACAGAATTATGCTTAACGACAACATTGTCTATAACGGAGATGGAACAATTCAACAACTTGGAATAAGAAGAGAAACACTTGCTCACACAACCCTTCCAGAAGGTGCCTACACAATTGCCATTGGTGCGCACATCATGGCAGACCACGACGGAAACAATTTCGACAACGATGGTTTCCAAATCCACTTTAACCTTGTTCTAGAAAGCAGTTTCTTTGGAGATGGAAAAGCTCCAACAATCAACGGCGCTTCTCTAGCTAGAGATATCAGCGGAGACAAAATTGGAGTTATGGACATTCCAGGCGTTGAAGCAAACGACCCTCCAATGCTTGCACTTTCTGCATACCAGTTCTATGGACAAACTCTAGAAAAACCAACAATAAGTTTCGACCCTAATCGTTTCTGGGTTACAATCGATACTTCGCATATAGACCTTAGAGGTTTCGAGCAAATTTTTAGATGGGAAATCAAACTAATTTCCCCTGCCCCATTTGCAAACAACCTTTTGGTGACTCGTGAAAGAAGAGACAGTTTTGGAAACCTTACAGGGCAACGTGTTGAAACACGAACAACCTACACCGGTGAAAGACTTGAAATCTGTCTTGAAAACGTTGGAACATATCTAATCGAATATCAGACAGTTATTATCGACCAATCAACTGGAAGCATGGAATATCGCCCACAAGTGATTGCTGGTGCAGATATGCGTTTCCTTCACCTTAGCAGTTTTGGTTTTGAAATGATGTATACCGACAGAACAACTGCAAGAGATTTGCCTCTATACCATGTCAATGGTCAATTTACGCTTACAAACCTTCTAAACAGCCCATCTAGCGGACTTCACGCTGGAACACAACAACAAACACAGGGCGCAAACATAACAGAGTATATGCCAAACCCAAACAACAACGGCACAAGTTTTCCAAACACCTGGGGCAACCAAGCAAACGAATGGGGCTTCCCTTCTATTCCTGACCCAAGAAACATCACACCTGCAACATTCAATGCAATCATGTCAAGACTTACAACAGGAAACACACCAGGCGCAACTGGTGGAGAAATTCCAGGAGGACTTGTTTCAACAAACCAACCTCCAGTTGACTTCAATTTTGTTGGTAGCCTTGCAAACGCTGGCACAATCACAAGAAACAGCCAGATATATTTCATGCCATTTGGAAGAACCGAAGTTCTTACATCAAGTTTCACAAGAGACAGACTGTTTGAACAAACTGGAAGATATCTTGTTCGAATTGAATTCAGCCATATCTATAACCTAACCCTAAACAACTTCAGAGTTGAGATGGGAAGAAAAGCATCAACTCAATGGTTTGCTTTCGAAATCAACACAACGAACCCGACTGTGTCTGTTCGCCATGCTGCAGAAACAGACCCATCTGAAGGAACGGCTACTTGGAGACCAATCACAAGTGGAACACACACAAACAAAACTGTAAGAATAGACATCATGGAACACAGCGTGTTTGACATTCCGCCAAACTTCACATTCCAACAAATTGCACTTGGCTCAAACAACACAAACGTTCCAACACACAACATGTTCCAGAACGTTGAAGGAACTCAAGCTTGGTATCAATCAACATTTGGAAACTCTCTAGGGCTAGCTATGTTTGAAAAATATGGCTGGTTTGATGGACGCTTCACACGCATGTTCTTTGCACCAGACGCAGCGCTTATGGGCAGAACATGGCTGACAGACCAAGAAGCACTTGGCCAAGCACGGGAGAACTTCCCTCAAAACGGACAGTTCACACAACACAACGGGCACTATGTTCTGACCGCAAGGTTTGGAACTCAAGGTTCAACTGTTCCTTTTGACTTCTATATTGACACCCAACCAATTATTATCGCTCCAAAACAAAACACCAGAGGAGACACAGTTCCAACACCTCCAGTGAGAGAATCTTTTGCATCTGATGCAGAATTCGAAACGGCTCTAAATAGATGGAGAGAGCAAAGTTGGACAGAATTCCTAAGACGTTTTTCTGCAATCGACGACAAAACATTCGTGACAAACAACATGGTTTGGTTCGACTTCGAAGATGTGAAAGCAAGTGGTGCAACAGTTGGTGTTGAATTTGCATTCACGCCAATCAACCAAGACCTTTCAATTGTTTCAGGAGACCACGAAGATGCGCTAAATGCCGTTGTTTTTGGACGCCAAGGTCTTGAAACAAACAACAGTCTAAGATACGGACACTGGGCAAGAGAAGCAAATCAAGAAATTTGGGTTCAGGCTCGTTTTATGCTCGAGAACAGACAACTAAGCCAAAACTTTATTCCATACACAACACAAAGCATTCTTGCAACATCTGGAATATATGTTTTCAGAATCACAGACACTGCAGGCAACGTGACGTATTACTACATCATTTTGGATAGAGACATCAGACCAAACACAATCATTCTAGAAGACATTCTAGACGAACATGACGCAGACAACCCTTCTAACCCACTAAGCGTCAACCTTAGAGGCGGAGATGCCCCTGCAACTCACAACGTTATTTGGGGAACACACAAAGCTCTAGAACTTGGAGACGATGATTTTATAACAACAAACATCGGAGTTAAACCAGTTGGCTATCAAGACCCAGCGGTAAACAACCCACTTCTAAAAAGAAACGCTCTCGGCAGTTTTATGCCAGTTGAAGAAACTCAAGGAGTTAGATATTTCGAAGCCTTCATAGACATAAGCGACGAAACAGACATGACATATCTACTCACAAAAAACATCGGAGTTGGATTTGACGACGATGCAGAAGAATATAGAATCATGCACTCGCCAAACCAATTCAACTCACTAGACCTCCCTACTCGTCTTGCATATGGTTTTGGTATTGGTGGAGCAACAGGAACAGCAAGAACTGTTCCAAGCACAAGAGATAATCTTCTTGCAGAAAACCTAAACCCAGAAAAGGATTGCACAGTAAACTGCATCGGTTCAGTGTGCGCTCCAGAATGCGAAACAGTTTGGGCAATCGTATATAGACAAGGCTTCACACACAGAAGGTCAGTAAGTGATGCTGGTTTCTGGCTTGTTGAAGTTAAACAAAACGAAGGAACATTCCTATTTGGTGCAAGAGACGTTTTCGGGCACAACGGAACAGCAGGACAAATCAATGTCAACTTCGACCTTGCGGGCGTTAGAATCGAAAGCCAAATGGAAACAGACAACGCAGCATGGTATCAAGGCGGAAGATTCCCAGACCTTGCAGGTCCAACCGTAACAACTTCAAGAGACAGAGCTCACGTTGGGGTTAGAGATTTTGGAGGCGGCATAGTTAACGATGTTCCGCAGCCATTTGAAGTTGAAACTGTAACTTATACATTCAACCAAATCTTTGCTGAACTTGGAGAGCCAGCAGCTCTATACAGCATCGGAACACCAGAATTTGGCGTTTCAAACACACTTCACATAAACTATCTTGGAGCAGGCAGATGGACCACTCCAGACACAATGCTAAACCCAGGCAGTGATGAAAAAACCCTTGAAGGTCGCTACACAGTTTCAAGAAGATACACTCCAGAGTTCGAAAGCCCTATAGACATAGATGGTTTCGAAACAGATGAAATCGAAAGAATTTGGATTTTTGGAATCGACAGAGGCAGAATTATTGATGTTTCGCAAAGCATCGGACAAGACAACGTTCTGATTCTTCAAGACGCAGTCGTATATTCTCACCTAGATATGTGGGAAGCAGCAAACATCGAACTTAACACAAACTTCGTTCCAGTTGCAATGCAAGTTCTTGCAAATAAATATGGTGTTGTTACTGCTTCATATTTTGCGTCAGTATTCCACATAATTGAAGAAGACACAGACTATGTTCTCCCTCCAAACTACCTAAACAATCCAATGAGAGCAATTGCAGACTTTATTGAAGTTCTTAAACTAGACATCGAAGGTGCAACAAGAACTTCAAACCAAGTTGAACTTGAAAGACTGACAAGCATTGATAGAAGAATCAAACAACTTCTTTCACTTATTGTTATTGGTGGAGAATTGGACCTGAATATCCAACTATCTTCTGGAATAACAAGTTTCAACACATACAACATGCACCCAAGAGAAAGAGAAGCCTTGATTCACAGCTCCTCTGCCCCACTTTCAAGCAACAATCAAGTTGTTGATATCTTCAGCATCATAGGCGAAGAAGACGGTTCATATAGAGAATCAACATCCACAACAAATGGTGGACTGTTTATCGCTGCAGAGTATGCGGTTCTGCTTAGAGACAGAGTCGACGTAAACTTCGTAACCTTCCACGACGACCACGCAATAGCAAGAGAACCATTCCTTTCAAACCGCATGAGATATGCTTTTGAAATAGACCCAGTTGGTCCGCAAGCTAGATATTTCGAAGGTTCAGAATATGGAACCCCAACAACAGAAGCTCCAAGGCTTAACGACCAAGGTCCAATTCTATATCAAGTGTTAAACAATCAACTAATTCCAACCGGTCAAGTTGAAGATGGCGTTGTTGCAATCAGACCAACACCAAACACACCAGAAGAAAGATATGTTTCGTTTGCTTTTGACGACCCAGCAGACAGATATTCAGCACAAATAGACTGGAATAACGTGACAGTTCTTCACAATGGAGTTTCAGTAACCCCACTTGTTGAATTCAGAAAAATTGAAAACTCAGAAGGACTTGGAACACATGGCGGAGACAATCACAGAAGACGTTATTTCATTAAACTAGACGCCTCAAGAGAGGGTGATGTTTTTGCAATCACTGTTCGCTTCACTGGCGACCTAGATAACTATGTTAGAAGCACGGGCGAAGGCTTCGGTGAAGAAAGATATGTTCTTATCATCGACAACCTAAGACCAGAAGGCAACCTTACAAAACTTCTGCAAACAGACAGATTCTTGTTTGAGTTCTTAAACAGAGCAGATGCAACGCACCATCTTGTTGTTAGAGAAGACGAACAACATTTTGCAAGAGATGTTATAGGCGTTCTAAACTCAGAAACAGACGATGCAGTTATGCTTCGTTCATACAGCTTTGTTGCAAACAGAAGCCATTTCTTCGAGCATACAAGAACAAACAACGTAATTCTAAACAACAGTCCTCTTGAAAGACTAGAAGAAAGATATAGCCCACGTCTAGACAGCTATCAAATCTGGATTAGAGAAGTTAGAGAATCAAACGCAGGAAACCGCGATTTATCTCTATTCTCAATTCTTCCAGACGACGACCTCGAAGCACTTGCAGCGGTTGACGGAATCAATCTAGACAGACACCCAATATTCGACCCAAACAACCTAGACTATAAACTTATTCAATACGGTCCTCAACACACACTTCAGTCAATTCTCACATTCTATAACTGGACAGATGAAACAAACTTCGAAATTATAGAAAGAGATATGGCAGGAAACTTTAGAGGGTTCTTCATCTATGTTCCAAACCCAGAAGAAGCGACAATCGGACCAAGCATGAGTGTTTCGTTCTATAACGAAATTCCAACAAGTGCAGCAGCTAGACAACAAACCTTAAACCTAACCCACTCTCCTGCCCCAAGAGTTGTAAACGCAATCTATAGACCAGGAGATGCAACCAGAAACTTTGTTGTAAATAACGTAAGTTCTCCAGACAAATGGTTTATGGTTACCGTTATGGACAGAACAGACCCATTCTATCCAACTCCAACAGCAACAAATTCAAGAACATTCTTCTCGCATGGCTACCTGAACAAAAACGATGTTATGAAACACGCAGAAGAATATATTCAAGAACAACTCACAGGCACTGGAAGAGTTGACACAATTGCGGGTTCAAGTTATTCGCTTACAATTCATAACAGAAACAACCCAGAACAAAACCTAAGAGTGATTTTCCACTTTGCTGGTGCATTTGTAGACATAGACAACGTAAACCCAGAGGGTCAGCCAATTGTTATTGGAATTCTTGGCAGTGCATTCAATGCAAGCACAACAATCACTCACACCCTTCATAGGTATGTAAACAACGTCCGTCAACCTAACCCTATATTGACAGACAACTCAACACCTGCTCAAACAATTGCATTCGAGCAAGGTCAAGTTGCAAGGTTTACACTGACTGCTGGTGTGTATAGATTGTGGTATGTAGACAACTTCGGCAGAACCGACACAAAAGCAATCACAAACCTAACAGCAAGTCGCCAACACTTCGATGGTGCAATCAACGTTCCTCACCCTACTGGTCCGTTGTATGCAACTCAAAACCTAAGATATAGATATAACCCTCAACTTCACACTGTAACAATTCAAGAAAGAAACCTAATCACTGGCGGAAGTTGGGTGACAATGAATCCAGCAAACTTCACAACAAGTGTAGACCCTGCTGGAACAGGGCTTAGAGTTATATCATTTAACGAAAGAGTGAATGTGAGAATTGAAATCAGAATTCTTCTAAATTCAACCATACTTGAAAACTCAACAACAATCGGTCCAGTGATTTACGACTCAACATTCCCAGAGCTTGAAGCTTGGACAGCCGGTGGCGAAAACACAACAGTTGCAAAACAAAGTTTCACAGCAGATGGTGAGTTGATTACGCACTTTGCAAGGCTTACATATGAAACAGCTCCTGGAAACCCATTTGGTTTCATACTTACCGCAGTTGAAGAACAAGTAAACCCAATCACTGGTCTAAGTGTTCACCAAAACATGGGTCAAATCAGCAGTGGAACTCCTTTTGAAAGGCTTCACAGCATCTATCACCTAACCTTCACTTCAAACCTTGGGTTCACAAGAAACTACACAATCATCATCGAAGAACAAGATGCAAGACTTTTCTGGGCAATTGATAGCCGAGGAAACAGAATCGAAACATCTCCAATATTTGGAGATGAAGTGGTTATCATGAATGAAAACCCAAGAATCATCACAAGGTTCTTCACAATCGACACAAACCCAACAATACAAATAAACCCAATTCACCAAAACAACGTCACATTCTCACTGTTCCACACACTAACATCAGGGCAAGGGCTTCCAACAGATGCCCTAAGACGTCTTCGTTTCGAAATCACTGCAACTGGCGACAGCACAGTTAGACAGTTTGCAGATATCTATGTAATCAGACCAACAACAACTCTAAGCGGTCTAAACAGAGAAAACCCTAACGAATTCCACTTTGGTGTTGGAAGAACAATTCAAGCGACAAACGATATAACAAACACAGACCCAGCGCAAGCACACTCACTTATCACTTTCACTTCAAGAAGCACAGATGCCTCAACATCTTCGTTCTATGGAAACCTGAACTTTGATGACATATACTATGAAGGAAGACTTGTTCAAACAGTTGGAAGAAGCGATGTTTCTCAACTTAACTCTGCAGGTTCTGCAAGAGTTAGACTGTCTGAACCAGGAAGGTATACACTTGTGTTTAGAGACCTTGCCGGAAACACTCACAGAATTGCATCAGGCGGAGTGACAACAACTCAAATTGCATTCTATGTTCTGACAGAAGCAATGCTTTCAGCTGAAAGCACAAACTTCAACTCTGCAAACGCAGAACACGGTGCAGCTCTTCGCAACATGGTGTATGAAAACTCTGTTCGTCTGACAGCAACTCATGCTCATAGATTTAGTGCAATTTCTATGAAAGCAATGCTAAACGGCGAAGAAGCGTTCGAGTCATCAGAACTTCAGCCTCACATTCTAAACCTAACAAGACCAGGGTTCTATGAATTGACAGTAACCTACTCTGTTCCAAACGCTTCACCTCCAGTTCAAAACAGAGAAACAAGATATACATTCTTCATCATAGACCCATCAATTGCAAGACTTGGAATTGACTATGCATTTATGCAAAGCAGAGCAAATGTTGAAATTGTAAGCGGTCTAAGATTTGCAACTCTAAACCCTAACGAAATTGGAAGACCAATTCTAGACGAGTTGTTTGCAGTCACACACAACAGAAATCAAATTCAACTTTCAAGTTTCGACAGAACTCCAGATAGAAACGGAATGTTGAGTGACGGAAGATATAGTTTCACAGTTAGAGCATCGTTCGGAACAGCGTCTGAGCCAAGCCTTAGAACAAACACAGAATATACATTCAGAGTGTTCATTTCAAACGAAAACCCTCTAATTCAAACAAGTCAACCGTGGGCAACAAAAACAAACGACCCGTTCACTATAAGCTTCAACCCAAGTTTCATATACCACAGAAATGGAACAGTTTTCATCGAAGTTTTCAGACAACCTGACCAAGGCGGTGAAAGAGTGCTTATTGAACGTGTTGAAGTTAACTCAGAAAGTCCAGACCGAACAGAACACATCGAAAATCTGGGGGCATTCAACAGCATATACATCGTTCAAGTTGTAACTCCAGAAGGTTTCATTCTTATGAGAAACATGGTGTTCATTGGAGAACCGCTCAACACCGTTGCAGTTGTGCTGATTGTTGTTGCGTCGATTCTTCTTGTTGCCGGAATATTCTTCTTCGTTAGACTACGATACAAGATGAAAGTTCGATAAAAAAAAGTTGGGTTCGCCCAACTTTTTTTGTAAAAATTTTCCTTCACTCTCCCGAATATTATTTTATAACGTACACATAATAGTTCTAAGCAGTTAAGCTTTAGACCAAACAGAACGCCAAAACAGGCAATCGATAAGGCTTTAGGAAGTGCCGGCGTAAGCCCGAAACCTAAAGGAAAGTGGTATTTTGCGAATAGTTGAATATCTAATTGATGAAGGACGAAACTGCTTACCACAAAAAAGAGGGGCTACAAACCCCTCTTTTATTTTATTTCTTCCAACAGTTTTAGATAATCATCTCGCGTGTCATATATAAGTTTTTTAAGTCTCTTTGCCTCTGCCTCACCAATCAGTGCATTGTTTCTGTCTAAGTTTGTTTTAAACAAATCAATCGCAACATCTCCAACCAAAAAGCTGTTCGCTTCACTAACCACAATATTCACATCAGCAACAGTTTTTAGATAGTTATAAACAACCTGTTCTCTAAGATTTTCAACTCCAGCACCCAAAACCAGCGTAAAACTTCCTTTGCCATAGTCTCCACTGCTGAAAACAAATTCTTTCAAAATCTGAAGTTGCTCTGCCGAAACGTTTGCATTCACTGTGTTTATGTCCGAAATCAAATCTAGAACAATATTTAGGTTGTTCACAAACAAAACAATATCTTCGCCCGCTTCCACCATTCTCTTTTTGTGTTGGACAATAAGTTCCAGCATTTTAAGTTGAACTCTTGTTGTTGCTGTTTTTGGAACAAGAATTGTTTTTTCATCTTTCTTTTTTGAAAAGCCTTCTTCCATAACAAGACTAGGGTTGAAATACACCATGCACTTATTTTTTGCGTTCAACCCATTAAACAATTTCAAAATCAATCTGTCAGCCAAATCTTGGCTCGGTGCACTGATAAGAGCACTCTCTCCCGCACCAACAACTGCAATTTTGTTATATAGTTTCAAATCGTCAACAAATACAAGCCTTTTGTTTGCAGGGGCTTTTTTAAGTGTTGAAAAATCAACTCTGCTTTCTTTTGAATAATTCTCCAAAATTTCTGTTGCAACACTTAGGTTTCTGTTTTTAAACTTTTTGCATATTGCCTTAACCCTCATTCCAGACTTAAGTTCGTGCTTGGTTATAAGCGCATCTGTGATGATTGCATCTTGCTCCACATTTGGAATAAACTGTTCTCTAATCGCTCCGTGTCCAGAACTTAGAATGTCTATATAGCCAATTGTTTCAACTGTTTCATATAATTCGCTTTCGTCAATTGTGCTGCTTCCAAGCTCCACAAACTCTGGATTCAAAAAGCCTTCGTCTTTAGAAAGCCTTGTTCTGTCAAAAATCAAACCTGTTCCAACCTTTGCTGGTCTGCCTCTTGTATGCTTCATGTTTGGAAGTTTTTGTTTGTTCGATATTTGATAAATCTCTCTCACAAGAACATCTTTAGTCAAAGAAGAAGGGCTCTTAACGCCAACTTCACGCCCTATCACTCTAAGCTCGTGTATACCTAAATCAATAAGTTGTTCTTTGGTGAAAATCATATAGATTCATTATACAATACTTTTGTTCAAAATTATACAAATTTCGACAAATAAAACACACTTGCGTCCATAAATATAACATTGCCACTATCAAGACTCACAACAAGTTTCACGCGGTTTTCTATAAGAAACTTCCCGTCTTTCCTTGGCGCCATATAAACAACAACAGTTCTTCCAGCTGGTGCAATATTAAAAACCTCAAGAGTTGTTATGCCTTGTTCCAAAACAAATCTTTTGGCATTGGTTGTTGCAATCTCATTGGTTATGTTCATAGCCCTCGGGACTTCATTTCTCTCCATTCGAACAACAACTCCTATAGTCTCACAAACAAAGACTCTAACACGTTCATTGTGTCTAAGCGTCAACTCAAATTCATATGTTCCGCTGTTTCTCCCAATAAGCCTATGGCTTCTTATTCCCTTGTTATTAAACTGTGTTAAAACCCTAACTTCAGCCTCTTCAACTGTCAGCGGCCTTGTGTTTAAAACTTTTGCACTAGCAAGAACTGCACTATTTCTAAAAGCATCTTTATTCAGAACATCCCTCACTTCACTTCTAAAAATAGATTCATTGGCCAGTTTTTCACCTCTCTCATTTCTTTCCACAAGTGAGTCTAAACCTGCCAAAACAATGGTGGTTGCTCCCAAAATTTCATTCAAAGATTCCCTATTTAAAGAAGACAAAACACTGCCAGAAACCGCAAGAGAATATTCCACCAAAACACCAAAAAAATGTGCCATTTGTTCTTTGCTTTCTGTGTTTAAAGGCAACGTTTCAACAAGCCCTAAACCATACCTAGAATTGTAATGCACATTGGTTAGTGCATTGTGTTGATTTGCCTGATTGCTTGCAGCCAGGGCTGAAATAAGCCCTATTTCGATGTCTTTTGTCACTTTGTGTGTTTCTATAAGGCTTTGTGTTCTAATCCTTTCAAACTCTTTTTCTTTGGCTGCTAGTGCCGTTTTTTGTGCAACATACAGCCCCAAAAACGTGAACATTGCCACACTTAAAATAAGCATTCCAAAAAGAAAACCAACGCGTCTAACTAGGGCAATTCTAACCATAAATAAATATAACCAACATTGTTTTTTATTATTCTACATAATTCTTTTTTGTCTCTTTTCTCTGGCGTCAATACTCTTTATATGAAGAAAATGATAATAGTTTCATCAGTCATTTGCAGCCTTGCTTTGGTGTTCTTTGGAGTAAGTTTTTTCAACCAAAACCCAAAAACGGCAGAAGGCTTTTTGAGGTTTCATATTCGAGCAAATTCCGACAGCCAACAAGACCAAGTGGTTAAACTTCTTGTCATGGAAGAAGTTGTTGCCTATATCGAGCCAAGAGTCAAAGCCACGTCTTCAGCCAAAGAAGCAATAGAAATAATAAACAATAACATCAAAATGATTGAGCAAATTTCAATAGCCGTGCTTAGAGCAAACGGTTTTGGTTATGGAGCTTCAGCAAGGCTATCTCAAGAGCATTTTCCAACAAGAAGCTATAACGGCACAGTTTTGGAAAACGGGTTTTATGATGCCCTAATCATCACGCTCGGCAATGGAAACGGCCAAAATTGGTGGTGCGTGATTTATCCGCCCCTTTGCTTCATCTCCGGCGGAACTGGCGATAATGTTGAGTATAGAAGCATCTTGTGGGATTTAATAAAAAGAAACGCCTAGACGTTTCTTTGTCGAAAGATGGTCAACTGTTGTCCTGTCTTTATTTCGCTCTCACATTCTGGATTCTGCGAAACAACAATCGCCGGGTCCACTCTAAGTTTTTTTGCAATTGCCCACAAATCATCTCCGCCTGTTGCAATATATAGAGTCAATGCCATATGCTCCTGCTCAACTGCTTCATCAACAGTTACAGATGAAAGATGCACATGCTCTTCAGTTCTATACACTCCAACAAAGAAGTTTAAATAACTGCTGATTTCTGCCTCTTCTCCTCGAAGTTGTTTTATGTCTGTACTTTTAAAACTCACACTCACTCTAAGTTTGTCGCCTTCAATTGCTTGTGGTTCCCTAAAACTTAGCGAAAAAGGCAACTCCACTTCAACACTTGTCAGTTCTTTGTGCTCCATGTCTGGAGTTATTTCGTCGTATATAACCGAAAAGCTAGCCAACCCCTCAACAAAACATTCCCTGTCTTTTGTCCACGCATTGATTGCCGTGATGTTTTTTTCAATAACAGAGTTCACTTTTGCCTTATGGTCTGGCTTCACTTTGAGTGTAACTGTGGAATTTATTTCATCTTTAAAGTTTTGGCTAAACCTTAGAACCTCCAAAACTGTTGTGTCTAGTCCTAAATTTAAATTTGCAGCAGTCGAATATGCGTCAAGCGCAAGGTTAAGTTCTTTGTTTTCAAAAACAACATAATCAATTCTTATATTTGTTCTAATCGAAATCTCCCTAGCACTAACACTTCCCGAAGTTGAAACAACCTCAACTTGTGCGTCTCCTGAAGCAAACTGTGCCGATTCTAGATTCATAAGTTCTTCTTCAAACTCTGCTTCGTCATACACAGTTTTAAGTTCCGATGTTTCATCGTTTGTCAAAAAGCTTACTTTAGAATATATCTCCCCAATTGCAAACAAGTTTCCACCTTTAAACACAACGTCCTTAATAAAGGCCTTTGTTGAAACCTCAAGAATTTGTTTTGCCTCTTCCTTTGTTTTTATAATAAGTTCTAAATTAGATTCTTTTCTAGAAACCGCCCTTACAGTTGGAATTTCTGTTTTTTCGCTTTTGACAAAACATTTGTCGTCTGAAACAATATTTGTTTTGATTTGGTGCTTTTTGTTTATAAACATTTCTGTTTCAACAACAATTTCAATAGACACAACAGAATCACTCTCCAGCCTAAATTCGCTGCTCACAACAACAGCCTTAGAAAAAACAACAGCACATTCAATATCAATCGCTCTATCGTCAATTTTCAAATTAAATTCGCTAGTCCCTTCCATTTGCCTAACCATGCCGTCTTTGTCTAAAAACATAACCGAGTTTTCAATCAGTCCGCCAACCATAATGCTGCCTTCCAAAACTTCATGGGTTAAAACCTTCGAAACTGCGCCTGCTTTAAGAACTCGCTTTATTTCCACCCCTTCTGCGCTAAGCCTAGCCAGAACCTTGGTTTGCGAAGACGCCAGTCTTATAACCTTGTTTATGTTGTGAACCGTTTCTCCCGACATGTTAAACATTGTGCCTCCTAGAGTTTTTTATGCTCTATTCTATTAACACTCCCCATATTTTAGAACTAGGTTTTAAAAACAACTTCTTGTGCATACTATATATATATGAAACAAAAACCACCTAGCATCGAAGTTGTCCGCGAAAAGATTAAAGAACTTGTTGGGCAAGATATAAAAATCAAAATCAACAAAGGCAGAAAAAAGATTGAAACCTATTTTGGGCAAATAAAGGAAACCTACCCACAGGTCTTTACTCTAAGCGTGGAAACCGCTGGGCAAGAACAGCCAAAAAACATCTCAGCAACTTATACAGATGTTTTGTGTGGCAATGTTGTTATAAACAAAAAAACGCCCTATTGCTAGGGCATTTTTTTATTCTTCGTCTTCTTCCTCTTCTTCGTCCTCATCTTCTTCGTCTTCAAATTCTTCATCTTCAAAGTCATCAGCTAGACCTTCAATGTCTAGTTCACCTTCGGCTTCATCGTCGAAGTCTTCATCATCAAGAGCAAGTTCTCCGATGTCGATTCCGTCTTCGTCTTCTTCCTCTTCTTCCTCTTCATCGTGATAGTCTGCAACTCTCAGATTTTCTGTTTCTTTAACAACTTCGTCTTCATCTTCGTCGTTGATATATTTTTTCCATTCTCTGTCAATAAAGTCGTCACTTTCAAGTTCTATGCTTCTTTCCTTAGCACAACTTGCGCACATGTCCTCATCTGTTGTGATATAGTTTATTTTACACAAAGGACAGATTTCATAATCCGCCTCCAGTTCGTTGAATTCTTCTCCACCTGAAATTTTAAGTTCACCTTTGCAAACACCGCAAAGCTTGTCTTTCTTTTGAATATAGTTAAGTTCACATCTTGGGCAACGAATATACTTCATTTGTCCTCCGCTATTTAATTTATGCATTTTTTCAATTTTAGCTACACAAAAGAGTTATGTCAAAGTATAATGATTTTTAACCTTTTTGTCTACTAATTTTAGCACATTTCCAGCTTTATTTAAACAACTAAAAAACGATGCTTTTTCCGCTTTTTGCATCCTGAAACATCATAAAGAAGCCCCCAACTTTTGTTGGCAACCATTGGCAAAACTTTGCAAACTCCTTTGGTTTTTCTCCTTCGCTTTTTGCTGGAACTGCATAACAAATATATTCTGGAACCAAGTCTTCATAAATTATTCCAAGAGCATAAAACATATTTTCCCGTCCATAACTAACTCTGCAAAACCGACTGTTTGGAATAGAGTTCTCAAGCATTGTTTCTTTTGGATATGTCAAAAACATTTCTTCAATCTCTTCTTCTACCAAGTTGAAAAAAGGTTGCGGGTCGCTGAGGACAGCGACCCCTACATTCTGCATTTCTTTGTCAACAGTTTCTTCAATTTCTTTTTCTGTATATTCAAACAGAGCTGAATCAATTTTTGGTCTAACACCAATTCCATTAAACTCCAACGCCTTGCTTGTCAGTTTTTTGTAGGGTGGTTGATGAGTCCCGCCACCTCCAAAAAAACAAGGCTCTGCCTTGCCATTCTCCACATACGCAAGCAATGCAAAAACATCTTTGTTCACTTCAAGTTCAATATTTAGGGTAAAGATGTTCGTTTCTTTTCTAAGCAGAATGGTTGAAAGCATAACTCCGTCCACCATAATTCCAAGTGTTAAATCTTTTTCTTGAATAAAATTAAAAAACTTAACGCTCCCAAAAAGTTCGCTTCCTATAGACTCAAGAGTCAGATAGCATTTTCTTTCACTCTTGATATTAGAAACATCACTCAGAATAACAATCTTCTTAGAATAGCCCATGCTGCCATTCTAAAACAAAGAGTTTGCCAATTTTTATATTACTTTGTTATATATTAAAATATTTCGCGGGTTAGACGAATGAAATCTTCATATGTAAGCCTTTCTGCTCTAATGTCTTCGCTAAAACCTAATTTAGTTATAATCTCTTTTGCCTTCACCTTATCTAGTTTAAGCGCAGAAACCAAGTTGTTGTGAAGTGTTTTTCTTCTCATTCCAAAACATCCGCTAACAACTTTTTTAAACTGTTCGAATGTTACATCTCCAAACTCTTTTTTCTTTGCTTCGTCAAATTCAATAACAAGCATCGCACTGTCCACATTTGGCTCTGGCCTAAACATCTTTCTTGAAACCGTTCTTGAAATTCTTGTGTTTGCAACTGCGTTTAGTTTAACCGAAATGATTCCATATTCCTTTGTGCCAGGTTTAGCCACAATTCGCTCTGCAACTTCTTTTTGAACCATCACCGTGATGCTTTCAAGTTCTTCCATAAAATCGTCAATCAGTTTAAAAATAATCGGTGTGGTGATGTAGTATGGCAAATTTGCAACAACCTTAAACTTCCCACCCTTTTCTAGGGCTAGCATTGTAAGTAAGTCTTCTTTCTTTATTTCCAATATGTCGCTGAAAAGAAGCAAAACGTTTTCAGCATCTTCAAACTTTTTATAAAGAAACCCATTAAGCAAAACATCAATTTCAACCGCAAGAATATGCTTTGCAGTCGCCGCAAGAACTTCTGTGAGAGTTCCTGCCCCCACGCCAATTTCCAAAACAGTGTCTTCTCTTGAAATGTTTGCGTCAGATGCAATTGCCTCAAGCAGATTTCTGTCTGTGATGAAGTTTTGACCAAACTTCTTTTTGAAGCTAAACCCTGCTTCTTTCAACTCTTCATATACTCTACTCATGTTTACCGTCCAATTTAAACATATCGTTTATGTTTTCTAAAATTTTTGTTTTCACAACTTCTTCGTCTAACTCAAATATTTCTGCAATTCGTTTATATACATAAGAAACATATTTAGGCTCGTTCTTAAATTTCCCACGCATCGGCTCTGGTGTTAGATATGGGCAATCTGTTTCAGCCATAATGCGATTTAAGCCAATTTCTTTTATAATCTCTGCCTTGCTGTCTCTTGCTTTTTTAAACGTGATTATTCCCCCAAAACTGAAGTATGGGTTTAATTCTTTAACAACTTCTTTTGTGTATTCCAAACTTCCTGCATAGCAGTGCATAAGAATTTTTGTGTCAAACAGTTCTCTTCTGGTTCTAACAATTTCTAGAAAGTCAGCGAAAGCATTATCTTCGTTGTTTTCATTTGGGTTTACTGCAATGTTCGATTCCTTTCTGTTGTCTTCAACGCTTCTCAGATGAATAACCAAAGGCAGTGCATGCTTTTTTGCAAGTTCCAACTGCTTGATAAAAAGTTCGATTTGCGTTGTTCTCGAATAGTCTTGATAGTGATAATCCAGCCCAATCTCACCCATTGCAACAATATGTTTCTTTTCTTTTTTAATAATATCGTCTAACTTTGCAATATTCTCGTCTATATCATAAGTTTCTCTTCTTCCCTCAACAATTTCATATGGGTGAATTCCAACAGTTGCATAAACTGTTTTATGTGCTTTAGCCAGTTCAATCGATTCTAGACTTGTTTCAATTGCCGTTCCAATGTCAATAATAAAACTCACGCCGCTGTCTTTAAGCGACTTAATAATTGCTTCTTGTTCTTCCACTGTATAGTTGTGGTCTCTAATGTGTGTGTGCGTGTCTATATACATAAGTCTATTCTATCACTCCCTGGCTATACTAACAACCATCTTGGTGAACTTAAATTCATCAACAAAGTCTGTCTTTTTAAACTCGCAGAAGTTGAAAAGTTGAAAGTTGTTAAAATGTGCAGAGAGAACAACAGGCGTTGCAATGTCTAGCCCCTCGCAAATCTTTTGAATTTGTTTATAAAAATCGTCGGCATTGATATAATCTGTTCCGTCTTCCAACTCAAATTTGTGAATGATATTCTTCACAAGTCTTTCACCTTTATGCAACTTTACCCATAGCTTAATCATATATATAATAATACCACAACATCTTGTGTCTCGTTTCAGAAAAAAAGTCTAAATTACGACAGCCCCGAAATAAGTTGACTTATTTTAAATATAGACTATAATAATGGGGTCAGCAAGTAATAAGGACTTTTTTTATTATTTGACGACAAATATAAACTGAGTGGCAGAAAAGGAGTTATACATGACAGTTTACCTAAGCCAGGAAGGTTTCAACCTGCAACAAGAGAAACTAAAAGAAATGAAAGGACCAATCAGAGAAGACCTCTCTAAAAAACTGGGAACAGCTAGAGAGCATGGTGATTTATCTGAGAACAGCGAATATCAAGAAGCTAGAGAAAGCATCAACAACCTTGATAAAGACATCGCTGAACTAGAAGCACTACTCAGAACGGCAAAAGTATATAAAAAGGCAACAGACGGCACAATCGGCTATGGCTCTATTTTTACTATTCTCGATATTGAAGAAAACGAAAAGATGACATATGAAGTTAGAGGAATTCTGGAAGCTAATGGCGAAACAATTATTTCTAACGAAAGCCCAATCGGTGCTGCTATTTGGGGCAAGAGAAAAGGCGAAGACGCTTTTGTTGCAACAGCAAATGGCAAATATCAGGTTAAAATATTAGACGTTAAATAAAAGATATAAAATATCTAAAAAAAACGCCTAGTATTAGGCGTTTTTTTAATTATTGTTTTATCCCTCTTTTTTAGGTCCAATTCGAATATTAAATATTTTCGGTTTCTTGTTCTCTTTGTTATTATTTTGTTTCTGAGGTTGCTGGTTTTTTCTATCCTTGTTTTTATTAAAGAAGTTATGCTTTTTATTTTGAGAATTTTCCTCTGGTTTTTTTGGGGCTTCAGACGCCTGAGGTGCAGGCATTGGGGCTCCCAAATCTTCTAGAGTATATTCTTCAAAACGGGTCAACTTCGAATCTTCGTTCCAAAATTTTACAGAAACCGTTTCCTTAACAGCGTTTACAGACGCAACTGTCCCAACGCCATCTGGTGTTTTTATTTGTGTGTTTAGTTTTGGCATTTTGGCAAGTGTGATGTCATAGTCTTCTTGTTCATACGCAAGGCAGCAAAGAAGCCTTCCACACATTCCGTTGATTTTATTTGGCGCAAGGCTAAGCCCTTGCGTTTTTGCCATTTTGACAGAAACTGCTGGAAACTTGCCGCATGTTGCCCCACACTCACCTGCTCTGCAACCATTGTTGCATGCACCCATTTTTCCAAACTTTCTAACGCAGCAACAAATCTGTCCGCATGCACCAAGTGCTCCAACAAGCGAAACTTCGTCTCTTGCACCAATTTGTTTTAACTCAATTCTTGTTTTAAGTTTTTGTGCAAGGTCTTTTACGTATGCCCTAAAATCCACCCTCTCTTCACTTATGAAAGTGATAATCAGTTTAGACTGGTCCAAAGAATATTCTGCATCTAGAAGCTTTAAATCCAACTTGAAGTTTAGCGCAATTGTTTTTGCACGTTTAAGACTTTCTTTTGCTCTTTCTTGGTTTTCGCTATCTATTGCAATATCGTCCTTTGTTGCAACTCTCACAACAAAGTTTGTTTTGTCTGCTCTGCCTTTTGCTTTTGAAGCAACCTCGCCCAAAAATTGTGCCGAGTTTAAATCAACAACAACTTTGTTTCCAACTTCAAAGTTGTCTCCCATAAACAATTCGCCATCTATATATGATTTTGTTTTAACTAAATAATTCATAAAACTAGTATACCATTTAACGTGCTAAAAATTTGTTTTCAAGTATAGAAAGTAAGAATAAATCATAAACCCCATTTGGGTTTACGTTATACATATTTTGGTCTTTTGCTTTCTTTAGGCTAACCACACACTTAGCCAATGCATTAAGCGAAAACCCTTCGTCTTTTAAAACAGCAGCATATTGCTTGTCTGTTGCATTTGCCCCTCGTAGAGAAATAAGCCTTTCAAAAACTTGTTCAAACATATCTAAAATCTCACCAAGTTTGTCTTTGTTAAGTTTTCCAAAGTTTCTAGAATACTTCAAAACTTGGCTGCTCTTTTGCATGTTTGAAAGCGTGCTTATAACATAAGTAAACATTTCAGTTTCTGCGCTAGAACTATATGTTCTTCCAAGACTGATTTTGTTGGTTCTAGAAAGAACAGTTGGCAAGAACCCCTCCTTGTTTTTTGCAACAATAAAGATATATGTGTTCTGTGGTGGCTCTTCCAAAGTTTTTAGAAGTTTGTTCTGAACAACCGCACTAAGCCCATTTGCAAAAATAATAAAAGCCTTAGCCGGTGCTTCGATTGGCTTAAGCGGAACAAGGTCTAGCATTTGTTCTAAATCTTTTGTAAGAAAACTCTCCCCCGCATATATTTGAATATCTGGGTGTTCGAGGTTCGAAACACGCTCGCTGTTTTCGATTATAAGTTTAAGAACCATTCCAAGATATGCCCTTGCTGTTTCAACATCGCTTTCAATCAAATGGGCATGGCTAAACTTCAGCGATTCAATCTGTTTCTTTGCATTTTTATATTCTTCTGTTTGTGAAGGAAGACTATTCACTAGCAATAATTCCACGCTTTGTCAGGCTTTCAACAATGTGCAGAAGGATGACGTCTTCTTTGTTTTCAGCATTTACAATTAAAAGCTTTCTGTCTTTTCTTAAAAGCCTCTTATAGCCTAGATATGTAAGCTCCATTTTTTCTTTAAGCCTTGCATCTTTAACAATGTGTTCTGCAAAGATGTCTAGGAAAATTGTATAGTCCGGTCTAAGTTTAGAGTATATACATTTGTTTATGTTCTTAACTTTCTTCGAGTCAAGTCCAAGCCCATATGTGAAAAACGCTTCTGCGCCAACTGCAAAGTTGTGTGTGATTACAATTTCACCTTCGTCTAACTTAGGATTGATTTTTTCTTTAATAAGTTCAGCCACTTTTGCACCATAGTCTAAATACACCGCAATTGGGCTCAGCTTGTCATTAAACTCACCCAGTGGCTTTTCAACCGCTTGTGGCTTTTGTTGATTGTTGCCACCTTTTTTATTTTTGTCTTTTTGTTTTGGCTGCTCTTCAAATTCAGTCTTTCCTGCCAAAAACGCAACCGATGACTTTTGCTTATTCTTTCTAAAAAACTCGTTAAGCATTTCGCCAACTCTTTTGCTAAATCTGTTATCAATACATTCAATGGCTATAAGATAGCCAACTTTTTTTTCTTCTTCTTTCTTTTCCATAAGGTTAGTATAACATATCTATTTATATTTCAAAAACTTCGCTGGTGTCATATTGGCAAAGAACTTCAAGCATAAAATGAACACCCAGCACAAACTGTCTAGATTCCAGTTCAAACATAATGCAATCTATTGCTGCACTCTTTGTGTTTGTGTTTTCTGAAAGATGGCAAAGGCAGAACGTCACTCTATCTTCTCTCTTTTTTAAAACCTCAACCAAAAACGCAGCACATGTGCAGTTTGAAAGATGCCCCTTATCGCTCAGAATTCTATCCTTAAGCACCTTTGGATATTTTGTTGTTTCTTTGATAAGCGTTTTACAGTGGTTACTTTCAATAAACAAAAGTTTTGCACTCATTGCTGCAGTTCTCATTTCTTCTGTGATACAGCCCGCATCTGTGATTAACGTAAACTTATTTTCTCCATCAAGCCAAAACGAAAAGCCCAGCGTTCCCTTCGCATCATGCGGAACCAAAAAAGCCGACACCAAAAAGTCTTTATAATAAAAACTGCTTTTTTCAATGATTCTAAAATCAACAGCTTCAGTTCTAATCTTTCCAAGAAGTTTTCTTTTTACACTTGCAATGCATTCAACACTTCCCCAAACCTCAATATGTGGCATTTTTTTAAGCAGGACTTCCAGTCCTTTAATATGGTCGTGGTGACAGTGTGTCAGAAAGATTGCATTCACTTGAGAAACAGATTCGCCCAAATCTCTAAGCTTAATTTCAAGAGTGCTATAAGAAATTCCAACATCAAGCAAAACAAGAGCACGATTGTGCGAAACCAAATAGCAGTTCCCTTTGCTTCCACTTGCAAGACTAACAACTCTCATAAGGTCCATTATATCACTTACAATGAGTATATTGCAAAGAAATGAATATCGTCCACCCCACCTGTAATGTTGTTTAGAATAACCATTTCAAAATCATCAACTCTATGGAAATTGTTTTCAAATTCTGCTTTGATTGTAAACTCGGCAAACTTATCAATGTCTCCAGTTATCATGTGCAAAACTTCATGATGAACGTGTGCCCATTGAAGAAGGAGCTTTTTGTTTGTTTCTGTTGCAACTTGGTTGTTTCCAGCAGCAAAGATGTGAAGTTCTCCATCAATCGCAGCAACCCAGCCCTGAACATTAAATCTGTTGTTTATGTTTTCAAACGCCACCTCATCTGCAGCAACCTGAAGTTTCTCACTTGGCAGCGGACCAACTGTGTCAACATGTGCCATTCTAAGAGCCTCACCAAGCAGTGTGCCGTTTATAAACTTATCATCGTTTGAAATATTTTCTTCAAGACCGTTTAAGAAAACTTCTGTATAGTTGCCGTCTTTGTCTTCAAAGTTAAACCAGAAGAACGCGCGTGCTTCATTTGCTTCCCAAATTGCTTGGAACGAAATTTCCGCAATCCAGTCTACACCACTAAACATGACTGCAGCGTCGTTAAGTCTTATCGCAAAGTCGCTGATTTCAAAAATATTGTCATTTGCTATTTTTGTGCCATTAAATTCCCAGCCAACAAATTTGTAACCTGGGTTTGTGTTTTCTCCGTCAGGTAAAATTGCATCAAAGAATGTTCCAATTTCATCGCCAAGCCTCTCAACAAATATTCTTGTCAATAGTGTTCCTGCATCAAAATTAAAACCTTCACCTTCGAAGTTTAGAATAACTTCTGCATAGCTAGCGTCGTAAATAATCTCGCCAGCAATTTCAAGCTCAATCATCGAAGCATTTAAATTTGCACCTGCTTCTTCGTTGTTAGCATCTCTAAAACCAACAAAAATTGCTGGAAGCGTGTCATGAATTTCATTCATTCCTGGAACCGTGATAACTTCACCAAATATAACACCTTGAAGTCTTTCAACTTCAGCAACTCCGTCCATGAATACAACATCGTACGGAATCATTTCATATTCAATTTCAAGAGCCATATCGCCAGTCACTGTAAATTGAATTGTTCTGTTTGTGCTTTCAATGTCGCCTGTCCATCTAACAAATTCAAATCCTGGGTTTTCAGTTATGCTTAGATTTGCAGTGTCACCACTTTCAAAGCCACCAATGTTGTTTCCAGTCACTTCAATTGCATCATGTGTTGTGCCATTTGTTAGGTTAACAAATGTAAGATTTAGAGAATAGTTGTTTAAACCACCAATTCCACTCACCGTCACACTTCTCGCGCCAGTGATGTTTTCGATTGTATATTCACCGTCGGCATCAAGAACCTCAACGTTATTCACTTTCACAGATGGTGTGCTTGCTTGACTATATGCAGAGTCTAGTTCAAAAACAAAAGTGAAATCACCACCGTGCTCCACAGTTGTCGACATTCCGTCTTTTGCCGTTAAGCTAAAACCTGTTTGCGTTTGAGGAAGCGAAACAACATAGTTGTTTAATGCCAACCCACCAACAACCGTCACGTTTTGGTTTGAAGTTATGTTTGAAATTGTAAACTCGAGATTTGTCAGACTTACAGGAATGTTGTTCACTCTCACAGATGGCGTGCTTTGAGTGTATGCAGCATCAAGCACAACAACAAACGTAAAACTTCCCCCACGAGATATTGTGGTTGAAGCATTGTTCTTTGCAACAATCGAATAGCCTGTGCCTTGCGTCAGTGTCACCGTGAATGATGATGGCTGGTTGTTGTCGTTTCCGCAGGCAACAATCACCATCGCAAAAATTATTAGCATTGCAGGTATAGATAGAAGTTTCTTTAGTCTTGTCATAAACACTCCTTAAATGGCTAAAGTATACCACTAAAAAAGGGGCACTTCAATAGCAACCCCTCATTTTGTTTATTTGTATTTAGAAAGCATATAAACCGCTGGGTTTTGTGCTTTAAGGTAAAGCTCAACATAACCCCCACCTGACGGTATGAATTCAGCAGATGAATCAACCAAACCATATTCAGACAGAATTTTGAAAGCTTCGTCTTTAAACACAGAAACCGGAACATCAGCATTTGCGTTATGAATTTCAAGTTCTACAAAGCAACCAAGTCCAATAACTTCATCTAGGTTTAAAAACATTCCTTCTTTCACTTTAAAGCGTCTTCTCTTTTTGCTTACCGCAACAAGAATTCGCAGGTTGTTTACTCTAAGGAAATCATTAAAGTCTCTATATTTGTCGTTGAATGGCAGGTTTAGAGTTTTGAAAATTTTTGCAACCTCTGCGTTCTTTTTGTTGAATGTATGGAACACAAAACCAACAATCGGTGTTCTAACTTTTTCAACTGGGCTTAGGTGCAGTTTAAACTCAATTCTTCTATTGTCTCTGTTTCTTAAAACGTTTCCGTGTTTAAGAAGGTCGTAGCCTTGAGTGTCGTAGTAGAAGTCTCTTTCAATTTCTTTTTTGAAAGGAGAAACCACTTCTTCCAAATCTAGTCCTTTAACACTTGGAAGCTTTTTCACTTTAAATTTTAATTCTAATCTTCTTGTTCTCATATTCACATCCTTTGTTCCCATAAAAACTTATTCTTTTAATTTTAATACAGATTAAATCTTTTGTAAAGACTTTGAAGAATGTTATTTAAAAACACGCTTCAAAAAACCCACCTTTTCGCGTTTGTGACTATATTTGCACTCAAAAACCAAGCCCTCTGCCTCAATCACTCCCTCATCGGTGTCGATTTTCGTAACATGAAGTCCTTCACCAAAACAGCTAAACTCACCGTTTTCAACTTCGCAGTTGATTGCCGTTTCACTTGTTAGGTTAACTTTCTTAACTCCAGTTATGCTCAGTTTGTTTTGATTTGTTAAAGTCACACGATGTGTTGTGTTTTTTATTTGGTTTGTTGTCATAGCAAAGTATATGTCTGATGTTTTCCTAATATAATTGTTTAATGCATTTTTTTGGGCTAAACGAATTTATCATCTTTCTTTCTTTTCTTTGGCTTGGAATGGTTTTTGGGATAACTCACTATTTTGTTATACAACAAAAAAAGAAATGGCTGCTTATTTCCGTTTCCATAATCTCCGCCTTTCTTGTTTCTCTTTCTTTTTTTGTGTTTGTTCTAGAGCTTAACCATGGCGTGTTTAGATTCTATATGTTGTTTGGAACAGTAATCGGCTTTGCTGCAAGTTTTTGCACGCTCGGCAGATTGTTTGGAAAAATCATTGGTTTTTGTTATAATAAAATCAAAGTATTTCTAACCACTTGGAGGAACAGATGAAAAATTCTAAAACGCTTCTAAACACAATTGCTGTTGGGGTTGCAGTGTTGCTATCTATTTTGATTGTTGTAATCACGTTCCAACTTGTGAGAATTGCAACTGCTTCAAAAGAACTTTCAGACAAACAAGATAGAAACGCATATCTAAACTCTGTTATATATGACGCACAAAACAACCTTTCAACACTTGCAGAACAACATGCTCGTCAACAAGGTTGGGGCAAACCTGGAGAAATTATTGTAAGACCACGTTAAACAAAAAGCACCTCACGGTGCTTTTTTTATTTCTTTCTTTCCTTAAGTTGAACCTTTCCATCTTTTGTATATTGCATGTCAAAACCCATCTCGCCTATTTTGTTTCTAATTTCATCGGCAAGCTTATAGTTCTCTTCTTTTTTTGCTTCCGTCCATTCGTCAATCAGTTTTATAAGTTCATCTGAG
>Ga0131853_10002531_pt1 | contig 32601 bp, 36 predicted proteins | sample TergutLab28metaG_FD_92764 | JGI IMG/M metagenome (GOLD analysis project Ga0131853, IMG submission 92764) | Labiotermes labralis P1 segment gut microbial communities from Petit-Saut dam, French Guiana - Lab288 P1 (version 2) (version 2) | ecosystem: Host-associated > Arthropoda: Insects >... | reverse complement strand
TTCCAGGAGACATAAATTTATTTCTACTAATGGCCTGCATGATAAGACCGCCAACACTAAGCCCTGAAGCAGATAATATAATAGCCGCTGTGCGTGGCACTCTGCTTCGCCAAAATACCAACCGTGCCATTTCGTCTCCTGCGCGTAGTGAGGCAAACGAAACTTCGCCGAATGAACCAATCATAAGAGATGCTGCGATAAGTGCAATGAATAGGAGCGCCATTATGATACGCTTCCAATGTTTTTTGAAAATAGTGTTCACTTTTTTGACTCACCTACCTCTGCAAGACAATCGAGTTAGCCTATGCTAACTATTTATATGTTAGCATAGGCTAACTCGATTGTCAAGAAAATCATCTAGTTCACTGATTATTTTAAGATAGCTTGGCAAAACGGAATAAATCGTGTAAGATAATGTCTTGTTGCTCACAAGCAAGAGTACAAGATAAACGGAAAAGGATGTTTCCAAAAATGAAAAAGAGACTGCTGATTTGTATTGGCGGAATAGCAGCAGTGCTGTTTCTAGTTATAACTTTGAATGTTACGAATGGCAACTTGGATATGTGGAATGAGCGTGTCTATAACCAAATTGCACTGTGGAGAACCCCTGCGCTCACCTGCATCATGATTTTTATCAGTTTTTGGGGGCAGTGGTTTGTCTGTTTGTTGATCGCGGCTTTATTGGTAGCCATCCCAAAAACACGCAAGCAAGTTGGGGTTCCGATTATGTTCGCTACGTTTTCAGCGGTTTCTCTCGGCTATGTGTTAAAGCGCATTATCGCAATCCCACGCCCGGACGTACTGGCTTTGATCGAAGCAAGCGGCTATGGTCATCCAAGCGGTCACACCACCCGCTCAACGGTTTTTTTCGGTATTTGTGCGTTAATTCTCTGGAAACGCACAAGCAAAAAATCAATCAAAATAATGACTGCACTTCTTGCTATTTTGCTCTCGATTTTGATGGGCTTTAGTCGCATTTATTTAGGTGTCCATACAGCGACAGATACCGTTGCCGCTTACCTAACAGGGATTTTTGTTATTGCTTTTTGTATCACAGTCTTACAATATTTTGAAAAGCCACCACACAGCAATTCGCGCTAAAGGGGCGCAATTCGCTATGTAGTGGCTTTATAATGAGACTATGCTAATTATTTGATGACTTTAGCTTGGGTCTGAATCGAGTTGCTTTCTTAGGGTTTCTAATGCATCCATGATATCATCACTTGCAATCTTGGTGTTTGGATCGTAGTATGCGAGAAGTGCGAGTTCCGTGATGATGTGGTTGCGCTCGTCCCCTGCGATTTCACGAATTTTCGCAACGTGCTCTTTGGGTGCTCCGTTTGCTTCCATCAGTTCTGCTAATTCGATGTACCCATGCTGTGCAGACATCTCGTCCTGTGCATTTGCGGCGAGTGCAGCTGCAATTTCTGCCATTTTTGTGCGATCCATTTTCATATCTCTGCCCTCCTCATTATGTTTGAGTTTGTATGCGAGGTAGATGTACAAGCTAAGTATATCAAACTGCTCATGATAAAGCAACCGCATCACTTAGCGGGCAAGGTTGACACGCTTGCGATTGCTGTGGTACGCTCACAGGGCGTATTCAGACACTCTAAGAAAAAGGATGGATAAACTTTCTGATGCAAATTACAAAAAGGCATACGAGAGCTGCAATCGCTTATGTAGCGATTATCATTTTTGCACTATCGTTTCTATACTTCGGCAATCGGATTGCATCGGATGATTTGACAATCTTGCAAAATGATTTCGGTGCGCCAACTGTTGAAGCGCGAATCACCCGCATTTTGTATGTGACCGAGCCGGATCATATGGACTGGTGGCAAGGCACAACGATCAATTTTGAAGCACAGGTTACAAGCGGCGAGATGAGAGGTCAAACTTTAAGAGCCAGTCAAATGATAGATGATTTTTGGGGAGAAAATACCAGAGAAGTTGAGCGCAGAGATCGGGTAATCTTATCATCGTTCATGGAGGATGAATGGCATTTTATTGAGCACATTCGGTTTAATAGCATCCTGCTTATAGGTGGAGTTTTTGTAGTGCTATTGCTTCTGTTTGGAAGAATGAAAGGCTTAAGTACCATCCTTTCTCTAGGTTTCACTTGTGTTGCAGTATTCGCCGTGTTCATTCCGGCAATTTTATCAGGGCGGAATATCTATATCGCGGCATTGCTTGTTTGTGTGTATGCAATCCTCGTTACAATTTTCTTGGTAAATGGAATCAACAAAAAGTCTCTCGCCGCTGTGATTGGATGCTTGGGCGGCGTGGCGGCGGCGTCTGCTCTAACCTTTGTCATAGGCGGCATATTGGGACTAACAGGCGTAGTAAGCAGCGAGTCCATGCACTTACTTCATCTCCCTCTTGACCCAGTGATTGACTTGCGGGCAATTATTTTCGCAGGGATTATCATTGGTGCTGTCGGTGCCGTTATGGATGTTGCCGTATCCATTGCTTCCGCACTTTGGGAACTTCGAGAAAACGCACCCGACTTGACCTTTCGGAGCATCTTCAAGTCTGGCATCAATATTGGCAGAGACGTGATGGGTTCTATGACCAACACACTGGTACTTGCTTATATCGGGAGTTCTTTATCTGTCATTCTGCTTTTGATTATTCATGTTGGATCGCTTACAGAACTCTTGAACAGAGAACTTGTGATTGTTGAATTTTTGAAAGCCATCATCGGAAGTCTCGGGCTTCTTTTCACGATGCCGCTTAGTGCTCTGATCTGCGCGGCTCTGTATGGGCGTAGGGAGAAAGAAGAAATAGAGATAGATATAGAGCCGTAATCAACAAGAAAAAATACCGCCCTATCATGTGATAAGATGGTGTTTAAGTGTAGGTTAGTTCCGTATTCAACAGGGGTTCGGCATGTTGTACATCGTAGAATGTTGCCCTCGGCGTCCCGCTTGTATCCTGTTCGAGAGAGGTGGGGCGATGTGGGCATCGCCCCCTACATTCTATAATTTGCAAAATGTATGAAAGCAGGGAGCCAAAATCAAGCGGCTCCCTGCTTTTCCTATTTTACAATTATACTGCCCTTAGCGATTCGGTACAATCTCGATCCAATACCCGTCCGGGTCTACGATGAAATAGATCCCCATCGCAGTATTCTCATAGCAAATACAGCCCATCTCCGTATGCTTCTTATGGGCCGCGTCAAAGTCATCTACACGGAAGGCTAGGTGGAATTCATTGTCGCCCAAGTTATAGGGTTCTGTCCGGTCTCTGAGCCAGGTAAGCTCTAAGCGGTGAGGGGATGTGCCGTCTCCTAGGAATACGAGTTTGAAGCTTCCGTCTTCTGCGTTGATCTCCCGTGTTGATACGAGTCTGAGGGCTTCTTCGTAGAATTTGAGGCTTTTTTCCAAGTCTAGCACATTTTGATTGTTGTGGCAGAAGGTGAATTTCATGATGGTGTGCCTCCAATTTGATTTGTTATAGATATTTTACATGATTGCGGGTGCTTTTGGTAGTCCGATAAAGTGGAAGTAGGAGGTGGTTGCGTGGGGAAAAACTTGCGCGTGAAGTCTGCACGGGTGCTCATGGATCTGTCACAGCAAGATCTAGCAGATGCAGTCGGTGTGGCGCGGCAGACGATTCATGCGATTGAAAAAGGCGACTATAATCCTTCGATTAATCTTTGTATTGCCATCTGTAAGGTACTGGGGAAAACGCTTGACCAACTATTTTGGGAGGGGGATAACAGTGGATCAGAAGAAACATGAGTTTGATGAAATGCAAGTGCAAAAGCGGGACAGAATTTGCAGGCGCATGTTTTCGGTTTTATCGTGGACGGTTTTTTTGGTTGCCGGGCTTTCTGTTCATCCGGACATGCAAGTGTTTGCACCGATGCGCTGGCTTACAGAGTCACAGAACCTAGCGGTGGTTATAGTTGTGATTGTTCTTGCCCCTTGGCTGATTTCTGGGATCTGGTTAATTAAAGCAGGTGCGCTAGTGCCCTTTCGTGAGAATGTTGTGGGTCGTGTTAGCATAGGGATCGGCGGCATGGCTGTCGGGATGTTCTTTACGGGCTCGATCTATCTGGCCTTGGCTCTTATGTTGGCAGCGCTGATTATTCGGCTTGTGAAGGCTTGGCGGGATCGAAAGGGGAAGGCTCGGGAGGAAGAGGAAAACCTGTAGGGGCGATTATCAATCGCCCGCGGTTTTGTTTTTCTGGCAGTAAGGACACGGGCGATTGATAATCGCCCCTACAAAGGGCGTGGGTTATGCGGCGCGTCGAGGTTGCCGCACCCTACAAGGTTATTTCGAGATCAGGTGATTCATGTTATATAGCCCCGGCACACTCACCGTAGAGAGAAACTTTGCCGCTGCTACAGCACCATTTGCGAATACGTTGCGGGAGAGGGCTGTGTGTTTGAGTTCGATCACTTCGTCTAGTCCTGCGAAAATAACCTCATGCTCACCTACGATGGTGCCGCCGCGAAGGGCGGAGATGCCGATCTCCCGGTCGCCTCTGGGTTCCCGGGTGCTTTCGCGCTCGTAGACGTATTCTGGGTTATAAGGCAGGGCGTCTCGTGCGGCGTCTGCTAACATGAAAGCAGTGCCTGAAGGGGCGTCTAGCTTATTCTTGTGGTGCCGCTCGACGATTTCGATGTCATAGCTTGTCCCTAAGACTTGGACGGATTTTTTGATGAGATCTGCTAAGAGGTTGATCCCCAGGCTCATGTTGCCGGATTTGAAGATGGGTACTTTTTGCGAAGCCTCTAAAATCGCGGATTCATCCCCTTCGTCAAAGCCGGTGGTGCAGAGGACGAGGGGCGTTTTGGTTTTTACCGCATAGTGGAGCAGTCCCTTGAGCGCACCCGGGAGAGAGAAGTCGATGATGACGTCTGCTTTGCCAGGGAACTCCATAGGGTCTGCGTAAATGGGGAAATCGTCCTGTTTGACCGGATTTGTGTCAAAGCCTGCTATGATTTCGATTCTTTCGTCTGTTTTACAAATGGCTACCACAGCTTGTCCCATACGGCCGGAAGCGCCGGAGATGATTACGTTTGGCATCGGTCTCATCCTTTCAAATTGACCCCGGACAAAGCGTTGTCCGAGGTCTTTGGGTTTTGCTTTGCAAATTTGTACCATGCGGGACGCTGAGAGTGTTGTGCTGTAATGTACAATAACGCTTTTGTTGACCCGAGGCTCCTTTTTCAAAGGAGCTGTCCGCGCAGCGGACTGAGGATTGTCCTTTGGCAGGCTTTCTGCAAGATTGAATCCTCCGTCAGGCTTTGCCTGCCACCTCCTTTGGAAAAGGAGGCTTTTGGAACGGCGGGCGATTGATAATCGCCCCTACAGTTTATCTGAGAGATAGCCCTGTGGCGGTCATGGTTTGTTTGAGTTTTTCTAAGTTCTCTGGGAGCATGTTACAAAGAGGAAGACGTAGGTTTCCGGCCTCTAGCCCAACAAGATTTAAGGCAGTTTTGATGGGTATTGGGTTTGTCTCCAGATACAGCGCCGCGAAGAGTTTTGTGTATTTGAGCTGGAACTCAGTTGCGCGCTTGAAATCTTCTGCTAAGGCGGCTTGGCACATGTCCGCCATCTCGCGGGGGATGATGTTTGCGGCAACGGAGATGAGACCCTTTGCGCCCAGTGCCATCATGGGGACAGTTTGATCGTCATTGCCGGAATAGATGTGGAAGTCTTCTCCGCACAGATCCATGGTTTTGGCGATGAGTGAGAAGTCGCCGGAGGCTTCTTTGGTGCCGATGATCTGCGGATGCGCACTGAGTATTTTGTATGTATCCGCTGTGAAGCTTACGCCGGTGCGGATGGGGACGTTGTAGAGGAGGATGGGGAGTTTCACTCGGTCTGCAATGTAGGTATAGTGGGCGATCAGACCGTGCTGAGTTGGCCTGTTGTAATAAGGGGTGACCATCAAGAGGGCGTCTGCGCCTGATTTTTCCGCCTCTTTGCTCAGGGAGAGGCTTGCGCGGGTATCATTTGAGCCTGTGCCGGCTATGACTTTCACACGTCCTGCTACATGGCGGATACAGAAGTCCATTGTTTGGATATGCTCTTCTGTCGATTGGGTGGCGCTCTCGCCTGTGGTGCCGCAGATGACGATAGCTTCCGTACCGTTTTCGACTTGGAAGTCAATTAATCTTGCCAGTTTGGGGAAGTCAACCCCATCTTCGGTAAATGGGGTACAGAGTGCAACAGCCGAGCCTGTAAAGAGCGGGGTTTTCATAGATGATTCCTCCCGTTTTTTAGATCGGACACGATAGAGCAGCTTACATATAGCCCTCGCTACAGAGCAGTTCTGCCATTAAGACAGCGCCGCCTGCCGCCCCTCTTAGGGTGTTGTGAGAGAGGCAGATAAATTTATAGTCATATTGGGTATCTTCCCGCAAACGTCCGGCAGAGATTGCCATGCCGTGTTCTATGCCGCGATCCAGGCGTGTTTGGGGGCGGTTTTCTTCTTCGAAGTAGTGTAAGAACTGTTTCGGCGCAGATGGGAGGTCGAGTTCTTGGGCTTTGCCTTTGAAGTCTTGCCAGAGGGATTTGATCTCTTCCAAAGACGGCTTTTTGCCATCTGCAAAGCGCATAAAGACTGCCGCCATGTGACCGTCAGATACCGGGATCCGGACACATTGGGCGGTGATGGAGGGGCTTGTTGCGGTTTCGATGACGCCGTCTTTCACAGTACCCCAGAGTTTGAGGGGTTCCCGTTCGCTTTTTTCCTCTTCGCCGCCGATGTATGGTATGGCGTTGTCTATAATCTCAGGGGCGGAATCCAGAGTTTTACCCGCGCCGGAAATTGCTTGATAGGTACATACAAGGGCTTGGTCAATGCCGTATTTTTCATGCAGCGGATAGAGTGCGGGCATATAGCTTTGGAGGGAGCAGTTGGATTTCACAGTGATAAAGCCGCGCTTGGTGCCGAGACGTTTTCTTTGTGCGTCGATAACTTTCATGTGTTCCGCATTGAGTTCCGGTACGATCATGGGGACATCCGGTGTCCAGCGGTGGGCGGAGTTGTTTGATACGACAGGACATTCTGCTTTGGCGTAGGCCTCTTCCAATGCGGCGATTTCTTCTTTTTTCATATCGACTGCGGAGAAGACGAAATCCACCTCTGCCGCGATTTGCGCAATATCCGCTTCTGCATTGAGAACAGTGAGATTTTTTACGGCTTCCGGAATGGCGGTTTCCATCGCCCAGCGGCCTTCTACGGCTTCTGCATAGGTTTTGCCTGTGCTCCTAGGGCTTGCGGCTACTGTGGTGAGTGTGAACCAAGGGTGCTCTGCCAGTAGTGCGACAAATCGCTGACCGACCATACCGGTTGCGCCGATGACGCCGACTTTGTATTGTTTCATGGGTGATTTCCCTCCAATGTATTGTATGTGTATATCTTGAAATAGTACCATATTTGGGGGTGGGTGTCAAACAAACTGGAGAGGGATTTGGTGTTTTTTAAAGAGGCGTGGAAATTGGGATTAGATTGTGATAGAATGGGGTGGCTGTAGGAAACAGGGGGCGATCTTTTGAAAGAATTGCCTGTGCGGAAGGATGGACATGAATTGTTAGGCGAGGTCGTTGTAGGGGACGCTGTCCTCAGCGTCCCGCCAAGTGTAGCGCTCAGTAACACAGGCAAGATTGTCGATGTTTATCTATCCAAAATGAATGATGTTTTCAAGATGGCGACATTAGATCATTTTGTAATCATGCCGAACCATGTGCATTTGTTGATTGTACTGCAGACAGAGAGAAGCGGGACGCTGAGGACAGCGTCCCCTACAAAGGCTCTGATTCCTCGTATTGTGCATGGTATGAAGTCTGTTACGAGCAGACAAAGCGGTTTTTCTATCTGGCAACGTTCTTATCATGACCGCATCATCCGCAATGAAGTCGAATATCAAAAGATCTGGCAGTATATAGAAGAAAACCCTGCCCGATGGACGGAAGATAGCTTCTACACGCAATAAACACTAGGTTCGTTTAAATCCCCACAATATACTTAAGAAGAAAAACGGTGATACCATGAAAACCAGCGACTTTTATTTTGAACTACCCGAAGAACTCATTGCACAAACACCCCTCGAACAGCGAGACGGATCGCGGCTGCTTTGTCTGGACAAGGAGACAGGGGAGATCAGCCATCATATGTTTGCGGAACTGCCGGAGCTGCTCAATCCCGGTGACTGCTTGGTTATGAACGACTCTCGTGTGATTCCGGCGCGGCTGTTTGGGAAGCGGGAGTCCGGGGGGGCAGTTGAGCTTGTTTTGCTGCAAGATTTGGGAGAGGGTAAGTGGCTCTCCCTCTCCAGACCCGGCAGGAAAACACAGCCGGGGACGAAACTGATTTTTGGTGACGGTGAACTCACTGCTACAGTAGTAGAAGCGGTGGAAGATGGGAATCGGATTATCCAGTTCCACTATGAGGGGATTTTTCTAGAGGTGCTGGAGCGTCTTGGTCGGGTGCCATTACCGCCCTATATTACCGCAGAGTTAGAGGATGCCGAGCGGTATCAGACTGTGTATGCAAGAGCGCCCGGGTCAGCGGCGGCGCCTACGGCGGGGCTGCATTTTACCCAGGAGATTTTGCAAAAGATTGCAGACAAAGGGATAAAGCTGATCTGGGTTACGCTCCATGTGGGGCTTGGGACATTCCGGCCGGTGAAGGCGGAGCATATTGAGGATCATGAGATGCATCCGGAGTATTGCATTATCACAGAAGAGGCGGCTCAGGCGATCAATGAGACACGGGCTTCCGGGAATCGGGTGATCTGTGTGGGGACAACCTCTTGCCGTACATTGGAGTCCCGCGCTGAGGCAGACGGGACAATTGCGCCTTATGCCGGATGGACGAATGCTTTTATTTATCCGGGTTATCAGTTTAAATGCATGGATGGCCTTATTACAAACTTCCATTTGCCGGAGAGTACGCTTATCATGCTTGTCTCAGCGATTGCGGGCAGGGAAGCCGTACTCCGTGCCTACAACGAGGCCGTGCGAGAGCGGTATCGTTTCTTTTCCTTTGGAGACGCTATGTTCATCTCTTAGGTTTCGACAAAACTCGACATAATGTGACAAAATACAAATGAAATGGGAAATATCGGGAATAAATTAGGCAAAATAGCAAAAATATCCTTGCAAAAGAAAATGGCCTATGATAGATTAATGTCATGAAATCGCGCATTCACCAGATCGACTCAAATTTTGTGAAGCTTTTGGAGGGATAGGTAACATGCAGACGAAAATTAAAGTTTTAGTGGCAGATCCCAGCGAAGATTACAGAAACATGGTGGCAAGCCAGTTCCAGAGTGAGATTGACTTGGAACTAATTGGCAGTACGGCGGACGGTCTTGAGGTTTTACGCATTGCACAGGAAAAGAAGCCGGATATCATTGTGCTTGATATTCTGCTTGCAAACCTAGACGGAATGGATGTACTCCGCCGTTTGGGAGAGATGAGTCTTTCGGCTTTGCCGATCATGGTGTCTAGTTTTTATAAAGACAGTGTGATTTCAGAAGCCTCTGGCCTTGGGGCGAGTTACTTTATGCTCAAGCCCTTTAGTGTAGGGACTCTGATGGATAAGGTGCGTCAGGTTTTTGGGAAGGCTAGCCGTGAGATGTCCACGCAGGCATCGCAACCTGAGGAGCCGAGTTTGGAGCATGTGGTCACAGAAGTGATCCATGAGATCGGTGTGCCGGCACATATTAAAGGATATAAATATCTGCGGGAGGCGATTATGCTGACCGTGCGGGATATGGAGATCATCAACGCTGTAACAAAGGTGCTTTATCCGGCGGTTGCAGAGAAGTTCAAAACAACCCCATCTCGCGTGGAGCGGGCGATCCGCCATGCGATTGAAGTCGCTTGGGATCGGGGAGACTTGGAAGTATTGCAGAAGTTTTTCGGGTATACGGTTTCCAATATCAAAGGGAAGCCTACGAATAGTGAGTTTATTGCGATGATCGCGGATCGGCTTAGTTTGCAGAGACGAAAGAAGGGGAAAGATTAACTTTTCGCCTGAATAGAAAGAAACCCCCTTCGCACTTTTATCTTGTGCGGAGGGGATTTCTTTTTTGCGGTTGTTTGGGTGACCCGGAGATGATATAATACGACCTGAATAAGTAAGAGGGAGCTGATTTTGTTGCGTTTTTCTAACAACCCAATTGATGTTATGGGAATTATCCAACTGTTTATCCCCGTTGTTACCTTTGCGATGGGTTATTTTTTGACTGGTATTGGATATAAACGAGACAGGAGACTCAGCATTATTCGAGAGAAATTTGAGAAGCTGTATCATCCCTTTTATATGCTAATACATGAGTTTGGGACCAATACAGCAGATGGTGAGGGGTTTGAGTTCTCTACTAGGGACAGCTCTGTGCTCAAGCAGTTCCTTGATCATCTTACGATGAATTCGTACTTAATGTCATCTGAGGGACAAAAACTCTTTTGGGAGACACGCAAGCTGTTTTTCTCCTATATGGCAGAGGGCTATGTGATTGATGAAGAAAAAGAACAACTGCTTGATCGATCAATTGGCGCCTTATTTGAATATTTGATGCAGGAATATGTGAAAGCTGCTATCGCCCTTGGTTATCTGGATGCAAAGGAGATTACCCAGGCACAAGAGGAGGCTGAGGGAAAACTCGCTTGAAGATTTCAAAGATAGGAAAAAAATCGGGGTTGTCATGGATTGACTTCCCCGATTTTTTTATTTGGGTATATCGTGTATTACATCTTGGGATTCTGGAAGTTCGCCTCCCGCCGCTAACCAGCCTGCTTTGAAGGCCATGCGTACGAGGGCGAATATGGCTTCTTCTGCTTTGTCGTATTCTGTGCCGTCGATGAAAGTGCTGAAGGATCCTTCGAAATCTTGCATGATAGCCCCTCCTTTAATAACTAAATGATAACATTATGTTTGTATACAGTCAAGGTTTTTTATCATACCATACTGATAACACAATAGTAAAGAGGTGTTATCGTGGCAACGGATAGAGTACAGACAGGAATTCGGTTTGAACCTGAAATGCTTGCAAAAATAACATATATCTCTAAGAAAAATCGTCGGTCTTTAAATGCGCAATTAGAGTTTCTGGCTCAAAAGTGCATTGAGGAATATGAACTGGAAGAAGGCGAAATATCAGTGGATGATGCTGAGAAGTTTAGTCGATAATCGTACACAAAGAGCGCAGAGAGACCAAAGCCTCCTTTTCCAAAGGAGGTGGCAGGCGGAGCCTGACGGAGGATTCAATCCCCACAAAGCTACTAAAAGGGCAATCCTCAGTCCGCTTTGCGGACAGCTCCTTTGCACCACAGGCACCCCTTCCGCCAAGCCAATCGCTTCGCTCTTGGGGCGTCAGTTGAAAAAGGAGCCCAGGGTCAAGAACATTTGGTGCAGAATTAAAACGAAAACCAACCCAAAAGGCAGAGAGCGTTACGCTCCCTGCCTTTTGATTAGGCTGTGCATGAATCCATCTTGGTGGATGGACTGGATATCCCCGCCGATGATGCGGCCTTCGGCTACTAGGACGTCTACGATGACACCTTCTGTGTGATCTGGGTGGTTCAGCACTCTGTAAGTATAGCGGATTGCCTCCCGGCCTTTGTAGTTGCGGAGATCGAAGCCGGCTTCTTGTTGCAGTTTGTTGTAGGCCTCAAAAATGTCTGAGAACTCCCGCGGGATGAGGACGGCTTGGATTTCAAGGGCTTCAGGTGCGATCTCCCAGCCGAGGGCTTCTAAGTGAGCTAGGATATCGGCTTCGGATTCTACTTTGAGGCTCGCGTTCTCTTGGTCGCGTCTGCCTGCTAGTAAGATGATGGCGCCAAGAATGAGGCTGATTACAAGTACGATAAGCAAAGCTTTCTTTTTATTAAATTTTGTTGTGACAATAAACATGGTAGCTCCCCCTTTTGTACAACTCTATTCCAAGAAGGACACCCTTATGCTGAGATTTGTGTTATAATGAGTGGAGAATCATGCAGAGGAGGTTTTCTTTTTATGGCACAAGTGGACTTGACCGGGGTTAAAAAAGTATATGACGGCGGGGTTTTGGCGGTTGCGGATTTTAATCTGACAATCGAAGACCGCGCCTTTGTGATCTTTGTTGGACCGTCTGGCTGCGGGAAGAGTACAACCCTTCGGATGATCGCGGGACTTGAGGCGATTACAGCGGGTGAGATTGCGATTGACGGGCGGGTAATCAACGATGTGAAACCGGCGGATCGGGACATTGCGATGGTGTTTCAGAACTATGCTCTGTATCCCCATATGACGGTGTTTGAGAATATGGCATTTTCCCTCACCCTGAAGAAACTCCCGAAGCGAGAGATTCGGCAGCGGGTAGAGGCGGCGGCGAAACGGCTTGAGGTCTCCCATCTACTCAGCAGATTCCCGGGGGCGCTCTCCGGCGGGGAGCGGCAGAGGGTTGCTTTGGGGCGTGCGCTGGTACGGCATCCAAAGGCTTTTTTGTTTGATGAGCCCCTATCTAACCTAGATGCAAGGCTCCGTACCACAATGCGGGGAGAGCTCAAAGCGCTCCATCGCCGTTTGGGGGCGACGTTTATCTATGTGACCCATGACCAGATTGAAGCGATGACCATGGGAGATGTCATTGTGGTCATGCATGAGGGTCTGATCCAGCAAGCGGCCTCTCCTGAGGAGATATACAACCGACCGCGGAATGTGTTTGTGGCGACCTTTATCGGGACACCTCAGATGAATCTGTTTGAGGGTACCATCCGAGAGGTAGATGGCACAATCTGTGCGGACTTTGGGGGACTTTGTTTCCCTCTGGATGAAGCGATGGCAAAAGTCCAAGCTGTCAGAGAGGCTATTGGAAAACCTCTGACCTTTGGGCTTCGTCCAACAGATATAAATGAGGCAAGTTCCGGTGCAGTAGATTCTAAGTGGGGGATCACGCTGCCTCTCCAAAGGCGAGAGCTTTTGGGCGCTGAAGTGAACTTGTATTTTGAGCGTGGAGAACTTGCATTCACCGCGGTAATGAGTAATGAAACGAAGGTGCAGGATGGGGATCAGGTATCCCTTGTCTTTGATCTGGAAAAGCTACATATATTCGATAGGGAGAGCGGATTGTCTATCGTGCATGGACATTCGTAGTAAAAATGCCTAAAACAGAATGCCCTTGATGTGTTGCAGAATGAAACAAGCACTGGGAGAAACAGCAAAAATTGACAAAAAGATGTCAAGGTTTTAGGCGGAAGATGCAAGGAAATAAAAAAATTCACAAAAAAATATCGAAATCTTATTGCAAAATGCACGGACTTAGGTTATTATGTAACTGTTGAAAATAACGAATGGGAAGTTCCACGTGAATGATGGGGGGTCAAATTCGTGTCCAGCAGAATTTTTCAGAGCGTAATTGTCCAAATGAAAGAAGCCACAGACCGAGTGATTGGCGTTGTGGATTCGAATGCTTCCGTTGTCGCCAGCGGAGAGCTATCTTTGATTGGAACAAAACTGGAAGAGTTTTCGTTCCATGAGGGGAAAGATCAAGTTGTCACAACAGCGGGGCATACTTACAAAATCCTTTCCGGATGGAATGCGGATGTGGAGTATGCGGTCTTCGTAGAGGGGACTGACGTCATCGCGCGCACAGTGTGCCTGATGGTGGCTGTCGCATTTAATGAGGCGAAGCTCTACTATGAAGAGAAGCACGATAAGGTTGCGTTTATTAAAAATATCATCTCCGACAACATCTTGCCGGGGGATATTTACGCACGGGCGAAAGAGCTTCACTTCTCAGCAGATGTGTCTAGGGCTGTGTTCCTGATTCGTCAGACAGACAAGCATGATATTGCGACGGTTGAAGTGCTCCAGAACCTGTTCCCGGAAAAGGAACGGGATTTTGTCGTGTCTGTGAGTGAGACTGACATTGTGCTCATCAAAGAAGTAGATCCCCACGTTGAAAGTGCGGCTCTTCTTGAGATCGCAAGCCGTGCGGAAGACGCGATTGCCTCCGCACTCTCTATCAAAACCGTTGTGGGTGTGGGTACACTGGCACGGCATTTGAGAGAGCTTGCAGACCGCTATAAAGAAGCGCAAGTGGCGATTGAAGTGGGTAAGGTCTTTGATACGGAGAAGACGATCATCCACTACGAGCATTTGGGTATCGGGCGTTTGATCTATCAGTTGCCGATTACCCTTTGTGAGATGTTTTTGTCTGAGATCTTTAAGAAGAGTCCCATTGATTCTTTAGATCAAGAGACCCTTTATACCATCAACCGCTTCTTTGAGAACAACCTGAACGTATCCGAGACAAGCCGGAAACTGTTTGTCCATCGGAATACCTTGGTGTATCGTTTGGAGAAGATCAAGAAGCTCACAGGACTTGATTTGCGTGAGTTTGACCATGCGATTGTATTTAAAGTGGCGCTTATGGTTAAAAAGTATCTAAACGTACAGGCTGCAAAAAACTAAAGGGGAGTTAAGCGACCCATGATTGTAATGAAAGACGTTCAAAAAGTCTATGACAATGGGACGAGAGCCCTTCGCGGTGTGGATATCACCTTGAATGATGGAGAGTTTGCCTTTATGGTGGGTCCATCCGGTTCGGGGAAGTCCACCATCATGAAGCTGCTTACGGCTGAAGTGATGCCCACTGAGGGATCTGTCCAAGTCAATGGCTTTCGGCTCAACAAAATGCGGAGCAAAAAAAAGTCTATGATGCGCAGAACCTTGGGGATCATCTTCCAAGACTTCCGCCTCATTGAGAAGAAGTCAGTTTATGAAAATGTTGCCTTTGCCATGCGCGTTGTCGGGGCGAAGGAGAAAGAGATTCGGAAACGCGTTCCCTATGTCTTAGAGCTGGTCGGGCTCAATGTAGACACAGATCGGAAGCCTGCGGAGCTTTCCGGCGGAGAACAACAGCGTGTGGCGATTGCCCGGGCTTTGGTGAACAATCCGTCCACCATCATCGCGGACGAACCGACAGGGAACCTAGATCCGGTGCGCAGTTTGGAAATTATGATGCTCCTTGAGAAGATCAATGAGCTTGGGACGACTGTACTTGTTGTTACCCATGAGAAGGAACTGGTGAACCAGTTTGTCAAGCGCGTGATTTCCTTAGATAATGGACGAGTCATTTCAGACGGAATGAAAGGATATGTCACCCATGAGCAAGAGAAAGCCGCGGCGGCGGAATAATTTAGGGTATTACATCAAAGAAGGCATATCCAGTGTGTTCACACATGGGTTCATGAGCTTCGCCTCTGTGGCGATTATCGTGGCCTGTCTGGTGATTATGGGGAGCTTTCTTTTGGTTGCGATGAACGTCAACGACCTGATTGAAGAGGCGGAGAGCCGCAATGAGGTTTTGGCCTTTGTAGATGAAAGCCTAGGTGACGCGGAAGCAGTTGCCATTGAGTCGAGTATTTTGGCGGTTCCCAATGTATATAGCGCTACTTTTATCAGCAGAGAAGCTGCGTGGGCAACTTGGCAGGAAGAACATGCCGATCGAGATTTTGCAGGTGAAGGACTTGGGGCTGAAGTGCTCCGCCATCGCTATATCATTGTACTGGAAGACATTGCCGAGATGCAAGTGACAGCAGGACGTTTGCGGCAAGTAACGGGGATTGCAGATGTTGCGGCTGATATCGATATTGCCGCGTGGTTTGTGACCTTCCGGAATGTGATTTCAACTGTGTTTATCGCTATTGTCGGGGTGCTTCTCATTATCTCGGTCTTTATCATTGCGAACACAATTAAGCTTGCCACATTTGACAGACGCGAAGAAATCGCTATAATGAGAATGGTGGGGGCTACGAATTGGTTTATCCGATGGCCTTTTATTTTCCAAGGATTCATCTTGGGACTCACCGGGGCGGTTTTGGCCTTTGGTCTCCAATGGGGGATTTATGGAATCTTGGCTGACCAGATTATGAGCCTATCCGGCGGGAATTTGATTACCGTGCTCAGTTTCTATTCCGTTGCAGATTTGATGATTATGCTCTTTGTAGGAACCGGTTTTGTTGTTGGAACAATCGGCAGTGCGATTGCGATTCGGAACTATCTAAAAGTATAGTGTGTGTTTCTTGTGCCTAAAGCGGAGGTTTTAAATTGATAATGCAAAGACAAAAGAAAAGGTTTGTTCAGGTTTTAGCCATTGTACTTGCGATCTTGATGGTGTTAACGCTGTTTACCGGCATTATATCAAGCCTGATGGCAAGTGGGAGATCTTTGGCGCAGATTGATCGTGAGATCAATGAAGCGCGGAACCAAATTTCAAGCCTAGAGGGTCAAACTGCCGGTCTCGATGCGCAAATCAGCGAGTTTGCGACTAGACTGGGTGAGCTACGTGAGCAGGAAGATACCTATCTGCAAGAGCTTGAGTTGCTCCAAGCGCAGTTGGATGCGCTCCGCGCACGGATTGAGATTACGGAAGAACAAATTGAAATCTATGAGCGTATGCTTGCAGACAAGGAGATCCGGCTGGAAGAGGCGATCGCCCGGGAGGCGGAACAGCTTGAACTTTACATGCGCCGGATCCGTGCCATGGAAGAGCGGGGGCAGATTAGTTACATACAAATTTTACTTTCAGCCCGAAGCTTTAGTGATCTGATTACACGCTTCCACGATGCGTCTGAAATCATGGCTGCTGACCAGCGGATTTCTGAAGCCCTTGAGCGGTATCGTGTGGCGGTACAGGTCTATCGGGATGAACTCTTAGCCGATCAGGCGGAGCTTGAAATCTTGATTGCACAGCTGGAAAGAGAACGAGATGCCTTGCAGGTGGAAGAAGCCAATATGCTGGAACTGATCCGCATCATTGAAGAGCGGATTCAGTACAATGAACGGCTATACCGTGAGCGCCAAGCCGAGCGGGAAGCTTTGGAAGCCCAGCTTCTGGCATATGCACAGCAACTCGGTGCCTTAGACACCGCTCGTACGGAGGCGATCAGAGAACTGGAACGTCAAGCTGCTGCCGGCAATAGTCCGGGGGGCGGCGGTATGGGCGGAGCGCCTGCGCGTCCGGGTTCCGGTAGTTTTGTTTGGCCTTCTGACTCAAGCAGACACGTCACATCCGGTTTTGGGCCGCGCCGGAGTCCGGGTGGAATTGGTTCAACGAACCATCGCGGCATCGATATCGGTGCGAGAGCGGGGACCAATGTACTTGCGGCTGCCAGCGGATATGTTGTCACATCCGGCTGGAATGGCGGGGTCGGGAACTTTATCATGATCCGGCACGGGAATGGGTATTATACTGTTTATGCCCACAATAGCCAAAACCTTGTCTCAAGGGGACAGAATGTGGTACAAGGGCAGGTAATTGCCTTGGTTGGATCCACGGGGAACTCAACGGGGCCCCACATCCATTTTGAGATTATCCGAAACGGTGTGCATGTGGATCCGATGATTTACTTCCAGTAAATTTTTGCATATCATCATCCCTCAGCGGAGCCTACGTCTTCGCTGAGGGGAATTTTCTTTTCACACTAATTTTCGATAAAGGTCAATCGAAAATATGCCCGCTGTGCGGGCTGGTTTTGCGCAAAATGCGCGCAAAACACGTCTAGATAAGTTCCAATATAAAAACATGTTTCAATTTGTTTTAGTTGCGTTTTTATTTGGAACTAGTATAAGGAGCATGTCAATGGACAGACGTTTTTCAGTGAGAGTAGTAGCGCTGCTGATGTTGCTTACGGCATCGCTGACCTTTTTGTTTTCTTATGTTGTATTCGATCATCGTTTTGGCCTAAATAGTGAACATCATGCAGATGTACAGCGTTTCCGAGAGCTGAGAGAGGTGATTTCCGCCCGCTATGTGGGTGAGGCGGATGAGGCGCACTTAACTGAGGTGGCTCTCGCCGCGACGGTGCATGCACTTGGTGACCGCTGGTCACGGTATCTGACGGCGGAGGAGTATGTCTACCATCTTGTCCGCGTGCAGAACCAACACCAGGGGATTGGGATATTGTTCAATCGGGAAGAAGACACGAATGAGGTTTGGATCGATAGTGTGACTCCCGGCAGTCCGGCGGAAGAGGCGGGACTGCTCGCGGGGGATGTGATTGTCCGCATGGCGGGGCGGGATACGGCGGAGCTTGAGAATGAAGAGGTGCGCCAGCTTGTGACGGATCACTTTGGCGAATCAATCGTCTTAGAAGTGCGCGGTACAGATGATGCCATGCGTACAGTCTATGTGGAAGTGCGGACGTTTTTTGTGAACCCTGTGACCTTTGAGATGATGGAGGGCAATGTGGGTTATATTCGCATTGCAAACTTTGATATCACAAGCGGAGAGAAGGCAGTGGCTGCCATTGAGGCGCTCCTAGAAGAAGGTGCGGAGAGTCTGATTTTTGACGTGCGTACGAATCCCGGCGGGCGGGTGAATGAGCTCCTTATGGTGCTTGATTATCTCTTGCCTGAGGGTGAGCTTTTCGTCTTTGAAGACCAAGACGGGACGGAGCATGTCCGGACATCTGGGCCTGATTATTTGGCGATGCCGATGGTGGTGCTTGTCAATGAGAATTCCTTTAGCGCGGCGGAGTTTTTTGCGGCGATTTTGCAAGAGGAAGATTGGGCGCAGATTGTGGGTGAGCAGACCTCCGGAAAGGGACGGAGTCAGATCATAATTCCACTTAGAGCTGGGGCTGCGCTTCAGCTATCCACCAGCCGATATTTGACGCCGGGACGGGTGGATCTGTATGAAGCGGGCGGGGTTACGCCGGATTATGTGATGGAGAATGAGCCTGGGGAAGATTTGCAGCTGGAATGGGCATTGGGGCTTTTGCGGTAGAGTATTTACATTTTGAATAGGTGGAATTATGTATGAATATTATTTTTTTAGATGTTGACGGAGTGCTTAATTCTTTTGGAAATATTGAATATATTGGGAAAATTCCCCTTGAGAAAGAATGTTTCCTTCGATTATCTAAGATAGTTAAAGAAACAAATGCTCGTATTGTATTGCATTCGGGATGGCGGTTTTGGTTTAATAATGATATGCACCCAATAACGCCCGAAGCTGAAGAATTTACTGAGTTATTATTTGAATATGAAATGAAATTGTATGATAAAACACCAGATTTTTGTACTGATGAAATTAAAAAAAGCAGAACGTTTGGATTGGTTAAAGCAAAAGAAATCTTAGCTTGGCTGGATACACATAATGATGTTAAGAATTATGTTGTTTTAGAGGATTTAGATTTAAATAATAATGAAATAAATATGAATCAAATTACGACGGATGGTTCTAAAGGACTATCGGACGATGATGTTGAACAAGCGATTACAATGTTAAATCGAAATTAACAATAAACGTATTAAATAAGCAAGCTACCGTGCAAGTCAGGCATATCCACCAAGTTCCTACATAGCCTAATACGAACCCCGGGTTTCCAGAAAGTTCACAGGCTATCTATTGACAAGTCCGTATAAAGTAACTATAATACAAGCGATCATCGCAGAAGCTTTGTTGTGCGGTGATATTTTCATAAGAACATCACCGCGCGATCATGCGCGCTTTGAAAGGAAGGCAAGAGAATGGTTACAGAAAATAAATTCAAAATGAGCAAGGCCCGCTATGATGCACTGGTAGAGGAGCTCCACTACCTGCACACAGTCAGAGAAAAGGAAGTAGCCGAGCAGATCAAAGAGGCGCGTAGTTTTGGCGACCTTTCTGAGAACAGTGAATACGACGAGGCGAAAAACGAGCAGGGTAAACTGTATTCGAAGATCGCAGAGATTAAGAATCTAATCGACAACGCGGAAATCATCGAACAGAAGAGCCGTGCGGGACTGGTGTCTCTCGGCTCAAAAGTCAAGGTGCGTGATATTGAATCTGGAGACGAGGACACCTATGAGATTGTAGGCAGCCAAGAGGCGGATCCGATGCAATTCCGCGTGTCTGACGATTCTCCGATTGGGTCTGCCCTTGTTGACCGCAAAAAGGGCGAGACTGTCACTGTACACGCGCCTATGGGTGATTTTGACTTGGAGATCCTATCGATCAAAAATTAATCTAAAATATGAAGGTGTGATATAGATGTCTGAAGAGATCCGGGTATCGGAAGAAGAAACCTTAAGTCTATCTGAAATGCTACAAGTGAGACGGGACAAGCTTTCCAAATTACAGGAAGCAGGACGTGATCCCTTCCATGTGACAAAATATGTGCGTACGGCTTACAGTCAAGAGATCAAAGACAACTTTGACGCCATGGAGGGCAAAGAGGTTTCTTTAGCCGGGCGTATGATGAGCAAGCGGGTGATGGGGAAGGCTTTCTTTGTCGATATCCAAGACGATCAAGGCCGGATCCAGCTTTACATTAAAGTAGACGACTTGGGGGAGGCGCTCTTTGACGAGTTCCGCCACTGGGATATCGGAGATATCATCGGGGTATCCGGGACTGTGTTTCGTACCAAGCGGGGAGAGACATCTGTCAAGGTGCAGGATGTGAAGCTCCTCAGTAAATCCCTTTTGCCCTTACCGGAGAAGTTTCATGGACTTACCAATCAAGAGATGCGCTATCGCCAGCGGTATGTGGATCTCATTATGAATCCGGAAGTTCGCCGGACATTTGAGAATCGGACAAAGGTGATCAAAGCTGTCCGTCGGTATCTGGATGAATGCGGGTATTTAGAAGTTGAGACACCAATTTTAGGTACGCTCTTTGGCGGTGCCAATGCGCGGCCTTTTACGACCCATCATAATACCTTGGACATAGAGATGTATCTGCGTATTGCGACAGAACTGCCCCTGAAACGTTTGGTTGTGGGCGGGATTGAGCGTGTGTATGAAATCGGGCGGCTTTTCCGCAATGAGGGTATGAGCCCGCGGCATAATCCGGAATTTACGACAGTTGAGTTTTATGAGGCATATGCCGACTATAACGATATCATGGCGCATACAGAGCGGATTTTTGCTACAGCTGCAGAGGATGTCTGCGGTACAACGGAGGTTTCTTATCAGGGTGTGCCGATCAGTCTGACCGCTCCTTTTGCGCGGCTTACCATGGCGGAGGCTGTGAAACAACACACAGGGCTTGACTTTATGGCGATGACGACGGATGAAGAGGCGATCGCAGCAGCGAAGCGCATCGGCGTAGAGCTTCCAAGTGAACTGACTTGGGGGAATATTCTCTTTGAGTGCTTTGACCAACGGGTGGAGTCGAAGCTGATTCAGCCGACCTTTATTTTGGATCATCCGGTAGAGGTGTCTCCGCTGGCGAAGCGGTGTCCGAGTGATCCGCGGCTTACAGAGCGTTTTGAGCTCTTTATCACAGGACGTGAGATGGCGAATGCCTTCTCCGAGCTCAATGACCCCATCGACCAAAAAGAGCGTTTTCAGCGGCAGGCTGACATGCGAGAAGCTGGGGATGAAGAAGCCACAATGATGGATGAAGACTTTGTCACAGCCTTGGAATATGGTCTCCCGCCGACAGGCGGTTGCGGAATTGGGATTGATCGGATGGTTATGCTCCTCACGGACAGTGCATCGATCCGTGATGTCATCCTGTTCCCGACGATGAAACCCATCGAATAAAAAGCGTGACACGGGGGTGGTGCTGTTCGCATCAGCCCCGTAGGCGATTTAATGAGGCGAGAGATGGAAGCGATTACAAGCCGGAAAAATCCACAGGTACAGCACTTGAAGAAGCTTGGTGTGGATAAAGCATATCGGGACATATGCGGGGAATTTCTCTGCGATGGGGTAAAGCTCTATGAAGAAGCTTTGCAGTCCGGCGCAGAGATCACTCTTGTAGCGACCTCTGCCCGGGATTTGGCGGTTCCAAACACTGCACGGGGGATTCTTGTGCCGAAGGATGTGCTCTGCTCTATATCGCCTCAGGCGTCTCCACAGCCGATTGTGTTTGCTTGTAAACGGTTGGGGATCACGCCTCCGTCTGACCCAAAGCGGGTGCTGATTTTGGACAGTATACAAGATCCCGGTAATATGGGGGGACTGATTCGCACAGCGCATGCCTTTCAGACAGATCAGGTAATACTTACAGGTGCTGCTGCGGATTTATACCATCCGCGAACAGTCCGGGCGGCGATGGGGGCCTTATTCCGGCAGGCGGTTTGTGTGATGAATTTGGAAGAGATTGAAAATTATGTCAACCAAAATGATCTCACATTATTAGGTGCGGCACTTTCGGAAGGCGGTCAGATCGTAGGTGAAGACATGCCATCTCGTGTGGCCTTTGCCATTGGTAGTGAGGGCAAGGGTCTTAGTCTGGAGCTGCTTGCTGCTTGCCACGACACGGTGCGGATTCCGATGGAGGACACAGAATCGCTGAACGCCGGTGTCGCCGGGGCGATTTTGCTTTGGGAAGTGTATCGGAGAGCGTTGTAGGGGCGAACTGTGTTCGCCCGTCACAATTGCTGGCATTGCGGGCGAACACAGTTCGCCCCTACGGGGATATACAGAAAATCAAGGAGGGACGACCCATGGCGGAACTCAAGTACTGGATTTGGCTCAATGAGCTGGGGATCAATCCCATGTTGACCTATCGGATGCTCGACTATTTCGGCGGGCCGATGGAGGTCTTTTTTGCGGAGCGTGCAGACTTTGCGAAGATTCCGGACGTAGCTTTCCGGGGTTTTGAGTTGGAGGCGCTTACGAATCAGTCTCTTGACGGGGTGTATAAGATCCAAGACGAGATGCAAGCCTTGGGCGGTCGAATCTTGACCCAGCAGGATGCGGAGTATCCCCAAAGACTCAGAGATATTGATGACGCCCCTTTTGTGCTCTATGTCCGGGGACGCTTGCCTGTTATAGATGACGATGCGGCGATTGTCATTGCAGGGACTAGAAAGTGCTCCCCCTATGGATCTGTGGCGGCAAGGCAGATCGCAGGTGAAGTGACACGGCATGGAGGACTGGTTGTATCGGGTCTTGCGGCAGGGATTGATGCGGCTGCTGCTGAGGGCGCCCTCCGTGAGGGCGGGTCTGTGATTGGTGTACTGGGCTGTGGACTTGAGCGGGTATATCCGGCTGAGAATGTGGCAGTTTTTGAAGAGGTACTTCAAAACGGTGCGTTGGTGAGTGAATATCCGCCGGGGACAGAGCCACGAGGGCGGAACTTCCCACGGCGGAATCGAATTATGACAGGCTTATCCCTTGCACTGGTTGCAGTGGAGATCCCAACGGAGAAAAGTGGGACGATGCATTCGGTGGATCATGCCATCAGCCAAGGACGAGATGTGTTTGTGGTGCCGGCTAATATTGATTCGCCCACAAGCAGGCATTCAAATGAGCTGATTGCGGACGGATATCAGGCGGCTTCTACCGGATGGCATGTACTTCGTGATTACGCCTCCCGCTATGCCCATGTGGTGAGTCCGGAGATGCTGGCTGCCAGTCTAAAACCTGCTGGCCGGGAGACTCTACGATCGGAGCCTCTTGATCGGAAGCGCCAGTCTTCGACAAAAAAAGTGATTGACAAGGGGAAAAAAGAAGACTATATTATTGACCTGAAAGAAGCGCTCAAAAATCGCAGTGAAGCGGAACAAAAGGTGGCGGCGATTTTGGCCTATGAGCCGAAACATGTGGATGAGATTATTGCGGCATGTGATCTGCCGGTACAGAAGGTGAATGTTTGCCTGACCACCCTAGAGATCGCGGGACTGATCCGGGCGCATCCGGGGAAACGGTATAGTTTAGCAGTTGATGGATGATCAATGACAATTCCAAAGATGAGGAGTTTTAAAATACATGGCTAAGGGAAAAAATCTGGTGATTGTGGAGTCGCCTGCTAAGGCGAAGACGATTGAGAAGTATTTGGGGCCGAACTTTAAGGTGAAGGCTTCTATGGGGCATTTGCGTGACCTCCCGAAGAAGACCATGGGAGTTGACTTAGAGCATGGCTTTGAGCCGGAATATGTGCCCTCTACGGATCGGGCGGATATTATCAAAGACTTGAAAAAGGAAGTTAAGAGCAGTGATGCTGTCTATCTCGCAACTGACCCTGACCGAGAGGGTGAGGCGATTAGTTGGCATCTGAAAGAGCTTCTCGGTTTAGACGAACAAAACAGTCACCGTGTTACCTTTAATGAGATCACGAAGAAAGTGGTACAAGACAGCATTGCGAATCCCCGTGCGATCGATCAAGATTTGGTAGACTCCCAACAGGCGCGGCGGATTTTGGATCGGATTGTGGGTTATAAACTCTCTCCGCTCCTGTGGAGCAAGATTAAACGAGGGCTATCAGCCGGGCGTGTGCAGAGTGTTGCGACGCGGATTGTGGTAGAGCGTGAGGACGAGATTCAAGCCTTCAAGCCAGAGGAGTATTGGCATTTAGACGTCATGCTTGATCGAATCGGCAAGTCGGGGAATTTTAAAGCGCGGTTCCATGGTGAGGGAGGGAAGAAGAAAGAACTCACCAATGAACAGGAAGTGCGCACGATTGTAGACGCAATTCGTGTTGCGCCTTTCCAGATTGAGCATGTGAAGAAGAGGGACCAAAAGCGGTCTCCCTCTCCGCCTTTCATTACATCGACACTGCAACAGGAAGCGTCTCGGAAACTGGGTATGACGCCTAGGAATGCCATGCGGATTGCACAACAGCTCTATGAAGGTGTGGAGATTACCGGCGAGGGCGCTGTGGGCTTGATTACCTATATGCGTACGGACTCTCTACGTCTCAGCCAAGAGGCTATGGATGATGCGCAGCGCTTTATTGAGGGACGGTATGGGAAGTCCTACCATCCGGGTGAGCAGCGGCAGTTTAAAGGTAAGAAATCCGCTCAGGATGCCCATGAAGCGATCCGTCCGAGTAATGTGTTTCTTACGCCGGAAGACATCAAGAAGGATTTGTCTGCCGATCAGTTTCGCTTATACAAACTCATCTGGAGCCGTTTCTTGGCTTGCCAGATGGCAGAGGCGATTTTTGACAGCGTGACCATCGACGTGATGAGCGGGGGCTATACATTCCGTGCGAACCACTCGGCGGTGAAATTCCCCGGATTTACGGCTGTTTACGAAGAAGGGAAGGACGAGGAGAAAGAAGAAGTCCAGTCTCCCTTGCCGGATCTGTCTGAGGGCGAGACTGTGAAGCTCACAGATGTGAAAGAAGAGCAGAAATTCACCCAACCGCCACCACGGTATACGGAGGCCTCTCTTGTCCGGGCGATGGAAGAGAAGGGAATTGGACGTCCGAGTACCTATGCGCCGACGATTTCTACGATTTTAGATCGGGAATATGTGGTGAAAGAGGGCAAACATCTGCGCCCGACGCCTCTTGGCACGGTTGTGACGGGGTTGATGAAAGATAAATTCGGTGATATTGTGGATCTCTCCTTTACAGCGCGGATGGAAGAGAATCTGGACGCGGTGGAAGAGGGTAAAAAAGAGTGGCGGGCGGCTCTGTCTGAGTTTTATGAGCCTTTCTCCGCCGCCCTTGATGAGGCGGAGCGGAGTCTAGACGGACAGCGGATCCAAATCCCGGCGGAGCTGTCTGACGAGATGTGCGATAAATGCGGCAAGCAGATGGTGATTAAATCCGGGCGCTTCGGGCGGTTTTTGGCTTGTCCGGGATATCCAGACTGTGACTTCACGAAGCCCATCGTAGTTGAGATGCCGGGGAAATGTCCGAAATGCGGCTCGAAGATTTTGAAGCGGACGAGTAAGAAAGGCTATACTTTCTACGGCTGTGAAAAGGGCATGGAGTGTGGTTTCATGACTTGGGACGTGCCGACTGCGGATAATTGTCCGGAATGTCAGGAGACCATGTTTAAGAAATCCGGACGGGGCTATAAGCGTCCATTCTGTGTGAATGAGAAATGCCCCAACTTCTTGCCGGAAGATCAGCGAGGCTATAAGAAAAAGACTGCGGAAGCGGATGCTGCCGCTGCGGTGGAAGAAAAGAAGGAAAAGAAAGCGGCTGCGGCGAAGAAGGCACCGGCTAAGAAAGCTCCTGCTAAGAAGACTACAACTGCTAAGAAGACCACCACGAAGAAGACAACGGCGGCTAAGCCAAAGACGGCGAAAGAATGAGAGAGCGTGTAACTGTAATCGGCGCGGGGCTGGCGGGCTGTGAGGCGGCTTGGCAGCTCGCTTGCCGTGAGATTGATGTAACTCTAATCGAAATGAAACCTGTTAAGCGGAGTGAAGCCCATTTGCGGGATGACTTCGCGGAGCTTGTCTGCTCAAACTCACTGCGTTCCGATCGTTTGGAAAATGCGGTGGGACTGCTCAAGGCGGAGATGCGGCTTTTGGATAGTGTGATCCTAAAAGCCGCTGATGCGACACGGGTGGAGGCTGGCGGTGCCCTTGCGGTTGATCGAGCGGGGTTTTCGGAACTGGTGACGCGGATGATTATGGAACATCCCCGGATCACAGTGGAGCACCGTGAGGTGACTGAGGTCCCAGCGGGGCATGTGATTATCGCCACGGGGCCTCTGACCTCGGATGCCTTTGCCCAGACGATCGCAGAGACGGTTTCTGGCGGGTTTTTGCATTTTTACGATGCCGCAGCGCCGATTGTGAGTTTGGAGAGCATTGACATGGAGCGGGCGTTTTACGCCTCTCGCTATGGCAAGGGAACGCCGGATTATGTTAACTGCGGAATGACGCAGGCGGAGTATTTGGCTTTTTATGAGGCTTTGATTTCTGCGGAAGAGGCGAAGATCCATGGGTTTGAGCAGGACAAGGTATTTGAAGGCTGTATGCCTGTTGAAGTCATGGCGCGGCGCGGGGTAGATACTTTGCGCTACGGGCCTTTGAAACCTGTGGGGCTGGATCACCCGGAGACAGGGGAGCGGTATTATGCGGTGGTGCAGCTACGGCGGGACAATGCCAGCGGGACGATGTATAATCTGGTGGGTTTCCAGACCCATTTGACGTTTGGCGAACAGAAGCGGGTATTTTCCATGATCCCTGCCTTGCGGGATGCGGAGTTTTTGCGCTATGGTGTGATGCATCGGAATACATATATCGACTCACCTCGGCTTTTGGATCGGTATTACCGTTTGCGCCGAGATGAGCGGATTTGCTTTGCGGGACAGATTACCGGGGTGGAGGGCTATGTGGAATCTGCCGCATCGGGGCTCCTTGCCGGATTAGAGCTTGCGCGGCGGATCTACGGTGAAAATCCGCTTGATTTCCCCAATACGACGGCAATTGGGGCTTTGGCGCTTTATGTGAGTGATGAGAGTGTGGCAGAGTTCCAGCCGATGAATGTGAATTTTGGGATTATTGAACCTTTGGGATACCGGATCAAGGGAAAAGCGGAGAAGAACGCGGCGATCTCAGCGCGGGCTTTGGATGTGGTGCGGGGGATAATGTAGCGAATTTATATTTTAGGTACAGAGACCAAAGCCTCCTTTTCCAAAGGAGGTGGCAGGCGAAGCCTGTCGGAGGATTTCCATCTGCTATCAAGACGGCCCATAGGGATTGAGAAGGGCATGAAGGGCAATCCTCAGTCAGCTTCGCTGACAGCTCCTTTTCTAAAGGAGCCTAGGTGCTTATTAAACATACTGTGTGCGAAAGAGGGGGAAGACAAATGAAAATTATTGTAGATGCAATGAGCGGCGATTTTGCGCCGAAGGCTCAGGTAGAGGGCGCTGTGATGGCGCATCGGGAGTATGGTGTTGAGATTGTCTTAGTCGGGCGCGAGGCAGAGATTTTGGCTTGTGTAGGGGGGACGCTTCCCGCAGGGATCACCATCGTAGAAGCCTCTGAGATTGTGACAATGGAAGATGATCCGGCTACTGTGATTCGGGCGAAGAAGGATTCGTCTATGGTGCAAGGTCTCAAGCTGCTCAAAGATGGCGGTGGGGATGCCTTTGTTTCCTCGGGCAATACGGGTGCGGTTTTGTCGGGGGCTACGCTGATTCCGAAGCGGATCAAAGGGATCCGCCGTGCGGCTTTGTCTCCTGTGATTCCCAATAAAGAGGGTGGGGCTTTGCTCATTGATTGCGGTGCCAATGCGGAGTGTACGCCGGAGTATTTGCTACAGTTTGCCTTTATGGGGAGCTTTTATGTGAAGCGCATATTGGGAAAAGAGAATCCCCGGGTGGGAATCTTGAACAATGGTACAGAGGAGACGAAAGGTTTAGATCTGCAAAGAGAGACCTATGCACTCCTCAAGGCGCTTTCTGCGGAAGGCAAGATCAACTTCATCGGCAACGTAGAGGGCAGAGATGTGCTCCTCGGCGGTGTGGACGTGGTTGTCTGTGATGGGTTTACCGGCAATATACTCCTAAAAGGTATCGAGGGGACGGCCTTGTTCCTGATGGGTGAACTCAAGGGGATTTTTAAGCGCAATGCGATTTCGATGTTGTCTGCCATGCTTGTGAAGCGCGGACTCCGTGGACTCAAGGCGAAGCTTGATGTCTCTGAAATCGGCGGGACGGCTTTGCTGGGGATTACGAAGCCTGTAATCAAAGCCCATGGGAACTCTGACGCGAAGAGCTTCCGCAGTGCGATCCGGCAGGCGCGGGATTTGGTAGAGTCTGGGATTATTGAGGACATTACAGCGAACATTGACGCAGTGAAGCTGAAGCAGGTACTTGAGGTAGAGTGATGGAATATACATATTGGCGGGCGGATGAGTTAGACTTTGATCCCCGGCTGCAAATGGGTATGATTTTTGCAGAGGGATTTTATCAGTGGCTCCAATATTTTTCCAAAGACAAAGAACAATTGGCACGGGCTGCGGCACATTTCTTTGATTTGAACCAGTTTTTTGTGGCCTTGGATGGAGATACGATTGTGGCAATTGTTGCTTGTACGGATGGCAGAAAGCCGATCGCCTTGGATAAACAGATTCTCCGCAGAGAGCTTGGCTTCTTCCGCGGATGGTTTGCCTATGTGATGCTTATGCGAAACTTGATTAATCAAAGCTATCCCTTTCCGCTGAATCCGGAGACTGGATCGATTGAGTTTGTGGTCTCCTCGACAAAATATCGCCGGATGGGGAGCACATACGGACTTTTGGCCTATGTGATGGAGACGATGCCTTATGAGGATTATGTGTTAGAAGTCGTTAATAATAACACAAGTGCGATTCGGCTCTATGAGAAACTCGGCTTTGTTGAGATTCAGCGCGTTGCGGAGAAGGATGCGAAGCGCGCGGGGTTTGAGTATCGGGTGTACATGAAACGCAGCGGTGGAGAGGTTAGCGCATGAAGGAACTAGAGCAAAAATTGGAATATACATTTCGGGATCCAGATCTGTTACAGACAGCGCTGACCCATAGTTCCTTTTCGAATGAGACCAAAGAAGCGAAGCGGCCTTGTAATGAGCGTTTGGAGTTTTTGGGCGACAGTGTCCTCGGGCTGACCGTGGCACGATATCTTTACGAGCGCTATCCGGATATGCCAGAGGGGCAGATGACCAAACTGCGGGCGGAGCTTGTCTGTGAGCAGAATCTGGTTGCCGTGTCGGACAAGCTGGGGCTTGGAGCATACCTCTATCTTGGACGAGGTGAAGCCCTGGGCGGCGGTCGGTCGCGGCCATCAATCCTAGCAGACGGCGTGGAGGCGATTTTTGCGGCGATTTTGCTGGATGGCGGCATAGAAGAGGCACAGGCGGCGGTTTTGCGGCTTTTGCATGAGAGCCTTAGTCGTGATCCGGCGGATCGGGTGCGAGACTATAAGACGGCTTTGCAGGAGCTGGTACAGCGGAAAAGCGGACAGGCGCTCCGGTATGAGCTGCTGTCTGCCACGGGGCCGGACCATCAGAAGGTGTTTCTTGTGGAAGTGCTGCTCAATGAGGAGCCGATTGGACGGGGTTCTGGGCGGAGTAAGAAAGAAGCGGAACAGGCGGCGGCGGCTGTTGCGTTGGAGTGTTTGGGGTAGAGGTGGGTCATGGACTTTGAGCAAGAAATAAGGCAAGCGGAAGAATGTTTATTCGAAAATGCATTTACGCCCACGGAAGAAACCTGGGGTGAGTTTGCAGTACGGATGCATAAAAGACCGAGAGTCCTCTTTCTTGTGGGTGCGGGAATATTTTCCCTACTTACAGTGGCTGTAATTTTTGCTCTTGTTGCAGACGGTTTTCGTGAGTCCTTTGCAGGCCTTATATTCCCGGTCGGAGCAATCATTTTCTTCTTGCTGCCGGGGTTTCACACACGGAAGATGAAAAAGATGCTAATAAAACAGGAGCGCTTATTCAATTCAGGAAAAGAAGAGCCGGCTATGCGCGGCTCACGTTTCTTTGAACATTATTTTGAATCTTTAAGCGGAAACCGCTATACATACGATCAAATTTCAAATGTACTGCATAGTAAAAACTTCATTTTTATTGTGCTTGAAGATCAGCTGACATTGCTGGTTAAAAAGGAGGCGTTCTTAAGCGGAGAGGAGGCATCGTTTGTCCTTTTTCTCAAGGGTAAGTTGACGCCGTCCAGCAAGGCGTGGAAAAAGAGAAGATTGCGCCAAGGTAGTGCGTCTCTTATTGTGATTGTGGGGTTTTTGATTGTTCTGGTTTGGTTTTTCTCAAATGCTTCACTGCCGCAGTCGCATGCGACCGGGACAAGCTCAGATCGCGGGATGCCGATTGCAGAACAGGACGGCTATGTATATTTTCAAGTGTTTTACCAGTTTCAGACACGCTTAAAGCGGCATTCTCCAGAAGAGAGAACTTCTTTCTTAGCAGAGATTCCAGAGACGGGAAACATCCAGTTTATTGGAGATATGCTATATCTAGTTATGCCTCGTTATGGTGTGTATGTTGTGGACTCATCCGATGGCGCGATGCGGAAGATCAGTGATCTAGGCGGCAATTGCGCTGTTTTTACAGAGGAATGGATTTTTGTGCAAAGTCAACACTATGATCTTGCCGAAGGGTGGCAAGGTGAAATTTATCGTATACGCCCGGATGGCAGTGCGGTTTCCGTGTTATCAGAAGACGCCGGTGTTGGGCTTCAGCTATATGAAGGACAGCTGTATTATTTTAGCCTAATTGACCAAGCGATTGTCCGGATGGACATAGACGGAAATAATAGAGAAGTTCTGTTTGCTGATTTTTCCCACGAGGAAAGTGATATTGATCTATTTAATCTTATCTTGCGCCTACGCAACATGCAGGTACACAATGGGTGGATATACTACATTGATGCTGCAAATCAGCTTTATAGAATGCAAATAGGCAGTCAAAATCCTTCGCCCCTAAATGCGCATGTTGTGGCGTTTGCAATTTTGGAAAACACACTCCTTATGCTAGATTTTCCACAGACTGCCGATTCGACTACCATCCCTTTTCCTGCTTTGGAGGCATCTGATCTGTCGGCGATGCGTTTAGATGGCAGGGGGCGTGTGCCGTTTATGCGACATGGCGGGGTTCCGATTGTGATTGGCGAGTATCTCTACTTCTTCCAGCAGTTCTCGACACCCGCGGCTCTCTATAGGTTTTGTCTCTCTGATCGTGAATTAGAAAATCTATTTTGGTGATATGGAGGTTCGATAATATGGCAAAGTTATACTTTCGATATGGTGCAATGAACAGTGCGAAGTCTGCAAATCTTTTGATGGTGGCGCATAATTATCAGTCGCAGAATAAACCTGTGCTCCTGATGAAACCATCCAAAGATACACGCTGGGACGCGATTACGTCCCGGGCGATTGCGGAAAAGTCATCGGCGCTTACGTTTACCGATGAGGATAATTTATATGAGATTATATCGGCGCATCTTGCCGAAAGCAAAGTGTATGCAGTCTTATTGGACGAGGCGCAGTTTATTACGGAGGAACAGGCCTTGCAGCTTGCACAGGTTGTGGATCAGCTCAATATCCCGGTGCTCTGCTATGGGCTGAAAAACCGTGCCGCAAAAGGAAAGCTGTTTGGCGGCTCGTCTGCGCTGCTCTATTGGGCGGACTCGATTGAAGAGCTGAAAAACACTTGTCAATTTTGCAATAAGAAAGCGACACAGAACTTGATGCTCATCAATGGCACGGCGGAATATTACCCGGAAGAGGTTGTGATGGCGGATATAAAGGGTGACCTTCGGATCATTCCCGTGTGCAGGGGGCATTATCTGAGTCCGCCTGAGCTTGATTGAGTGAAGCATTTGTTGGGGACGAATTACAAAAAAGGCTTGCAAGATGAAACCTTCATCTTGCAAGCCTTTTGCCATTCTCAACGTCAAGTCCACGTCCAATATAGGTTTTATTTCCGATTACTTCTAAATTGCTCTTGGTGGAAGGGCATTCCATTCCTGCTTTTTTATGCCACAATTTATATCCAATGGAATCTTGCGCTTTTATGTCTGTGAAAGCAATGGGCAGACCTGCTGACAGATTAAAACTTTTGCTCGATTGAAGCTGAAAGTGGAGATGAGGTTCACCCGTATATCCGGAGTTGCCGCATTTGGCAATCACATCCCCCTGTTTTACCTTGTCACCCACTTTTACAGTAGCACTACCAGGCATAAGATGTCCGACATAGCTGTACTCATTTTTGTTATGCCGCATAACAATGTGATTACCCCTTACGTCCCATGTGTCGCAATGGGCCTTTATACCATCTACCTTGCTATCGGGATGTTTGTTGCTTACTTTTACAACTACGCCGTCAGCTGTGGCGAGTACATTGTCAGTGGCGGTGATAAAATGGCCAAAAGCGGCGGTTAAAAAATGTACAAAGATGGCTCTGGGGTGCTACACTTTTTCTAGCGAGAAATCGATGGGAAGGTGTAGAGATGAAAGGAGAC
>Ga0131853_10002530_pt1 | contig 32605 bp, 36 predicted proteins | sample TergutLab28metaG_FD_92764 | JGI IMG/M metagenome (GOLD analysis project Ga0131853, IMG submission 92764) | Labiotermes labralis P1 segment gut microbial communities from Petit-Saut dam, French Guiana - Lab288 P1 (version 2) (version 2) | ecosystem: Host-associated > Arthropoda: Insects >... | reverse complement strand
CGCCGAAAACTATTTTCTTCCCAAAATTGCTTTCATATCATCTCTGCCAAAACAGCCCGTTGCAACTATTAATATCATGTAAATCAGCCCCGTTATAATAAGGTTAACTGCAAGCCCGGCAATGCTGCCCAGCATATCAAATATCTGCTGTTTTAAAAGACCCACGCTAAGCACTGTAAGAACAGAGCTTAAAACAGGCTTGATAAACCAATCCGGTATATTTACTTCAATACGTGTGACTACTCTTATTTTATTAAGGCTCAAAACACAAATGATTACAAGGCCAACGAAGCTGCCCAGAATATAGCCGTTCAAACCCAGCCTTGGCACAATAAACATTATAAAAGCAATAGAAATTGCAGAAGAAACCAAGGCATTTCTAAATATAAACATTTGTTCGCCAAGGCCGTTTAATATTCCTGACAAAGTAGTTTGCATATACATGAAGGGGCACATTATACCCAATAAAATTAAAATATGTGCTATGTTTTGATTGTATATTATTTCCCCAAGCTCATTTGCAAGAAGTATAAAAACACCAGCAGAGCCTATGCCGGTTATGGTGGTAAAAAGCATGACCTTTGATACGGTATTGCTGATTCTGCTCCAGTTTTTCACTGTCATAGCCTCTGAAACCGCCGGCACTAATGATATGGACAACGACACCAAAAGTGCTGAAAGAAACTGCACAAGAGGCATTGCCATACCTGAAATTTTACCAAACTCAGAAAGGGCCTCTGAGTTTGTCATACCAAAGTCGACGAGCCTTCTCGGAAGCATTAAGTTTTCAAAAGCAGTAAGCAGCGAGCCGCTGATTCGGTTCAACGTAAGTGGTATGGCCATAGCACTAAGCATATATAAAGATTCAGCAGATGATATTGTGGGTCTTTTAATCCACTTCCACTTAATTTTATATCCCTTATATGATAGTATTACAAAGATAAATGACAAAACCTCACCGGCAAATATGCCGCACATGGCCGCTGCTGTAGCATAGGCAAGGCCGCGAGGCATCATTGAAGCAACAAGGAGATATATCACAGCCATCCTAACACATTGCTCAAGCACTTGGCTTATAGCCGGTATAACAGTTTCTTGAAGTCCCATAAAATATCCGCGAATGCAAGAACCTGCTGCCATAAAAGGAAAACTTAGGGATAATATTTTAAGTGCCATTGAAAGGCGCTCATCACGAAACATACTTACAGCCAAATAATCGGATAGAAAAAATAAAGCCACAGTTAATATCAGCCCAAGCATAGTAGTTATTGCTAAGGCTTGTTTTAAAATGCGGCCCATATTTCCGGTCTGCTCTTTTGCTTTTTCTGCTGCTACAAGTTTTGATACGCTGGTGGTAAAACCAGAGCAGGATATGCTCCAAGCCAAAGCATATATGGGCATAATTAGCTGAAATAAACCCATACCCTCCGGGCCCAACAGATTTGACATATATATCCTGTACCCAAACCCCAGCAGGCGGTTTATTATATTAGCTACTGTTAATATTAAGGTACTTTGCACTATACCTTTTCCAATTTTTTTTGCAACCATCAAGCACCCCCTATTCAGTTTATTCATTAAAAGAGCTTGGTATAACTTTTATCTCAAAGGCAAAAGACTCACCAGCAACGTTACATTTTTGCAGAAAATGTAAAACCTTGAATAAAGGGGTTTATGTCGATTAATGTTTGTGGTATAATTTAAGAATCTGTATTCATAGATTGATTGTGCGAATTTTCGAGCTTATTTTCTGCTAGGTAAGGAAGCGCTGACGCCGCATAACAGAAAATAAGCCGGAAAGGCACTCAATCACTCTATGAATACAGATTCTAACTTATAGTGAAATTCCTTTGAAATAGTATCGGAAATTTAGCTTGATAAATTTCTGATACCTCTTTCAAAGGTAGGCTACGGGCGCGTTAGCGTCCCGGCCTAGTTCTACAAAAGCGCATTGGCTTAACTTGTGAAGAAACGCACAGGTTAAATTAGTGGATTGCTCAATATAGCCTCACATTTTCATACAAGGTGGAAAATATGATAAAAAAATTAAAACTATTAACACTTACAGCTTTTGCAATGATATTAATGACGGCTACCGTATATGCTGATATAGGCGATTATATCAGCGTTGGCCTAGGTTCCCCGTCTACAAGCATACGTATTGAAAGCACCTCTCTTGAAGTATTTTTTATACTGGACGGGCGCTTTTCCGGCATGGGCCGCATTGAAAGCGGCGGGCCATTTACCCTTTTGTCAGATAATTCTTTTTATGTATTTATCGAAGATACAGGTGGCGGCTTTAGTTTGGCAGCAGGTAGCACAAGCGGTCGTGAAGCTGTTCCCGTGCTTTTAGAGCGAGGCACCTGGGGTGTATACGCCGGGCCCTTCACTGACAGAGCGGCAGCACAAAACCAAGCCACTGCTTTTGGCGGTGCTGTAATAGAGCCTAACGGAACAAGGCTTATTCTAAACTCGGGCGGGGAAGCCGTTGCAATATTCGAAAATCATAATTTTACACCCTATTTTGCTAACGGACAGAGTGGCATTAACATTAACGGCTCCTACTACAGAGGTTTTTTATCCGTTCACAGGGTGGGCACTAACCTCACTCCCGTAAATATGGTAAGTTTAGAGGAATATTTGTTCTCTGTAGTGCCCAGCGAAATGCCCGCAAGCTGGCATATAGAAGCGCTTAAAGCTCAAGCTGTTGCCGCCAGAAGTTATGCCCGCTCAAGTTTGGGTGCTCACACCGCCGAGGGTTTTAATCTCTGCGCTAACGAGCATTGTCAAGTTTATTGGGGTATGTCCAGGGAAATGGAAACTTCAACACAAGCCGTTCGCTCTACAGGCGGTCTTCTTGCTTTTTTTAATGACGAGGTTATTAATGCCGTCTACAGTTCATCCAGCGGCGGTGTAACAGATAACTCTGAAAATGTTTGGTCGGCGGCCTCACCCTATCTTCGCGGCAGAAGTGATATATACGATACCACAGGCAGAGAGTGGACAAGGACTTTTGCTTTAAGCGAATTAACCCGTATTGCGGCCGCCAGCAATTCCAATATAGGTGACGTTATAGCAGTTTCCATCACTGAGCTTTCCTCTACCGGCCGTGTTCTCAGGCTAACATTAAGCGGAACAAACGGCAATCTGGTCCTTGAGAAAGAGGCAATCCGTACTTTTTTTGCCCCTTCCGCTGACGGCAATTTATCAAGCAGAAATTTTAGAATAAGCAGTTTTACTTTAGCCGTTGGAGAAAACCAAATAATGGGAAGAAGTGCCGACAGCCAAGTATTTATAGCCGGAAGCGGCAGCTCTGCACCAAGAGAAGTAAACAGCTTAATGGCTCTAAATAGAATAGGTGAAATTGGCCCAATTGACGCAAACAATTTTAATGTGCAAACCTCGGCAGGGCTTCGAAATTTTAGAGACACCGTCTTTACCGGTTTTGGCCTTCCCGATGCCCGCGAAGTACAAATAACAGGTGGGTTAAGCTCTGCAGGTAATACAGTTACTTTTGTAGGCCGCGGTTGGGGGCATGGAGTTGGCCTTTCACAGCACGGAGCAAGAGGCATGGCCGAAGCCGGCTATTCCTTTGAGGAAATATTAAAACATTATTATACGGGCATTGCCATAAGACAAGGAGAATAACATAACTAATGGACAAATCTTTATTCAACTATGAGCTTCCTGCTGAACTTATCGCACAAAAGCCTCTTAATGACAGGGCTTCCTCACGGCTTATGGTTCTTCAGCGCAGTAAAAATCAAATTTCACATAATATTTTTTCTGACATTACAGGCTTTTTGAATAAAGGAGATTGTCTTGTTATAAACAATACAAAAGTAATACCCGCAAGGCTTATTGGAAGCAGAGAAGGCGGCGGAAAAGCGGAACTTTTGCTGCTTAAACGTTTAGACCGAAACAGATGGGAGTGCATAGTGCACCCCGGAAAGAAGTTAAAAGCCGAAGCGGTGGTAAGCTTTGGCCCTAAGCTTAAATGCCGCATAGAAAAAATCCTAAATGACGGTAACCGTATAATAGAATTTATTTATAGCGGCATATTCGAGGAAATATTAGATGAGCTTGGGGAAACTCCCCTGCCCCCCTATATAAGCGAAAAACTTGAAGACAAATCAAGGTACCAGACTGTATATGCAAAAAACAGCGGCTCAGCAGCGGCGCCAACGGCAGGGCTGCATTTTACCGAGGAACTTTTGGCAGTGCTTTCCGATAAAGGTATCATAATAGCAAATCTTACGCTGCACGTTGGCCTTGGTACATTCAGGCCAGTTAAGGTTGAGGATATTAACAATCATAAAATGCACTCCGAATACTGTGAAATAGAAGCTCACGAAGCGGAAAAAATTAATGAGGCCAAAGCAAACGGCGGCCGCATTATAGCCGTTGGAACCACCTCAGTGAGAACTTTGGAGTCTTTTAACAAAGGCGGTAAAGTATGCCCTGTTAATGCTGAAACAGATATTTTTATTCACCCCGGTTATAAGTTTCAGGTGGTGGATGGTATTATTACTAATTTCCACCTGCCGGAATCCACACTCATAATGCTTATATCAGCCTTTGCCGGCAGGGAGTTTGTGCTTAGTGCATATAATACAGCCGTTTTGGAGAGGTATAGGTTTTTTAGTTTTGGTGATGCGATGTTAATTATATAAATATAAAAAACAACGAAATGCATATCAGGAGGAAATAATGATGATATTGAAGTGCGTATTGCCTATTATCTTGATAACTGTTATCTTATGCGGCTGCAGCGGAACACAAGGGCCGCCGGCAATTGAATATGGTGAATTTCCTTTTCGTGTTGTTTATGAATTAAACGGTGAAATGCACACTATAGAAGATACGGTTATTAGTAGTTTTCGAGGCTTTGATAATTCATCCCCCTTTCCTTTTACAAAACCACGAAGCTGGGATACATCATTAAAAAGCGGAGGAACGGGTAGAATTGTTATATTTGAAGAGGAAAATATCAATTCTGCATTAACCCCGGAGAGAGTTAATGAAATAAGCGCTCTCGTTATTCATTTCGGTGCAGGTGAATACTATATGGGTGATCCAAACGGCAGTAGCCTTATACATGGAAAGCCCCATCTTTGCTATAGCGAAAGATATGAAACCGCACCCAATGTAACTCGCAATGAGGCAACACCCCTCTCTCATATTCAAGCAGAGGAACTTTTTGGAATAATTATAACTGAATGGAGCTTCAGCGAACCAATTAAAAATATATTTGAGTAAAATATATAATATAGTGTAACCCTGGCAAAATCGCTACATGTGTAGCAATTTTGCCAGGGTTACACTATCAATCCACATTATATTTATAACTTAGGAGGAAAGTAAAAATGCACTCAGAGCAACCGGCACAAAATGTTAAAATTGTAGTTGCAGACCCGTCTGCCATTGGGCTTTTGGGTCTTGCCATTGTAACTTTGGTGGCATCGTCACAAAAATTAGGTATCACTCATGATGTTTCTTTGGTTCTTCCGTGGGCCTTGTTTTTAGGGTCCTTTGCCCAGCTTTTTGCTGCTAATGCAGACAGCAAGCTTGGCAATACTTTCGGCGCTACGGCCTTTGGTGCTTATGGGCTATTTTGGCTTGGCATTGCCATGACCTGGCTGATTCAAGCGGGAGTTATGGGCGAAACTTTAAGAGAAACTGCTGATATAAGAGAGCTAGGTATAGCATTTGTCGGATACTTAATCTTTACACTTTTTATGACTTATGGAGCTGCCAGTATACATAAAGTTTTGTTTTTTATTTTCGTAATGATTGACTTTTTATTTATTGGCCTGGCCTTAAGTACGTTGTTTCACAGCGAATTTGGTCATTGGCTTGCCGCTTTTGCCGAGCTATTTATTTCGTTGCTTTCTTTCTATGGCTGTGGTGCCGCCGTGTTAAACACGCATTTTGGCAGAACAGTTTTGCCGGTTGGTAAGCCCCTGATAAAAAGATGATAACAGCCCTTTATAACTTGTAATTATTCGTGTACAAGCATAAATATCTTTGTCATATAATTAAGCTCACAAAAATAGGGAGTACGAGTTTCTTTTATCCTACTCCTTATTTTCGTGGTAATATCAAGGCTTTGCATTTTCAAATAAAATAGACCTCCTGCGAATAAGTTTTGTCAAAAAAAATATGTTGATTTTTGTAATATTTGTATGTATTTGTAAGCAAGCAAATATTTGAGCCGCTTATCGAAACTTATCTGTCCAAAACTAATTAAGTGAAAAAAGCCGCATTTAGGAGTTAAACTGCGAAATGGTCATTCACTTTTTAACGGTAAAGCCTTTATTTCTCACTGATATTACCTATTAGCGTAGTTGTTGTATTCGCTTCGATTTGTTTTACTTTGTTTGAGAGTGCGTGCTGATATAAAATGCACCGTTTTCGTAATAAGCGTCAACGATACGATTATACAGACGTTCACCGTCTGTTGTGTCAACTGCAATAAGACTGTCTTTGGCAAAACGTTCGACCATTATGCTCATTGCATTTTCAATCCTCCAAAATATATAAATTCATTACTACTGTTTGTATAGCCTATTGCACGATATAATGCTTATTGTCGGTGCAAATTTGATGCTTCATTATCAATCCATATTTCAATATCTTTTGCTATATCAAATATTGAATTGTCTAAAGCTATGCTAATTCCTTGGCAACCGCCTTGACAGGGTTCTCCCCTCTTTCTGTCACAGCCATATCCGGTCGTAATTTTTTCTTGCAAGGCTAAAGGGAACTTCTCAATTATTTCTGTATACTTATTTGCCTTTTTAGGTCTTACAAATATGCAATACCCATTTTTCATGGAAATAGAAATTTGCCACACACTTAAAGCGTATATATCTGTGGGAGATAATGTCTTTTTGCTTTTACTTATATCCGCATAAGCAAAATTAATATCTCCTAATACTCTAATAGAACAAGTCATTCCCATATTTGTATAACGATGATGTAATTTCAAAGCAAATTCCTGAACTTTATCGGGCAATGGGTGCAAATAATCCTTTAATATTTCGTGTGTTTCGGTAGGCTCTGCTTTTATCGGTCTGTAATCGCACAATAAAAGATTATGGTCATTCCAAAATTTTCTTGTCGTTCGCAGTTCCATGTTTGCAACCGATAGGGCTTTTAGTCCTGTAATTAGGATTGGATTATTAGGGTATGATACTTCTAATGGTATTGCTTCCAAAATTTTAATGTTTTTTGAATCTAAGTCAATATTGTTAAAAACAAATCCGCAAATGGTTAGAAACCGCAAGCATTTAATCATATTTGAACCTGTAATTTTAGACGCAGTTTGTGACGATATTTGGGGCACTAATAATGAATCACCACTTTCTGCTAATACACCATGATAGCCTATTTCGGCTAACAGGTTTGATATACCGTCCAAAAAAGGATAGTCGGCCATGCTGCTTGGCTTGTTGGGCGGCGTGGCGTACAAATGACCGTCCAATATCAGGCGGTCAAAAAATAAATATAGAAAATCCCTAAATGCAATAACCCCGGCTCTTATACTTTCTTCGCGTGCAATGTTGTTAAGCACTGGATTTAGGGCATAAACTTCGGGTACGTTAGTTGGTATCAAATTTTTCATAAATTTTGCAACTTCGCTGATGGGTTTTAGTGTTACTTTATGATGTGTACTCATTTTATCGCTTCTCCACAAAATATAAATACTGTCGCCACAGCCAAGAAAGCTACAACTGCGCACAAAATAATCCCTCGACACAGTATAACACAAAACTGCACCACCTTAAAGAACATAACCAATACCACCTCTCATATAATACAGCCAACTCAGCTCTGTAATTATACCACATCCGAAGCAGCAAAACCTCAAAAACATAAAAAACAACTAAATCTATTAACTTTAAAATTCCCACATTATAAGGTTTGATTGATTTTTCCAGTTATTCAGTATATAATAGTGATAATTATTCTGGCGTAAATTTCACTAAATTTGATGTGAAATATTGTAGGGAGCTTGTATGAAAAGAAGTATTGCTACAATAATTACGGCATTTGTTTTTGTTATTAGCCTGTCAGCCTGTGCTGCAACCATTGTTGATAGTGAGCTTTCAAAGGAAGAAACAGCATTAGAAAATAGTGAAATTATTTCTGTATATACAGAAAACAATGAAACTGTTGGTGAGTATATAGAAGAAATAACTGCAGTAATTGACGATAATATTATAGACTTTTCTTTTACACAGGTCATTGATAACACGTTGCCGCCATTTACTTTCCGCATTTTTGGCGATAGAATGGCTGATAGGGTTGACAGTATCCATGTTATTAATGCCGATGGTGTACTTATACAAGAAATCAATGATATTAAGGCTTGGCCCGGTAATGCCTCAGAATACAATCTTTTTGGTTTTGAGTTTGACGATTATAATTTTGACGGTTATTTAGATATGTCTATAAGAAGATTTCCCGGGGAATCCAGCCATGACCGTACACATTATTATTGGCTTTGGGATAATGATTTACAACAGTTTGTATATGATTGGAAACTATCTGAGGCAGTAACAGAAGAAAACTTTATTGAATTTAGTGTTATACAGAGCATTCATGATGAAATGCCGCCCTTCACATTCCGCCTTTTAGGCAGGTTTATAGAGGGCTGGTCGAGTGATGTTAGCAGTAGGGTTACTGGCATCCAGCCTAACATTCATATTGTTCAGGTAGTAGATATGAACGGCAATATTATTCAAGAACTTGATAATCTTAATGCATTTCCGCCTCTTTATGCGGATTCCTTCGGCTTACATTTTGCTGATTATAACTTTGATGGGTTTTTAGACATAGCCTTATTTGTGCATGAGGGAGGTTCTTTGCGAAATTCACCGCATTATTATTGGCTTTGGGATGATGCGATTGGGCAGTTCGTCTACAACCATGATTTATCACGAATAAGTGAAGACACTACTATTGTTATTTATAAAGAACATCAGGGATTGGAAGCATACTGGCGCGGAAGCCTTGCTCTCCAAGGGAGCATTTCTATAGAATATATTGACGGCGCTTTTGTAGAGGTTGGTGCTCTAATAACCGAATTTACAATTACGCCCGGTGGAAATACAGGCATGAGAACAACGACAATTGATTTGATAAACGATACCAAAATTATTACCTATGAAATTATTGATTAGAGAAAATGATATTTTTTTCAAATAAAGGAGGAAACCCTAAATGATTAGAACTCTTACTGCCTGCACCACAGAAGTTGACGATGATATTATAGCTATAGAAGAAATAAAATCTCAGCTAAAATTAGAAACTAAACTGTTAAAAAACTCTATAGGTATTATTGCCTGCCACTATGAATTTGTGATATCAGGAATCGCTAAGGCTGTGTGTGACGCACTCCCCTTTGATGTCGTAGGAACAATTTCATCACCTCTTTCCGTGAATGGCAAGGCAGACTCACTTCTTTTAACGATAATGGTGTTAACCTGTGATGATGTGGAGTTTGTAAAAGTCCTTACGCCATCATTATTAGAACAGCCGGGCAAGGTAATCGCCGAAAGCTACAAAGCGGCCACCGCAGAAAGAGATGAGAGGCCGGCTTTGATTTTGGCCTATGCTCCTTTTATGTCTCAAAATTCCGGCGATGAATATGTAAATGTTATTACAGAAGTATCAAACGCTGCCCCCTGTTTTGGTACCATAGCCATAGATGATATGCCGGACTATTCCAACTGCTTTATGCTTCATAATGGTGAGCACTATTCTGACAGAATGTCTATGGTTTTAATTTATGGCAATATACACCCAAAATTCTACATTGCAAATATTTCACCTGATAAGGCTTTAGACAAAAGCGCTATTATAACAAAAAGTGAAGGCCATGTTATAATGGAGCTTAACGGCCGCTCTGTTGATGAGTTTTTTGAGAGTTTGGGCCTTACAAAAGCCAGCGAAGAAACTTATGCTATGTCTTCATTACCTTTTTTACTTGATTATAATGACGGAACTCCTAAGGTCTCAAAAATATTTGTTTCTCTTACACCTGAGCGCTATGCACTATGTGCAGGGGCCACTCCTGAGGGGAGCACTTTAAATATTGCCACTACCGATAAGGAAGATGTTCTGCTGACCTCAGAACAAGCAGCCGACCTTATACTTGGAGATATTGAAGGTGCGTCAGGCCTTTTAATTTACTCTTGCATAGCCCGCAGTATGGTGCTTATCGGAGAGCACCAGTATTCTGAGATAGATTTAATCAATAAAAAAACAGCAGGCAAGCTGCCTTTTATGATGGCCTATTCCGGCGGTGAGTTTTGCCCTACGCAGGATTCGAATAATAAAGCAATAAACCGCTTTCATAATAATGCCTTCATTGCCTGTTTATTTTAGGGCATCTTTCAGCAGAATATTTAGAACCTGTATTCAATAATGGGGTAACTGTATGTGCAGGCTTGATTTTTCGCTATTCACGGAGTGGCGGCGAAGGCATAATAGAAAAATTACGGCAAGCCGCCACGACAAAGAAGGGCGGAATAATCAACTGCACAGATAGTTGCCAGTTTACTGAATACAGGCTCTTAAAGAAAGGAGTGACTTTATGGATACGCAGCTTTCTTTGGAAGAAGAAAATGCAACCCTTCGTGATGAGATAAGAAAACTGAACTTACAAATAAAAAAACTTGAGCGCGAAGCAAGAGTGTCCAATAGCTTTGTAGAAAAGGTTGTAAAAGCTTTTGAAGCTAAAGACACTCTAAGCTCTGCTCTGTCTGCGGCTAACACCAGACAAAAAGCATATACTGGCATGCTGCTTGAATATGCCCCGAGCGTTATTATTTTGTTAGATGAGCAGGAGCGCTTTGTTCTCTCAACAAGCAAACTGTTACAGGTAACAAACACACCTAATTTTGACTTTATCAAAAACCGCAGTTATGAAGATGTTTTTAATAAATATTTCTCTAAAGAAACCATGCAAATGTTCAAGTCAGCCCTTGAGCGCACAACCTATTCAGATGAAAGCGTTACTTTTGATGCGTGGATAGATTTTGCCGGAAATGGATTTCCCAGGTTCTATTCTATTGAACTGCGGCGGGTTGGCGGCAGTGAAGAGGGTTTAAACTCAGGCACATTAGCGCTTATAGCTGACTTTACAGACCTAATGATAGAAAAGCAGAGGGCTGAGGCGGCAAGCAATGCCAAAACTAATTTTTTAGCCACTATGAGCCATGAGATTAGAACGCCGATGAACGCTATCTTTGGCATGAGCACTGCCCTTAGCCGCCTGGAGCTTTCTGCTGAACATAGAAGGTATATCTCAGACATACGAAAGGCCTCCGACTCACTGCTTGCTATAATAAACGACATTCTGGACTTTTCTAAAATTGAAGCCGGCAAAATGGAAATAGTTAAAGTAAACTACAGCCCTTTGGCTTTGCTGGATAATTTGCGCTCTATGTTTTCTGTTATGTACGAACAAAAGAACTTGACAATGGAGTGTAATTTTAGTTCAAATTTACCTGAAAAAATTAACGGAGATGAAAACAGGCTAAGGCAAATTCTTGCAAATCTTTTATCAAATTCTCTGAAATATACAAAAAAGGGCGGTGTTGTTTTTTCAGCTTGGGCCGATAATGAAAACAATTTGCGCTTTGAAGTAAAAGATACAGGTATAGGCATACGTGAAGAAGATATTGACAAGCTGTTTAAGCCCTTTGAACAGCTTGATGCGCGCAAAAACCGCAACATAGTCGGTACGGGATTAGGGCTGGCTATATGCTACAACCTCTGTCACATAATGAATGGTGAAATTGGGTTAGACACTGTTTACGGCGAGGGCACCACATTTTATCTCAGCCTGCCCTATGAATTGCCCTCTGAGGGTTCTTCAGATATTAGCACTTCAGATATTGCTGAGTTTAGTGCACCTTCTGCCAAAGTATTAGTGGTAGATGATATGGAAATAAATTTAACTGTTGCCGAATTAATGCTTGATGTTTTTAGAATTATACCGGATTTGGCGGAAAGTGGTATGGATGCAATTGACAAGGTAAGAGCCAAAGAATACGACCTAATCTTTATGGACTATATGATGCCGGAAATCGACGGCTTAGAAACTACAAGGCTAATTCGTGAGCTTGGCGGATCTAATGACAAAGTTCCTATTATAGCGCTTACTGCCAATGCAACTAAAGACGCAGAGCAATTATTTCTAAGCGGACGAATGAATGATATGCTGACAAAACCTATGGAACTAAATGCCCTTAACCTTTGCCTTAGAAAATGGCTGCCCGGGTTGGTTATTGAAGAGGCCTGATTGCTTTAAGACCGTGGGGTTTTACCCCACACCGCTACCCACAAAGTCAGGCTTTTGTGGGTTCCCGCTCACCCTACTGGGGACAACCCCCCAGACCCCATTTAAAAACCACGCATTCGCGTGGTTTTTGGTTTTGTTTTAGTATCTAAAATTGAAAAATTTGAAAAATTAACATTTCAGAGTGTATTCACTCTTAAAATAGTTTAATTATATGGGATAATCAAAGAAAGCATATTAACTTGAAAGGATATTCCATATGAGTGAAATATTAAAGCGAAAAACTTCTGTCGGAGCTAAATTTAGAGCCTCCAGAATGGCTATGGGCTTATCCCAAAAAACTGTTGCTGCTAGATTGCAAATGAAAGGGTTCAACATTAATGAAAAAACCATTAGCAGGTTGGAGCGCGGAATGAGTAATCCTCAAATAATTATTCTTCTTGAACTGGCGGAAATATATAACACACCTATTCAAGACTTTTTTGAAATTGAGTAATACACCTTATTTCTTACACCTTTATAGTTTTCCATTTGTCTGATATAAACCGCCAAAATACATAAACCGACCTTGCGCCTTGGTCAAGGAACATAGCAAGCCAAGCACCCATCACTCCAAGCCCGGCAAGAACAAAAATATAGGCCATAATCGGGCGAACTACAACTATGCCGATAAATATGCATGCGGCCACGGCCTTTGTATCTCCCGCGCCTCTAAGGGCGCCTGCAAGCACCTGCTGCGAAGACTGGAAAGGCTGCATAATAGCCACTATCCAAAGAAGCCCCACTCCTGCCGCAATAACTTCCGCATTGTTTGTATACAAGGATATAAGTTGAGTGCCAAAAATAACTATCCCGCTAACTAGAGCAAGAGATACATAAAGTGAGTAGCGCCTGCACAACTGGACAAGGGCCTTACCTTGGTCCGGGCGTTTTCTGCCCATTGACTGGCCTAAAAGTGTAGTTGCAGAAATACCAAATGCATGGCCTGTCATAAATGTTAATTGATGTATGTTAAGAACAATTTGATGGGTGGCAAAAGCATCAGTACCTAACGAGGCAATAACTCTTAAAAACAGAATATTTCCGGCCCGCATAAAAAACTGCTCAAACATAGCAGGGGTTCCAATTCTCCCTACACGCCTAAGCATAGAAAAATCAACGCTAAACAGGGATAAAGGCGAAAGCTTTAACATATCCGAGCCGCGAAGTATGGCAACCAAGGCAATAAGCGCGGCAACTACATGCCCAACACCAAGGCCAATAGCCGCCCCCCTAACTCCAAGAGCCGGAAAGCCAAAGCGCCCGCCTATTAGCAAAAACCCCAAAATTACATTTATTACATTAGAAGTAACATTATAAATCATAGGAACTCTTGTTTTACCTATTCCCCTAAGCATGGCAGTAATAGCCAATGTAAAAGCATTAGCAGGAAAAAGCAGCATTATTACATGAAAATACTGTATAGAACCTGCAATTGTTTCTTCGTCTGAGGCTCCCATAAGTTTAATAAGCGGTGCAGCAAACACGCTGCCAAGTATAGAAAGAATAACAGATGCCACCATGGAAAATAGTATTGCCTGATGCATTATTTTGTTTGCAGCTACAGGCTCGTCAGCGCCTTTAGCTCTGGCTATAAGGGCTGTAGAGCCTGTATTAAAGGCCATAAATATAGCTATCATAAGAAGGCGCAGTTGCAGGCAAAAACCTACGGACGCTACAGCCCAAGTACCCAAGCTTCCAACCATCATCATATTTACCATGCTGGCAAGCTGCATTAATGACAGCTCAGCAAAAGATGGCCAGGCAATGTTAACTACAGAGGCGCGGCCTTCTTTAAAAGAAAAGTCCTCAGGGAATTTTGTAGCAAAGCCATCTTTTATTTTAGCTAAAATACCTATTTTAGGTTTGTGTGCCTTTTGCAGCTCGTTATTTTGCTTATTATGTATATCTTCATCAGTTTTCACCGGTAAGTTATCACTTCACTCTCTTTTATCATGCAACCAGTCTTGAAGTTAACCAATAGGTGTCAATGCAGGAAAAGGAGCTATGGGCGGATCCGGTATTACAAAAACACTTTCTTCTTTAAATATTGCAACTATGCGATAGTCACTTGTTCCGATTGCCGGGTTAAAAGGGTCTTTACAGGTTATAATAGTTACACGCGCATCACCGCTAAGGTCTAAAATCAAGTGAGCCGGGGCAGTGTCCAGGGCATAAACAAAAACACTTTCAAGCATAAAGTTCAAGCTGCTTCCGTCTGCATACTCTATTTCCATCTTATCTCCAACAGTTAGAGTATCCAAATACATTAACTGCCCAATTTCACCCCGCCACTTATTATGTCCGCCCATAAGAGCATTGCCGTCATTTCCCGGAATGGGGCTCTCCCTTAACCAGGATATTGTAGAAGCCGAATCCGCTATCTCCATTGTATACATAGGGTCAGGGTCTGTGTCCTCAATAGGTGCATCAAGGTTTAGCGCGGGTATGCGCATCCAAACAGGCCAAAATTCAAGGGGCTCTCTCTCAATTTCCGGCTCGGCCACAAATTCCTGTATAGGTTCCGGCAGTGGTAAAAGCTCATCTATATCCGTATCCGGCGGTTCTTCGATTTCCGGCATAACCACCTCAGATGACGGAGCATGTATATCCATTATAGTTGGCAGTGCCGCGATAAAGAATAAAAAGGTAATTAGCACAATTAATAAATTTCGGCGTGTTTTATTATTAAAGTTCAATATACTAACCCCCACCTTCTCTATTCCTGTGTATATTATAGCTGTATCACTTTATTCTCGCGAAGCAGTGAGCAAAGTACGAAAATGCTTGCATTTTCGCATTTTGCGAACGCTGCGGAGTGAACAGGCTTAATACCCCGGCTGCCAGGGCGTGCAGTAAATACGAAGTATTTACGGCCAGCCTCGCGACTTGCCGCAGGTAGTAAACCGATGCCCTGCCCCTTAGGGCGGGGTAGTTCATTTAATCAAGTTAGATATTTCTTTTCTCTTTGGGTGGTCTGCGGCCCCTAAAAGCTCAAACAAAACAGACTCCATTGTTGTAATAACAGCACCTGCCTGACGCATTCTTTCCAGAGAAAATCTGTAATCATTATCCTTTCTTGAGCCTATACAATCGGCCAGCACATACACACAATAGCCCTCTGCTAATAAATCAAGAACTGTTTGCTGCACACAAACATGAGCCTCTATTCCTGAAACAATTATGTTCTTCCTGCCCGCATCTAAAAGTTTTTCGCTAAACTCAGGGTTAGGGCAGCAGCTAAAGCAAAGTTTCTCTATAGGCTCAAACGCTCCTAAAGCTGCTTTCAACTTTTCTGTAGTTTCCCCTAACCCTTTTGTATATTGCTGCATTACTAATATAGGTAAGTCTAAAATACGACAGCCTTTTATGAAAGCCGCGGTTGTCTCCTCCAGCTCTTCATGATTTGATATTGAAGGCAGCAGGCGAACCTGAAAGTCAATTAATAAAGCCAAAGTATTTTCTATCTCAAGCAAAATATTAACCCCCTAAAATTTAACAGCAGTTCCGTAAGCAAGAACCTCGGCGGCATTTTGCATAATAGATGCTGATTCATACCTAACACCTAAAACAGCGTTTGCCCCCATATTTTTAGCTTCGTTTATCATACGGCTGGTTGCAAGGTCTCTTGCTTCCATAAGCATTTCGGTGTACCCTCTTATCTCGCCGCCTACAATTGTTTTAAGGCCGGCCATAATATCTCTTCCCACATGCTTTGACTGCACAACAGAGCCTTTTACAAGGCCAATTACTTCATATGATTTGTTAGGTATCTCATCTACACTTACTATTAACATATTAACATCTCCCTTTCTTTTTCGATATATATATTTATTTTAACACAGAGTCATGATAAAATAAATTAAAAATGAATTTAATGGAGGTTAATTTATGCCAAAACTTTTCTACCAAGGTCATGGAAGCTTTCGCTTGACAGCCGACGACGGGCGCGTTGTATATTTTGACCCTTATGCAGGCGAGGGTTATGACTTGCCCGCTGACTATATTTTAGTGTCACACGACCACGGCGACCATAACCAAATTCAGCTTTGTGCAAAAAAAACAAATTGTCGTATTATAAACAGCAAAGAAGGCTTGTCCGGCGGTAAATATAACAACTTTGACTTAGACGGCATATCGGTCCAGGCTGTAGAAGCTGCAAACAAAAACCATAAACCTGATGAATGTGTGGGCTTTATAATTACTATTGACGGGATAAAGCTCTATGCAAGCGGAGACACGTCTAAGACAAAGCAGATGGAAACTTTTGCTGATATGAAGCTGGACTATGCTATTTTCTGCGGTGACGGCTTTTATAATATGGGCTTGGAAGAGGCTTCCGACTGTGCTAAGTTAATAGGCGCTAAACATAACATAATAATTCATTTAAAACCCGGCGAGCTTTTCGACCGTTCACGGGCGGAGAAATGGGAAGCAGACAACAAAATAATTATAGAGCCGGGAGAGGAAATTAATTTATGATGGTATTTGTAACAGGCGGTGCAGGTTATATAGGTAGCCATACTATTTTGGAGCTTTTAGTGCAAGGGTTTGATGTAGTGGCGGCTGATAATTTTTCAAACAGTAAGCCCGAGGTTTTAAAAAGGCTTAAGAAGCTTTCGGGGCAAGATTTTCCATTTTACAATATAGATATTAGAGATACAGATAAGCTTGATGAGATTTTTAGGGCACACAACATAGATGCGGTTATTCATTTTGCCGCTTTAAAAGCCGTTGGAGAAAGCGTTGAACAACCTCTTAACTATTACGAAAACAACTTAGGTTCCACAATCGCCTTATGCAAGGCTATGGAAAAACACGGCGTTAGTAAGTTTATATTTTCATCCAGCGCATCGGTTTATTCAGGGGAAAATGAAATGCCTTTGACCGAAAATTCTATAGCCGGCAACTGCCTGAACCCATATGCATGGACTAAGTTCATGGGTGAACAGATATTGAAGGATGTGATAGCTGCAAACAAAAACTGCTCGGCAATAGCACTGCGGTATTTTAATGTTGTAGGCGCTCATGAAAGCAGTGAGCTTGGTGAAGACCCTCAAGGAATTCCAAATAATCTAATGCCATATGTTGCACAGACAGCAGTAGGCCGACGTGAGTTTTTAAATGTTTATGGCGATGATTACGATACTATAGATGGTACCGGCGTTCGTGATTACATACATGTGTGCGATTTGGCAAAAGGGCATTTGGCAGCTATTGATTATGCCGGCAAGCATACAGGGTTTCATATTTTCAATTTGGGCACAGGCAAAGGTACAAGTGTTTTTGAGCTGGTTAGGGCTTTTGAAAAAGCCTCCGGCGTAACTGTTAATAAAAAAATAGTAGGAAGAAGGCCGGGTGATTTGCCTGTCTGCTATGCTTCTCCCAGTAAGGCAGAGCTTAAACTTAATTGGAAAACCATAAAAGATATCAAAGACGCTGCTGCTGATACATGGCGCTGGCAGAGCAAAAACCCAAAGGGCTATGAATCATAATGAATTATAATAATATACACGAGGGAGTCTTTTTGTCACGCCCTAACAGATTTATTGCAGAAGTAGAAATTGACGGCAAAATTTATAGGTGCCATGTTAAAAACACCGGCCGGTGTAAGGAACTGCTTGTTCCCGGTGCCGCTGTTTATGTAAATCGCTCCGATAAACCTGAACGAACTACTCTTTTTGATTTAGTTGCGGTAGTAAAAGGCAAACGGCTTATTAATATGGACAGCGGGGCGCCAAATAAAGTTTTTAGAGAATACCTAAAAACCGGAAAATATTTGAGTGGCATAACTCTAATAAAACCTGAGGCCAAGTTTGGCAGCTCCCGTTTTGATTTTTATGTAGAGGCAGATTGTTCCTTGACAAACAATAAGCGAAAAATTTTTATAGAAGTGAAAGGCGTAACTTTAGAAATAGAAAATTGCGCCTTTTTCCCTGATGCGCCTACAGAGAGAGGTATAAAGCATCTTAATGAACTTATCATGTGCACACAAAAAGGGTATGAAGCTCATGTGGTCTTTGTTATTCAGATGGACAGCATGAAACAGTTTTCACCTAATAATGCCACTCATCCAGCCTTTGGTGAGACTCTTTACAAAGCTCAAAAAACAGGTGTAAAAGTGACTGCACTTGACTGCACGGTAACACCGGATAGTCTTCTTATCTCTAATGCTGTACCTGTAATTATATAACTATAGCAGTATTCTGCTATAAAATATTTTAAGAGGCTGTTTTGGCTACCTCTTTTGTTTTGCTCCTTCTGCTTTTATAGTATATAAAATAACAGCCAAATCCAATAAACATTAGAAAACCTGCACCGGTGAAAGCCGTGTAAAAGTCAAAAATATCGGATACAACGCCACCCAGGGTTTGCCCGGCGGTCATACCAATGTCAAAACCTATTAAATATGTACCGGTGGCAACAGTGCGCCTTGTTATATCAAGGCGCTTTAGACAATCTGTTTGTATTGCAGGGAAAGACCCCCCTGCCCCTACTGCAAATAAAATTGCTGCAAAAAGTACAGGCCACAGCGAATATGACAAGCCTATTATTATCATAGCTATTGCTGCAAGAATAAAACCGGGTAAAATTGCATAATGAACGCCTCTTTTATCTGTCATCCTGCCTATTACAGGCCGCGTTATTATGACCACAGCTGCGTTAACTATAAAATACAAGCCAATATTGCCCATACCTCTTTCCCTGCCCAAGATAATCAAATATGAGCTGGCCAGCCCTGTGCCTATGGCTAAAAGAGCGGCAAAAATTGCATTTGGCAAAAGTTCTACAGCAATTAAATCTTGAAAGCGTAGTGTTATGCCACCTCTTTGCTTTGGCGGCGGGTTGTGTTTATATTTCAGTACAGACAATATTAGGCTTGCTATCATAATGCCTGAGCCACTTGCAACAAAGCACAATTGATATGTATAATACTCTAAAATAAAAACACCTATATTTGGCCCTATGGCCATACCAACAATCATTGTTATGCCAATAAACCCTATACCCTCTGCCAAGCGCTCTCTTGGAATGAACTCCGCACCGAGCGCAAAATTCATTGTTCCGCTGACTGCAAAAAAAAGCCCGTGTAGTATACGAACAAGCAAAAGCCAAGTAATATTTGGGGCCAGAGCATATAAAACCGTAGCAAATCCATTTAAAAACATAAAAACCATCAGTATAAGCTTTTTATTATACCTGTCTCCTATGGCGCTGGCAAAAGGCCGGCCAACCAAAGCTGAAAAAGAAAATATCCCGGCGATTATGCCTGCCGAGGAAAGAGTAGCACCAAGGCTTAAAGCATATCCCGGGATAAGCGGGCCTATCATTCCAAAAGAAACAGCAGAGATGGTACCGACCGCAAGCAGATATACAAATCCGGCGCTCCATAATTTTACAGGCTTTAACACAGTTTCCAAAAGCTCATCCCCTCAAAGGTGTTTTATCTTTATTAAGGTAGCAGTAAAAAGCCCCGGGAGTGGCATTTAAGTATGCATTGCTACAAATGAAGCCATTAATTAGTTGGAGCGTTGCTATGCTCCCATCAAAAGCCATTGTTAACATTTTTTAAACAATGTTGTTTATTAAAGCTACTCTAAAATTGCTCTACATTTTCTAAACGATTTGTTCCAATTTGCGCCCAATCAGCATATCCACATTTAGAGCATCTTGGCAGTGCAGTATTTTCATGAATTTCTTCGGGGTTTTCATATTTTAATCTCAGCCCGCATTTCATGCATCTATATTTGCCTATTACCGGTTTTTCACCTGCTCTCGGCATTTAAAGCACCCCCCTTAATTTACAAATCAATAAATTAATTCTAAGCTAATAAATAGGCATTGTCAAGCATAGCGACTGCTATTATAATTGTTTATATATTGCTTTAACTTGCAAAGAAGGAGTGTTGCTATTGGAGCTTAAATCAACGTTTAATGAGGTTGCCGCAGAATACGATAAATGGCGGCCGGCATACGTTCCCGAATTATACGATGATATAATAACATTTTCAGGAATAGGCAAATCCAGCCATCTGCTTGAGATAGGTATAGGGACAGGTCAGGCGGCTACACCTTTCTTGGAGATGGGTTGCCATGTTAGCGCCGTTGAGCCTGGTGATAGCCTTGCTGCATATACTCAAGAAAAATTCAGTTGCTATAAAGATTTTATAATCCGCAACATAGCTTTTGAAGAGTTCGTCTGGTCAGACATATCTTTTGATATGATTTATTCTGCCACGGCATTTCATTGGATACCTGAAGAAATTGGATACACTAAGGTTTTTAAACTATTAAAAAGCGGGGGTACATTTGCTCGCTTTAGAAACCATGCCGGCCCTGATATAGACAACAAGTCCCTTGAGAAATCTATGCAAAAAGTTTATTCAAAGTATATGCCGGACAATTTGTGGGGCCATAGTTATAATTCAATATCTGAATATGCTGAACATGTCAAAAAAACCTGTAAAAATATAGTTGATATCAGCAAAAGGTATGGCTTCATTGATGTTGACTGTAAGCTTTATTACCGAACAAGAATATTTGAGGCAGAAGATTACATGCAACTGCTTGGTACATATTCAGACCATATAGCGCTTGGAGAAGAAAAAATTGCTTTTTTTCAAAAAGAAATGACAGATGTTATAAATGATTTTGGCGGCAAAATAACAATTAATGATATAATTGATCTACAACTTTCAAGAAAACCATAAGGAGGAAAAGTATGTACAAAATAGGAGTAGACTTAGGTGGAACCAATATTGCAGCGGGGATAGTAGATGAGCAGGGTAATATTGTACTTAAAAAATCTGTTCCCACCCTTTCAAACCGTGGGGTTGATATGGTAGTTGCGGATATGATTACCCTGTGTAAAAGCCTGATAGCTGAAAAATCTTTAGCAGCAAGTGATATTAAGTCTATAGGCATAGGCTGCCCCGGTGTTGTAGACCCGCCAAACGGCACAATTATTTACGCTACCAATATAGGTTTTAAAAATATTAACATAGCAAAAATGATTAGCTCTGAGCTTAATGTTCCTGTGCATATTGAAAATGACGCAAATGCCGCTGCCCTCGGGGAAAGTGCCTTTGGAGCGGCAAAAGGCAGCGAGCACTCTGTTACCATCACTCTCGGCACAGGCATTGGAGGCGGGCTTATTATAGGCGGCGCTATATATTCCGGCCCATTTTTTGGCGCAGGAGAATTTGGCCACCATATTATACGCATGGATGGTGAAGTTTGCGGTTGTGGCAACAAAGGCTGCTGGGAGGCCTATGCTTCTGCCACTGCTCTAATTCGCGAAACTGTTAAAGGTGCAAAAAACAATCCCGAAAGTCTAATTAACCGCTACGTAAACAGCAACCTAGAACTAGTAAATGCTAAAACGGCATTTGATGCTGCTTTGGAGGGAGATGCCACTGCTAAAGAAGTGGTGGATAATTATATGGAGCACCTCTGTGTTGGTCTTGCCAATATCGTCAACCTCCTTCAACCTGAAATCATCGTAATAGGCGGCGGTATAAGCGGGCAAGGAAACACTTTAATATCCTCAATAGAAAACCGCATTAAAAAACTTGTTCTTGGAGGCAATTTAAAAACACGCTTTGTCATTGCTAAACTAGGCAATGATGCAGGAATTATAGGCGCGGCTATGCTGTAACGGTTTGTCACAAAATTTAATTTATCTATTGATTTTTCAACATTTGATGTTATAATGGGCTTGAGTACTTAATAAAGTGCTTATACAAGCAATTACAAATAATACGAGGAGGAGCAACATGAAAAAAATCATTTCTACTACTCTTTCGCTCTTATTGGCAGTAGGTTTGCTGGCCGGCTGCGGCGAAACAGCACCGGCAGGCGGAGGCACAGCTTCCGGCGGTGAGATGCCTGTGGTAAGGGTCGGTGTGTTCCAACCGGCAACCGGTGCTAACGGCGCCGGCGGCAGACAAGAAACATTAGGCACACAATTTGCGCACTATCAACAACCAACTGTTGTAATTGGCGGCGTAGAACACCAAGTGGTGCTTGAAATTGTTGACAACCAATCGTCAACTGCTCATGGCCCGGCTGCGGCCCAAGAGCTTGTGGCACGCGGAGTACATATAGTTATGGGCTCATATGGCTCGGCGGTTTCAATGGCATCGTCTGACGTGTTTAGTGATGCAGGCCTTACCGCCATTGGCGTATCCTGTACTAACCCGGGCGTTACAAGGGGTAATGACCACTACTTCCGTATCTGCTTCCTTGACCCGTTCCAAGGTCAAATACTCGCCTCTCTTGCTAAGAATACTTTGAATGCGCAGCATGCTTACGTTCTTGCTCTTTTAGGTGATGACTACTCTATGGGCCTTTCAAATTATTTCATAGAAGCATTTGGCAGGGAGAACGTAACCTTTGAGACTTTCCCTGAGGGAACTTCTGACTTCTCTGCTTTCATGGCAAATGCCAGGGCTGTAGGTGCTGATGTTTTCTTCTCCCCTACTTCTACCGAAGCCGCCGCACTTATAATTGATGCTGCTCATATTCAAGATATTGGTATACCAATTCTTGCAGGCGACACTTGGGACTCTAATGTTGTCCTGGGTGCTGCTCATGGCAGAAATGTACAAATTTACATCACCACTTTCTATCAAGAAGGCGGCGCTCCTGAGTTTGACAGCGGTTTTAAAGCTTTCCTTAACTCAGACTCCGTTCATATGGCTAATAACGGCGGTAATGACGCTATTGCCGGCGTAACCGCAATGGGCTTTGACGCTTATCATGTTGTTCTTGATATTTTACAAAGAGCCGGTGACATTAATGACCTTGATGCGATAAGAGCTGCCACTGTAGCAACCTCTTTTATGGGGCCGGTTACCGGCCTTATAGAATTTGATGAAACCGGTGATGCGCTTAGAAATTCGGCTTATGTAAAACGTGTTAATTCCGAAACGGGCGAGTGGGAATTCTACGCACAGCAGGGTTTAAATTAATACCGGATTGTAAGTAATTGTTAAAACTATGGACGGACTTCCTGCAGCTTTTTTGTAGGAAGTTCCGTTCGTATTTACAGAAAAACTGTTCTAAAATGCGTTTCATAACAATTCTGGAAAGGGGACTAATGTGAGCCTATTTGACATTCTCATGCCTTACATTTTGGCCGGCGTATCTGTTGGGGGGCAATATGCTCTTATAGCCATAGGTTATTCTATGGTCTACAGCATACTGCGGCTTATAAACTTTGCCCACGGTGATGTATTTATGGTGTCCGGTCTTTTTATGGTGTTTATAGCAGCGTCTTTTCCGCTTTGGATTGCGATACCGGCTGTTATTATACTCATTGTGGCTTTAGGGGTTACAATAGAGCGGGTTGCTTATAAACCACTTAGACAAGCCCCGCGTATGTCCGTTATGATTTCTGCCATAGGTGTCAGCTATCTGCTTCAAAACCTGGCGCTGTACATAACCGGAGGTCTTAACCGTATGTATCCTGCTATCCCTTGGATATCTGACCCCATTAGCGTTCTTGGGGTTTCAACAAGAAGGGTTACAGTTATTACTCCGTTTTTGGTTCTGGTTCTTGTTGTCTGCCTTGTTTGGCTTATTAATAACACGAAAATGGGCATTGCAATGAGAGCAGTGGCTAAAGACTTTGATACAAGCCAGCTTATGGGTATTAAAATTAATTCTGTTATTTCTGCAACATTTATAATCGGTTCTTTTTTGGCAGCAGTTGGCTCTATTTTATTTTTCACGAGTTTTCCCGGTGTTTTTCCGGCAGCCGGCGCAATGCCCGGGCTTAAGGCTTTTGTTGCGGCAGTTTTCGGCGGTATAGGTTCAATACCCGGTGCAGTCCTGGGGGGATTATTAATAGGTGTTAGTGAAAGTATTATCAGAGGGCTTGATATAATTTTAGGCCCGGCAGGTTTAGGGCTTCTTTCTACTCCCCTTGAGCTGGCCACTTTCTCCGATGCCTTTACTTTTGTCCTGCTTGTTATAATTCTTGTATTCAAACCTACAGGTCTGTTCGGCGATAAGCCTACAGATAAGGTTTAGGGGGTGTGACTCATGAAAAAAGTTTCTGCACCAAATAAAATAATTGTTCTCTTACTTGTTATGTTCTTTGGTTTGCTTATTTTCCTGGAGCAGGTAATCGCCCCTACCGACAGAATGTCAATGCTGCTTGTCTGCTTAAGGATGGGGTCAATTTTTGCATTGCTCGCAGTTTCTATGAATTTGCTTAATGGTTTTACGGGGCTTTTCTCCCTTGGTCATGCCGGGTTTATGCTAATAGGTGCTGTTACATATGCGGTATTTACTATTCCGCTGTATCAAAGATATTCTGTTTATAGGTATTATGACTATGTGGTTAAGCTCTCTTTCCCTGAGGTTTTGGGTGATATTTTTGGCGGCCCGGGTATGATACTTGGTGTTATAATTGCTATTATACTTGCGGGCTTGGTCACTGCTGCCATTGCTTTTTTAGTGGGGCTTCCGGTTCTTCGGCTTAAGTCTGACTACCTTGCCATTGCCACCCTTGGTTTTGCAGAAATTATTCGCGCAGTATTTATGTGGGGTGGTATGGGGCCGATAACCAACGCAGCAAACCCTCTCAGGCTCTTTACAAGGCAAGGTGATTTTGCAATAACCATAGGAGGTTACAGGTTTGGTCTGGCCACCTTTACTATAGCGGCGTTGGCTGCAATTTGCATTTTTATTATCGTTTTAATTGTTAAGTCCTCTTACGGCAGAGCTTTTAAAGCAATCCGCGAGGATGAAATTGCTGCCGAGGCTATGGGTATCAACCTTTTCAAGCATAAGCAACTGTCATTTTGCATAAGTTCTTTCTTTACAGGCATGGGCGGTGCGCTTCTTGCCATATTTATGGGTACTGTTTCTGCTATTAATTTCAGAGCGGGCATGACTTATGAGTTTCTGCTTATAGTTGTTCTTGGCGGCATAGGCTCTATCTCCGGCTCTGTTATTGGTGCAATGCTTTTTGTGTTCGCATCCCAGTGGTGGCTTAGAGGGCTTGACTCCGGCTTGTTCTTGGGCATTTCCAGCCCACTATTTAGAAGCGGCTTTCGCCTTGTTGTGTTTTCTGTAATTATCATGTGTGTTGTTCTCTTCTTCCGCCGAGGCATTTTAGGGGACAAAGAACTTCCGTATTATGCAGGCAAAATAAAAGACAGATTCTTCGGCAGCAAAACTAAACCGGAAGCAGGTGAATCCGGTGTCTGATAATATACTTAGGCTTGAAGACTTAACCATGCAGTTCGGCGGTCTTGTAGCTGTTAATAATATCTCTCTTGAAGTTAACAAGGGTGAAATAGTAGCTCTTATAGGCCCTAACGGCGCCGGTAAAACCACCGCCTTTAACTGCATAACTTCGGTTTATGAGCCAACTAACGGCCGAGTTCTTTTAAATGATGAGGTTATCTCAGAAAACTATCCTCAGGGTAAAATGAAGGAGCTTTACAAAGGAGAAAACAATGGCAAATATACCAAAGTTGTAAGATATACTCCCGACAAAGTAACCTATAGGGGTATTGCCCGTACATTCCAAAATATCCGCTTGTTTAAGGCCCTCACAGTGTTTGAGAATGTTATGATAGCAAAACACATGCGCGCTAAACAGAATATTTTTACTGCAACATTCCGCCTAAACGCAAAAGAAGAAAAACGTATGCGTGAGGAAACCATGGCGCTTTTAGAAGAGCAAAATTTGGCCCATTTAAAAGACCATATTGCCTCCAGCCTGCCCTATGGTTTACAGCGCCGCTTGGAGATTGCAAGAGCCCTAGCTACCGGCCCTTCCCTTTTACTCTTAGATGAACCGGCCGCCGGCATGAACCCTCAAGAAACACAGGAAGTAGCCGAGTTTATACATCAAATTCGCGACAGGTATAAGTTGACGATTTTACTTATAGAGCACCATATGGGCCTTGTTATGCAAATTTCTGAGCGGATTTATGTGCTGGATTTTGGCAAAATGATAGCCAACGGCACCCCTGACGAGATTCGCTCTAATCAAAAGGTTATTGACGCTTATTTGGGGGTGGCTGAGGATGCTTAAAATTGATGGATTAAAGGTCAACTATGGTGGCATACAGGCTGTCAAAGGCATAGGTTTTGAGGTTAAAGAGGGTGAAATTGTTACGCTCATTGGTGCTAACGGCGCAGGTAAATCTACCATACTCCGTACTATTTCGGGGCTTGTCAAACCGGCGGAAGGCAGTGTTACATTTAAAGGCGAAGAAATAACCGGCCTGTCACCTTACGAAATAGTTTCCAGGGGTATTACCCTTGTTCCCGAAGGGCGCAGGGTTTTTCCCGACCTTACAGTTATAGAAAATTTAAGAGCCGGTGCCTACCTTAGAAAAGATAATATAAAACCTGATATTGAATGGGTTTATGAGCTTTTCCCCAGGCTCAAAGAACGCTCTTGGCAGGCGGCAGGAACCATGTCCGGCGGTGAGCAGCAAATGTTGGCCGTTGGCCGCGCACTTATGTCAAGGCCCAAACTTATGATGATGGATGAGCCTTCTCTCGGCCTTGCACCGCTTATTGTTAAAGATATCTTTGAGATAATCAAAGATATTGCCAAAGAAGGCGTTACTATTCTTCTTATTGAGCAAAATGCAAATATGGCCCTTCAAACAGCCAGCAGAGCCTATGTGCTTGAAACCGGCTTTATCACTATGGAAGGCGACGGTAGAGAACTTCTGAGTGATGAAGCGGTTAGAAAGGCGTATTTGGGCTAATGAGAATAGAGATAACTCTTGCTTATGACAGGCTTGATCATATTAAGCTTCTTTTTAGTGAGTATGTGGCTATGCTTGGCGTTGACCTAAGCTTTCAAAGCTATGAAGCTGAGTTTTCCGCCCTGCCCGGTGACTATGCTCTGCCAAGTGGTCGCTTATATGTGGCTGATTATGATAATCACTTGGCAGGGTGCATTGCACTGAAGCATTATGATGGCGCTTACTGTGAGATGAAGAGGCTCTTTGTCCGTCCTGGGTTTAGAGGCAAGCATGTTGGCCTGGCTTTGGCTGAAAAAGTCATTTCCGATGCAAAAGACATGGACTATAAAGCTCTGCTTTTGGACACTATGGGCTTTCTGCCTGCCTCTATAGCACTTTACAGAAAACTTGGTTTTATCGAAATGGCACCCTATCGCTATAACCCTCTGGTTGATGCGATGTTTTTTAAATTGGAGCTTTAGGTACTTGGAGGGTGTGGACAGATGTCTATGCCCTTCAATATTAGGAGGTGAATAATGAACTTGCTTATAATTCGGCACGGGCAATCTGAGGCCGATATCTTAAAGGTACATGAAGGACGTGCCACCTTTAACCTCACTGATTTAGATCGCCTTTTGCCTCGTCAAACACATACATAGCTGGAACAGGTGATACCGGAATACATGAGCGGAGAACAGATGGAAACAGAAGAGGTATCATTCATGTAAACCTTCAAAGGCATTTTGAAAGCCGCATGAATGTTGCTATGCTATATCAACTTTCCATCCACAAGAAAGGACTGATTCTTTCTATGAAACTGGTAAGCACAAGAGACTCGGCAATAACAGCCGGCGTAACCGAAGCCATAGTGTACGGCCTCTCTAAAGGCGGTGGGCTTTTCGCGCCATTAACCCTGCCAAAATTTACATTGGAAGACATAATTTCTCTTGCTGATAAAAGCTACAGTGAGATTGTCAGCTTCATTGCTGCACCTTTTCTGCCTGACTTTACTTATACGGAACTAAGCTATTTCGCCTCACTTGCATACAAAAATTTCCCCGATGCTGCCGCCCCTGTGGTAAGTTTGAATGATAAGACACATATATTAGAGTTATTTCACGGCCCTACCTTTGCTTTCAAAGACTTTGCCCTGCAACTACTCCCCTACTTGTTAACTACTTCCCTGAAAAAACTAAGCATAAATAAAACCGCCGTTATTCTGGCGGCTACATCAGGTGATACAGGCTCAGCCACTCTTGAGGGCTTTGCAAATGTTACCGGTACTAAAATCTGCGTTTTTTATCCTCACGGTGGGGTATCTGCTATTCAGAAGTTGCAGATGACTACTCAAACCGGTGAAAACACTAAGGTAATAGGCATACAAGGCAATTTTGACGACGCTCAAACCGGTGTTAAAAAAATCTTTGGAGAGATTTTGGCTAACAACAAACTGGAGGAAGCAGGATACATACTTTCCTCAGCAAACTCTATAAATTGGGGGCGTATTGTGCCTCAAATTGCCTATTATTTTTCGGCATACTCCTCACTTGTAAGTTCAGGCAAACTTAAGGCGGGTTGCCCTATGAATGTGGTGGTTCCCACAGGTAACTTTGGGAATATTTTAGCCGCCTACTATGCAAAAAAATCCGGCCTGCCTATAGGCAAGCTTATTTGTGCATCAAACGCTAATAATGTTTTGACAGACTTTGTGCATACAGGTGCATATGACAGAAACAGAGATTTTTATGCGACCATTTCGCCGTCAATGGACATACTGGTATCATCTAATCTTGAGCGCTTTTTGTTCGAGTTATATAATCATGACAGCGGAGCAGTTACAGATTTAATGGCTTCCCTATCGGAAACAGGATATTATAAAGTGAGCGATGCGGCGCAGCAAACTATGAGTGAGCTTCTTTATGCAGGTTATGCCACCGATACAGACACAAAAGCAGCAATCAAGGAAGTTTGGCAAAAATATAACCACCTAAGCGACCCACACACGGCAGTGGCGATAAAAGTTTATAATGACTATTTAAAAGTTACAAATGACAATACACCTGCTATAATTGTTTCAACTGCCTGCCCCTTTAAGTTTGCCGATGCTGCTTTAAAAGCGCTTGGCTCACCGGCAACAGGCGATGACTTCGAAAATCTAAGCAAACTATCTGAAATAAGCGCTTTAAAGGTAGCCGCCTCCCTTACTGCTTTGAGAGGAAAAAAAGAGCACCATAAAACTCTTTGTGACCCGTCTGAAATGAAAGCGCAAGTTTTCAATTGGCTTGGTTTATAATTTTTATCCTTAACCATAAGCTCACTAACTTTATAAGACAAAAATATTATATTGAGGTAGCGCATATGAAATATATTGTTATACTTGGCGATGGTATGGCCGACCGCCCTATTTATAAGCTTAGCGGCCTTACTCCGCTGCAAAAAGCAAAAAAACCTCATATGGATTTTATTGCAAAAAATGGTCGCTTGGGGCTTGTTAAAACTATACCGAACGGTATGCCGCCGGGCTCTGACACAGCAAACCTTTCGGTTCTTGGTTATGACCCTTTGGTTTATCACACAGGCCGCTCTTCTCTTGAAGCTGTCAGTATAGGGATAAATTTAAATAAAAATGATTTAGCCTACCGCTGTAATCTGGTTACTTTAGATGGAGATATCATGCTCGACCATTCGGCAGGAGAGCTCTCTACCTCTGAGGGAAAAGCGCTAATAGAGGATTTGGCAAAGGCTTTAGATATTGAGCTGTATGCAGGAACCGGCTATAGGCACTGCCTTGTGCTTCAAAATGCGAAATCCGGCTCGCTCACCATTCCACCGCATGATTTTATCGGAAAAAAAATCACCGAGCACTTTCCCCGTGGGGAGCACAGTGAGTTTTTTTATTCCTTAACAAAAAAATCCTGGGAAATATTGAAAAACCACCCAATAAATTTTGAGCGTATAAAAGAAGGCAAACACCCTGCCAACTCCATTTGGCTCTGGGGAGAGGGCAAGGCTCCATCACTGCCGTCATTCAAAGATAAATACGGCAAAACAGGGGCAGTTATCTCTGCTGTAGACTTGATTAAGGGCATAGGCCTTAGTATAGGTTTTGAAAATATCCAAGTCCCCGGTGCAACGGGCACGCTCCACACAGATTATGCAGGTAAAGTATCCGCCGCTCTTTTGGTTCTTAGGCACAAAGATTTTGTTTACCTTCATATTGAAGCCCCTGACGAATGCGGCCATCAGGGCAATATCCATGATAAGGTTCTGGCTATAGAATATATAGATAAAAAAGTTGTGGGGCCTATTATAACAGAACTAAACAAGCGCGGTGAAGATTACAGCATATTAGTTATGCCTGACCACCCTACTCCTCTTGACATTAGAACCCACACAGATGACCCTGTCCCCTTTGCATATTATCGCAGTAACGGCAATGAAAATCCATCCGGCTACATGTTTTGTGAAGAGTCTGCCGCTAATACCGGTGTCTATATTGAAAAAGGGCACATGCTTATGGGGGAATTTGTAGGGCTTTGCAGTCAAATATAGGATGGCAATATGAATCATTACTTAGAAAAAAAATGTAGTAGCCTACGATAAAAAATCAAATAATTATGATGCTTCCCCTGAAAGCAGGTTTACAGAAAAGTTTAAAGACTTACTATAATAGCCTTTTCGAGTTTGCAAAAAAATAAACTGTGGCATGAGAAGGCTACTGCCGCTCCTTCTGTTGCATTGCAAACTGGTGAAACGGATGCAGAGTTATGGTATCCAATAGCCAAGCGTTCTTTTGAAACGGTGGTTATATCTTCATCGATTCTATCACTGATTTTTTATTACACGCAAAAAATCAGCAAATGGGGTTATGTATTCCGTCAATGCAAAATCAGTGATGCATTTTTCCTCGCTCGTAGTAATCATTATGAGTTACGCTCGGACGAGTACCGAAGAAAACAGGCAAGCGTGAGAAAAAAAGAACATGAGGAACGATATAAAGATGATGTTGCTAATGCGGCTTATGATGAGCCCATTATCATTGGTATAACCACTTGAAAAAACTTCGCAATGGTAAATTTGCCAACCTCGAACATGAAGTGATTTTTAGTGCGGAGTTGAAAAAGGTTTGTGATGAGGGTAAAAAGCTGAAAAAGGTAGTTCAAGATGGCAAAATGAAGTTTGGTGATTACTCGACATGGCTGGCTGGGCAGACAAATTTGGCTGATGATTTGATGGAGGGCTTCACATACTGAATATAAGTATTGACATTGCATATACTTTGTCATATAACAATATTAAATGTTAAGGGAGTTGATATTCCATGAAAACAGCAAATTATAATATTCGTCTTGACCCTGCCGTCAAAGCCAAAGCAGAAGAAACCTATGCTGAATTTGGGCTTAATTTAAGTGAAGCTATCAATGTATTTTTGCATATGTCAATTAAATGGTCTGGATTTCCTTTTGAAGTTCGCAACCCCAAATTAAACGCTGAAACTATATTAGTTATGCAAGAAACAGGGCAAATATTAGAGGATTACAGCGATGGCACACGCACTCCAAAAGCCTTTGCCAATGCTCGTGATATGTTTGCAGCAATGGATGCGGAGGACGAAGCGGAGGGAAATGATGTATAAGTATTCCCCCGACTATTCCACCAGATTTAGGCGTAATCGCCGTTTGCTCATTAAACTTGGCTATGACATGTCTAAACTGGAAATTACCATTGACCTCTTGTTAAAAGGTGATTTAATGCCGTCTGAGTATCGTGACCATCCGCTAAAAGACAGTTTTGCCGGCTATCGTGAATGTCATGTTGGCGGCGAGGGTGATTAGCTTTTGATTTACAAGAAGCACAACGACAAGTTGGTTCTTGTTTTTACGGCAACGGGAACACACGCTGATTTGTTTGAGTAGAATATACAAAAGGTACGGCACAAATCATGCCGTACCTTTTACTGTGTTAGCTATAAATCAAATCCTCATAAATAGTCTTATGCACGGCAAATTGAAAATTATTCATTCTGCCGACCTATGCCATAGGGTCTTGGGCTTTGTCGCTCTCGGAGACTTTGTTGGCAGGGTTTTTGCGGATTGCAGCCATCATATTTTGTTTTCGTTCCTCTGCCTGTTCTTGGATTTCTAAACAATGTTTATGCAGACCGATAATGCCAAACTGTGCCGCTACGAATTTCTTATGCTCTTTGAGATAAGCTCTTTTTGATAGGGAAAATTGAAAGGAAAAACCGCCACAAGTTAGCTTGTGGCGGTAGTATGTTGTTAATCTATCTCCAGCCCTTTACTTCTCTTTAATTGAACGTGTTGGCGGTATAGCTTATTTCACTATAGTTCACATTTGACGCACCTAGTCAGTGAGAGTCTTGTGACGGGTTTTAGCATCACAAGCTCGAACGGTTTTTTCGCCTTTGGCGAAAAAAGACTACATCTTCAATCCCTTCGGGATCGCAGTGCGGGACGTTCAATTAAATTTATAGTGGAATTCCTTTGAAATAGTATCGGAAATTTAGCTT